>JACDZJ010000043.1_pt1 | contig 61884 bp, 40 predicted proteins | sample 7365721 | NCBI WGS metagenome assembly JACDZJ01 (sample SAMN15143480, study PRJNA637477) | pond metagenome | biome: freshwater wetland ecosystem [ENVO:00000243]; feature: pond [ENVO:00000033]; material: pond water [ENVO:00002228]; isolation source: pond water containing pink berries ... | reverse complement strand
TGTAGACGGGTACTGCTGTATTTTATGCTACCTCATCAGTTTCGATCGCACCCGGTTGAGATTTCCTAGCACACTGCCGCGATTCAATCACAGCAAGCCGATCATTATACATCAGCTAGACTCCCTGTCAAAATCGTTGTTCACGTTCCTTGCGGCATCTTGCCATTTGGTTTTGCCTGCTCTTCCCTAGCAAGCCGACCATTGTACATCACACTAGCAGGCTGTCAAACATCTGTTATTACAACTCGGTCGATATTACCTGCGCCAGGCCTGCCGGATCTTAGCCAGCCGAACATTATACAACCCCAGTCGAGAGCGTCAAGACGCATTTAGGATCGCAGTGCAACCCGCACCTTGGCGACCCTGCGCTTTCCCACTTGGTAGATATGCACTGCATCAACCGGGCACATCCGATGCTGATCCTCTACGCGATCACCATCGACCCTGACCCCGCCCTGTCCGATCAGACGCAACGCCTCGGAGGTGCTCTTCACCAAACCGGCATCCTTCAGGACCCTGGCGATGGACAACCCGCCGGAATCATCCGCGGCGACCGTGATCTCGATCAGATCCTCCGGGATGACACCCTGCTGGAAGCGCGCGATGAAGCGCTCCTGAGCGACACGCGCCGCCTCGGCGGAGTGGAAGCGGGTGACCATCTCGGCCGCGAGTTCAAACTTGATATCACGCGGATTGGCGCCGTCCCGGACCGCTGCCTGCCACGCCTCGATCACTGACATCTCGCGCGCGCTCAGCAGTTCGAAGTAGCGCCACATCAGTTGGTCCGACAAGGACATGATCTTGCCGAACATGGCATCCGGCGGCTCGGTGATCCCGATATAGTTCCCGAGCGACTTCGACATTTTCTGGACGCCGTCCAAGCCCTCCAGCAACGGCAGGGTGATCACCACCTGAGGCTCCTGCCCGTAAGACTCTTGGAGTTGTCGCCCCACCAGCAGGTTGAACTTCTGGTCCGTCCCGCCGAGTTCGATGTCAGCCCGCAGGGCGACCGAGTCGTACCCCTGGATCAGGGGATACAGGAACTCGTGGACGGCGATCGGTTGACCGCCACGGTAGCGCTTGGCGAAGTCGTCGCGTTCGAGCATCCGCGCGACCGTGTGCCGGGCCGCGATCTGGATCAGCCCGGCCGCACCCAAGGCATCCATCCATTGCGAGTTGAACACGACCTCGGTCCGCGCCGGATCGAGGATACGAAAGACCTGTTCCTGGTAAGTGGCCGCGTTCGCCGCAATCTCCTCGCGGGAGAGCGGCTTGCGGGTCGCGCTCTTGCCGGTGGGATCACCGATCATGCCGGTGAAGTCGCCGATCAGAAAAAGAACCTGATGGCCGAGCTCCTGGAACTGGCGCAACTTGTTGATCAGTACCGTGTGACCCAGATGCAGATCGGGAGCGGTGGGATCGAAGCCCGCTTTGACGCGGAGCGGGCGACCCTCTTCGAGTTTTTTCCTTAGGGCTGCCGGGAGCAGGATTTCCTCAGTTCCGCGCTGAATCAGCGCGAGCGATGCTTCGATTCTTTCCACCGGTCTGACCAGCCATGCAAGTAACGTAAACGCGGCAGGCTACGACGCCGACCCACCTTCACGCAAGTCCAAGGCGTGGCTGCAATCCCGGCCCCGGCGCGCGCCGGACCCGCGGGGGCCAAATACCGACGGCAAACGTCGGGGCGCGGACCAGGCAGCATCAGGCTGAAAATGAGGAGCCGCACCCGCAAGTCGTGGACGCATTCGGATTGCGGATCACGAACTGGGCACCCTGCAACCCTTCCGTGTAGTCGATTTCGGCACCCATGAGATACTGCATACTCATCGGGTCGATCAACAACTTGACGCCGTCCGTCACGACTTCAGTATCACCGTCCTGAACCGCCTCGTCGAAGGTGAACCCGTACTGAAAGCCGGAGCAGCCGCCACCCTGGATATAAACCCGCAACATCAGTGCAGGATTTCCTTCTTCCACGATCAGTTGGGCGACCTTGGAGGCCGCCGAGTTGGTGAAAACCAAGGGCGTATCGGACGTGGTTTCGATGGTGTTTGCGGCGGTCATTGGGGTGCTCATGATGGCTGAAGTGACACTGGCGGATTAGATGTGTCCGCGGGCAACAGCGTTCAAGCGCCGCGGCCGATCACTGGTCATTCAGGACCCAGGGAAAGCTCTCGAAGGTTTCGGCCAGTTGATCCCCTTCGGGCGCCAAGGTGAGCGCAATCATGGTCGGAACCAAATCAGCGGGGAGGCTGAACTCGCCCTGGAATCGCTGGAAGTGCTCGAAACGCATCGTCAGGCGGCGGGGATCGGCATGTGGCAACTGCCCCAGATCGAACGAGCGCTCTTGCCCCTGCGCAGTGCCCGTCACCAAGAGCTTGACTTCACCCCGCGACTCCCCGAAACCAGGACTGAGCTGGGTCAGGGTGAACGCATAACGCACGACCCCCTCGCCCCGCGTCAGGCGCAAATCCGCAACGCGCACCGCACCGCGGCCGCCTTCCTGAATCAGTCGCTTGAGATACGAAGCCTCCTTGATCAAGGCCAGGCGCTCAGCCTGGACCTGCTTCAACTGATCTTGTAAGGATCGATTGGTCTCCAGCGCGATCTGGCGGGTGCGCTCGAGCACGACCCCCTCCTGGCGCAGTGCGGTGATCTCCTCCTGAAGCGTCAGCACCGTCTGCGCGGTCAGCGCGTAGGGGTCGGGCGACCGACCCGCCGTGATGGTGGTCGCGTCACGCTGACCCAATTCGAATCCGAGCCAGAAGGCCGCGGCCACCAGCACCGCGTAGCCGGCCAGAGCGAGCAGGTGCCACCACAGCTTCGGCGAAAGCCGGCTCACGGCCGCAAGCCTGCCCGGCGTCCGTAGCGCGTCCACCGCACGACCCACCTCCGCACAGCGGCCGCGAACGCAGCAAGGCGTCCGGTGACGAATCCCGGTTTCAAGGCAGTAGAGCGATCGCTTCCAGACCTGTCGTCTCGCCCAGATCGAACATCAGGTTCATATTCTGGATCGCCTGTCCGGCCGCACCCTTGACCAGGTTGTCGATCACCGACTGGACGATGACAACATCCGAACCGGCTTGCCGCGTCACCGCGATGCGACACAGGTTCGAACCGCGCACCGAACGCGTATCCGGATTGGCACCAGCCGGCATGATATCGACGAAGGATTCACCCGCGTAAAACTGCGCATACAGATCCGTTAGATCCGGCATGGCGGCAGGGTCCTTGAGGCGGGCATAGAGCGTCGCCTCAATGCCCCGAATCATCGGCAACAGATGGGGCACGAAGGTCAAGTTGACCGGCGTGCCGGAGATCTGGGTCAGGTTCTGGCTGATCTCGGGCGCGTGCCGGTGTCCCTGCACCGCGTAGGCTTTGAAGCCCTCCCCGATCTCGGCCATCAGCAGCCCGGTTTCGGCCTTGCGCCCGGCGCCGCTGGCACCCGACTTGACGTCGGCGATCAACCACGTCGGATCGACCAGTCCGGCGGCCAGCAACGGGGCAAAACCCAGGGTCACCGCGGTCGGATAACACCCCGGATTGGCGATCAGTCCGGCGGTGCGCACCGCCGCCCGGTTGAGTTCCGGCAGCCCGTAAACGGCGTCCGCAAGCAACTCCGGACAGGCATGCGGCATCCCATACCATTGCTCCCAGACCGCCGCATCCTCCAACCGAAAGTCCGCGGCCAGATCGATGATACGCACCCCATGCGCCAGCAGTTCGGGGGCGTGCTGCATCGCCGTCCCGTTCGGTGTGGCGAAAAAAACCAAGTCACATGACCGCAGGGTTGCCGGGTCGGGCGCGCTGAAGCGCAGTTCGAGCAGCCCCCGCAGATGGGGGAAGAGGTCGGCGACCGCCATACCGGCCTCACCACGGGAGGTGATCACGGCGACACCAACGCGCGGATGGCGGACGAGGAGACGCAGCAGTTCGGCGCCCGTGTACCCGGTTCCGCCGACGATTCCGACCTTGATCATAATGGTGCCCTGTGAAACCAACGGGTGAAATGGGATCGGCGCGCGCGATGCGGGCCATGGCGGCCGTCAAGCGCGTCATCCGACGGCAATAAAAAAGCGGCCGAGGCCGCTTCTGAGTGGGACGTTCTTCAATCGTTTTGTCGTTAGCCGACAGGCACCGCGGGCCGCGTCTGACGCGACCGACGATGCATCAGGAACAGCCGCCGCCGGACGAGCCGCTGTTCGAGGAACCGCAACTGCCGCAACCGCCGCCCATTTGGGGCAGGTTGTTGAACACGAAGGTGGCGTTGCCTTCGCCGTCTTCCACGAAGTCGATTTCCACGCCGCGCAAATAGCTCAGGGTTCCGTCATCCACGACGACCTTGAAGCCGTCACATGCCAGGACGCCGTCGTCGGCGTTGATCTCGTCGGTGAAGGTCATGCCGAAGCTGATGCCGCTACAGCCGCCGGGGGTTGCGAAGACACGCACGCCCTGAATATTGTCATCGACTTGGCTGAAGAGCTCGCCCATCTTCGCCGTTGCCGGCAGGGTCAGCGTCAGCTCCGCGTTGGTCAGGGATGCGGACATAATACATGGCCTCAGTGGTCTAAAACACGGCGAAAGACTCTAACAGAAAGGCCGCCGCACAATCCAGCGCAGAAAGTGCGCCAATGACATCAGCCGCCCTCCGGATCACATCCGGCTGGCAGCCGCCAGGTTGGCCAGATGGCGCTGCGCATCGACCAAATGCTGTCCCCAGTGAGCCTCATAGCCGAGGAACCAGGTTTCCAGGGCACGTTCCGGGTTGGCATCGAAAGCGTCCAGCCCATGCTTGAGTTCGCAGTAGATATCGGTCAGGTCGTCGGCCAGACTGCCGGACATGGCATCCGCCCCGTCATGGGCCCGATCGAACTCCAGAAAGTACCCGTCCCGGTCGGCCAGCAGCGCCCGCAAGTGCGAAAACAACTCGAAGCGCGCATCCAGATCCACCGGATGATCGTGGTCCGCGTGCGGGACATTGCGGTGAACCGAGGTCATGGCGGCGTGCAGGTGCGGAAGCAGCGCGGCGATTTCACCCAACCAGGCGGCGACGTCCGGTCCCGACGCGTTGATCAGCGCACAGTAACGCCTGGCGGTGTTCAGTAACGACTGGACGCCGGCATCCGGATGACGGGAGGGATCGATCGGTGCATTCATGAGACACAGTGTAGACGGCCGGAACTTGAATGCCTGGTTTTGACACCTGAAAACCGGATGGCCGTCACACTTCCACCATTTCAAAGTCGTCCTTGCCCGCACCGCATTCCGGACACTTCCAGGTCAGCGGAACGTCGTTCCAGGGGGTACCGGCGGCGATCCCGTCGTTTGGCCACCCCTGTGACTCGTCATAGATCAGTCCACAAATCACACACATGTACGTCTTCATCATCGGCCCTGTCTGGTCGACCGGCCTCCTGATCCCCACACCGAGAGGGAAGCGCGGGTGGACGAACGCACGGTCGGGTGGCGCCTGACCAGTCGCGGCAGGCAAAGTCGAATTTTGGAAATCTGGGCAAGGCCCGCTGATTGCAACGGGTATGATACGGCCCGCGCCGGCCCGGGCTCCCCCTAGCGAGGCTCCAATGCACCCAACACCCTGGCCCCCAACCGTACTCTGCGTCGGCGGCCACGACCCCAGCGGCGGCGCCGGCATCCTCGCCGACGCCGAGGCCGTGCGCGCCGCCGGCGCGTTCGCGCTGACCGTGGTGACCGCACTGACCGATCAGGACACCTGCGGTCTGCGCCACCTCCACCCCCAACCGGCCGCTCAAGTCGAAGCCCAATGCCGTGCCCTGATCGCCGACGGCAACCCCCGAGCGATCAAGATCGGGTTGATCGGCGATGAGCGCCTGGTGCCCGCCCTGTGCGCGGTGCTCGACGCCAATCCGCAACTGCCGGTGGTGCTCGACCCGGTGCTGGCATCCGGCGCCGGGCAGCGGTTGGGGAACCAAACCCTCATCGACGCCATCCTGGGCCGCCTGCTCCCCCGCATCACCCTGGTGACACCCAATCTCCCCGAGGCCCGTCAGTTGAGCGGCGCCGTTGATGCGGCCGACTGTGCCCGGAACCTGCTGGCGCGGACGATCCCCTGGGTCCTGATCACCGGCACCCATGCGGAATCCGCGGATGTCACCAATCGACTCTATGGGGCGGACGGCAGCGCGCACACGGCGACCTGGCCGCGATTGCCTGCTGAATATCATGGGTCCGGCTGCACCCTGGCGAGCGCCATCGCGGCCCGCCTGGCCCTGGGGATGCCGCTGCCGCAGGCCGTCGCGGCCGCCCAAGCCTTCACCTGGTCCAGTCTGGCGCACGCCTGGCGCACCGGCCGCTGCCAACTCACACCCAATCGGCTCTACGCGCTTCCTGCCGACCCGCCGCCGGAGCTTCCCGCACCCGACGACCCGCCCGGAGCCGGCCGATGAACCGGCCATTGCGCGGGCTCTACGCCATCACCCCCGACACCCCTGCGGATACCCCGGACAGCGCCGATCGCCGCCTGGTCACGCAGGTGACCCAGGCGATCACGGGCGGCGCCCGGCTGATCCAGTACCGGGCCAAGGGCCTGGACGAGGCGCGGCGCCGCGCTCAAGCGGCCGCCCTGGCGCGGCTCTGTGACGCGACCGGGGTGCCGCTGATCATCAACGACGATCTCGAACTGGCGCTCACCGTGGGTGCGGCCGGCGTCCATGTGGGCCGTGACGACAGCGACCCGGCGGCCGCCCGCCGGCGACTCGGTGCCGACGCCATCATCGGCGTTTCCTGCTACGACAGCCTCGACCTGGCGCTCACCGCGGCCGCGGTCGGCGCCAGCTATGTCGCCTTCGGCAGCTTCTTTCAGTCGACCATCAAGCCGCGGGCCGCGCGGCCCACTGCGGACCTCTTGACCCGCGCCCGGGCCCGACTCGACATACCACTGGTTGCGATCGGCGGCATCACACCACAGAATGCCCGCCTTCTGATCACCGCCGGCGCCGACCTGCTGGCGGTGATCACCGGAGTCTTTGCCGCCCCGGACGTCGCCGCGGCGGCGCGGGCCTTCAGCCAACAATTCGAACCGGGCCTGCGCCCGCCGGAGCACACATGACGAACCGATCCCACGAACTCTTTTCCGCCGCCCAGGTCCACATCCCCGGCGGCGTCAACTCCCCGGTGCGCGCCTTCCGCGGTGTCGGCGGCGACCCGGTATTCTTCGAGAGCGCCCTCGGCCCCTACGTCTTCGACGCCGATGGCAATCGCTATGTGGACTACGTGGGCTCTTGGGGCCCCATGATCCTCGGTCACGCCCACCCGGACGTCCTGGCGGCGGTCGAGTCCAGATTGCATAAGGGACTGTCTTTCGGCGCCCCGACGCAGCTTGAAACCACCATGGCAGACACGGTTTGCTCCCTGGTCCCGAGTATGGAGATGGTCCGCATGGTCAGCTCCGGTACCGAGGCCACCATGAGCGCACTGCGGCTGGCACGCGGCTTCACCGGCCGGGACAAGATCGTCAAGTTCGAGGGCTGCTATCACGGCCACGCCGACTCGCTCCTGGTCAAGGCCGGCTCCGGCGCCCTGACCTTCGGCGAACCCAGCTCGCCGGGCGTCCCCGCGGCCCTGGCCGAACTCACCATCACCCTGCGCTACAATGACCTGGAGCAGGTCCAGGAGACCTTCGCCAAGATCGGCCACGAGATCGCCTGCATCATCGTCGAGCCGGTGGCCGGCAACATGAACTGTATTCCCCCGGTGCCCGGCTTCCTGGAGGGCCTGCGCGCGGTCTGCGATCAATCCGGTGCCCTGCTGATCCTCGATGAAGTCATGACCGGTTTTCGCGTCGCGCTGGGCGGCGCCCAGGCCCATTACGGCATCCGTCCGGATCTGACCGCACTCGGCAAGGTCATCGGCGGCGGCCTGCCGGTCGGCGCCTTCGGCGGACGGCGCGACATCATGGAGCGGCTCTCCCCCCTGGGTCCGGTCTATCAGGCCGGCACCCTGTCCGGGAACCCGATCGCCATGACGGCCGGGCTCAAGACCCTGGAACTGATCTCGGCCCCCGGTTTCTTCGACCGGGTCAGCGCGCGCACGGTCGAACTCACCGACGGCCTGCTGACGCGTGCCGCCGCCGCCGGGGTGCCCCTGGCCGTGAACCGGGTCGGCGGCATGTTCGGCATCTTCTTCACGGACGCCCCCCAGGTCACCACCTATGCCCAGGCCACGGCCTGCAATCAGGATCAGTTCCGCGCCTTTTTCCATGCCATGCTGGCCCGCGGCGTCTATCTCGCGCCCTCGGCGTTCGAGGCCGGGTTCGTCTCCATTACCCACGAGACACCCCAAATCCAGGCGACCCTGGATGCGGCGGAACAGGCGTTCGCCCAAATCGCCGGTTAAGCGGCGCGCCCGATCGACCCCATGGAAGAGCTCTTCCACAACCTCCACGCCTGGGTGGGCAGCCATCCAGGGTGGGCCTATGTGACCGTGTTCCTGATCGCCATGGGCGAATCCATGGCGGTGATCGGGGTGGTGGTGCCGGGGGTCATCTCACTGATCGGCACCGGCGCCCTGATCGCCACCGGCGCCATCGCCTTCTGGCCGGCCTTCATTGCCGCGACCGCGGGCGGCATCGCCGGCGACGGCCTGAGCTACTCGCTGGGGCGCCATTTCAACCAGCACATCCGTGAGCTGTGGCCATTCTCGCGCTATCCGCAGCAACTCGAATGGGGCGTGGCCTTCTTCGACCGCTATGGCGGCTGGAGCGTCGCCCTCGGCCGCTTCGCCGGCCCCGGCCGCGCCATCATTCCGCTGGTCGCCGGCATGATGCGGATGCCGCCGCGCCGTTTTTATTTCGCCAACGTCACCTCGGCCGCCGCCCAAACGCTGGCTTTTTTCATCCCCGGCATGATCTTCGGCGCCTCACTCAAATTAGCCGCCGAGGCCGCGTTGCGGCTGGTCATCCTCGGGCTGCTCCTGGTGGGTGCCCTCTGGTTCACCTTCCGGCTCGCGCGCCTGGTCTATCGGCTGCTCGCTCCCCGCGCCAGCACCTGGCTCCAGGCACTGCTGCGCTGGGCCGACCTGCACCCGAACATGGGCCGCATCGCCCATGCCCTGGCCGACCCCGGGCACCCGGACGCCCGTGCCCTGACCGGGTTCGCCTTCCTGCTGATGCTCGCCTCGCTACTGGTCGGGGCCATCACCGGGCTGACCCTGTTCGGCTCGCCCGAATCAGCACTCAATCAGGCCGCGCTAGACCTGGCCCAGAGCCTGCACAACCCGCTCGGCGACCGCCTGATGGTGCGGCTCGCCGCCCTGGGCGAGCCCGCCGTCATCCTCCCCATGGTGGCCTTGGTATTCGTCTGGCTGCGTTGGCGGGGCGCGGACCGCCACGGCAACTACTGGCTGGCCGCCGCGGCCTTTCCGCTGGTCGCCACACCGGTCCTCGGCGCCTTGCTGGCGGTCCCGCGGCCCGATCTCGGCCTGCAACTGCTCCTGCCCTGGTCATTTCCCAGCGGCACAGTATTGTTGGCGACCTGCGTTTACGGTTTCCTCGCCGTCTCCATCGCCCGCGGTCTGGCTGAACGGCGGCGCTGGGCGCCCTACGCCCTGGCCACCACCACTGTCGCCGCGGTCGCCGCGGCGCGCGTCTATCTGGGCGCCGAGTGGCTCACCGGGATCATCGACAGCATCGCCCTGGGACTGGTGTGGGTCGCCGCCCTGGGGCTGGCGTTCCATCGTCACAGCCGCGTCGCACTGCGCTCCGGCCTCTTCGGCGCCGTCGCACTGAGCGGCCTGATTGCCGGCTTCGTGTTCCACGGTTGGATCACCGACGACCGCAATCTGGCCAACCTGACCCCACAGCGGCCCATCGAAATCCTGGGGCACGACGCCTGGCGCACCACCGACTGGGCCCGCCTCCCCGCCCGCCGGGAGGACATCAGCCAACGTGACCTACACCCCCTGACCATCCAGTACGCGGGCGACCCCGCCGCGCTGGCCGTCGCCCTGGCCGTCGCCCTGGCCGGCGCCGGCTGGGCACCAGTCGAGCAGCTCGATTGGGGCAATGCGATGCGGCTGCTGTCGCCCTCGCTCACCCTGGCTGAACTGCCCGTGATCCCGCAGGTCCACGATGCCCGTCACGAGGCCCTGGTGCTCGGCCGACCAGCGGGCAGCGACAACCGCGAGGTCCTGCGCCTGTGGCCCACGCAGTTCAAACTGGACGACGGCACACCCCTGTGGGTCGGCAACGTCACCCATCAGCACAAGAAAGTGCTGCTCGACCTGATCGTCTTCCCGGCCACCTCGCCGGAGGAATTCGCGCTGCCGACAGAACTCGTCGGCGGAGCGGACAACCTGACGATCAGTACCGTACCGGGTGCGCGGACCGTGCTGATCGAAGCGCTGCCGACCGTGGCGGACCCTTGAGCCGATCTTCAACAGCGGATCGAAAAACTCTGGTGCCAGGGGATCATCTGCATTTGGCGCGGGAGCGGGAACGGATCGACCGCTATCTGGGAGTCGTTCCGCCCCAACGGGAGTTGCCCTTGATGGGTGGCATGGGCCGGGCGGGTCCATGACCGCGCTTCATGAAGCGCTGCGCGGTTACGGTGCGCCACAGCACGACTGCATCGACCTGCGCGTCCAAACCGATTCACGTGTGCTGCGGTACGCGGACCTGATCCGCAACGCGGAACGGCCCCTGATCGACGGGGTGGTCGAGCAGCAGTCCTTCGCCCTGCTCTATGTCATTGACCGCGCTCGATTGGCCGGTCACGATCAAGCGGACATCAACGCGTTACGCCGAATCCTCGCCATGCGAGCCGATCCGGCCTGGCTGGGTGTCCTGCGTCCCGGCCGGTTGGATATCTATGCCACCGACCTCGACCCCGACCCCGAAACGGCGCCCAAAACCTACTCCCTGGAGTCAGGGGAAGCGCTCGCGGTACTGCCCCGACTGGCCCAAGGCGAAAATCTGGCGCCACCCGGAAGCCTTCTGCTGCGGGATGAACTGCTGCGACTGATGACGGACGCCGCCTTGGAGTTGAAGGGGTACGGCCTCTCCACCGATGAAGTCATCGCCTTGACCGGGCGGGCGCTCTTCTTCCATTACCTGATCGGTCGCGGGATCATTGGGGAAGGGCACCGGCCTGCCATTGCGCCGTCGGCGCTGTCGCTGCGCGAGAGTTTCAGCACCGCCGCCAGTCTGGCGGAGGCCAACCGGTGGCTGGACGAGACCTTCAACGGCGACCTGTTACGCCTGCCGGATCAGGATTACAGGGCCTATTTTGCCCGGCTGATTCAAGACCGCGGCGAGCGGGTCACGCGCCCGCTAGCGGCCATCATGGACCTGGACAAGCCAGTCGCACCCGGGGTGTCGCAACGGCGGCTGGCCCGATGGGGGCTGGACTTCAACCATCTGCCCATCGGTCTGCTCAGCGAGACCTACGAGCGGCTGATGGAGCAGCTTGACCAGGATGCCCGGCGGGACACCAGCGTCTACTACACCCCTGCCCATATCGCCGACTACATGGTTCAGGAGGCCCTGCACGAGCACCCCGCCGGCGCGGCAGCCCGGGTGCTGGACCCGGCCTGCGGTGCGGGCGTGTTTCTGGTGGCCTGTTTCCGCAAGCTCGCCGAGCTGCGCTTTCAGGAGACCGGGCAACGCCCCACGCGAGACGACCTGCGCGGCATTCTCGACAACCAACTGATCGGGTTCGACACCAACGCCCATGCCCGCACCCTCGCGGGCCTCGCCCTTTATCTGACGGCCCTGGATCTGGACCCGGATCCCATGCCGATGGAAGCGCTCAGGTTCGGTAAGCTGGAAGGGCGCGTGTTGATCGACGTGTCTGATCCGGGCAGCGATCCCGCCGTCATCGTACCCATGGTCGGCAGTCTGGGAGACCATGTGTCCGAGGCTTACCGGGGAGCCTTCGACCTGGTCATCGGCAACCCGCCTTGGACCAGTCTCAAACCGCGATACGCCGCCATCGACGATCACTTCACCTTGCGTTGTCGGGCCATTGCCGAACGGCGCGGCCTCGCAGAGATCGCGCGCATTTATACGAACCCCGACAAGGTGCCCGATCTACCGTTCCTCTGGGGGGGCATGGAGTGGGCAAGACCGGATGGACGGATTGCCCTTGCCTTGCATGGCCGTTGGCTGTTCAAGATGACGGGTCCGGGATTCGCCGCTCGTAGCGCCGTATTCCGCTCGCTCGCTGTTACCGGTGTCCTCAATGGTGCCTCCCTGCAGGGAACTAAGGTTTGGCCCAACATGAACCAGCCCTTCTGCCTGCTCTTTGCGGACAATCGGTTGCCGACCGAAGACGATCGTTTCGTGCTGGTCAGCCCGGAGTGGGAAAGCAAACTGAACGATAAGGGACGCATGCGCATTGCTGCCTGCGACGCGGTGCCGGTGAGTCTTGATTTGGTAACCCAGAAACCCGCTGCGCTAAAGACCCTGTATCTCGGAACAGCTTTAGACGTTGCCATCCTGGAGCGTATCCTAGCCAAGACGCCATCCACGATCGCGGCCTACTGGGACGAGCAGCAAGGACTGACTTCCGGCCAGGGGTTTCAAGAGGCTGGTCGCTCGGGAGACGATGCCTTTTTGCGCGGGTTGCCGACCCTTGAAGCAGGTTATTCCGAGCACCCATTCTGCGTGCTTGATCATGCCCTTGTTCCCTATCGGGCGCATGGTCTGCATCGACCTAGGGATCCGGAGATATACAAGGCCCCGCTTCTACTAATCCGGGAGGGCAGCCGCGCTGAAAGAGAACGTGGGCGTGCCTTGGTGAGCACCGTAGATGTGGCCTACTGCGAGTCGTACTACGGTTACTCCGCTGCGCGGCATCCGGAGGGGGAGTTCCTCGTCCGTTATCTCTTGGTATTGGTCCACAGCCTGCTTTTTGAATACGTAACCCTGATGTGCAGTGGAAAATTTGGCATTGAGCGCAGGGCATTCCAGTTGCTGGACGTCGCGCAGTTCCCCTTGGTCGTCCCCGAGTTTCTCGACCCGGAGCAACGTCGGGCCATTGATGCGTGCGCCGACGCGTTGTTGGCCGATGAACCCAACTGGCCCGAACTGGACCGTACCGTAGCCAGTCTTTATGGCCTGGCTGGGCGCGATCAGCAGACCATGGCCGACGCTGTCGCAACCCGCGCCCCTTTTGCTCGCGTTAGGAAACGCGCTGCGGCACCGGCGAAGTGGCCGGAGAAGGAGGTATTCCGCGCCCGGCTGGAGTCCGAGCTGGGTAGTGTACTGGCCGCCAGCGGCCACCGGGTGCGGGTCGATCTGGTCGACTCAACCGACACGCCCTTGCCCTGGAACCTCCTCGGCGTGACCGTGAATGACCGACCTTTGCCCCCCGGGCTACCAGCCCGCTGGATCGAGGCCGCCGACGATCTTGCGGCCAGTCGTATCACAGTGCTGGACGCCCGGGAGCCCTGCCTGGTCGTGGGTCTGCTGGATCGCTATCGCTACTGGACCCAGACTCAGGCCCGGCTGTTGGCCTCGGATCTCCTTTGGCAGTATGGCGCCGTTCTGGAGGGGCGTGCCCAGCCATGAGTGGCCTGATGACAGGGAGGTGGCAAAGGCCCGGCCCCCAGGATCGAGTCAACCCTGTCGCCCTCTCGCTGATGATCGTGGTTGAAAATGCCCTGAGCTGGGCGTGGCGCGCCTTACTGAGCGATGTCGCCGATGGAAAATTCTCCCTATGCTCGGCCAAGGAAGACGAGATCACCGAGCAGATCCAGGTCATCCTGGGCGAACTGCACGCGGCGGAGCCCTCGCCCGTAGACGGATTCTCGCAGCTTTGCCTTGGCCGCGACGGCAAGGTTCGCCGCTACGACGGCCGGCGCCTGGACCTCCAGCCCGATCTGACCTTCTACCCCTTGCGGGGAAGTATCCCGACGACCAATACGGTCTTCGCGGGGATATTCGTCGAATGCAAGCCAGTCGACTCGAATCACCCGGTTAGCTCTGCCTATTGCAAGGAGGGCCTGGCTCGCTTCATCCGCGGCGACTACGCCTGGGCGGTCGATCGTGCCCTCATGGTCGGCTATGTCCGCAATCGCTGCGGACTTCCGAGCGGACTATTGACCTGCACCAAGGGGGCAGCGGCGCGGGAATACGGGTTCTCGGGCGGAATCGAAGAAGCGGCGAAAACCTGTCTTGGCGACAAGGTGTTCCGGTCCGTCCATCGGCGTTCATTCGTGCTTTGCGAGTGTCTGGTGGAGCCGATCGCGCTGGATCACCTATGGCTCTATCCCACCGCTCCGTGCGAAGTCACGCGATGTCGGGGTACTGGCGCGGGAGCCTGATCCCGACGCCGGCAATCGTGACAAACGGGTCATCGCACACCAGCCGCTTGGGGTGCAGGTTGTGGCACAAGATTCTCACGACGCCGGATCTTCGTCACCGGACCGAACACCGCCCCACCACGGCGATGGCGTCGGTTAACATGCCGCGCTCGCACCATCGCATCCAACGGGACCGTCATGCAGATCTGGGACACACTCCTCGGCTCAGCCACCGAGCTCGACCTGCTGCGCCTGGGCGAGGCGCTTGCGGTCGGTCCGCCGCCGCGCACCGCCATGGGGGTGCTCCAGACCCTGCTGCGCGAGGCGGCGCGCCCCGGTCTGGCACGGCTGCTGGAGCATCTGGCCGATGACACGCTCAAGCTCGCCTGCACGCGCCTCGGGCTGCCTGTCGCGGCAACCGGGGCGCAGGCGCGCACGGCGCTGCTGGCGGCGGCGGGTGTGGGCAGCGGCGGCGACTGGCTGCATTGCGAGGTCCCGCGCCGCCGGCCGCGGCTCGCCTGGCAGGGGATGCAGGCGCGGCCCGCCGTCACCGGGGTCCCGACCCAGGTGCAGGAGGTGGTGAGCCCCGGGCTCGCCGCCCACCGCGACGAGCGCCAGGGCCAGTTCGCGGGCTTGAGTGCCGCGCGGGCGCGCGCTGAGCAGCGTGCCCCGGTCAACCGGCTGATCTGGACCAACGACAACCTGGTGGCCCTCAAGACCCTGCTTGAAGAGCGTGACCCGCAGACGCGGGACTGGCGCTACCGCGGCAAGGTGGACCTGATCTATATCGACCCGCCGTTCATGGTGAACAGCGACTTCGTGGCCGACAACTCCATCAGCATCGACGTGGACAACGATGCCGGGGTGAGCGCGGTCAAGGAGCCGTCGCTGGTGGAGATACTCGCCTACAAAGACACCTGGCGGGAGGGGCTGGACAGCTTCCTGTCTATGATCCGGGCGCGACTGGTGCTGCTGAAGGAGCTGTTGGCGCCGAATGGAAGGATCTACGTACACTTGGATTGGCACGTCGGGCATTATGCGAAAGTACTAATGGACGAGATATTTGGATACGAAACCTTTCGCAATGAGATCGTTTGGCAGCGATCAGTTCCGAAGAGTTTGACCTCGCTGAGGCTTGCTGCCAATCATGATGTACTCCTGGCCTATGGCATTGGTGGCGACTTGCTATGGGACGAATCTGCTATGTTCCAGTCCTACGAAGGCGGAGCTTTCGATTCGAAGACCGATGAAAAATACTCCCTACGCGATTCCGACGGTCGCCGGTATCAACTCACGAGTCTCTTGAATCCGAATCCGGATCGACCGAATCTAGAGTATGAATTCTTAGGGGTGAAAAGAGTTTGGCGTTGGACTAAAGAACGTATGGAGCAGGCTTATCGCAGCGGTTTGGTTGTTCAGCCAAGTCCGGGCGCGGTTCCACGGTTCAAGCGTTATCTCGACGAACAGCGAGGTAAGCCCATTAGTGACGTTTGGGCGGATATTAGCCCCATAAACTCTCAGGCGAGCGAGGCTTCGGGTTATCCGACACAAAAACCGGTCGCCTTACTGGAACGAGTAATAGGGATGTCGTGTCCTCCAGGCGGCTTGGTCCTGGACTGCTTCATGGGCTCCGGTACCACGGCTGAGGCTGCGGAGCGCCTGGGCCGGCGCTGGATCGGCATCGACAACGGCAAGTACGCCATCCACCTGGCACGCAAGCGTCTGATCCAACTCCAGGGCCAGCCGCGCCCGCCGGCCAAGGAGCAATTCGACTATGTCGAGTGCGAAGAGTGCGGGAACATCGAGCGCAAGCCGAAGAAGCAAAAGAGCCCCGGCAAGTATTCGGTACGTCCCTTCTCGGTGGAATCGATGGGCGTCTATCTGCGCGCCGAGGCCTGGCTGGATGCCGCGGGTCAGCCCGCGGCCTGGCGCCCGGAGATGATTCGGGTCTTCGGCGGCGAGCCGGTCTCCGGGTTCGAGCTGCTGCATGGGCGCGACCACCGCGGCTGGATTCATGTGGGACCGCTGGACGCCCCGGTGCCGCTGCGGCAGGCCTGGGGGATCGCGCGGGAGGCGTCCCAGACCGATACCCGCTTCGTCACTATCCTGTCGGCGGACCTGGACACCTTGCCGCACCCGGAGCGGGAGGAGATCCGGGAGAAGACCGGCGTCCAGGTCACGCTGCGGATCATCCCGAGCGCGGCCATCGAGCAGGTGGCATTGCGCCTGCACCGGGGGTCGGCCGCCGACGGGGCCTTGGAGTCCATGGCGGTGCCGGCCTTCTATACACCGCTGGCCATCGGCATCCGTGCCCAGGTGGACGGCCCGCTGGTGACGCTCAGCCTGGAGCGCTGCGAGGTGGACGTGCAGAGTTTTCTGCTGAGCCAGCAGCCGGCGCTCAAGCCCATCACGGATCAATTGACGGGCGCCCAGCGCAAGAAAGCCCAAGCCGAGCATGACCGCTGGCAGGCGCGCCGGGCGGTCCTGCTGGACTGGCTGGAGCGGGCGACCACCTGGCAGCAGTTCGTCGATTTCTGGGCGGTGGACTGGGACTATGCGAACCACCCTGACACTGATGGCGGCCCGGACGGCAAGCCGATCTTCGATACCGACTGGCAGAGCTTCCGCATCCGCCGCGGCAAGGGGCGGGTCGACCCGCTGGTGCTGACCGCCGAGTGCCGTTATGAGCAGCCGGGCCGCTATCAGATCGCCGCCCGGGTGACCGATGTCTTCGGCAACGACGGGATCAGCGTGGTGGACGTGGAGGTGGGGCGATGAGCGCCGAGAAACCGTCCCTAATACAACGAATCGCCGCGGCGGTCGATGCCTGGCGCGGCTCGCCGCTGGGGCCGGCCGGAGAGGCCTGGATCGCGCCCGGTCGCTATGAACCGGTCCGGCCGGCCGAGCGGCCGGTCTCGGAGACGACGCTGATCCTGCTCCGGCACTGGTTCCCGCCCCTGCCCCATGAGCTGCCTTCGCCTGCTCGCGATGGGCTGGGCAGCGGCCTGGTGCGCTTCCGCTACTGGCCGCACCAGCGCCGATGCCTGGAGACCCTGATCTATCTGCACGAGGTGCTGGGCATCCGCGGGGTCGATGGGCTCTACGACGCCTTCGCGGTCGAGCGGGACTTCACCGGGCAGGACCCCTGGCCCAAGCTGGGCGGCCAGCTTGCCACCGGCTCCGGCAAGACACGGATCATGAGCCTGGTGATCGCCTGGTCGACGCTCAATGCACGGCGGGAAGGGCCGGCACACCTGGGGCTGGGGCCGCAAGTACTGGCCATCGCCCCGAACCTTTTCGTCAAGGAGCGGCTGCTGTTCGACTTCGCGCCGACCGACAGACCGAGCGTGTTCCGCGCGGACCCGGTGATTCCGCCCGCACTGGAGCCGGACTGGCACCTGCCGGTCTATGGCCCCGAGACGGTCCCGCAACGCCTGGACCCGAACGAACCGGCGCTGGTGGTGACCAACATCCACCAACTGTTCGGGGTGGAGGAACCGCCGCCGCCCTGGTCGGCCGCGGAGTCGCGCGGGGCGCGCCAGCAACGGCTGCTGTTCGAGACCCCCGAGCCCAAGCGGCTGGAGACGGAGGGCACGCCGCTGCTGGCGCGGCTGCGCCGCGGGGCCGGGCTCCTGGTCATCAACGACGAGGCGCATCACGTCGGTGACGAGCCCGCGCATCAACGCTTCGAGAAGACCGCTGCGAATAAGCGGGCGGTCGGCCTGGGGGGCGCCGAGAACGCGTCGATGGCCTGGGTCCGCAGTCTGCGCAACCTGCACGAACGCGCCGGACTGGGGCTTCAGGTGGACCTCTCGGCCACCCTGTACGAAGAGGAAGGCGGGGCGAGCAAGGCCAGGTCCACCAAGGCCAAGACGCCGCGGCCCTTCCGCCATACGGTGATCGACTATCCGCTGCGGGAGGCGATTGCCGACGGCGTGGTGAAGCACCCGGTGCTGGAGCGGGTGCGGGTGACCGCCGCGGATGGCGCCGCGGGCGAGGCGGTACGCGCCAACCAGCCGGACGCCTGGCTCACCTACGAGCCGCTGCTGCGTGCCGGAATCGGGCGCTGGCAGCGGGTGCGCGACCAACTGCGCGCCGAGAGCGACGCGCGCAAGCCGATCCTGTTCCTGCTCTGCGCGGACCGTCACGAGGCGCAGGAGATCGCCAACGCGCTGACCTATGGCGAGGCGACCCGGGAGGATCTGAGCGGCACCCGCGCCGTCACCGGCTGGGTCGACCCGGACACGGGCGAGCGGCTCTTCGTGGAGCCGGATGAGGCCGGGCTGCCGCGCTCCACCGTCATCCAGATCCACATCGGCGCTAAGGAGGAGCGGAACGAGGAGGCCTGGCAGAAGGTCCGGGCGGCGGTCAACGCGGTGGATCAGGACGCGATCCGCGACCCGAGCGGTGCCCTGGACGAACACGGCGAGCCGCGCCTGCTGCCCAACCCCTACAACGTGGTCGTCAGCGTGATGATGCTCAAGGAAGGTTGGGACGTGCGCAACGTCAAGGTCATCGTCCCGCTGCGCGCCTGCGACAGCCGCACCCTGACCGAACAGACGCTGGGGCGCGGCTTGCGGCGGATGCACCCGCTGGAGCTGGACGAGGACGGGGCGGTGCAGGCATCGAGGGAGGAACTGTATGTCATGCAGCACCCGAGTTTCGACGCCATCATCGAAGAGATCAAAGATCTGGTGGATGTGCGCGACCCCGATAAGATCGTGCACGTCCCCGAGTATGTGCGTATCGAGCCGCTCGCGTCCGAGAAAGAGCGGGCGGTGCGCGACGTGCGCTTCGTCTATTTTTTGGGCGAACGAGAGCGGGTGCAGGACTGGCGCGCAAGCTTCCAGGTCGCGGACCAGGCGGCGGGAGAGCGCCTGCCCTGGGTGGAGTCATTCCAGGATCGTGAGGTGCAGACCTATCTGCGCGAGGCGATGGCTGCGGACGATGCGGACGGGCAGCATTTCACCTTGTCCGCCGCGCCCTCCTTTCGTGACTATGACCAGGTGATGGAGGTCGCCTACGCGCTGCCCCTGCTACGTGAGGTCCAGGCGGCTTTTGCCCACAAGAACGCGGTCAAGGCGGTGGTCAAGGACTACCTGGAACGGCGCACCTTCCGGTTGCCGATGGGGCTGCCGCTGTCGTTCGACCGGGCGATCGAGGCGGGACCGGAGAGCGGGCGCATCGCACTGTGCAACCTGCTGCGCCCGGAGGTGATCGCCCGGGTGCGCGACGCCCTGCGCTCCGCCCTGCGCGACGCGATCACCGGGCGGCCGACCGATCGGGTCGCGCAATTGCAGGAGGTGCGCGCCGCGGACCTGGCGGCCTATCCCGCGCGCAAGCAACATGCGTTGGAGCGCACCGAGCGCAGTTGTTTCGGCAATGGCGCCTTCGACAGCGCGGACGAACTGCGTTTCGCCGTCCTGGCCGACCGCTGTCCGGACGTGACGGGTTGGCTCTACAACCATCGCCAGGGGGTGGGGCTGCGCATCGAATACGACTGGCAGGGGCACTTGTCTCATTACTATCCGGACTTCATCCTGCGGGTCCTTTGGGCGGAACGGTTCCACAACCTGATCTGCGAGGTGAAGGGCCGCATGGACGAGCGCGATGCCGCCAAGGCGCGGGCCGGACGCCGCTATGCCGCGTTACTCGCCGCGCATGACGCGGAGCCCTGGCACTATCTGTTGGTACAGGAGGACCCCAAGGTGGGTCGCACCGATCTTTCCTGGCTCGATGCCTTGGCGGTGCCGAGCATGGGGGCACTGCTGCGTTACGCCGAGGGCATGCCACCCGGGGAACCGGGCGACGACGGGCGGGATGCGCTGGCGTTTCGGTTGCTGACACGCGACGGCATCGGGCGCCTGATCGAGCGATTGGCCGGGGAGTCCGGGGGGATTGAATACGGTGCCCTGATGGCCCTCGCCGATCAGGGCGAGGCGCATCGCGACCGGCTGCTGGTGGTCGCCGAGGCGCTGGCGACGGACCGGCAGCCGCGCCTGCAGCGGGTCTTTGTGGAGCGCGCGACCGGGCGCGATCTTCCGGAAGAGGAGGTGGGTCGTTTGCTCGCCCAGGCTTCGGCCGGCGAGAACGCAGCGCTGGCCGGGGTCGACGTCGTGTATCGACCGTTCGGGGCAAGGCCATGAGCGCGGACGACTGGTTGCGGCACATCCGCTCCATTAACCCCTATGCGGAGGCACTGTACGTCAGCGACTCCCGGGAGGCCTTTCTCGACGCCGCCGAGCGCCTGATCGCGCGTGTGGTCCAGCGCATGGAGTCGAGCCGTAGCACCTACCGCAAGCTCGGCGAGATCGACCTGAGTCAATTCATCACGGACCTACTGGGCGAACTGGTGCCGGCCACACCGGAAACTCGTCAGAACGGGCATGTGGACGTGACGATTTCGCACCCACGGTGCCTGGAGTTCAAACACCTCACCGAATGCAAGATCTGGGATGGCCCGGCCTGGCACCGGGAGGGGATGACTCAGCTTCTGGGCTACGCGACCGGCCGCGAGGGACGGGTCCTGTGTCTTGCCTTTTTCATCCGGCATAAGGGTATGGTCGTGCTGCTCAACCGCCTACGCGAGCAGCTTGGACCGGAGGCGGTCCCCCCGGCGCTCGGACCCGCCGAGGACCATCCGCTCCTGTCCGGGGCCTTTGTAACCCGACACCAGCACAGCAGCGGCGCCGAATTGCGGATCGTGCATCTGGGTTGTCATCTGTGGCAAGAAGGCAACGAGAACCACTGACTCACGTTGGGCGCAGTCACTTTTACAAAAGCGCACCGGACCGATCGCTCAACCCAGCAGGCCCGCCCCGCGGTAGGTCCACTGCCGGGACAGCGTGACCGACGGCAACTCGCCGAAGACCGCCCGGTAGTCCGCGGCGAAGCGGCCGAGCTGATAGAAACCAAAGGTCATGGCAATCGACGCCACCGTCTCATCCTTGCGGCTTGCCGCCAACAGGGCGCGGCGCACCCCATGCAGCCGCAGCCGGCGGATGAACTCCATCGGTGAGACCCCCAGCCGCTCCCGGAAGGCGTACTCCAGCGTGCGCTGACTGACGCCAACCTGGGTGCACAGATCCGCGACGTTAAGATCATCAAGGTCGGCCGAGCGGATGGACTCAATCGCAAGTTCGAAACCCCGTTGTCGTCGGTGCGTCACCTCCAACGGCGCCGGCGGGCTGCCTGGGCACAGGGTACGCAGCAGCCCATCCAGCAGGTCCTGTTCCAGAGCGGTCACGACAGCAGGATGGTCCAAGATCTGCGGCTCGGCATGGACCCGGTCCACCAGGCGCCGCAGCCAGGTCCCCAGCGCGCCCCGCTGCCGGGCGGAGGACGGCAGCACCCGGCTGGCCGCACAGCGTTCGATGGTCCAGGCCGCGACCGGATCGAGTTGGCTGCGCAGCCAGTCCAGCCGCGTCAGCGCGACAATCTGCTCCTGACCGGCATCCAGCACGGCATCCAGAGACCCCGGCAAGGAGGCGGGAAGCCCGTGCTCGTGAAGTGCCGCCCCCCAGTAGCTCGACCGACCGCCCAGACGGAACGGCACCGTGAAGCCGAGCATCCCGGCCGGAGTCCAGCCCTGAACATGCAGGGCGCAGCCGAAGGACTCCCGATAGATGAGCCAGTTGGGGGTGACCAGGATCCGCTTGATGTTCCGGAACGGACCGCACCCGATGGGTGAGGCGAGCACCTCCCAGGGGGGCGATGCCGCCTCCCAGACGCAGGGGTCGTCGATGTCCTGAAAGACGACGACGGAGCTTGGTGCCGCGGCGGCCGTCCGCACGGCGGCAGGCGTTTGTCTCGATGTCTGCAACGGTTCTCCCCCGGTTGCGGAAAATGCATAGACCGCGCGCGACGCTTGCCCTACCGTTCACATCAGATTTTGGTAACCATCGCCGCGGTGATGCCGATCCATCCACCTGGCGTGGCTGCGGCGGGTCGGTCGCTGCCACTTTCTTCTTGTCTCTTCAGCATTGATGTGGGCGAGAGAAACCTGCCTGACGATCACTCGCCGTCTTCTCTCTCCACCGCTGAGAACAACACGTTTGTAATACCGTCTCAAATGACCGCGAAGCGATGACCTAAACAGTGTAACAGATCAACCAGACCACCAAAGCGGAGCGGAGAAATCGATGGCGAACCTAAAGGAACTGCGTCAACCGTTAGACCTCGACACCTTCGCCGCCGCCATCCCCAACCAGGAGTTGGCGGCCCAGGTCTCTGCCGCCTCGCTCTTGGCAATCGAGGTCGACACCCCCCAAGAGCAGACCTACCTGGACGACCTCGCCAAGAAAACAGGTCTGAATGCGGCAGTGATCGAAAACAGCCACCAAACCCTAGGGATCAGGGTGTAGACCTGCGGCTGTCCGGCTGACACGCCACGCGCCGAGCCGCGGATCAGCGCGATGGTTCCGACTTGATTTCCGGCGCCCCTGCCGTCCGCGGCAGGCCGTGCTCCGCAGCGGACGCCAACGTGGCCCCCGAGTGGTCCGTGAACCTGACCGTGAAGTTCTTATTCCCAATTTAACGATCCCATCCGGAGTCCAGCCCATGACGCGATCTCTGCTCGGCCTGCTCGCCGCCGCGGCGCTGCTGATCCACCTGCCCGGCCTTGCCGCAACGGGGGCCGCGGCACCAACGCCGGCCAAGCCCAACATCCTCGTCATCATGGGGGACGACATCGGCTGGATGAACGTCTCGTCCTATGGCGCCGACAGCATGGGCGTGGCCACACCCAACATCGACCGCATCGGGCGCGAAGGGCTGCGGCTCGGCGCCTTCTACGCCCAGCCGAGTTGCACCGCCGGGCGGGCGGCCTTCATCACCGGCCAGTTGCCGGTGCGCACCGGGCTGACGACAGTGGGCACGCCGGGCTCCCCCGCCGGGCTCAAGGCCGAGGACATCACACTGGCCGAGATCCTCAAGACCAAGGGCTACACCACGGCTCAGTTCGGCAAGAACCACCTGGGCGACCTGGACGAGCACCTGCCCTGCCGGCATGGTTTCGACGAGTTCTGGGGCAACCTCTATCACCTGAATGCGAATGAGGACCTGGAAGACCCGGATCGCCCGACCAATCCCGAATTCCTGGCCAAGTTCAACCCGCGCGGCATCGTCTCCTGTACCGCCGACGGGGCGGCCGCGGACGAAGGGCCGCTGACCATCGAGCGCATGAAAACCTTCGACGATGAAGTGGCCGCCAAGTCAGTCGCCTTCCTGGAGCACCGTGCCCAGGACGGCAAACCCTTCTTCCTGTGGCACAACGCCACCCGCCAGCATGTCTTCATCCACCTGAAGCCCGAGTCCCAGGGCCAGTCCCGCGCCGGCCGCGAGGACATCTACGGTCAAGGGCTCAAAGAACACGACGGGCACGTCGGTCAACTGCTGGCCGTGCTCGACGCGACCGGGCTCGCGAAGAACACCATCGTCATCTACACCAGCGACAACGGCGCCTACCAGTATATGTGGCCCGAGGGCGGCACCTCGCCCTTCCGCGGCGACAAGGGCACCACCTGGGAGGGCGGCGTGCGCGTTCCCTTCCTGATGCGTTGGCCGGGGGCGGCGGCAGGACGGGTGAGTGGCGAGATCGTCGACATGACCGATCTGTTGCCGACCCTGGCGGCAGCCGCCGGCGAGCCCGACGTGGTGGCGAAGCTCAAGGCGGGCGAGACCTACGGCGGCCACCGCTACAAGGTGCATCTCGACGGCTTCGACCAGACCGCCTTCTTCGCGGGCCAGACTGACAAATCGGCGCGCAATTTCATCTTCTACTACGACGAGGGCACCCTGACCGCGATCCGTTACAACCAGTTCAAGGTCACCTTCTCGGCCAAGCTGAGCGGCCACTGGGACGACCCGCTCCAGAACCTGGGGCGCCCGGTCATCGACAACCTGCTGATGGACCCCTTCGAGCGGCAGTGGGGCGATCTGAATCGGCAGTACGCCGAGCACAAGGCCTGGGTGTTGACCCCCATGGTCGGCGTCGTCGAACAGCACTTCGCGAGCTTCAGGGACTTCCCCATCCGGCAGGTCGGACTCTCCGCGCAGTTCGGCAAGACGATCGAGGGCATCCAGTCGCAACTACTCAAGATGCAGCAGGCGAATTAGGCCATGCCGGGGCGACTCAAGATGGCGAACCCTTTACCGTGGCTCTGTCGGCGCGCCGCACCGCGCTTGATGTTGGTACAGGCAATCGCCCTGGGATGCCCGGCCGCGGTGCTCGCCGCGGAGGGCGGGACCGGACACGCTCTGCCGGGCGGCACGGCGACCCTGATCGACCTGCCGCCGACCAAGCCCGGCTGGGTCGTGGAGCCGATCTATCTGCATTACGAGGGCTCGGCAGCAACGTCCAAGGCGATCCCCATCGCCGGGACCCTGGCCGCGGGCCTCGCGGCCACCAGCGACGCCCTCCTGCTCGGTGGTCTATATACCTTCGAGCAAACCCCGCTGGGCGCCCACTACAGCCTCGGCGCCTATTTGCCCTATGTCTGGATCAACGTCGACGCGAACCTCGACACCCCGCTCGGCACCGTTCGGCGTCACGACAGTACCTCCGGGATCGGTGACCTGACGCTGATCCCCGCCATGCTGGCCTGGACGACGGGGTTCTGGCAACTGAACGCCTTGCTCCCGGTCTACGCCCCCACCGGCGACTATCAACAGGGTCGTCTGGCCAACCCCGGACTCAACTACTGGACGTTTGATCCGACGCTGGGTGTCTCCTACAACAACGACAAGAACGGGCTCAATGCCGCGTTCTACCTGGGGCTCGGCATCAACACCGAGAACCCCGACACCGACTACCGCAGCGGCTCCACCCTGCACCTGGACGCCAGCATCCAGCAATTGCTGCCGATCGGAGCGGGCTTCCTCGGCCTGGGGGCGCAGGCCTTCTACCAGGAACAGGTCACTGCCGACAGCGGGCGGGGCGCGCGCCTCGGCGACTTCCAGGGCCGCACCGCCGGTGTCGGCCCGGTGCTGACCTATCTCCTGCCGCGCGGCAAGAACACCTTGGTCGCGGAACTGCGCTGGCTGCCCGAGTTGGAAGTAAAGAACCGGCTGGAGGGCGATTACGTCTGGCTGAAGGTCGTTTACCAGTTTTGAGGCGGCCGTGGACTCAGATCCGAGGTGCCGCATGACCCTTAACTCAACGGCAGCGCGCCCGGTTTGGGAGTCAGTGCCAACGCGATACCCCAACGCCACGAGAGAACATGGAGACCCCATGATGATGAAGACGACAACCGTACTCGGTTTGACTCTGTTGATCGCGGTCGGCACCGTTGGCGCCGGCGCCCTGGACCCGGACTGCACCGCGCAGAAGGCGGCCAAGAGCGCGGCGGCCAAGGCGACCGTTGGGGTCGGCGGGCGCTGCTCGCCCGCCGAGGCGGCCAAGGACACGGCCAAGCGCGCCACGGGCATCAAGGACAAAGGGTCGCTCAAACCGGGAGGCGACAATGGCAAGGATGCGGCAAAAAAGGCCGTGAAGTGACCCATGACCCGCGGGATCCAGGGCGCGAACGCCGGGCCCGCGGGGCATCACTCGCGCTCAACTCCCAACACATCGACCTCAGGACCCGCCCATGAAGCCCCGTTCATCCACCCTGTGCGCCTTCGTCTGGCTCAGCTTGACGGCCGTGCCGCTCACCCAGGCAGCTTCGACCGATCCCCGGCCGGCCGCCGCGAGCAAGCCCAACATCGTCATGATCCTGGCCGACGACCTGGGCAACGCCGACCTCGGCTATCGCGGCAGCGACATCCAGACGCCGAACATCGACGCGCTGGCCAAGGACGGGGTGCGCCTGGAAAACTTCCACGGCATGCCGGTCTGCACCCCCGCCCGCGCGGCCCTGATGACGGGTCGCTACCCGATGCGCCAGGGCCTCCAGACCCTGGTGATCTTTCCCAACCACAAGTACGGCCTGCCCACCGATGAACGGACCCTGCCGCAAGCGCTGAAAGACGCGGGGTACGCGACCTACCTGGTCGGCAAATGGCACCTGGGCCATGCCGACCGGAAATTCTGGCCGCAGAACCGCGGGTTCGATCACTTCTACGGCAACACCGTCGGCGAGGTCGATTACTTCACCCACAAGCGCTCCGGCATCATCGATTGGCAGCGCGACGGCACCTTCATCGACGAGGAAGGCTATTACCTGGACCTGATCGGCAACGAGGCGGTCAAGCTCATCGAGCACCAGGCAACAGACCAGCCCTTTTTCCTCTACTTCGCCTCACTCGCCCCGCACGCGCCCTATCAGGCGCCCAAGGCCGCCGAGGACCGCTATGCCGACAGCATCGCGGATCCGACGCGCCGCACTTACGCCGCCATGATCAGTTCGCTCGACGCGCAGGTCGGGCGGATCGTCAAGGCCCTGGATGACCGCGGCATGCGCGATAACACCCTGATCATCTTCTCCAGCGACAACGGCGGACCCCGCAGCGCGGTGGTGGCCAGCGGGGCGCACTCTGCGGAGGAGCGCGCCGCGAGCGGCGTTACCCAGGATGTGCTGCCGGCCAGCAACGGCGACCTGCGTGGCGGCAAGGGCAGCCTGTATGAGGGCGGGGTGCGGGTGCCGACCATCTTCAATTGGCCGACGAAGCTCCAGCCGCGGGTCGTCGATGAGGCGCTGCACATGGTGGACATCATGCCCACCGCCCTGGCACTGGCCGGCGCCCCCGCCAACCCCGCCGACAAGCCGCTCGACGGCAAAGACATCTGGACGACCGTCGCCACGGGTCAGGCGTCGCCGCACGACGACATCCTGGTCAACGTCGAGGCCTTCCGCGGCGCGGTCATCAAGGGCCAGTGGAAGCTGGTCAAGGTCGCGCTACTGCCGGGCAAGACCGAATTATTTGACCTGAGCGCCGACCCCAGCGAAAAGAACAACCTCGCCGAACAGCACCCGGAGGTCGTCCGTGACCTGGAGGACCGCCTGATCGCCTACGCCAAGCAGCAGAAGATGAGCGAATGGCTCAAGGCCCAGCCGGACTATCTGGGCGCCCAAGGGCAGACCCTGTTCGACCCGGACTTCGACATCGACGACGGCGGGATGCCGCAACTGAAGGCGGTTCTGCCCCAGCCCTGAGACAGTCCCGCGGTACCCAGGCAGCTCCGCCTGGGCACCAGTACCACGACCACCCTCACGTGAGGTTACCACCAATGATTGATTTGTTACGTGATCTGCCGGCCGCACAATTGGCCGCCCTGGTCTGCCTGTCCTTTGTCGGGTTCACCTGGCTCGGGATCATCACGCTGCGTCCGCTGTTCCGCTGGTTCGTGCGCGCGGAACCGGACATCAACGGCGTGGTCGGTAACTTCGTCTCGATCTACGGGGTGTTCTACGGGATCCTCATGGGTCTGCTCGCGGTCGCCGCCTACCAGAACAAAGCCGATGTGATGCAGGCCATCGCCGCCGAGGGAACATCAATCTATGCGGTATTCCGCAGTGCCGGTTCGTTCCCCGATGCCACTCGCATACCGATGCAGGCGTCGATACGGGAGTATGTGCAGTTCGTGATCGAGAAGGAGTGGCCGTCCATGCGCAAGGGAGAATTGCCGCGGGGCGGGATGCCGCTGATCAACCAACTGCAGGGACAGATCGCCGCCTTTGAACCAGCCAGCGCGGGCCAACAGATCGCGCTCGCCGAGACCACCCGCCAGTTCTACACCTTTCTCGAGCATCGCGCCGTCCGCCTCTATAGCGTCACGACCGGCATCCCCGGCATCATGTGGTATGTGGTCTTGCTGGGGGCGGTGATCAGTATCTTCTTCGTCTGGCTGTTCGACATGACGCGACGCGCCCAATTCTTCCTCGGCGGCCTCATGTCCTTTTTCATCAGCGCCATGATCAGCCTGATCGTGGTCCTGGATAGCCCGCTGCGGGGCGAATTCGGCCTGAGCCCCGAGGTCTTCGAGTTGCTGCTCGGGTTCATGAACAAGGTGCTCGGCGGGCCGGCGGGATAGCGCGATGCGGTCGTCATCCGCCCGGAACTCGGGGTCGTGCACACCCGCGGCCCCTGGTCCTGGGAACTCACCGGCTCCGCCTACCTGTTCACGGACAACGACGCCTTCCGGGGCGATCACCACCGCACGCAGGACCCGCTGTACGCGCTCCAGACGCATCTGGTGCGCACCTTCACCCCCGGATGGTGGATCTCACTCAGCGCCGACTACGCCGACGGCGGAGAGTCCAGAGTCGACGGCATCAGGAAGCACGACCGCCGCGGCGACCTGCTCTACGGCGTCAGCCTGGGCCTTCCAATCAATCGTCATTCCAGCGCGAAGATCGCCTATGTGGGCAGCCGCACCCAGGACGTGATCGGTGCCGACACCGAGAATCTGGCGATCAGCTTTTCGTTTCGCTTCTGACAGCAGAAGGGGTCCGTGAGCGATCCAGTCAGCGGCGTCTCATCTTTGGCCTTCCAGGACCATTGGCAGAATTTGCCACCAGTGTCACGCGTCATGTCATCCCACTACGAACCCACCATGCCACCTCTCCGCGACCAGACCGACCGCATCCTGGCTGAACTGCTCGCCGCGCTACGTCGCGAGGCACCCAACGCGGCCGACCCCGCGGGCGTGGCCCATGACCTGGAAGTCCATCAGATTGAACTGGAACTTCAGAACCGGGAACTGCGCGACGCGCAGCAAGCGCTGGAGGAATCCCGCGACCGCTACGTGGACCTGTACGACCATGCGCCGGTGGCCTATGCCAGTCTCACCGGCGAGGGGCGGATCACCCAACTGAACCTGACCGCGGCCCAGTTGTTGGGGATCGAGCGGGCGCGAGGGGAGGGCCTGTTCTTGGGAACACGACTGGCCCCCGGGGACGGCCGCGTCCTGCTCAGCAGCCTCGGGCGGGTGCTGTCGACCGGCGAGGAGGAGTCCCACGAGGTCGGTTTGGGCCGTCCGCCAGCAACCCGGCGCGACCTGCGCCTGACCATCCGTCGCGAGACCCCGCGCCCGGCCGCGGCGACTCCGCCCACGTGTCGGGTGATCCTCTCGGACATCACCGAAATCATACAGGCGCGCGCCGCGCTCCTCGCTGAGCGGCATTTCCTCCAGTCGGTCGTCGACGGGGTCAGCGATCCCATCGTCGTCATCGGCACCGATTGCCGGCTCCTGCTGATGAATCAGGCGGCACGGCAAGCGGCGAACGTGCCGGCCGAGGGCCGCTGCGGGCTGACCTGCTACAGTGCCCTTTACGGCCGCGACGCCCCCGGCGACAGTGCGGAACATCCCTGCCCGGTGCCGCAAGTGCTGGCCGGCGGGCGACCGGTGAAGGTGGTCCATCGCGACCTGTGGGCGGACGGACGGACCCATTGGATCGAGGTCATCGGCTCGCGGCTGCTCAGCCACACGGGCGAGATGCTGGGCGTGATCGAGTCCTCGCGCGACATCACCGAGCACCTGGACCTGACTGCCCGGCTCCAAGCGCGTGAACTGCAACTGGCGCATCTCGCCGAGCACGACCCACTGACTGATCTGCCCAACCGCCTCTTGTTCGCCGACCGCCTACGCCAAGCGATGCGTCACTCGCACCGCGAGCGCCGCAAGGTCGCGCTGCTCTTCCTCGACCTGGACCATTTCAAGTCGATCAACGATAGTCTGGGACACGCGACCGGAGACCTGATCTTGCAGCAGACCGCCCGCCGCATGCGCACCCTGGTGCGGGAGGGCGATACCGTCGCCCGCATGGGGGGCGATGAGTTCACCGTGATCTTGGGGGCCTTGACGCAGGGCAGCGACGCCGGACTGATCGCACATAAGCTGATTGCGGCCTTTGATGAGCCCTTCAAGGTCGCCGATCGGCTGCTCTATGTGACCGCCAGTATCGGCCTCAGCCTTTACCCCGATGATGGCACTGAACTGGAGACCCTGGTCCGCAACGCCGATTCGGCCATGTATTGTGCCAAGGCGCAGGGCCGTAACACCTTTCGCTTCTACACCGAGGAGATGACGGCACAAGCCCTGGCGCGGGTCGCGTTGGAGTCCGACCTGCGCCAAGCGCTGGCCCGTGCGCAGTTCGTGCTCCACTACCAGTCCCAGATCGAGCTCGCGACCGGCCGCCTCGTCGGCTGCGAGGCCCTGATCCGTTGGCAGCACCCGACGCTTGGGTTGGTCGAACCGGTACGCTTCATCCCCTTGGCGGAGTCCACCGGGCTGATCGTCCCGATCAGCGCCTGGGTGGTGCGCACCGCCGCCGCCCAGATCAAGGTCTGGCAGGATCAGGAGCTGCTGACTGATGCGGCCGTTTGGATCAACCTGTCCGGGCGCGACACCCAAGACCCGAACCTGGCCGCAACGATTGCGGGCATCTGCGGCGAGGTGGGTATAGACCCCGGCGATTTGGCGATGGAGATCACCGAGACTTGGATCATGGCCAACCCCGACGTGGCGGCCGAGAATATCCGACGCCTGGAAGCCTTGGGAGTCGCGGTCGGTATCGACGACTTCGGCACCGGCTACGCGTCCTTGGCCGCCCTCAACCGGTTGGCGATACGCGAGATCAAGATCGACCGCGCATTCATCGGCGGGCTACCGGCAGACCCGGGCGGCTGTGCCATTGTCCGCGCGGTGATTGCCCTAGGCCAGACACTGGGGTTGCGCATCGTGGCCGAGGGGGTCGAGACGCAAGCCCAGGCGGACTTTCTCAAGGCCGAGGGGTGCGGCATCGGCCAGGGTTACCTGTTCAGCCGGCCGCTCCCGGCAGCAGAGTTTGAGGTCTATGCTCGGGGTGCCAGCCGAAATGGCCCCTGACGACACGATCAGTCATTCCTCCATTCCTCGAAATCGCCAGGAGAATCCATTGATGCAACGACGTTTCTGCCCAGCCCTGATGATCACTTTGGTCTTAGGCACTCACACCGGGGTCAGCATCGCGGCCGACCCTGCGCCCGTACCCGACGACGGCTCGGTGCTGCCCTTCCCGCCGCCCCCCTCGGCCAGCATCGCCGGCCCAACCCTGCAGGAATCGAAAATGGTCCGCCGGACGGCACCGAACCACCTGCCCGCGGATGCGCCCAACATCCTCATCATCCTGCTCGATGACGTGGGCTTCGGCCTGGCGGACACCTATGGCGGCCCCATCCATACGCCGACGCTCTCGCGCATCGCCAACGCCGGCATCAGTTACAACGCCTTTCACACCACCGCGATCTGCTCGCCGACGCGGGCGGCGCTGCTGACCGGGCGCAACCACCAGCGGGTGGGGTCCGGCACCATCGCCGAACGGGCGGTCGACTGGGACGGTTACACCGGCGAGCTCCCCCGGACCTCGGCCACACTCGCCAAGGTGTTGGGGGACTATGGCTATGCGACCGCCGCTTTCGGCAAATGGCACAACACGCCCGCCACCCAGACCACGGCCATGGGTCCATTCACCCTCTGGCCGACCGGCGAGGGCATCGGTTTCGACTATTTCTATGGCTTTCTGGCCGGCGAGACTTCCCAATGGGAGCCGCGTCTGGTCGAGAACTTCAATCCGATTGAACCGCCCCACGCTGCGCGTTACCACCTGAGCGAGGACCTGGCGGACCAGACGATCACCTGGCTGCGCAAGCACCGCGCCTTTGCCCCCGACAAGCCGTTCTTCGTGTATTGGGCTCCGGGAGCGGGACACGGCCCGCACCACATCTTCAAGGAGTGGGCGGATAAATATCAAGGTCAATTCGACCACGGCTGGGATCAACTACGCGAGCGGACCTTCGCGCAACAGCAGGCGCTCGGTTGGATTCCCGCGCAGACGCAACTCACCCCGCGGGCAGAGAGTATGCCGGCGTGGGAGAGCATCCCCGAGTCCGAACGGCCATTCCAGCGCCGGTTGATGGAGGTCTTCGCCGGGTTTGTGGAGCACGTCGACACCCAGGCCGGCAAGGTCATCGACGAACTGGAGCGCCTGGGCGTGCGCGACAACACCATCATTTTCTACGTCTTCGGCGACAACGGATCGAGCGCCGAGGGGCAGCAAGGGAGCATCAGCGAACTGCTGGCGCAGAACCAGATCCCCAACACCATGGCGCAGCAACGCGCGGCGCTGGATCAGCTCGGCGGCCTGGACGCACTCGGCGGCCCCAAGGTGGACAACATCTATCATGCCGGCTGGGCCTGGGCGGGCGACACCCCGTTTCAGCACACCAAGCTGATCGCGTCGCACTTCGGTGGGACGCGCAATCCGCTGGCCGTCTCCTGGCCGGCGCGCATCCAGCCCGACCGGACGCCGCGCCCTCAATTCCATCATGTCAATGACATCGCGCCGACACTCTATGACATCCTGCATATTCAACCGCCGCGGGTGGTGGACGGCTTCGCGCAAGACCCGATCGACGGCACCAGCATGGTCTACACCTTCACGGACGCCAAGGCACCCGGCCGCAAGCTCACTCAGTATTTCGACAACAACGGCAGCCGCGGCCTCTATCAGGACGGCTGGTACGCCTGCACCTTCGGCCCGCTGACACCCTGGCTCACCGTCAGTCCCGGGCTCGCGACCTGGGACGCGAATCAGGACCCCTGGGAGCTTTACAATCTCGCCGCCGATTTCTCACAGGCCGCAAACCTGGCCGCGCAGGAACCCGAGCGGCTTGAAGCGATGAAGACGCTGTTCCTCGAACAAGCGCAGGAGAACCAGGTCTTCCCCATCGGTGCGGGGATCTGGCTGCGCCTCCACCCCGAGGACCGCATCAAGACACCCTATACACGCTGGCAATTCGACTCGACCACGACCCGCATGCCGGAATTCACGGCGCCTGGCCTCGGCCGCGAGAGCAATCATGTCCGCATCGACGCCACCCTTGGACCGGACGCATCCGGTGTGCTCTACGCCTTGGGCGGCGCCTCCGGGGGCCTCGCTCTGTACCTGGACCGGGGCGTTCTCGTCTACGAGTACAACATGATGATCATTGAGCGCTATACGGCACGATCACAAGAAAAACTCCCGACCGGACCACATCGGATCGAAGTGGACACGACGATTGCCAAGCCCGGCGCCCCGGCGGAGGTGGTACTCAGCGTCGACGGTCAGGAGGTCGCCCGGACCACGGTCAAGCGCACCGTCCCGGCCGCCTTCACGGCAAGCGAGACGCTCGATGTGGGCACCGACCTGGGCTCACCGGTGTCGCTCGACTATTTCGATCGGCGGCCGTTCGCCTTCGACGGAACCATCGACTCGGTCAAGGTCGTTCTGAAGTAACGGATCAGCGTCCGTTCGGTCGCTGCTGTGCAGCGACCTGCTGCATTTCCCCATTTCCGTCTCGGTCGCCGACGGCTCGTCCGGGCTGGCCGCCGCGCTCGCCGCCGACAGCCAGGTCAACAGCGTGGCATAGAGGGTCGCGGGGTCGACCGGCTTGGCGATAAAGTCGTTCATGCCCGCCGCCAGACAACGGTTGCGATCCTCGGCGAAGGCGTTGGCGGTCATGGCCAGGATCGGCCGCCGTGCCCAGTGCGGCAGGGTCCGGATCTCCCGCGTCGCCTCCAGCCCGTCCAGCTGCGGCATCTGCATGTCCATCAGGATCAGGGCATAGTTCCCCACGCGCGCTTTCTCGACCGCCTCGCGTCCGTCTCGCGCGGTGTCCGCGTAAAGTCCGACATCGTGCAGCAACTCCAGGGCAACCTCGCGGTTGATTGGCTCGTCCTCGGCAAGCAGCAGCCGCTTGCCGCCGTGCAGTCGACGCAGGGTCGCTTCCACATCCTGCTCCCGCCGCGTGTCGCCACCGGCGGGTTGGGGTCGCGCGCCGCGGCCGAGACGCGCCGTGAACCAGAACAGGCTGCCGCGTCCGGGTTCGCTTTCCGCGCCCGCCTCCCCGCCCATCAGGCGGGCTAACCTGGCGGTCAGGGCAAGCCCCAGCCCGGTCCCGCCGAAGCGCCGGGCGGTGGAGTCATCGGCCTGCTCAAAGGCGCCGAAGAGTCGGGCCAAGGCGTCCGGGGCGATGCCGATCCCCGTGTCCTGAACCTCGAAGCGCACGAGGAGCCCGTGCGCATCTTCGGTCAGCAACCCGCAACGCAGGGCGATCGTGCCGCGCTCGGTAAACTTGACCGCGTTGCCCGCGAGGTTGAGCAAGGCCTGGCGCAGCCGGGTGGCGTCCCCGCGCAGCCACTGGGGGACACCCCCGCGGTCCACGGTCAGTGCGATTCCCTTGGCATCGGCCGCGACCGAAACGATCGAACGCACATGATCGAGCAGCTCATCCAAGGCGAAGTCGCTCTGCGCCAGCGCGATCTTACCGGCTTCGATCTTGGAGAGGTCGAGGATGTCGTTGAGTAGCGCAAGCAGGTGGTGTGCGGCCGTGTCGACCTTGGCGAGCCGCTCAGCCTGCATCGCGGTGGTCCGGTCCTGGCGCATCAGGTAGGTCAGTCCGATGATGGCGTTCATCGGCGTGCGAATCTCGTGGCTCATGTTGGCCAGGAAGGCGCTCTTGGAGCGGTTGGCGGCCTCCGCCTGCTCGCGCGCCTGCACGAGCTGCCCGGTGCGCTCATCGACGAGCTGCTCCAAATGATCACGATAGCGGTTCAGCTCATCCTCGGTCCGCTTGCGCTCGGTGATGTCGCGCCCCGTCACCACCGCGCCGACGATGCGGCCGTCGTTGTCCGGGATGGGCGCAAAGCTGTAGCTGCCCACCCAGGCCGCCCCCGTGTCGGTGCGCCGCAACGCATATTCGACATTGCTGGCTGTCTCTCCCCGCAGTGCCCTGGAGACCGGCCAGCACGTCAAGGGCGCGCGCTCGCCAGTGTCCATGAAGACCTCCAGGGTCTTGGCAGACTCGGTCAGGGTGTGAAAGCACTCCGTCTTATCCTGGAACTTGTGAAAGGTGGCGAAGGCGTCGTTGAGGTCGATGAACCGCCCCTCGGCATCGGCGATGACCACGGCATCATTCATACTCGCCAGGGCCGCCTCCAGGCGCTCTTTGGCCAGATCGAGCCGCTCCAGCGCCAGGCGCAGACGCGTCTCACTTTCCCGCAGTGCCGCCTCGGCGCGCCGGGCGCGCAACACGGCAATCGTCAGCACCACCACCACGGCCAACAAGAGCGCGAGGGCGGCCAGCACGCCATGCACCAACCGACGGTGGAGACTGTAGAGTGTTTCCGGGCGATTGATGATCCGGCTGTCGGGGGGCAAGGTGCCGGGGTCCACCCCAAAGCGACGCAGTTGGATGTCGTCCAGCTCCGGGCGGGCCGTGCTCTGCTCGACCGGGATCCGGGCCGGGTCCTCCCCGGCCAGGACCCGCAAGGCCAGGGCCGCCGCCTGCCCGCCGTGCTCCCGGCCATCGAGCAGCAGGCCGCCGACGATGCCCTGGCCAAGACGGGTCCCGTGCATCGCATAGACCGGTGCCGGACTGGCGGCGGCGATGCGCCGAGTGCTCTGCGCCCGGGGAAAGACGTGGCCGGCCGCGTCGGTCACATAGGTGAGGATCAGCACCAGGGTGTCGGGCGGCAGGGCGGCGAGTTGCCGTTCCAACTCCGGCAAGGGGACATCGGGGGCGAAATCGATCTGGAGGCGCTGACGCAGGCCGGGCAGAACCAGGTCCATCTCCTGCCGCAGCGCCAGCCCGGAGGCGGTGTAGTCCTGCACCACCAGCACCCGGCGAGCCCCGGGATGCAGGCGCAGCGCCAGGTCCAGCGTCCCGGCGATGTCCTGGATCTCCGCCACCCCGGTCATGCCGGGCCTGTCTTCCAGCATCTCGGAGCGCAATCCGTTGATCCCGGCGAAGACCACCGGGACTCCGGGGAAGAGTTCCACGGGGTAGGCGCGCAGCAGGTCGAGTGCCGGATTATCCAGCGCAATCACCAGGTCCACCGGCTGACCCCGGTACTTGTGCACCAGCATGTCCTTCAGGAAGGCGAGATGCTCGGGCCCGGGAAAGCGCTTGGCATCAAGGTACTCGACTGCCGGCACCTGGTCCGGATAAGCGGCCTTCAAACCCGCCAGCAGGCCGCTGAGCTCGTCGTCGGCCCAGGCGTCTCCGGGATGGTATGCGCTCAGGATCACCACGGCCGGCTCCGGGACCGCGACGGACGCGCCGGATTCCGTCGCCACGGCACGGGTGCCGAGCCCGGGGTCTGAACCGACAGCTGAACCCGTGTCTGAACCGGTGCCCGAACCAGCGGCGGACACCGCCCAAGCGGCACCCCCAATTGCGGCCAACGCGCAACCCAGGCCAAGGACCCAGCCCAGAAAGACCGCCGCGATGAGTCGCCACAACACCTTATGAAGTCCCCCGAAGGCCGGCGGCGTAAACCACCAGCGGGTCGGCCGCAACAGGTCGCAGTATGACATGACGGCTTGCGATTGCGACCGGGCGGGTTGCGCTCGATTTTGTCGCATGATTTTCCGGCAATCGCCTGGACCCTTGGAGGCTCGCCCATCGTGACCACGAAAGCGGCGCAACTGCGGGTCAACCAGGCCTGGCGTGAGCGTACCGGATTACAACTGGTGCAAGCCTGGCTCCCCAAGCGCGTGGTCCAGCGATTGGACCAACTGGTCACGGTGACCGGCGCACGCGGGCGCGCCGGCGTGCTGACCGAGCTGATCGAGGACGCGCCCACAGCCGCCGACGGCAGCACAGAGACTACATAACGCAACGACACGCGGTGGATTGGACTGGTCAAACCTGACCTGGCAGTTTCCCCTCTCCCATCTATACTGGCTGCGGAATGAAGGCGTCAAAGAGACACCCGTTGCCCGGCACGCCGACTCGTCCATCACCTGATTCACGAGGGAGTCGTCCCGAGGTGGAGTTACCGCCTGCGGGGCGCCATTCGCCTTGCTGACCGGTTCTACGTCCTGCCGGTGACCCAATCATGGGGTCGCCAGGATCACCAGCAGCATCCAGGCACTCGAGTCCGGTGACGCGATCGAGCCCGATGAACCGATACAGCCCTGGCCGGTAACCGCATCGGCCACCGGCAATCGCTGGTGGTGGTGGCTGTCGGCCTTACTGCTCGCGCTCCTGGTGATCAGTCGCTGCGGCATCGCGGGCTGAACGTTGATCGTGCCGCACCCCGAACCTCGACCACGATCAACGCTTCCGGGGTTTATTCACACATGCGTGGTCGAGCGCTTGGATCAATTGGTCACGACTACCGGCGCACACGGGCGTCAGCGTGTTGACCAAAGCGCCGGTGATCCGCAAGCAAGGCTCCGATATCGAATCAATCGGCACCAGTCGCTCAGCGGTCAAGCGCCCGCCCCGCCGTCGCGCACCAGCACGATCAACTCCTTGGGTCCATGCACACCATAGGTCAGCGTCTGTTCGATATCGGCGGACTTCGACGGACCGGTGATCAGCAAGGCGTTGGTCGGCAGGCGTTGCGCCCAGCCCTGAGCGTCGATCAATTCAGCAAAGGTGCTGTAAATCGTTCCGGCATCCAGCACGACGACATGGAGCGGCGGCACCAGTGACAGCAGCCGGGGCTCATGGATATCCGGCCACAGCACCAGGGTTCCGGTCTCGGCAATCGCACCGCGGCAGCCGGTGAAGCCCGCCTGGACCTGATCGAACAGTTCACCCCGCCAGCGCTCGATCGGCTCCTGATAGGGTTGCAGGCGGATGGCAGACGGCATCGGCCAGGCACCTTGCAGTTTGGCCGCGACGGGTCCACCGCCACCGCACAGCAGTTCCGTCACCCCACGCTGACGCAATAGGTCGTGCAGCACCCGCGGCCAGTCGTCGCCGACCCGCTGCACTTGGCCGCGAACCGCCGCCAGTCGCTCCTGGAAACGCGCCAACCGTTCGGTTGAATCCCAATCGAAACGGCGGACCGCAACCGCGGCTGCCGAACTGACCGCGGGCGGCACGGCTGCCCGCAGGCGCGTGAGAATTCCTGCCTTCGCATCGGTCATGATCACCTCCGAATAACAAGGCGCTAAGCCACCGCCAGTGGACGCGGCAGCTCCACGGATTCGGCATGGGGCGCCGGACGACCGAGATAATAGCCCTGGGCACAATCGACCCCCAGCTCACTCAGAACGGCGTAGATTTCGGCGTTCTCCACATATTCCGCAATCACCCGCTTCCCCATGCCGTGAGCCATGTCGGTGATTGCCTTGACGAAGATCCGGTCCTCCCGGTTGGTTGCAAGGTCGCGGACAAAGGCGCCGTCGATCTTGACGTCGTCGACCGGGAGCTTGCGCAGATAGGCGTAGGACGCATAACCGGTACCGAAGTCATCCAGAGCGAAGCGGCAACCGAGCTGCCGGATGCCCTGCATCAGCTCGGTCGCCCTGGCGATACTCCCTACCGCGGCGGTTTCAGTCACCTCGAAGGCCAGACGCGTCGGCGTCACCCGGTGCCCCGCCAGCAAGCGTTCGACGTCGGGCAGCAGCGACTCGTCGTCCATGGCGCTCCCGGACAGATTGATCGCCAGCCGCAGGCGTGGGTCCAGGCCGAGCAGCGTGACCGCATGCGCCAACACCCAATGATCGATGGCCCGAATCTGACCGGTTTTCTCCGCGATCGGGATGAAGCGATCCGGATAAACCAACTCGCCGCGCGGGTCGCGCAGCCGCAGCAGGGCTTCCCAGTGCTGCACGATCCCGCTCGCGATATCGACGATCGGCTGGAAGTGCAACTCGAAGCGGTCCTCGCGCAGGCCCTCGGCGATCTTGTCCCGCCAGGTGACACGGGCATCCGCCTGCTCGCGGGCGCGGTCGTCGGCGGAGAACAGGTGCCAGCGTCCGCGACCCTTCTCCTTGGCCTGGAACATGGCGAGATCCGCATTCGCCAGCAGCTCATGCGCCTCGCGGCCCTGATCGGGGAACAGGGCAATCCCGATACTGGCACTGACCCGGTGGACGCGGACATGCTCCCGCACAATGATAGAGCGCACCGCGGCCTGGATGCGTTCGGCGTACTCCAGGGCGGTGCCCTCGTTGCATTCCGGAAGCACCAGGGCAAACTCATCCCCGCCCAAACGAGCCAGGATATCGCTTGGGTGGGCCAGTTTACCCAACTGGTCGCCAACGCGCTGCAACATCAGATCGCCGACCTGGTGCCCGCTCAGATCATTCACATCCTTGAAATGATCCAGATCGAGAAACAGCAGGGCACCGCGGTGACCAAAGCGCAGTGCCGCATCCAATACGCGGCAGAAGTCGTCGTTGAAACGCCGTCGGTTGAACAAACGCGTCAAGGGATCGTGGTCGGCCAACCACACCAACCGCGCTTCCGCCTCTTCCCGATCGCGTTGCAGCAGTTCCATCCGATCGGTCAGCGCCTGGGCGGTCTCGCTGAGCTGATCCAGTTCGTCCTTTGGCGCCAACCTGCCGCCCACCGGGGGTAACCGTGCCCGCAACTCCCGATAGCGATTATCGGCCAACAGCGGCAAGGCGATCGCGATCCGCTGCAGCCGACCCACCGAGGACTGGGCAACCCAGAACAGCAGCGAGGCGGATAAAATCAGCCCACCCAACCCGAGCAGGATGCTGATGCGGGTCGCCGCCTGGATCGCCTGACGCTCGGCCGTCACCTCGTTCACCAGGAGGACACTGATACCGGGGGCCAAGGCATCCACCCGGAAGACCTCGAACCATTGGCCGTCAAGCGCACCGAGCACGGGTTGGCCCGCACCCGCAACATCGCGCGGTGCGGTGACGAGGTCGGCGGCAATGGCGCGAATAATCGGTTCGGTCCGCCCCGGGTGGGTCATCGCCGGATAGCGGACCGCGTGACTGAGGTCCGCGGAACCCGTTGCCGCGCCGGTGAAGACAGCCACCTCGGCCCCGGTCAGGGCATTGAAGGCAAGCAAGGCATCGGCTAGTGAGCGTCCAAGCACCAGCGTTCCCCCGGTTTCGCCTTCCCAGAGAATCGGCGCGGCCAGGAACTGGAGGCACTCGGGCCGGCACGTGAACAGCCGGGCGACGCCCTCGTCAGCACCGCGCAGTCCGGCGAACAGCGCGGCGTCCGGTGCCTGAGCATCCGCCGGCCAGACCAGCACGGGCACACCGACCGGGTTGATCCAGAGCACCAAGCGAATATCCCATTCCAGGCCCAGCAAGGCCCCTTCGCTCTCGAGTCCGCGCGCCAAACGGGCACCGAAGTCCCGGCCGCCCGGCGTATCGGCCGGAGCATTCTGGCCCAAGGTTCGCACCACGCTCACCAGCCGGGTCATTTCCTCGTAGTTGTTCTCCAACAGTCCACGCAACTGGCGGACCTGGTTCGCCCGGACACCCGATTGCTGGAGTTCGAACTGAGCGAGCGATTGGTGGTAGGCCATGAGCGCGAGCGCGCCGTTAACCAGCAAGAGGATCAGCGAAAGAGCGATCAGCGCCTGCCAACGCAGGCTCAGAAACGCCGACCCCGATCTGTCCCGCCGCAGGCTGCCCAAGATTGCGGTCAGCTAGCAGGTGGTGGCGACGGGCGGCACGAACCGGCGCCAACCCTTCACCAACCTGGACGGCGAAGACGCGCGGATGCGCAGCGCATCGCTGCTCGGATGTCGTTCGTGGTCGGGTCTAGACATGACGTGTTGACCGATGTCCCCGCGGACCCTTGGGTCCAACTGTTGGCAAAGTCGTCGAACGCGGGCCAGCCACCGTCGCGGACCGCGGGTGTCGGCTGCCGCCGCGGGCCGGCAGCGCACCGCCCACCGATTCTGGTTGGTGACCACGGCCACCAGCAGACAGCCCAAGCTCCCCGGCGCATCCGCGCAACATCAACGCAGGGGTGTTCAGGATAGCCGGGAATGGCTCGCGCGAGTAGTGGATTCAGCGGATGCCATGGATGACGGAACCATTGCAAGCGCCCCCGGAAGCAGCTAGGGTTGCGACGCCCAAAACGAAGACGCCTCGCACCGTGCCGAGGCCATATTCTGACCACCGGAGGAAAAAACGATGGGTTACCAAGCTATCTATGACCGCTCCATCAAAGACCCCAATGGCTTCTGGGCGGAAGCCGCCGACCTGATCGACTGGGTCCGGCCCTGGGACCGCGTGCTCGACGACTCCCGCCCGCCCTTCTACCGCTGGTTCAGCGGGGCGGAACTCAACACCTGCTACAACGCCGTCGACCGCCATGTGGCGACCCGCGGCGACCAGCCGGCGATCATCCACGACAGCCCGGTGACCAACTCCAAGGAGGTCATCACCTATCGGCAACTGCAGGACCGGGTGTCCCACTTCGCCGGGGCGCTGCGTGACCTCGGGGTCACCAAGGGCGACCGGGTCATCATCTACATGCCGATGGTCCCCGAAGCCCTGGTCGCCATGCTCGGCTGCGCCCGCATCGGCGCCATCCACTCCGTGGTGTTCGGCGGTTTCTCCTCCCTGGAACTGGCCACCCGCATCAACGACGCCAAGCCGAAGGTCATGGTGGCCGGCTCCTGCGGCATCGAAACCACCCGCGTCATCCAGTACAAGCCGCTGCTCGACGAAGCGATCAACCTGGCGACTCACAAGCCCGACCACTGCATCATCTACCAGCGCCCACAAGGACCCGGAACCCTGGTCGAAGGCCGCGACGTCGGCTGGGCCGAGGCGGTGGCCGCGGCGCAACCCGCCGACTGCGTCCCGGTGGCGGCGACCGACCCACTCTACATCCTCTATACCTCAGGAACGACCGGGGTTCCCAAGGGCGTGGTGCGCGATAACGGCGGACATGCGGTGGCGCTGGCCTGGAGCATGGGCAATGTCTACGGCGTGAAACCCGGTGAAGTCTACTGGGCCGCTTCCGACGTGGGCTGGGTCGTGGGCCACTCCTACATCGTCTATGCGCCCCTGTTGATGGGCTGCACCACCATCGTCTACGAGGGCAAGCCGGTCGGCACCCCGGACGCCGGCGCCTTTTGGCGCGTGGTCGAAGAGCACAAGGTTTCGGTGCTCTTCACCGCCCCGACCGCGTTTCGCGCCATCAAGCGCGACGACCCCAACGCGGAATACGTCAAGAAATACGACCTCAGCAGCCTGCGCACGCTGTTCCTGGCCGGCGAGCGCTGTGACCCCGATACCCTGGGCTGGGCCGAACGGATTCTGAAGGTTCCGGTCATCGACCACTGGTGGCAGACCGAGACCGGTTGGGCCATCGCCGCCAACTGCATTGGAATCGAGCAACTGCCGGTGAAGCCGGGCTCGCCCACCCGGGCCGTTCCCGGCTATGCCGTCGAGGTGCTGGATGAGAACGGGGAACCGGTCAAGCCCGGTGACATCGGCCGGATCATGATCAAACTGCCGCTGCCGCCCGCCTGCCTGCCCACCCTGTGGGGCAACGAGGAGCGCTACTTCCAGTCCTACCTCGCCATCCAGCCGGGCTATTACCTGTCCGGTGACGCGGGCTATATCGACGAGGACGGATATATCTTCGTGATGAGCCGCATCGACGACATCATCAATGTCGCCGGCCACCGTCTGTCCACCGGCGGCATGGAGGCCGTGCTGGCCGGGCACCAGGATGTCGCCGAGTGCGCGGTGATCGGTGCGGCGGATCAACTCAAGGGCGAGTTGCCGCTCGGTCTGGTCGTGCTCAAGTCCGGAGTGACGCGGGATCACGCGATCATCCAGAAGGAACTGGTGACCAAGGTCCGTGACGAGATCGGTCCGGTGGCCGCCTTCAAGACCGTGGTCATCGTGCCGCGCCTGCCCAAGACCCGCTCCGGCAAAACCCTGCGCGGCACCATGAAGAGCATCGCCGACGGCAAGGAGTACAAGGCGCCGGCCACCATCGACGATCCGGCCATTCTGGACGAGATCGAGGCCGCACTCGCGGCCATCGGCTACGCCAAGCACGGCTGATCCGTCCCGCCTATCGAGCCTTCATACCTGATATCCGGACAGAACTCGTGTGGGGGCGGGTTTAAGACCCACCCCTACGTCAGGTTATCACGCTTGAGGGCGATCATAGCTCACCGGCGGGATTTCCCCGCCGGTGACCCGCCTCAACCGCCCCGCCGCCGCTAGCACAGTTTCTCGTTCCCACGTTCCGCGTGGGAATGCCGGGCGGGCGCTCCGCGTCCGGTCTTGGCGCCGGACGCGGAGCGCCCGCACGTGCTCCCACGCAGGAGCGTGGGAGCCAGAATGGCTTAACTTAATGGCATTGACGCCGGAGCGTGGGAGCGAGCGACAACGGGCGGGAAAGTGCGGGTTATGGGGTTGGGTGATGCGGTTCGAGTACTCACCGCATCCTACTCGCTCACCGGCGGGATGTGCTCGGCGGTGAGCCGCCTCCACCACCCCGCATCAAGCACTAACGCATCGCGCTGCAAAGCGCGGTCGCCGTCATCAATGCTCTCTATTGTCGACAAACAGGCTTGACAACCTGAATATTTCAGCTATCTTTGCCTGAAATCGCATAAAAGTGTCGACACTTTAAATGGAAGCTCAAGCGGACGTTCAACCTGACGAGGCGTCCACCATCGCCGACCGCGTCTTCGGGCAACTCCGTCAGGCGATCGTCGAGGGGAATATCCCCCCCGGCAGCAAAATCAGTGAACCGGAAATGGCCGCGCGCTACGGAATCAGCCGCGGACCGCTGCGCGAAGCGATGCGGCGCTTGGAGTCCGCCAATCTGGTGGAGCGGCGCCCGAACCTGGGCGCGCGGGTCATTACGCTGTCCAGCGAGCAGTTGCTGGAAATCTACATGATCCGCGAAGCGCTGGAAGGTCTGGCCGCCCGCCTCGCCGCGGAACGAATGTCGGCGGCTGCCATCGCCGACCTCAAAGCGCTGCTGGAGCAGCACCGCGGGGAGATCGCCCGCGAATACTGGCAGGCCTATTTCCAGAAGGAAGGGGACATGGATTTTCACTACCGCATCGTTCAGGGCAGCGGCAATCAGCGCCTGATCGGCATCCTGTGCGACGACCTCTACCACTTGGCGCGCATGTACCGCTGCAAGTTCGGGATGGTCAGCAACCGGGCGCGCGATGCCTTGAAGGAGCATGAACTGATCGTCGATGCCATCGCCGAGCGGGACGGCGAACTGGCCGAACTCATGATGCGTCGACACATCCGCGCCTCGCGGCGCAACGTCGAGCGCCGTCTTGCCACCGAGACCACCACCCAACACCGGACCGACCCATGACCCAAGCGAACACCCCCGGCGCCCGTCTGCGCCAGGCCGTCAACGACGAGCACCCACTCCAAGTCGTCGGCGCCATCAGCGCCTATCACGCCATGATGGTGGAGCGTACCGGCTATCGTGCCGTCTACCTCTCCGGCGGCGGGGTCGCGGCGGGCTCCTTCGGGGTGCCGGATTTGGGGATCACCAGTCTCAACGACGTGCTGGAAGACGTGCGCCGCATCACCTTCGCCACGCAACTCCCGCTGCTGGTGGACGCGGACACCGGCTGGGGCGGCGCCTTCAACATCGCCCGCACCGTGCGGGAGATGGCGCGCGCCGGGGCGGCCGGCATCCATATCGAGGATCAGGTTGCCGCCAAGCGCTGCGGACACCGTCCGAACAAGGCCATCGTCTCCAAGGAAGAGATGGTCGACCGCATCAAGGCCGCTGTGGACGCCCGCACCGATGACCTGGTCATCATGGCGCGCACCGACGCCCTGGCGGTCGAAGGCATGGAATCCGCCATCGAGCGCGGCATCGCCTGCGTCGAGGCCGGCGCCGACATGATCTTCCCCGAGGCCATCGTGGAACTGGAGCAATACCGCCGCTTCGTGGCCGCCGTCGGCGTCCCGGTCCTCGCCAACATCACCGAGTTCGGCGCCACCCCGCTGTTCACCACCCAGGAACTGGGCGAGGCCGGATGCTCGCTGGTCCTCTATCCACTCTCCGCCTTCCGGGCAATGAACAAGGCCGCGCTCAACGTCTACCAGGCGATTCGCCGGGACGGCACCCAGGCCAAGGTGGTGGAGACCATGCAGACCCGCATGGAACTCTATGACTATCTCAATTATCACAGCTTCGAGCAGAAGCTCGACGCGCTGTTCGCGACGGACAAGGATTAGACAACTCCGGTGCGCCGGTGAACGCACTGCTGTTCACCGACCGACCAGCCCCTCCTACATCACTGAACCAAGAGAGAGATCCGCATGGCCGAGCAAGAGAGCCTATTGCCGAAGGCGAAGAAGTCCGTCGCACTCTCCGGCACCGCCGCCGGCAACACCGCCGTCTGTACCGTCGGGCGCACCGGCAACGACCTGCACTATCGGGGCTACGACATCCTCGACTTTGCCGATCACGCCGACTTCGAGGAGATCGCCCATCTCCTGATTCACGGGCACTTGCCGAGCCGGGCGGAACTCGTCTCCTACAAGCACCGTCTGCGCACCATGCGCGGCCTGCCCGCCGCGATGAAGACCGCGCTGGAGCAACTCCCGCCCTCGTCCCATCCGATGGACGTGCTGCGCACCGGGACCTCGCTGCTCGGCACCCTGGAGCCCGAAAAGGAATCGATGCCCTTCGCCGGCGCCCGCGCCATCGGTGACCGGCTGATCGCCTGTGCCGGCTCCATGCTGCTGTATTGGCACCACTATGCCCATCACGGCCGGCGCATCGAGGTGCAGACGGAAGACGACTCCATCGGCGGACACTTCCTGCACCTGCTGCACCAGCACACCCCGTCGACGGCCTGGGTGCGCGCCATGCACACCTCGCTCAACCTCTATGCCGAGCACGAGTTCAACGCCTCGACCTTCACCTCGCGGGTCATCGCCGGCACCAACTCCGACATCTACTCCGCCATCACCGGCGCCATCGGCGCGCTGCGCGGACCCAAGCACGGCGGCGCCAACGAGGTCGCCTGCGAAATCCAGCAGCGCTATACCGACCCGGACGATGCGGAGACCGACATCAAGGCCCGCATGGAGCGCAAGGAAATCGTCATCGGCTTCGGCCACCCGGTCTATACGGTCGGCGACCCGCGCAACGAGGTCATCAAGGGCGTCGCCCGGCGGCTGTCCGAGGCCAACCAGGACACCCGCATGTTCGAGGTCGCGGAGCGGCTGGAAACCGTGATGTGGGATCTCAAGAAAATGTTCCCCAATCTCGACTGGTTCTCCGCCGTCGCCTACTCCCAGATGGGCATCCCCACCGCGATGTTCACACCCATCTTCGTGATCGCCCGGATCACCGGCTGGACCGCCCACGTCATCGAGCAGCGTCAGGACAACAAGATCATCCGTCCGAGCGCCAACTACATCGGTCCGGAAAATCGCAAGTGGGTGCCGCTCGACCGGCGTTAAACCGCGCCCGGCGCGCTATGCGATGTTTTTGGATGGGCTCGGCCCCGGCAGACTCGACGATCGCTGCAGCCGGCGCGGTTTAAGTGATTTCCGGGAAATGACCGACCGATGTGTAGGGGCGACTTTAGTCGCCCCTAAAGCCGCCTTGGCGCCTGCTGACCAAGGCTGAAGCCTCGGACTCCAGCGGGCGCCTGCCGACGCCCTGTCCGGTCGCCGCGCGGTGTGATAGCGTTCGCACCTGATATCCAGACAGACCTTCGTGTAGGGGCGGGTTTGAAACCCGCCCCTATGTCCCGTTATAACGTCCGAAGGCTATATGCAAAGCGGGGCGCTCTGCCCCTCGAACGCCGACGACGGGAATCATGGTCATGGCCGGCTGGCGGCCTCGCAAAGCCCTCCGCATTCGATCATTTAGCCCCATCGCCAAGGGTCCGCAGCCGTTCCCGCAGCAACCCCGGCCAGTCACCCTGACTGCCGGGCAGCTTCCCCGCCTCTTCCAACCCCTCCAGAATCTTCAGCCCACGCAGCAGATAGTCCCGGGCCACATCCGGTGCGGCAAGTCCTGGACCGCTCAGCTTCCAGAGCGAGGCGACGACATCGCGCTGCCACTCTGCGTTGCTCGGGTCGCTCCCGGCCAGACGCTCGGCAATCGCCAGATCCTCCGTATAAGCCGCCAGCGCCCCCGCCAGGTCGCCCTGCGCGGTCTTGAGGTCGCCGATCTTGTTCAGGCTCACCGACCGATCGCGCTGCCAGCCGGCGTTGCTCGGGTCGCTCCCGGCCAGGCGCTCGCGGATCGCCTGGCTCTCGGTATAAGCCGCCAGCGCCCCCGCCAGGTCGCCCTGCGCGGTCTTGAGGTCGCCGATCTTGTTCAGGCTCACCGACCGATCGCGCTGCCAGCCGGCGTTGCTCGGGTCGCTCCCGGCCAGGCGCTCGCGGATCGCCTGGCTCTCGGTATAAGCCGCCAGCGCCCCCGCCAGGTCGCCCTGCGCGGTCTTGAGGTCGCCGATCTTGTTCAGGCTCACCGACCGATCGCGCTGCCAGCCGGCGTTGCTCGGGTCGCTCCCGGCCAGGCGCTCGCGGATCGCCTGGCTCTCGGTATAAGCCGCCAGCGCCCCCGCCAGGTCGCCCTGCGCGGTCTTGAGGTCGCCGATCTTGTTCAGGCTCACCGACCGATCGCGCTGCCAGCCGGCGTTGCTCGGGTCGCTCCCGGCCAGGCGCTCGCGGATCGCCTGGCTCTCGGTATAAGCCGCCAGCGCCCCCGCCAGGTCGCCCTGCGCGGTCTTGAGGTCGCCGATCCTGCTCAGGCTCGCCGCCAGATCGCGCTGCCAGCCGGCGTTACTCGGGTCGCTCCCGGCCAGGCGCTCGCGGATCGCTTGGCTCTCGCTATAAGCCGCCAGCGCCCCCGCCAGGTCGCCCTGCACGGTCTTGAGGTCGCCGATCTTGTTCAGGCTCACCGACCGATCGCGCTGCCAGCCGGCGTTGCTCGGGTCGCTCTCCGCCAGTCCTTTGAAGACCTCCGCTGCGTCGATATAAAGCCGCGCGGCACCCGACAGGTCGCCGAGCGCGCTTGCCAACTCACCGGAATGGAGACGATTCGCGGCACGCCGTCGTATCGCAACAGGGTCACCGCTCGGCGCCCCCTGCTGCGCATAGTACTTGTCGATGCGCGCTTGGGTATCGCGCAGAAGCTCCAGCCGACCGATGGGTTGGAGCTTCTCGCGCAGATCGAAGGTCATGAAGTTGACCAGACCCTCAGCGGAACTGAGGGCCGTCTCGGCGCGCCGCGCCTCGGCCGCGGCCCGTTGCCATTGCCACCCGGCAACGCCCGCGACGGCGGCGAGACCGAGGATGACTGCGGCGACCGCCGCCCGCCCGCGCCGACGGCCGCGCTCCGCGTGCGCGCGGCTCTCGCGGATATAGCCGCCATCCGCCTGGCTCAGCCCTTCCGGGTAGACCGCCAGCCGACCCTCGGCCTCGGCGAGCGGGGCACCGGCGAGCAGATAGCCGGGGTGCCGGCCGTGCGTCTCCCAGTCGGCGAGTCGGCTGCGCAACCCTTCCTGCCAGAGTCGGAAGACGCGGTCCTCGCCGACCCAGGTCCGCAGGCGGTCCCACTCGCGAATCAGCGCCTCGTGCGCAATCTCGGCCAGGGGTTCGTCGTCGGCGCCGCCGGAGGTGACGACCAGCCGGCTCGCCACGAGCCGCGGCAGCAAATCCTGATCCTGATCGGCGATCCGCCGGAGGCTGGCGACCTGCCGGGTGCCGACATCCGCGGCGCGCTCGGCCGGGCGCACCAGTTGGATCAGGATGCGGCGGGCGCGGGTGCGGTCCGCCTCGCTCAACGCATCAATGACACCATCCGCGTACGCCGAGAGCGCGCGCCGCACCCCGCCCAGACGCTCCAGTGCCACGGCGTCGATGCAGCGGGCCTGCTGCTGGTCCCAGAGTTGGAAGAGCGCGAACTGGAGCAGCGGCAGCCGACCGGGCTGATCCTCCAGATCGGCGACCATGGCGTCGACCAGACCGGGGCCGAAGCGCACGCCGCAGGCCGCCGCCGGCCCCAGGATGGCGGCCTTGAGATCATCCGTGTCCAGGGGACCGACCTGACACTGGCGCTCCGGGGCGATGAAGGGAGCCGTGGGTCCGTCCATCGCGCGGCCCATGAAATCCGCCCGCAGGGCGAGCAGCAGACGCACCGACACCCCAGCCGCGGGGTCGACGGCGGCCAGCCCGCCGAGTGCGACGGCAAAGGCGCGGGCGCGCGCCGGGTCGCCGGTCTGGACATTGGTGAAGAGTTCCTCGAACTGATCGACGACGAGCAGCAGACGCGTACCGGGGGCGTCCGCCGACCACTCGCGCAGCACCGCCATGAAACCGGCCGGGTCCTCGATCAACAGGGCGTTCAGGCGGCGCCGCTCCTCGACCCGTTGGCCGGGGGTGAGACCGGGCGCGAGCAGCGCCCCGGCCAGGGCATCGAACGGATCGACACCGGGGCGGATACGAATGAACCGCCAGCCGCCCCGGTCAGCGAGCACGGGCAACAGTCCGGCCCCGATCAGCGACGACTTACCGCCGCCGGAGGGACCGATGAGGGTAACGAGACGCTCACGCTCCACGCGGTCGGCGAGTTGCCGGATCAGGTCGGTGCGCCCGAAGAAGTCGGCCCGATCCACCGGCTCGAAGGCGGACAAGCCTTTGTAGGGGTTGCGCGGGCGCCACTCGCGCTCCAGTTCCGGACAGGCGGCAAAGAGCGTGCGCACCGGGATGAGCTGGGCGGATTGGTCCTCGGTACGCGCGGCCACCACCAGACCGACAACAGCGCCCTGCGTCGGGTCCCAGGCGGCGGTACCGCTGAAACCGCCCTGCACCAGCCCCCGTTCGACATCGAGCTGGACCCGTCCCAGGGTGTTTTCGCCGCGACAGGTGCCGGGGCGGTGAACACCTTCGTCGATCGCGGCGGGGAAACCGAAGCAGTGCACGGGACGCTGGGTGTAATCCTCCGGGTCGAGCGCCAGGAGCGCGGCCGGTGCGGCCGCGGCCGGCGCCTCATCGGCCAATTCCAACACGGCGATGTCCTCGGGGACCTTGGTGCCGTCGTCCCGCGCCGGGTGCCAGCAGACCACCCGGCCGCTGGTCCGGAAGGGTACCGCCAGCAGCGGCAGATCCAGCGGCACGGCACCGGCCGGCGCCGCGGACGCCAGGGCGAGCGCTGGATCAGCCAGCGCCTCCGCCACCACATGGGCGCAGGTGACGACATGACGCGGGGTGACCAGGAGTCCGCAACCGACCGTCAGCCCTGGGCTGCCGGCCAGACTGATGCGAACCTGCGAGGCGTGGGGGTCGGACATGGGTTTCGATCCTTACTCCGGCCACTCTGGCCGACTCTGGCTCACACGCTCCGGCGTGGGAGCAGGTGCGGGCGCTCCGCGTCCAGTGCGCAGACCGGACGCGGAGCGCCCGCACGACACGCCCACGCTGGAGCGTGGGAGCGAGCGAAAAGGAGAAGCGACGTTCTTGCTTTACCAAAGCGGACCGCGCAGCGGTCCGTTCGCGCTTGACACTGACTGACAATTTGTCAATGTCAATGAGACGGTCAGCCCGTAGCCCGTAGGATGCGGTGAGGAACGAACCGCATCGCCGGTCGCACGGTCGGTGCTGCGGTTCGTTCCTCACCGCAGCCCACCCTGCGCGAGGCGTGCCCGTAGGGCCGCCAGGTCGTGCTCCAGGCGCTGCCGGGCCTGAGCCTCGGCGTCGGCCCGCCGGGTCTGCTCGACCGCCCGCTGCGCTTCGGCGTCGGCCCGGTTCACGGCCTCGCGTTTGGCCTGCGCCTCGGCATCGGCCCGCTGCGCCTCGGTAGCGGCCCGGTCCACGGCCTCGCGTTTGGCCTGGGCCTCGGCGTCAGCCCGCCGCGCCTCGGCGTTGGCGCGGTCCTCGGCCTCGCGTTTGGCCTGCGCCTCGGCATCGGCCCGCCGCATCTCGGCGTCGGCCCGCTGCGCCTCGGCATCGGCTTGCCGCGCCGCCGCCTCAGCGCGCTCCCGATCCGCGCGCCAGCCGGGGAGGACGAAGCCGGCATAAACCGGATCGTCGCGCAACGCCTCCAGCTCCGGTCGGCGCGCCAGGTCGGTCGGGCGGAATTGCAGCCCCGGCAGCACCCGCGAGCAGATGACCCCGGCCTGTGGTGCGATGGGCGTATAGAACCCGGTGGGGGTGCGGGTGTAGAACGCCTGGTGGGCGGGGTTCTGGTGCAGGATGTAATACTCGGGTACGCCCCCGGCGGCGTATTCGGCCTTCTTGATGACGGTATCCCGCTCGATGCCGCTGCGCTCCCGGTCGGACAGGGCCTCGATACAGAGGTCGAACACCCCGTGGTAGGAGCAATCCAAGGGCAGCAGCGGCTGGGGATTGTCGTTGCGCACCACGCCGAAATCGGGCTTGCGGATGACGGTGCCGCTCGGCAGCGGCAATCGGAAACCCATCTCCAAGCCGACCAGTTGCGCGCAGGGGTGGGTGCGCAGGAAGTGCCGCACCAGTTCGCTGAACCAGGCATAGACCAGAAAGGTCTCGTAATCGGACACCGGTTTCTCCTCCAGGCGGCCGTTGTTCCACTCGTAATGGTGGTCCGACTCCAGGTAATAGGTGGTCCAGTAAACCGCCTCCGAGACCAGGAGACCGTCCGCGGAACCCGCCGCGGGCAGGCGTCGGGGCGGCGGGGCCGGGACCTGCGGCGCGGGTGCGAGTTCAGTGGCAGCGCTGGGAGACATGGGCGGCAGGCGTCCGGTCTTGGAATTGCAGGATTCAAGCCTAGCACGAAGCGGGCGGGATCGGCACCGGCGGGCGTCGTCGGCAGCAATTCCAAATTTGGGCGGCACCGCGCGACCTCTGGTGGATGCGGCGCGCGCGACCGCCGTGCCGGGTCCCCGACACCGAGCGGCGCGCCTTATCCACCCTACAACGGAGCCGGTTTCGTAGGGTGGATAAGCGCAGCGCATCCACCATCGGCCTCGCTGCCGACACGCTGTTGGCGGCGGCCACCCAAATTTGGAATTGCTGGCGTCGCCGGTGACGTTCCGGCCATGCACACGCCGCGGCATCCGTGTTGGTCGGGTTCTCCCACTCGCGCGCATGGACGGCCGCCACCGCGCCGCGGCCATTGCCGGGGATCTGGACCAGCGGTTACGCTTCGTGCAACATCGCCAGGCTGTTAATGCACTGGACCTCGGGTACCGCCATGGATCAACCGATTCGCCTCCTGCATCTGTCCGACATCCATTTCCGCACCGGCAAGTCATGGGACTCGGACCCGGTCTTGCGCGCCTTTGCGCGGTTTATCGGCGATGAGGTTAGGCGCGGGCTTCAACCTGACCTGGTGGCGATCACCGGTGACCTGGCCTTTTCCGGTAAGGCGGAGGAATACGCCTTGGCGCTGGATTGGCTGGAGCAGCAACTGTGGCCCGCCTTCTCCCCGGTGTTGTCTCGGGACCGTCTGCTGCTCGTGCCCGGCAACCATGATGCGGATCGGGGCCGGGTCGGTAAAGGCGCGCGGCAAATCCAAGACGGCCAATTGGCCGAGGGCTCGCAAGACGCCATCGCTGAACTTCTGCAACACGACGACGAGCGCGACCTCGTTCTCAAGCGACACGCGGCCTACCTGGACTTTTGCGGACGCTGGTTCGGCGCCGCGCACCCCCTGCCCTGGTGGCAACGCTGCATCACGATCGACGGCCAACGCCTGCATATTGCCGGACTGGATTCCGCCTGGATGGCCTGCGGCGACACCGACCGCGGGCGCCTGCTGCTCGGCCGCTACCAGGTCCACCAGGCCGTTCTGCACCCGGACGGAGAGGGCGCCGACTGGCGTCTCGCCCTGCTGCACCACCCCTGGGACTACCTGGCCGAATTCGACGCCCGCACGGCCAAGGAGGCGCTGCATCTCCATCGGGACCTGTTGCTGCGCGGTCATCTGCACGAGGGTGAGGCGTTTCATGTGATCTCACCCGATCCTGACCGCACCTGCCTGGAGTTAGCCGCCGGCTGTATCTACGACGGCAGTGATTACCCCAACGCCTTCCAGTGGATCGAACTCTACCCGGCGCCCCGGCGGGTGCGGGTGCACTTCCGGCTCTGGGTCAAGGGCAAGTGGCAACGGGATCGCAATCAGCCCGGCGGCGATGATCAGGGCGTCGTGGAGTTCCCGCTTCCGCGCCCCGCGGAGCCGGCCGCGCTTCAGGCCGAGCCTGCGGCACCGGCCATCCCCGCCGACTACCTCGCCTGGCTGCGCCGTACCTACGGCGGCGTCGACCTGCTCGGCCAGGACGCCCAGCAGGGCCAGTCGGTGACCCTGAGCCAGGTCTATTGCCCGGCGGTCACGGTCCCCGCAACACCGCCCACGCCGACGGCGCGACCCGCGGATGCCGAGCAACCACCGCCGACCCTGCTGCTGCAACGCCTCGACGCGTCATCGCTCTATTGCCCGGCTCCGCCCGGGGCCGGCAAGTCCACCTTCTGCCGCTGGGCGGTCCTGCAAGGCAGCTCCGGCACCCCGGCCGCCCACCCGGTGCCGGCCCCGGACGGATTCCAGGAGCCGACACCCGCCCACCTGCGCGCCCGGCTGCCGCTCCTGGTGCCGCTGCGCGAATTTTGGGAGGCCATGGACTGCGGCCACGGCCGCCGCACCTGGTGCCGCGACGAGCTGACGCGAACCCTGGCCGCCTGGGTGGACGGCCGACTGCGCCCGGATGGACTCACCGGCGACCTACTCCAAGCGCACCTCGCGGCCGGCACCGCCTTCCTGCTGCTCGACGGACTGGACGAGGTCCCGGTCTCCCAGTCCCACGACGGGATCACCCGCTACCCCCGTGCCCTGTTACTCGCCGGTCTCGCCGACGCCTTGCCGCACTGGGAGCGGGCCGGCAACCGCACCCTGCTCACCAGCCGCCCCTATGGACTCGACGCGTCCGGGCTGTCCAAACTCGGGCTGCCGCAGGCTCCCCTGGAGCCCCTGCCCGAGCCCTTGCAGGACTTGTTCGTCACCCGCTGGTTCCACACCCTCGACAAGTCCGCGCTGGCCGCCGGCCTGATCGCGACCATCCACGACCGCGACGACCTGGCCCCGCTCGCCGAGAACCCCCTGCTGCTGACGGCACTGTGCGTCATCTACGGCAACGGCCGGCGGCTGCCCGAGGACCGCTACCATCTCTACCAGAAGATCGTCGACAACGTGCTCTACAACCGCTACCCCGGCGATGCGCGCCAACGCGAGCCGGTCAAGGCCCGGCTGGAAGCCATCGCCCATGGCATGCACACCGGCGAAGGGCTGGACGAGGACCGCCAAACCCCGAACGCCGAGACCGGCGACCTGGAACTGGAGCGGCTGTTGCGCTGCTTCGCCCAACTCAATCCTGCCTACGAGCAAGGTCGGGTCGAACCCGCCGTCCAGCGCGAGGAGCTGCTGACCCACTCCGGCCTGCTGCTGCCCCGGCCCAATGGTCGCGCCGCGTTCTATCACCTGAGCTTCCAGGAGTTCCTGGCCGCCGAGCGGATCAGTTGCACCGCGGATCGCGCCGCCCTGGAGTTGGTCTTCCGCAACCGCTGGACCGTCCCGGAGTGGCGCCCGACGCTCCTGTTTCTGTTCGCCGCGCGGGTCTTCGGCTTGCGCAACGCCCAGTGGGGCCTGGACCTGTTGACCCGGCTCGCCGCCGGGCTCGACCGTGCCCAGACCAAGGACAACCCGGCCCCGGCCGTCTTCGTGGCCGAGGCCCTGGAGCTGTGCCTGGCCAAGGAGTACGCGATTCCCCCAGGTTTGGCCGGCGGGTTCCGCCGGACCTGTCTGGATGCCATCGCCGACGCGGTCGAGGTCAAGGCGCGCCAGACCCTGGGGCTCTGCCTGGGCCTGCTCGGCGACCCGCGCATCCGCAGCCTGCGCGACCGCGCGGCTTATGTCGAAGTCGCGGCCGGTACCTATGTCTACGGCAAGCAGAACGCGACGCTCCGGATCGAGGTCCCCTTCCTGCTCGCGCGTTACCTGGTGACCAACAGCCAGTACCGCGCCTTCATGGACGACGCCGGTTATACCAACCAGGAGTGGTGGTCCGACGCGGGTTGGGCTTGGCTGCAACAGACGGGCGTCACCGAACCGTCTGCTTGGCAGGAACGGCGCTGGAATGCCCCCAATCAGCCAGTGATCGGCGTCTCCTTCTGGGAGGCGCAAGCTTGCTGCGGCTGGGCCGGGGGACGACTGCCCAGGGAGCAGGAGTGGGAGGCTGCCGCCCGCGGCCCGCAGGGTTACGAGTACCCCTGGTGCGGCCCGTGGGAGGACGGCATCTGCAACAGCCACGAGGCGGGTCTCGGGGTCACCTCCCCGGTCGGGCTCTTCCCCCGTTCGGCGCAGGTACCGCTTGGCCTGGAAGACATGGCGGGCAACTGCTGGGAGTGGTGCGACGACTTCTATTCTGAGGACCAGCAGGAAGGCGGGTCGCCGCGCGTGCTGCGCGGCGGTGCCTTCGTCCGCGAGGCCAGGTACCTGCGCTCGATGTACCGGTACAGGGCCGGGTCCGAGGTCCGGGGCAGGAACATCGGGTTCCGCTGCGTCCTGGCCGCGCGCCGCCAGCCTTGACCCTTTGATCCTTTGATCCTTTGACCCTTTCTTTCTTCAATGGACCGCGTAGCGGTCCGTTCGCGTTTGACACTGACTGACAATTTGTCAGTGTGATTGTCAGTGTCAATGACAGTGTCAAACACCGTTGTCACGTCAACTGGCACCGGAACTTGGGCTAATCCGAGAACGGGTCAATGACCCGGACCCCGGTCCAGCGAAAATCCTGGGTATTCCGGGTGACGAGGTCCAGGTCGTGGACCAGGGCTGTAGCGGCGATCTGCTTGTCCAGGGCGTTCTCGGGGTGTGGGACCCGCAGCCGCCCCCAGACCTGGGCCACGTCCGCATCAAGGCATAGGATGTGCTCTGCGTAGTCCTCCTGGACCTCCCCCAACCAGGCCTCCAACAGGTCCGCCTGGACCCGGTCGCCGCGATGCCGGATCAACTCGACCCCCCGGCGCAGCTCGCCGATGGTGACAGCCGACAGGTAGAGGCGCGAACCAGAGGCCACCGCCTGGGCGAAAAACCGCCGCACCCCCGGATTGGCCCGGTCCCCCTTGCGGACCTCGCTGATGACATTGGTGTCAATCAAATACATCGCCGGTCTCGGTATCCTCGGACTCCCGTGCAAAGTCGCTGTCGCGGCCCACATCGGGCATGGCGGCCAGGACCTCCGCGAACCCCCGCCGCCGCGGCCGCAGCAGGGTCTGCTCCAGGATCAGGCGATGCTCCGCCTCGGCGCTGCGGCCATGGGCGGACGCGCGTTGCTTGAGGGCATCGACGATGCGCGGGTCGAGATTGCGGACCACTAGATTGGCCAAGGTTGCGGTTCCCGGTGGTTTGGCGATGATTGCAATGCTAGCAGCTCGCCGCGTGGGCGGGGGTCGAAAGCACCCACGAGCAAGTTGTCAATCGCGAACGGACCGCTGCGCGGTCCGTGGGAAGAGAAGAAAGGGTCAAAGGATCAATGGGTCAATGGGTCAATGGGTCAATGGGTCAAGGCTGGCGGCGCGCGGCCAGGACGCAGCGGAACCCGAAGAACCTGTACCGGAACTCGGGGTCGATCCTGATCCGGTTCGACGAGCGCAGGTCCCCGGCCACGCGGTCGAAGGCACCGCCGCGCACCACGCGCGGCGACCCGTCGTCGCCCTGAGCCGGAGGGTCGGCCGACGACGCTTGGCCCTGCTGCTTGGCGTAGTCGGCGTAGGCATCAAAGCACCACTCCCACACATTACCGGCCAGGTCCAGCACACCCTCGGGGGTCGCGCCGCACGGGAAGACCCCCACGGGACTGGGGCTCCCGACCTTGGTCTCGGCGAAGTTGGCGCGCTGCGCGTCCGGCACCGCGTCGCCCCATGGATAGCGCCGGCCGGCCGCACCGCGGGCGGCATATTCCCACTCGGCCTCGGTGGGCAGGCGGACCTCGCGGTCGGCGGGGAGCAGGATGGCGCCCTTGGCGCCTTGGGGTCGCCGCAGCCGATCGGTCAGCCAGGCGCAGAAGGCCATCGCCTGGTACCAGGAGACCCCGACGACGGGCCGGCTGGGGTGGGCCTGCTGCTCCTCCCAGTCGTCCGGAGCCGCGGGCTGATCCGCACCCCCGGCCTGCCACCAGTGGGGACTGGCGTGGCCCTCGTCCTCCAGGAACGCGGCGAACTCGGCGACGGTCACCGGGAAGCGGGCGATCCCGAAACCGGCGATCGGGACCTCATGGACCGGGGCCTCGTCGTCGTCTGCGTCGGGGTCGTAGCCCGGGGCCTTCTTGCGCTTTTTCTGCGCGCCCATCAGCAAGCGCCCGCCCGGCAGTTCGACCCAGCGCTCGGGATGCGCCCAGCCCAGGCGCGGGTCGCCGGCCTGGGCCAGGGCGTCGGCGGCGGCGATGCGGTCGGCGAGCGGGATGGCGCCGGCCTGGGCCGGGTCGAAGACGGCCAGGGCGGCGTCGAGAATCTCCGCATAGCGCGGATCGGCCGGGCGGTAGCCGAAGGGGGCGAGGTCGCGCACCAGGGCACCCAGGAGTCCGGCGGCGCGCGCCTGTTCGGCGCGGGTCGGGTGCTCACCCAGGGCGGCGAGTACGGAACTCACCAGTCCGTCGACCCGATCCTGCCCTTGCAGGTAGAGCACCCCGCCGAGCAGCAGGACGGTCTCCCGCCATTCCGGGCGGTAGATGGCGGGAGCGCTATCCCCGTCGGCGGTCAGCAGCAGCCGGGTGCGCTCGGCGTCGCGCCCGCCGAGTGCCTGAGCGGCCAGATACTCCTGGAAGGTCAGGTGCCAGAAGCGCAGTTGGTGACCGCGGCGCACGATGATGCCGCTGTCGATCTCCTCCTCGGCGAGGAAGGCGTCGGCACGTTCGATCGCCTCGGGGTCGCTGTCGTCGGCCGGGGCGAAGCGCCGCGCGAGGCGCTCGGCCGCCCAGCGCCGACTGACCTGGACTTGACGCCCCTGCGGATCGGCCTGCATGGCAAGCGCCAGATCGGCCAGGAGCTGGCGGCAGCGTTGAGGCTTCTCCCGCCCAGGGCGCCGCTCGCGGGCCTCGCTCAGCCACCGGATGATGGACTCGTAGAGTTCGGCGCGCTGCTCGGGCAGCCGCTTGTCGTTCCAGTGCACGACCGCGAGCGCGGTGAGCATGACGGTGTTGCGGGCGAGGGTGCGGATCTCGGGGCGCGAGGCCAGTGCCGCGGCCAGCGCGTCGTGATGCGCCCGGGCGCGTGGTGGATCGTCCGCGAAGAGCGCGCGGCTCCAGCGGGCGAGAAAGCCGTCGATGGCGGCGGGGTCTAAGGCCTCGATGGTGGTTTGGGCGAAGCCGGTCAGGACGGCGCTGTCGCGCAGGGCGGCGGGGCGGCTGGTGACGACCAGGGGGCAGTCCGGGTAGGCCAGGGCCAGGCATTCGATCAAGGCCGCGGCCTGTTGGCGTTGGAGCCGGTCGGGGGCCTCGTCGAGTCCGTCGAGCAGGATCAGTGCCTCGCCGCCGTCGAGCAGGCGGTGGAAGGCGTCCGCGGTCAGACCCTGGTTGGCGAGTCCGGCGCGGGCGCCCAGGTATTGCGGCAGCCAGTCGGCGCAGACGGCGAGGTCGAGACCGTGGCCGTTGGCGGTCGCGCGGGCCATGTAGTCGAGCCAGTCGGCGATAGGGACCAGCAGCGGGAGCCGGACCCCGGCCGGAACCGGGTCCAAGCCCAGGTGCCGGGCGGCGGCGCCGGGGTCGCGGCCGAGCCGGTCGGCGGCCAGGCAGTGGGCGACCCAGCGCAGGAAGGTGGTCTTGCCGCAGCCGGGGTCACCGACGATGACGAGCCGTGGGTTGACCAGGGCGGCGCGCAGGGGCTGATCGGCGCGGGCGTCCAGGCGGGGGTCTTGGCCCGTGCGGTCCGACCTGGCGTCATCCTTGGCCCGTGCGGGGGTGGTGGTGCCGGTCGCCTGAAGCTCGATGTAGAGATCGGCGATGGGGAAGCGGTGGGCCTTGGCGCCGCCGGTGACCAGGCCGCGGATGTCGATGTAGGCGGTGTCGGACCACAGGTTTTCCAGGTACTTGCGGGGGTCGGCCGGCGGTGCGGTCGGGGGCGCCGTGCCCTGGCGGGACGGTGCCGCGGCGAGGTCGAAGGTCGCCTCCCCGTCCGGACAACCGGGCTGGTTGCGGTCGACGGACCAAGCGCCCTTGACCCAGGCGCGGAACAGCACCCGCACGCGCTTGGGATTCGGCCACAATTCGATCCACTGAAAGGCATTGGGGTGACGGCTGCCGTCGTAGACACAGCCGGCGGCCAGTTCCACACAGGCGCGGGCCGGGTCCGGAGGCCGGAGGTCAGCGGCATCGCTCGCGTGCCGGTGCCCGCGCAACACCAGGTCCCGGTGCAGGTGGACGGCCTGCCTGGACTCCAGCATGTCCCACTCGGCCAAATAATCCCAGGGGTGGTGCAGCAGGGCCAGGCGCCAGTCCGCCGCGTCGGCGTCCGGGTGCAGCACGGTCTGATGAATCTGGTAGCGGCCGAGCAGGAGGCGCCCGCGATCCTGGTCGTCGCTGGACATCCAGGCGGAGTCGAGTCCGGCCAAGTGCACGCGCTGGCCCTTAAGGGTGAGCGTGCGTTGCCACCAGGGCAGCGCCTGGGGCGTGCCAAGCCAATCGGCGTGGAAGGCGAGCCAGTCGCGGTGTCGCCGCAGCAGTCCCTCCCGTTCATCCGCGTCCCCAAGGATCTCAGCCACCGCGTCCTGAGAATACTCGGCGAGCAGACCGTCCTGGACATGCCGGGCGGTCCGCCCGATCCGGGCGCGGTCCGCGTCGTGGTTGCCGGGGACGAGAAGCAGACGGTCCCGGGGCAGCACCGTGCCCGCGGCGTCGTGCAGCAGGGGCCACAGGACCCGGTCCAGCCAATCGCGGGCCAGCCCGTACTCCGCGGCCGTGCCGGCGAAGGCGAGGTCACCGGTGATCACCACCAGGTCGGGTACCAGCCCGGCGCGGACTTCCTCCCCGATGAACCGCGCCAGCGACCGCCGCACCGGGTCCGCATCCCAGGCGTGGTTGGCCCGAAAGTGCAGATCCGAGAGGTGCAGCAGGCGGATCGGGGAGCCCTGGTCCTTGGATCGAACGGGCCGCCGCCCGGTGATGCCCCACACCAGCCGGTCGAGACCGGCCTCCTGATCCCGGCGCAGATCAACCCAGGTCCGGCCGGCGAGAAAGGGCGGCAGTTCCGGCACCGCCGGCGCGTCGGGCAACAGGACCGGAATGACCGGACGGCTATCCCGCACCGCGAGCGACAGCGCCTCGCGCAACTCCTCGTCTTGCCAGGGTCCGAGCCCATCCGCGCCGATCAATACGGCCACGGCCGTGGAGGCGCGTATCCCTGATTGCAGCAGTGGCTGCCAGGGCAGACCCGGCGCCAGTTGTTCCTCGTCCAACCAGGGACGAAGGCCCCGTGCTTTCAGTGCCTGTGCCAAGTTCCGCACCGCCGGTTTGTCGCGGCTGTTGTGTGAGAGAAAGCAGTCGAAGCCGAACCGGTTCGCGCCATCCCCGCGGACCTGCCGGCGCTCGGCCGCCATCCGTTCGTCCAGTCGCTCGACCGCCGTGCGATCGTGCAGGTCCAGCGTCTGCGCAGCGGCGATTTGTCGGCGCCAGTGCTCGGCCGCTTCAAGGTCGCCGAGCGCCAGGAGGCCGGATGCGATCGGCAGGTAATAGCGCCGTGCCCGTGTGCGCGGAGCCTCCCCGCGGCGCTCTGCATCGCGGGCCTGGCGGATGAGCAGATCCAGGTACCCGCGCCGCCGGGCCTGCTCGATCATCTGGTCGGCCTGGTTTGCAGTGGCGACCACGGGACCTAGGATGCTGCCGGGGCGCATAAGGTCACCCAGGCTCGGAAGCGCGATCCCGGGGTGCACCTTGAGCGCGATCCAGCGCTTCAAGTGATCCGCGTTGAGCGTCAGATGCTCATAGGCGATGCCGCTCAGCAGGAAGACAACCTGGGCGGGCAGGCCGTGCCAGTGCTCGCGCAATTGGTTCATACCCTGCCAGAATTCGACCAGGCGCTGGCGCTCGCCCCGGTCCCCGGACCAGGCCCCGAGGGTGATCACCAGGAGCGGAATGGACACGGGGTCGTCCGCGCCCGCGTCGCCCGCGTCGCCGACCCGCTCCCGAGCCTGCCGCCAGAGCGCCTCTGCCGAATCCCGTCCGGGACTGACGCTTTCCCAGACCAGGGGCCGCGCGCCGGCCAGCTCGCCGAGGCGCAGTTCCAACGCGTCCATGCACGCGGGGTCCTTGACCTCGACGGCGATGAGCTGCGCCAGCGGGTCGGTCAGGGCATTCGCCAACAGAGTCCAGTCGTCGCCGAGTGACCCCGGCCCGGGGTCTTGAGGGACCTTTGCCATGACCGTGGAGGGCTCAGAGTGCCGGGTCTTCGTCCAACAGGTCCTGCACCAGCGGATGGACCCCGAGCCAGCACTCCCCGTTGTATTCGACCAGTGCGCATGACTTCAGCAGGACCTGATCGATACCCTCGCCGGTCGGCCGGCTGGGCGTGCCCGCACGCTGACTTCCCAAACATTCGCGCAGCCGGTCGAACAACTGCTTGCGGTCCTTGAGTCCATCGACCTCATTGTAAGGGAGGGTGATTTCGGTGAGGAATTCGCTCTTGCGCCGTTGCAGGCTATAGCGGATCTGCTCCCGGCCCAGGGGCACCGGGGCATCACGCAACAAGGTGGCACCCACGATGACCTCGAAGGCATGCTGCAAGACCCCACCGGTCTTTTCGATCAGCAGGTCCAACGCCTCCGCGGTGAGTGCGGATGGGCCTAAACGTCGACCGATGATCTCACCCACCACCCGGTATCCCTCCGCTCGCTCACCCCTGGGTCCGGCGACCTTAATAGAATGGGAAATCCCCCGGCTTTGCCGGGGGACCGAAAAAGTTTGAC
>JACDZJ010000042.1_pt1 | contig 63478 bp, 59 predicted proteins | sample 7365721 | NCBI WGS metagenome assembly JACDZJ01 (sample SAMN15143480, study PRJNA637477) | pond metagenome | biome: freshwater wetland ecosystem [ENVO:00000243]; feature: pond [ENVO:00000033]; material: pond water [ENVO:00002228]; isolation source: pond water containing pink berries ... | reverse complement strand
ATCTGGGAGCCAGGGTTCTGACGATAAAGCCAGAGTTTATCGGGGAAAACAGGGAAAACGGCAGGGAAAACAGGGACAGACCACGTTTCTATCGTGTACTCAGTGGACGGGCGCACTTCGCCAAGTGAAGCACCGTCCTCGGAGGTCGATTTCGCGTGTAGGGGCGACTTTAGTCGTCTCTACAGCCACCTGCGGATCTCGCTGCGCCCGTAACAAACCGGAGGTCGAGGCTTCAGCCGGAAGCGGCACTGCCGCCCGCTAAAGGGTCGGCCTCCGGTTGCGTCGCGCGGGTCACCGGAGGACGAATACTGATCCTCTTCGGCTCGCTCCTTGAGTTTGAGTTTATCTAACAATCCGCTCATGCTTGCCTCCGGAATGAAGTGCGCCAAGCGGCACCCGGTGCCCGACCCGCGATCCGATCCCCGGTCCGATCAGGAGCCGCATCGCGATGCTCATCGTCCCCGCCCTCATCGAGACGCTTTGCAGGACCAGGCATCTGTTGGTCCTCACCGGCGCCGGGGCCTCTGCCGAAAGCGGCATCCCCACCTTCCGTGACGCGTTGACCGGCCTGTGGTCGCGGTTCGACGCCGCATCGCTGGCCACCCCCGATGCTTTTGCGCGCGATCCGGACCTGGTTTGGGGCTGGTACGCGTGGCGGCGGATGAAGGCGCTCCACGCCGCGCCCAATCCCGGACACCGGGCCATCGCCGCCCTGGCGGCGCGGGTCCCGCGCTTGACCCTCGTCACCCAGAACGTCGATGACCTGCACGAACGGGCGGGCAGCCCGGCGGTTCTGCACCTGCACGGGAGTCTGCACGCCCCGCGCTGCGTTCGCTGCGCCCGACCGTTCGACCTTGCGCCGGGTGTTCCCGACGAGCCCGAGGGTGGACGCCGTCTGGCCCCGCCGCGCTGCCCGCAGTGCGGGGGCGCCATCCGCTCCGGGGTGGTTTGGTTCGGCGAGTCGCTGCCGCCGGCGGTTCTGGGCGCGGCCGCGGCGGCGGCCCGCGCCTGCGACCTGTGCCTGACGGTCGGGACCGCGTCCCTGGTCTACCCGGCCGCGGCCCTGCCGGGGATCGCCCGCGATGCTGGGGCGGCCCTGGTCCAGGTCAATCCGAGCCCCACGCCGCTGGACGGGATGGCCCGCCACACCCTGCGCGGGACCTGCGCCGAGGTCCTGCCCGCCCTGCTGGCGGCCGCCTGGCCAGGCTGAGCCTGGCGCCCCGGAGCTGTCCGTGAGAACCGAAGTCTTGACAAGGGCTGGCCGCCGGAGTCGTGCGACGGTCGTATCGCGCACGCGAGCAACCGGCTCGAACCCTGGTGCGAGTTGGAGGTACGGACCCTCGCGGGTGCTCGCCGCTGAGCGGGCCGGCGACCGGTTCGCGGCGCGTTCGGCGTCGTGGCGGGTTTCGTGGCGGATGTCCCCGGGTCGGCACGCCATGAAGCGTAGAACCCGCGTCGGCACTGGTTGATATTTCTCGCATTCCTGGGGAGCGGTAACCTGCACGATACCATGCATGTAAGCGATGTGGCCCATGGGGGTCACGTGCTCTCGCGCGCCACGGTCGTGCAGCGAAAGACCAAACAGCCGGTCCGATTCGAGCTGACCGATCAGACGCGAGCGGCCGTTGGCGCCTGGATCGTCGCGGAGAATCTATCCGGGACGACTATCTGTTCCCGAGCCGGCTCACCGCGTCGCCCCACCTCTCGACTCGCCAGTATGCGCAACGGGATCAAGAGTTGTCGTCTTCATTTGGAGGTCCCGCCGACCTGCGCCGCGGCCTGAGCCTCAGGCAACGCAAAGGTCAGGGTCAGCCCCGCGACGCAGGACTTGTCCAGGGGGACGGTAGGGTTCTCGATAAAGGCTACGCCATCTCCTCCTGGCAGGCGAACATCAGGGTCTGGAAGCCCTCCACCAGCACATAGTCGAGCTTGCGGTTGTCCGCCGAGATGCGGGCGAAGGTGTCGGCGAGGTTGCGCGGCGTCATCAGGCCGGCGAGGGCGTCGAGGCGTTGGCGGTCCGCGCCCGCGAAATGCCTGGAGATCAAGCCCCGCAGGGCCTCGACCGAGGGTGCCTGGGTGCGCAGGCGCAGGTAGTCCGAGGCGAAGGCGAGCCGCGCCTGCTGGGTGGGCAGGGCCCGGGCGGCCGCCCCCAGCGCCGACTCGAATTCCTCGACCAGACCGGTGCCCGCGGCCGTGGCGGCACGGTCGGCCTCCAGACGCTCCAGCACCGTCTTGACCGCATCCTCTTGGATCTGGCCCTGCTGGGCGAGGCGCAGCGCCGTCTGGGCGAAGGCCAGGGCGTCGGCATCCAGCCCGTTGATCCCGGCCAGGACCGTCTCCGCGCCGCCCGCGGCGATGACCGGAAAGGCCGGCGCGGCAGGCTGGGGTGAGGTCAGTGCGAGCACGAAGGCGAAGATCTGGTCAGGGGTTATCGGGTGCTCCTTGCGCCGTGGCCGAGAAGGGGCGTCGTCCGAAGCGAGGACCGCCCACCCGTTGGTAAGAAAGCAATCGATGCTAACGAAAATCGGCGAGACGCAGTGCCCACTCTGTGCAGGCCGCAATCAGGGATGGCGGGGCATCCGCAAGCGGCCTGTGTTGCGTGCAATGGTCCGCAAGCACTTCGGCAGGCCTGGCGCGGGAATGCCCTTTCTTCAGTTGGTGATAGGCCGTGGTTTCATCGACCGGAAGGCCGCTCAGGTACCCGATCCAGGTCTCCATGTTGCGACATGGTACGAAGATCGCCACATGATCCGCCGGTTGGCGCTGAGCCGCCGCCTCCAAAGCCCTGATGCGCGTCTCGACGTCCTGTCGGTCGCCGTCGATGATGACGATGAGACAGATACGCTCACCGGCCTTGCGTCGGTAGGTGGATAATTCCCCTGGGAACGTGTCGCGGACCCACTGCTCGGCCGCACCTTTGGCGGTCGGCGCGATGCGCGAGGTCAGTTGCCGTTCGTTCCAACCGCAAGCGACCAGAAAGGCGCGGGCAAAGTGCCAATGTGCCCGGTCTTCGCAGAGAACGACCGCGCGGACCTGTCTACTCATCGAAGACCCAGCCCCGCTCGACCAGTTGATCCATCGACACGCCCGCGGCGCCGGTGCCCGGTGCGATTCGGCGTACCCGCGTCGGTGCCAGCGGGCCGTCGCGGTCGATCCAGTACCCGGCGTCGCGGGCGAGCAGGTTGATCGGCCGGGGATGGTGAGAGATCAGGATGCCCTGCTGGGGTGGCTCGGCGCAGCGTTCGTCAAAGCGGTCCAACCATGGGCCGATCTCAGGCAGCGCCAGGAAGTTCTCGGGCTCATCGACGCACAGGGTGGCGCCGCCGTCCGGCAGGCAGTGAATTAGTGTGTAGAGTGCGATCAAGGCCCGCTCGCCATCGGACAGGTCGGCAAGGCGCCACGCGATCCGTCGGCCGTCCGGTCCCTGCATCGTCGCCTCCAAGAGCTTGGCCTCGCCCGACTGGCGCAGGCGCAACACGTCGAAGCCAGGCAGAACCTCACGCAGCGCCGTATTCAGGGCCATCACCGCGCCGGGCTGCTCCTGACTTAGCCAGCGGTACCAGGACGCGAAGTTGCCGAGGCGAGGGTCCGGGCGTGTGACCTCTTCACGGGTCTCGCCGCCGATCAGCATCGGGTTCGGTCGCACGACCAGCAGGCTCCCGAGGCGACGGCGAAACCATGTGAGTTGTGTGTTTGCAGGGCGCTCGTGGAGCGCGCCAACGCCGGAGCGGGACCAGTCGAACAGGTACTCCCCCCCAGCGCTTCCGTCATCCCGGAACAGACGGGCGCGTGCCTCAGATCCATCCACCGCGAACTCGAACAGGGCTTGCCCGTCGCGATGCAGGGTTTCCCGTTCGATGCGTACCCGCCGACGGTCGGGGTCGTGGGAGAGTGTCAGCGCATAACGGAAGAGGTGGGCGTCGTCCCGCACCATGTCGAGTTCAAAGCGTTGCTCGGGCCGCGTTTCCCAGGCCGTCAGGTCCGCGGAAGTGAAGCAGTCGTCGATGCGCGCGCCATCAACCACCAAGCGGCGCAGGCGCTCCAGCAGGTCGAGGATAGTGGACTTGCCGGCGCCGTTCGGCCCCAGCAGCAGGACGATCCGCCCCAGGCTCAACTCGAAATTGACTAGGCAGCGGAAGTTGTCGGCGTACAGGCGGCTCAGCATGGTCAGAATATCCGATGAATCGGCGGGACATGGCAACGCGGCGGTAGGCGCCACCGCGGACCCTGTTATAGTCGCACGAAGGGCGAGATTCTGCCCAAGTGGACTGCTGGCCCGCGGCTGTCCGCAGCTGACCGCTTCAGTGCTCGAACTGGTCCGGAGTGGCGCGCGACTGTACGCGGGAAAACTGTGGTCTGTCCCCGGTATCCGGTGGTCTGTCCCCGGTATCCGCTATCACGTACTCTTCGCCACCGGTTACCAGGTCGATCTGCAGCGGGTGCCGTTGCTGGCGGCGGGCGATCTGCTGACCCGCATCCGGACCCGGGACGGGTTCCCGGTGCTCGACACCGGTTTGCAGACGAGTGTTGCGGGCCTATACATGACCAGTCTGCCGGCGGCGCGCGATTTCGGGTTGTTCTTCGCCTTCACCGCCGCGGTGCGTGCCTCGGCGCAGATCGTCGGGGGGACGCTGCGACCGATCCAGGCGGGCTGAGCGTGCTGCCTTGGTCAGGCTGGGCAGGATCAGCACCGGGTCGATGCCGGCCAGCGTCGGCAGCGGCGTCAGGACCTGCGTGATCAGGTCGATGCGCGATGCGCTCTCCCGACCGATAACCTCCTGCATTGCTTCAGAAAAGCGGCACTTTCGCCGCTCGTCCCGTCGCCCCCGATCCGACCACGGCCGTTACCTGATTCGCGGGACCGCCTATGACCTCGGGCATGGCGCGGAACTGACCACGCTCGCCCGAGCGGAAGACCTGGGCGGACGTATCGACCTCACGCGCCTCACACGCGATCCCGCCGATCTGGGCGCCCTCGACACCGGGACCGGACCGGCGGTGCTGGTTTCGTCGACCCGCATTGCCCCTACTGCGCGGACCTGCCGGCCGATCTGCCGTCGTTCACCGACCGATAGCGGTTTCGGCTGATCCCCTGCCCATCGCGACGGAGTCGCAAGCCGCCGTCCTGGCCCTGCATTGCCTTGGGTCCACCGACGTCCGGGCGAGCACCATCTGTACCTGCTGTGGCGTTGGAATGACTGCTGCCTGTCGGCGCACCGAGACGTTCGACCACGTGCATCGCCCCGCCATCACCATGGACTGGACCTCGCATTTGAAGGACGGCGCCTCCTTCACGACCGCCGAGTGGACCGCACCGGTCTTTGGCGATGCCGCGGTCAACACCCTCTTCGTGGCGGCGGACGGTGCCGGTGCCGCGGTGACCAACGGCGTGGCGGCCAACGGCGGCGTCACCTTCGCCCCGCTGATCGGGACCGTGCTCAGCGTCGTCATGTGGACCTACACGATGGGTTGGACGCCGAGCAGTTGCGGCTGGATGCGGGGAGCGCGGCCTGGGGTGGGGTGCTACCGGGGTTGCCGGGGGGGGAAGTGACGGCGTGACTGCCGGTCGCGGAGCGGCGCGTCCGTCACCGACTGCGTTGTTCCCGTCGGGCCGGTCGCTGAGGGACGCCAGCATCGTCCCGCGGTTTCAACGGTCGGCGATGACGGTGACCACCACGCTGCGCCGGTCGCGCGGGCCGTCGAACTCGCAGAAGAACAGATTCTGCCAGGTCGACAACCCGAGCGTGCCGTCGCTGAGGGGCACGGTCTCCGAGGGGCCGACCAATCCCGCCTTGAGATGCGCATCGCCGTTGCCGTCCTGCTGGTCGTGCCGCCATACGCCCTTGGGGATCTGCTTGGCAAGGAAGGCGATGACATCCTCCTGCACGCTCTCGTCCCAGTTCTCCTGGATCATGATCGCCGCGGTCGCGCCCTGGGCATAGACATGGACCAGGCCGTCGCGGATGCCGCTGCGCTCCACCACGGTCTGTACCTGACGGGTGATGTCGACCAGTTCCTGGTCGCGGTGGGTCGGGAAATGGATGGTGTCGCGCATGGTCCGCGGCGGCCTCGGTTGATCTGACGTGGGCAGGAATCCTACCGCCGTTGGGGGGATCTGCGAACCCCCGACCGGGGTTGGTCTTCGACGGGTGGGCGAGCGCAACGTCAACCGACGACCCGGAGCGGACATTGCCGTGCGCGTTTCGGTGGTCCGCAATCGGGCTGCCGACGGACAGTCGGTCAGTCCGATGCATTAGTATACTGTCCCTGCGATCGGCGGATCATTCCAGCCCGCGGTCCTTCGGCCCGGCACCTCTTCCCTGGCCCGCTCGCGGACTTAAGTACCCTGGCCCAACGCCCGCCGGAGTTCCAACTCGATCAGCATCGCTTCTGGTAACGGCGTTCGGCCGCGCCGATCTTGGCCCACACGGGAGAGGGTACCGGTCGTGCCGAGTCCGAACCGCCCCTTGGCCGCACCCCAAGAGTCGTGCTCGGAGATACGTTGCGGCGTCAAACAAGGAGTGGTTGTATCCAGAGAAATCCTTCACCGGCGAATGGCAGGACCTCGCTCAAGTGCTGCTCCCAAAGGACGGCATCTGGCAATTTGGCGGAGAGATCTACGTCGGGCACGCCGACGGCTCAACGCAATATCAGGATGCCTTTGGGCGCACGTCCGGATCTCACGAGTACTTGCGACGCAAACAGCGCAACGTCGCCCCTGGCGCGAACGAGTCGTGTGGCTGTGGAAGCGGCCACAAGTTCAAGCATTGTTGCAGGGACGTGCCTCTGGCGGATCGCCCCACCTGGAACGTCTACGGCATTCGCGAGCGCAATCTTATGCTCTGCCGAGCCGTGCTGGACATCTTGGGGCTGGAGTCGGGTAAGACCTGGGACGACGTCCGTCGCGAGCTCAGCGACCAGCAGGTCAAGCGCATTCACGAGGTGTTTGCCAGTCTTTGGCCAGAGGACACGGAGTTGGCCGAGCTATTACCGAGGCCCAAAAAACGCGCCTTCAGAGCCGTCTACCTTGGCGTATGCGATCCGCGAACCGTCGAGGCAACTGTCCTTGGATGGCTTCCGTACTTCGATGAAGTCGTCCTTGCCCACCCGTTTCTCAATCCGCTACGCTTTAAGCCGGAGTTCAGTCCAACACAGTCTCCGTCTAAGCACAAGGCACAGACGCTGAAGAACGTGCTCCAGTTGTTGGTGCTGGAGCCTTACATCCAAGCCGGTTTGGTGCATCTTATCCCTGATCCAGCAGACTTCAATCCGCATGTCCGCGCTCCAGATGGCAGCGCTAAGAACTGCCGGATGGACGCCGAGCCGCAAGAGCGTCGTAGTGAACGCCGACAAGTGCTGCTGAAAGGCCAGGTTGCGATCGACCGTGATGAAGACGTCGAACTGCCGTGCCGCCGCTGCCAACAAGGCACCGTCCGTGAGGCCGGACCAGTGCATCTGCGGGACGGTCTTGACCGCGTGGCCCGGCAGGCTGCGCGCCAGGCGCCGATCGATGCACTCATCCAGCAGCACCTTAAGCGGCGGCGGCAAGGGTCCTCTCCTTCACTTCTTCAAGGAAGTCGATCACCTGTTCGCGGCGCACGCTGGGGAAGCCTTCGAGAAAATCATTGATCGAGTCACCACCCTCCAGGTAGTCGATCAGCGTGGCGATCGGGACCCGGGTACCCGCGAATACCGGTGTTCCGCCCATCACCTGGGGATCGATTTGGATGACCGTGGCGACCATAGGGATTCTCTTGGATGAGGATGGTTGAAGCTCAACACCCGCTCGCGAGCCTGCCCAACAGGGCTCGGGTTCCGATATGGAACAGGCGAAAAAAGAGCGAGTCGGTTTGCATGGACCGTATCTTAGTCCAACCGAGGATCGAGACCTACCCCTCGGCCGAGACGTTGGCGGATGGGGCGACGGGAGATCCAGTGGCGTAAGGTGGGGGCGCGGCGGTCGGTGGAACGTGGCGACTATCTGCCGTGAGCGACAGCGAATCTCTGCGGTCTTCTGACAGGCCGCTCAGGCGCCCTTTCCGGGCGTTCTGGAGCGATGGCTGAATGACCGCAACTGGCCGGACAGCGCCCGTCTCCAGCGGGCGCGGGCCCTAACCTATCACGGTCAGCATTCGGTCTGCTCTGCCATCTCCAGGGCATCGTCGACCTCGATGCCAAGCAGCGGACGGTGCTTTCCAGCTTGGTATGGCCCAAGAGCAGTTGCACGGCACGCAGATTCTTGGTGCGGCGGTAAATCAGGGTGCCTTGGTGCGCCGTAGCGAGTGGGTGCCGTACGCGTGCGGGTCGGCGCCAATCAGCGCCGCCTACGATTTGACGATGCGCGCGTACTGGCGGGTCGAGAGGTGGGGCGACGCGGTGAGCCGACTCGGGAACAGGTCGTCGTCCCCGGATAGATTCTCCGCGACGATCCAGGCGCCAACGGTCGCTCGCGTCTGATCGGTCAGCTCGAATCGGACCGGCTGTTTGGTCTTTCGCTGCACGACCGTGGCGCGCGCGAGCCCGTGACCCCCATGGGCTACATCGCTTACATGCAGGGCCATCAGGTCGCAGCCCCGCAAGCTTAGAAAGTGTCTATTTTCTACTTCCCGATTGTTAGCCGACGTTAGCGTTCAAAGCGGGAAGTAGTTAATGGACAGTTACTTACTGTCGAGCGCCAGGTCGAACAGCGCCAGCTCGCGGGTCTTGTTGGCCAGCTGCAAGCGGGTCCGCAAAGTCCAGATCTCTTGGAGCTTCAGCGGCGGTTTCTGCCCAATGAGTCTTCCCTTGTTCCACGGGATCGGCCGCTCGGTGCGGCACACCCACAATCAGACGGGGTCAGGTCGTCAGGCTCGTCAAATTGATTGGAAAATGGCGCGCCCGACAGGATTCGAACCTGTGACCCCAGCCTTCGGAGGGCTGTACTCTATCCATCTGAGCTACGGGCGCGTGGGGGGCGGGATGGACCCAGGGCCTGGCGGCTTGACGGGTCTTTGGATGCCATCGTTGATGAATCTACCGGACGAGTAAGTTTACATCACTGGTTTACATCAGTGTGGTTGGCGCGTCCATGCCCGCTTTCGGAAATTTCAAATTTCGGCGACATCGCGCACCCTAACGTGATTCATCGCCAGGTCAAGTACCTGCCACCTGTTCCACGAATCTGGTGATCTCATCCGGTACTCGCTGTTGCTCTTTGATGCGGTTGGCGAGCAACCCCTTTAGATCTATTGATATTTTGTTTGTCGCGCCGAAGCGCATCAAGATGGCCTTACCCGCTACCCTACGCAACAGCGCGCCGACCCGAATACGGGGCGCTTCGTTAGCCAGGTCGAAGGCATCCACCAACACCGTATGCTTGTCATAAAGATCCGAGACTTCCGGCTTGTCGGCTAGGAATTTCGTGCGTATCTCGGTGTCGACAGCGTTACGCGTTGGGAATCGATCGGTATATCCATCGGGCAACCCTGCCGCTCGGCACTCGTGACGGGCCGCGTTGACTGCCGCGTGCGGCACCAGTGCCTGGCAATGACCGAGCAGTTCCTGATCTATGTCAGCCCTAGCCCGTCGCTGCACTTTCAGCAGTTCTGCCCGACACTGCTCCAAGGCTACCGCGTCGACAAGATAGCTCTCCATCTCCCAGCGGCATAGAAGCTTGACCTCGGCACCGAATGGTTTCGCCTGCTCATACCGGACGTCATCGGTTTCATGCACCAGGTGCCATAGGTTCTGACTCATCGCGACATCCCGGTCCACAATTCCCCAGGCCGGGTTGCCGGCAGCCCGCTCATCGCCTACGGCCTGAATGACCGCGCAGCAACCGGCAAATCCGCAACGACTCGCGGCTGGCCGAAACTCGACGCGCGACAGTTGGTCGTTAAACCAGCACTCGCCGAAAACATAGAGATCCTCGGCCGACTCGACATAGATCACTGGTACCCCGCCGTAGCGGGACAATAATCTATCGGGGCTCCCCAACGCTTCACCGCTTTTCACTGCCCCCATGCTTTTCTCCCGTAGCCCTTCTTGCTTGCTGTGCCGCCGTTTTAGCCGCTGCCTCCCTGGCAATCTGCTCCGCATTTTCTTCTTCCTCGGCCGTTTCGATGATGTAGGCCCCTTTGCGAAGGTTGTGCTCGGCCTGGTCCAGCGCATAGGCCTTCATCATACGCTCAGAATGGGTCGCCAGGACCACGAGGACATGCGGGAAATGCGCTTTGGCCAGATTCGTGAGGGTATACAAAGCCTCGTACTGCCAAGTGCGATGCAGATGAACTTCCGGCTCATCTACGAGCAGGATGGTGTTTTGCGTCATATGAGATCCCAAACGCAGATAGAGCTGCACCAAGCTCTTCTCGCCGCTAGACAGCCGATCCAGCCTGTGCTGCTGTCCATCGTCGGACTCCACGATCGCCTCCGGAGGCTCTTTTCGTATGCCTCTCAGTCTCTTGCCAGCGCTCAGGGTGGGATCGCCCACCTTGAACACACGCTCGTTGATCGCCGCGACCGCCGCATCGAAACGCCCGTCGTCCAACCACTTGAGCCAGACGAGCAGATTGTCGAGCGAGTCGCGCCAATCTCGCCCCTCGACATCGAAAACATGCACCGGCCGATAATTCCAGTCGCGTGGAGCGACGATGGCCCGCTCCTCGTCTGGCGTGCGAACGATATTGCGATATGCTGAGAAATAGATCAGAGTCGGATAGCTCAATCCGTCGCCCTCGAACCCGGCAAGGCGAGCGCCCAAGCCAGACTGGATCAATCGGATGAAGTCCTGGGTCCAAGGATCGGAGCGACCGACCATGGTATAGCGGCCAAAGGCATTGCGGACGAAGCCGAACCGACACCAGCGGCTCGCCCCGTATTTCTTGCAGTCGGACTCGCCCCAAAGTCTGAGCGACACCTCGTCGCCCATAAACCCGGCGATGAGTGAAAAGATCACAGTTTCCCGCGCGCCGTTCTGGCGCAGTGTGACCCGCAGGTCCCATTGCGCTCGCCCTCGTTCGCGGTCGAATGCCTCGAAGCCAAGGCTGGTGCACTCGGTATTCCCCAGCATCGCCATCATGGCGGCCAGCATCTCCATCACCGTGGTCTTGCCCCGGCCGTTCTTGGAGATCATCAGATAGACATTGCATGGTTCGTCGTTGGCGTCGGTGAAGCCAAACTCCTCCATGCGTGCCTGGAATGGGCCGACGCGATCCACGTTAAGAAAGAGCGGAGAGAACTCGTCGACAAAGACGTCCGGCATCGCCTAGTCCTCCTTTGCGACGCGCTGCAACAGGCTCGCGACGTCGCTCGGTCGAAGATTGAACCCGTGTACGCGCACGACCTGTTCGCCCAGCCATTTCACCAGCATGTCACCCTTGCCCAGCAGTCGCTCCGCCCCGTCCTCGTCGAGAATGATCCGCGAGTCCGCGGCCTTGAGTACCGTCAGGGCGATACGCGACGGGATGTTGGCACGCAACAGCCCGCTGAAGGTGGCGGCGTCCGGACGCTGGGTGGCAAGCACCAAATGGATGCCGACGGCACGCGCCTTTTGAGCCAACTGGACCAATGGATCCTCGGATTCCGGGGCCTGGTCGAACAATGCCGCCAACTCTTCAACCACCAGCACGATGCGCGGCGGCGCACCCTCGTCCAGGTCCCGCCATTCCCGGGCGCCGCGCGCGGCCAAGAGCTGCTCCCGCTGCTCCATCTCTTTTACCAATCCCTTAAAAGCGCGTGTGGCCTCCACACCATCGGTGACAATGGGCGCCAGCAGATGGGGTAGCCCCCGGTAGGCCGACAACTCCACACGCTTCGGATCGACCAGCAGAAGCTTCAGCTCCCGTGGGCTCCGATTGAGCAGCAAGGATAGCAGCATACCGTGAATACACACGCTCTTGCCGCTACCCGTGGTCCCCGCGAGCAGCACATGGGGGGCCTCTGTCAAGTCTCGTACAACAGGCTCACCGCCGATATCCACCCCCAGCATCAAGTTGAGCCCGGCCCCAGGTGCCGTCCAGCCCGCAAGTGCCTCGGTGCCGGCGACACTCCATTGCGATGGGGGGCGCGGGATATCCAGCCAGGCGGTCTTGGGCTCGCCGGCTGGGGCCAGAAAGATCCCGGCGTCCTTGATACCCAACGTAAACGCCAGGTCGTCCAGGCGACGCTCCAGACGCCCGAAATCCTCGGCATCGGCAAACTGCACGCGATGGCGCGTGACCCGTGGACCGTCCAGGCAGTCAAGCAAGGTCGCACTCAAACCGAGCTCATCCAGAGCATGAACAAGACTCCCGGCATCTGGGACTGGCACTTCGTTCCCCAAGTTCTGCACAGCAAAGAGCTCTTGGCGCAGGAATTCATGGAAGTCGTGCGACTCTCGCCAGGAGGTCTGGATCTCGCGCAATCCCCGGCGGATGTGCCGTTGCAGCAGATGCGTGTAGCGGTCGTCCTCCTCGAACAGATCCTCGCCGTGGTAGGCGGACAGCAGCACCCGGAATGCATCCACGAAGTCTTCCGACTCCTTTTGACCACGCCCGGTCAGTGCCTCCAGAAAGTATTCTTTACCTCCCTCCGGAGTATCGAGCTCATCCCCGGGTGGATCTGGTTGTTTCAGAGACAAAGCCAGTGCTATCCGCAGCACCGCCCACTTATGCCCCTGAGCCATCAGCCCTTTACGGAGAACCAGTGCGATGGTGTCCTCGTCGATACGGGAGGTGTAGACTTTTGCCATCAGTAATAGCCCCCAAGACGTACCCGGGTGCTATCGCCATCCGGGTTATCTAGGCAATACTCCCGATAGACGTGAGGCCGAAGCAAGGCATACTTCTCGCGGTCGAGCTCCGCATCTGTGGGTAGCACGATGACCTGAGCCCCCGCATGGGGGTAGTAACGGCTAATGAGGTTCTCCTGGTGTCCGCGGTCGAAGCGGGCGAGCGGGGTGTCGACCACCACCGGCGCCTCCTTGCCCGATACGTCCTTGAGTCCCCACAACAGTGCCTGGGCAACCAACTGTTTCATTCCCGCCGAGATGTTGCCCATGCCCACCGGGGCGTCCTGGACGCCCAAATAGTGCAGCGAAAAATCCTCGTTTACGCGAATACGTCGGATCTGACCATGGGAGGTCATCAGCTCCGCAAAACGCGCGTTGATGGCCTGCTCGATGTCCTCTCGCCGCCGCGCCTTGAGCAGAGACCGGTAGGCGGCCAGTGCCGTTTGCAGGCGTTGTCCCAGGGTCAGCTTGGTCCGCGCGGCATCGGCACTCACTGCCTTCTTCTCCTCCTGGCGGCAGTCTTCGCGTTTCTTACTCAGTTCTTTGTTTAGGGTGATTTCCTGCTCCTTCAGGCCACCGATTTGTTGGTTCAACGCGTCGTTACGGGCGGCGAGTGCTGCTCTCTCCGCCAATCGCGCATCGAACAAGCGGCGCTCCTCGGGTGCCAGATTGGCGACATCGTTGCGCTTGCGCTCGATATCGGCCAACTCGGTCTTGAGGCGATGGATCTCAGCCAAGTCCTTGGACCATTGGGAGCGCAGGTGATCGTTCTGGACGTAGTCCTCCACCAGCCGTAACAGTCCGTCGGCCTTGGCCGGCGACAGATGGAAGAGTCCCTCGGTCAGGTCCGCAGCATCTGGACGATAACTGTCGAGCACACGAGCCAGTTTACGGCGCAGAAAGTCCTCCTGGTCACGGGTTAAAGGCGGCATCGGCATTGGCGGATCGGAGAAAACCCGGGCCGGCAGTGCGGCAAACACCTGTTCCAACTCATCGCGTAGCCGGCGGTTGGGATGGGCGGCGATCTTCTCCAACTCGCGCGCCGCGCTTTCCAGAAGTTGTGGGTGCAGGACCAGCGGAGCATCCCGGCTGAATGCGTCGAAAAAGGCTTGCGTACGCTGCTGCAGTGCGTCCACCGTGCTCTCGCGCTTGCCGGCGAGCTTGGATTCCTCGCTTTGCAGGGCGAACTGGCGGCGCGCCTGCAATGCGACATCGGCGCGCTTAATGGCATAGTCGTTCTGCTCGATCTCTTCTTCCAACTCCTCACGTTCCGCCGCGAGCCCCGCCAAGCGCTCCTCAATGGCTTGGATCTCGTGTCTGCGCGCGTTGATTCCGTGCTGGCTCGCGTCTTTCGATTCCCGGCGCCATTGGCTCAGATTGCGGCCCAGATATTCGTCGATCAGGTCGATGTCGACCAAATCCAGTAACTGCTCGATCTGATGCAGTTGACCCTGCTGGTTGGCCTCGGCGATCTGCTGTACCTTCTCACCGTCGTAGATAAAGAAAGGCATCACGGCGTCGGGCAACCGCGCCTGGATGAATGCGCGTGCCTCGCCCTCCGGGTCTCCGTTGCGATCCTCCAGGGGTTCGCCGAAGCTCGGGGTCACCCGCAGCGTCTCGATGGCCTCGTCCCCATCCAACTGCCAAGTGCGCTCTACCTTGACTGAGCCCGCCGCCTCCTGCCAGACAAGCGAGACCCCGAACCCGGTGTCCCCGGCCGCGCGGGCTCGGTGGTTGAAGACCCCGACCCATTCGTCGCCCCGCCCGAGCAGATACTCATTGCGGCCGAAGCGCCCGCCCCGGCGTTGCACGGTCTCGCGCAGTTCGTCCGAAACGCCGGTAAACAGGAGCTTGAGGCTGTTCAGGAAGCTGGTCTTGCCGTAGCCGTTGCGACCCCAGACGAGCGCTACGTTGCGGCCGTCTCCAGGGGGTGCCAGATCGAATTCGCTAGGTCCACAGTAAGAAAACAGGTTGTTGATGAAAAAACGCTGAAGGATCATGCTTGGATCGTCTGCTCGGCCTGACGTGCCGCCTTGTCCAGCAGATCGCCGATGGCGCGCTCAAACTGCGCCTTGGCACCCCATTTGTCGAGCGACGGGAATCCCTTGCGACGGATATCCAATGCCTGGCGCAGCAGATCCGGATCGATACCGGCCTCCATGGCTGCCTGCTCCAGCAGGTCGTCTTCGGCAGTTGGGGTCATTTGACCGGCGTCGGGCATGGCAATTATCCTTCCGTATCTCGCGGCGATCTCGACCGCCAATCGATTCTGAAAGTCGAATTCATCGGACCACTGGCGCTGGATATAGGCCAACTCTTCGTCGCCGATGAGCGGCATTGCCATGCTTGTCTCCAGGTCCAGGAGCTTATCAAGGATTTCCTGCCGAGCGAGAGGTAAGAACGGGCCTGGGCCGGCGTTCCCATCCCGTCTTACGTCGCTACGATACCCCGGCTTGTCCCGCAGCTCGATCAGCCAATCCCGGAATACGACCAGCGGTTGAAGGTGGTCCTCGCCGGAACGAATAAAGCCCTGCAATGACTTGTCCTCCTTGACGACGGTACAGGTCCAGCAGCCGAAACGGCTGCCCCCGCAGGACGGCGTGTTGAGATCGAAGACGACCGGGCACTCGCCGCCACTGGCCTGCCGGTATAAGGACACCAGGAAGTTATGATTTCCACCCCAGGGGCATGGGTTGCTCACCAGATATTCCCACACGTCATCCGTCGTCCAGTCGGCAATGGGAGTGGCAACCAGCGCGTTGGGGATCTCGTGATGCGGGTTCAGACCGCGGCTGTTGATCTCCCGCTCCTGCATGGTACGGCCGCGTTGCGTACTCTCGGCGATCCGCGAGCCGAGCAACAGGATCACACTGCCATGTTGGCGGGTGATCGCGTCGATGGCGCGGCGGGAGGGTTTGATCTTCATGTTGCTGGTACACCAGCGAAACCAGCGCGATGGAGGTGGATACCCCTTGCCGATCAGCTTCCCCCAGTAGCTTTCTGTCGCAGTGGGTCCCACGAGTTGCGTCGAGAGCCCTAACCCCAGCGCTTTGGCCGCTTCGTCGATCTTACGCAGGGCTGTGGCAACATAGGCCGCAACATTCGGTGCTTCGACTCGTGTATCGGAGGAAAGAGCGATCACCGGTTTAGTTGCGCGCTCACCCAAGCCGAGCAACATCTCAAAAACCAGTTGCAGAACGACAGTTGAGTCCTTCCCACCCGAGAATGCGACAATCCAAGGACGAGTATCAGCGAGATAGAGCTTCTCAAGCGAGGCCAGCGTCGCTCGACTGAACAGGCTTATGGGTTGCTGAGGAGTCGTCACGGACGCTATCGACATGGTTGATCCACCAAACAGCAATATCCGATCGGCTGCGAGCCTCCCACAGCCCAGAGTCGGTGACGCCGCGGGTGAACCATTCAGAGAGGAGTGGCGCGCCCGACAGGATTCGAACCTGTGACCCCAGCCTTCGGAGGGCTGTACTCTATCCATCTGAGCTACGGGCGCGTGGGGACCGGGATGGACCCAGCGCCTGGCGGCTTGACGGGTCTTTGGATGCCATCGTTGATGGCTCCACCGGACGCATAAGTCTACATCGGTGCGGCTGGCGCGTCCATGCCCGCTTCGCCTTTCGCGCGGTGCGCCTCAATCCTGCCCCAGGATGCCGCGCAGGTTGGCCAGATGGGCGAGCCCGCGCGAACGGCTGGCGGCGGGGTCGGGTTCACGCTGGTCGTCACGGTCCAGGGCGTCTTGCGGCAGTTCGGCGAGGAAGCGGCTGGGTTCGGTGCGGATCAGTTCGCCGTAGAGTTTGCGCCGCCGCGCCAGGCTGAAGGTGAGTGTTTGGCGGGCGCGGGTGATGCCGACGTAGGCGAGGCGGCGCTCTTCTTCGATGGTGTCTTCTTCGATGCTGGTGCGGTGGGGCAGGAGTTCTTCTTCCATGCCGACCAGGAAGACGTGGGGGAACTCCAGTCCCTTGGAGGCGTGCAGGGTCATCAGGTGGACGCGGTCGCCGCCGGCGGCTTCTTCCTGGCGGTCCATGACGTCGATCAGGGTGAGATGGCTGACCATTTCGTTCAAGGTGCGTTCGGGTTGGTCGCCTTTGTTCAGGGCGCCGAGCCAGTCGATCAGTTCGTTGACGTTGCTCATGCGGCGATCGGCGACGGCCTGGCTCGAGGCGTTTTCGCGCAGCCAGATGCCGTAGTCGATGGCGTCGGTCAGGGCGCGCAGGGCGGTGGTGGGGGCGCTCGCGGCACGCTGGGCGAAGGTTTGGATGAGGTTGGTGAAGGTGTGCAGCCGCTCGCGCTGGCGCTCGCCCAGGTGTTCGCCCAGGCCCAGTTCGCCGCTGGCGGCCAGGAGCCCGATGCCGCGGCCGCGGGCATAGCCGGCCAGGGCTTCCAGGGTGGTGGGGCCGATCTCGCGGCGTGGGGTGTTGACGACGCGCAGAAAGGCGGCGTCGTCGTCCGGGTTGGCGAGCAGGCGCAGATAGGCCATCAGGTCCTTGACCTCGGTGCGCGCGAAGAAGGAGGTTCCGCCGCTCAGAAAGTAGGGCACGCTGTGTTCGCGCAGGGTCTTCTCGAAGGGGCGGGCCTGGTGGTTGCCGCGGTAGAGGATGGCGATCTCGCCCCAGGGTGCGCCGTGGGTGAAGCGCAGGTTCAGGATCTCGGAGACGACACGCTCGGCCTCGTGATCCTCGTTGCGGCAGCTCAGGACGCGCGGCCGGTCGCCGGGGCCGTGATCGCTCCACAGGCGTTTGGCGAAGACATGGGGGTTGTTGGCGATCAGGTGGTTGGCGAGCCCCAGGATGCGGGCGCTGGAGCGGTAGTTCTGTTCCAGCATGATGACTTCGAGCAGCGGATAGTCGACTTTGAGCCGCGCCAGATTCTCGGGGCGGGCGCCGCGCCAGGCGTAGATGGACTGGTCGTCGTCACCGACCACGGTGAAGGCGCCGCGCGGTCCGGCGAGTTGACGCACCAGTTCGTACTGGGCGCCGTTGGTGTCCTGATATTCGTCGACCAGCAGATAGCGGATGCGTCCCTGCCAGTGCTCCAGCCGGTCCGGGTGCGCGGCAAAGAGCCGCACCGGTGCCAGGATCAGGGCGTCGAAATCGACCGCGTTGTAGGCATGCAGGCTGCGCTCGTAGTCGGCGTAGAGCGCGGCGAGTTGGGCCTCGTAATCGTCCTCGGCCTGGCTCAGCGCCGCGGCGGGGTCGATCAGGTCGTTCTTCCAGCGCGAGATCCGCTGCGCGACCGCTGCCGGGTTGAGCGCGTCGGGGTTGGCGGTGCCGCGCAGATGCTCCTTGATCAGGGCTTCGCTGTCCTGGGCATCGAGCAGCGAGAAGCCGGGGCGCAGACCGGCTGCCGCGTGTTCCCGGCGCAGGATATCCAGGCCGAGGGTATGAAAGGTGCAGATCGTCAGGCCGCGGCTGTCACGGCCCCGCAGTTCTTTGGTGACCCGCTCGCGCATCTCGCGCGCCGCCTTATTGGTGAAGGTGACGGCGCAAATATGGCGCGGGGCGATGCCGCAGACACCGATCAGGTGGGCGATCTTGCGGGTGATGACCCGGGTTTTGCCCGAGCCGGCGCCGGCCAGCACCAGCAGGGGACCCGCGGTGTAGCGGACGGCTTCGGCTTGGCTGGGGTTGAGGCCTTTCATCCGTGATCCGGGACACAGTGCCGAGTGAAGGGGGAGGGCGTTTGATTATGCCCGAGCCCGGCCGGTATCGCGATGGATCGATGTCAGCCTGCGGGGAGGCATTCCGGCGCCTTTCGTACTACCATGGTCCTCTTTATCGACCAGGTGAAAACGCTCCCAGATGAAACACCGCGCCGCGCCCATTTTGCTGCTCCTGGCCCTGCTGCTTCCGGCATTTGGCCTTCCCGTGTTCGCCCAGGATCCGGCCCCGTCGGCGGCCGACGGTGCCGGCGGTTTCCTGCAGGCTCCCACGGTCGAGCCGACGCCGGTCGCCGGCGACCCGGTGGAGCCCGAGATCACCATCCGCGAGAGCGGCGATGAAACCATCTACGAATACCGGGTCCGCGGGGCGCTCTATATGGTCAAGATCCAGCCGCAATTCGGGCCGCCCTATTTCCTCGTCGACACCGACGGGGATGGTACTCTGGACGAGCGCGACAGTTCGCCCAAGAACATCAGTATTCCGCAGTGGGTGTTGTTTACCTGGGATTGATGCGCCCTGGAGGCCAAGGCTTCAGCCGCGTTTCCCCAGAGCAGAGTGAGAGTGCTGGGACGCCGCGCGCGGCAGCCCAGGTGTTTCACCCTGCGCGGGGGCGCCCGCGCCAGGTGATTCGATGCAGCGCGACCCTCAGCCGCGTGCCAGGCGGGTGCGCTCCTTGCTCATCCCCTGCGGCGGGGGCATCGCGGGCACCTGGTGGGTCAAGCCCTGGTAGAGCTCCGGCTGGGGTTCACGGAACATGACCCCGACGCCGGCGCGGCAGCGGTGTGCCACCACCGCCTCTACCAGCCATTCCCTGCCCAGACAATCCAGCTCCAGTTCGATCAGGGTACCGGTCGGCAGCGTGACGTTACGCACCTCGAGGTACATCCCCTGATTGGACAGGTTGCGCCCCTGGGCACCCAGGAAGCGCCGCCCGCGGTACAGGATCTGGACCTTGAGATCGATCGGGTGGCGGGCACTGTATCTGCGTTCGGCCATCATGATAAGTATCTCCTCCTTCAGTTTATCCAACCTCTTTATTATCTTAGGTACGATAGTTGACAACGCCGTGCAGTTCAAATGAAACAATCGTGACGCCGCGCCCGGGGCGGCGCGCGGAGCCGGACCCGGTTTCCTGCTTTTTATTTATTTTTCAGCTACTTCCGCAGCTTCGATCCGGATGTTCCGGAGACGTTGGCGTTGACTCAGGTTCCCGCCAGGAACTCGTCCAGCACCGCGATCTGCTCGGCCGTGTTCAGGGCTGGGGCGTGCCCGCAGTCGGGCACTGTGACCAGCCGCGGCTTGGGACCCCGTTGGGTCATTTCCTCGGCGACCTGGGGTTCGACCAGGTCCGACCGGGCACCGCGCAGGGCCAGCACCGGACAGGTGATGGCGTCGAAGACCGTCCACATGTCGAAGTCCTGGAACTGTTCGGCGAAGACCCGCATCACCGCCGGGTCGTAATGCGACGAGATCCGCCCGTTGTCGCGGCGGCGCATGGAGGTCTCGGCCAGGTGCCGCCATTCGGCGTCGGTCAGGTGGCCGAAGGGGGCATGGACCGTGCGCAAGGCGGTCTCGAGTTCGGCCATGCGCGCGAATTCGGGGACGATGGTGACATAGGCCATAATACGCTCGATGGCCGCTTGGTTGAGACGCGGCGCCACGTCGTTCAGCACCAGTCGCTCGATCCGCGCCGCCGTCTCAGGGGTGCCGGCCAAGGCCATGCCCATCAGTCCGCCCATGGAGGTGCCGACCCAGCGGCACTGGGCGATGCCCAATTGATCCAGCAGGGCGATGGCGTGGCCGCAATAGGCGGGGATGGTGTAATCGTCATCGGGTGTCGCCGACCAGCTCGATAGGCCGCGGCCGATGGTGTCGGGGCACAGCACGTGGTAGCGGTCGGCGAAATGGCGGGCCAGCGAATCGAAATCGCGGCCGGTACGGGAGAGGCCGTGCCACAGCACCAGGGCGGGCGCCGCGGGATCACCCCAGGTGGTCAGATGGACCTCGTGGCCGTCGATGGACAGATAGCTGGAGCGCGGGACTGGCATTGTCGTAATCACCCTTGGTTAATAGTCAAGAACTGTTTCTTACCCGGATGCGCCAGCAGTTGTGGATGCGCGGGTTGCGGGCGAAGTCGCGGGGGATGGTGTCCGGACTGATATTCACGATGTCCAATTCGGGCATGGCCTCCAAGTCCATCCGAAAGCGCCGCAGGTTGTTGGAGAAGATCAGGAGCCCGTCGGGTTCCAGCAGTCGTACCGTGGCGCGCAGCAGGGCCACATGGTCGCGCTGGATGTCGAGTGTCTCGTCCATGCGTTTGGAGGTCGAGAAACTGGGCGGGTCGAGGAAGATCAGGTCAAAACGGCGTCGGCCCTCGAGTTGGCGCAGCCAGTCGAGTGCGTTGGCCTGGATCACTTCATGGCCGACGGTGGGGATCTGGTTGAGTTCCAGGTTGCGCAGCGCCCAGTCGAGATAGGTGCGTGACATGTCCACGGTGGTGGTGGTGATTGCACCACCGTGGGCGGCATAGATGGTCGCGGTGCCGGTGTAGGCGAACAGGTTGAGGAAACGCTTGCCGGCGGCCAGTTCGCCGAGCATCCGGCGGGTGTCGCGGTGGTCCAGGAACAGTCCGGTATCCAGGTAATCCTCGAAATTGACGAGGAAGCGGTGGCCGCCCTCGGCGATCTCGTGAAAGCGGTTGGTCTCAGCCAAGCGCTCATATTGGCTGTCGCCCTTCTGTTGTCGACGCACCTTGAAGAAGAGTTGCGTTTCGGGAACCTCCAGGACTTCCGGAATGACGCTCAGGGCCTCGCGCAAGCGGCGGCGGGCGTCGCGCGGGTCGACGGTGGCGGGGGCCGCATATTCCTGCACGAGCACCCAGCGCTGCTCGCCCTGGTAGACATCGATGGCGACGGCATATTCGGGCAGGTCGGCGTCGTAGAGACGATAACAGGTGATGTGCTGCTGGTCGCGCCATTTTCGCAGGGTCTTGAGGTTCTTGACAAGGCGATTGGCGAGCATCGCCGCGCCTTCACCCCGTTCCTCCGGAGCCAGCACCCGGGGCCGATTGGAGACAAAATAACGCGGATCCACATCGAAATGCAGCAGTCGGCACTCGATCTGGCCGTTGTATAGGGTGTGCATGCGGGTGGCGCGCAAGCCCATGTATTTGCCGAGGTCGGGATTGCCGGTGAGCAGGGCGGCGCGCCAGCCGGTGAAACGCTCCTTGAGCGTGCTGCCGATGCGGGCGTAGAGCGCGGGCAGGTCGGTGTCCGCGCCGAGTCGTTCGCCGTAGGGTGGGTTGATGACCACCAGACCCCGGTCGCCTTCCCGCCCAGGGTAACACTCCGCCAGTTCGCGCCGTTCGAAATGGGCGCGCCCGGCGAGACCGGCCCGCTCGAGGTTGGCCAGCGAGGCGCGGATGGTGCTTGGATTGGCGTCATAGCCGCGCAGTGACGGCAGGCGGTGCAGTCCGGCGTCACGCCGAATTTCGGCTTCTTCAATCAGCCGCGCCCAGATGGCCGGGTCATGACCCGACCAGCCCAGGAAGCCGAAGCGCTGATGCAGCAGGCCAGGGGCGATGTCCGCGGCGATCAACGCGGCCTCGATGACGAGGGTGCCGGATCCGCACATGGGGTCGAGCAGGTCGCCGCCATCGGCGGCGATGGCTGGCCAGCCGGCGCGCAGCAGGATGGCCGCGGCCAGGTTCTCCTTGAGCGGGGCGGCAGCCCCTTCCTCGCGGTAGCCGCGACGGTGCAGGGAGCCGCCGGAGAGGTCCAAGGCGACGGTGGCGGCATCCTGGAAGGTATAGCAGTGGATCAGCAAATCGGGGCGATCCGGGTCCACGCTCGGGCGGCGTCCGCAGCGGCGCACGAAACGGTCGGCGATGGCGTCCTTGACCTTGAGGGCCGCGAACTGGCTGTTGTTGGCCCCGGCCAGGATGCCGTCGAAGCGGACCGCGAAGGTCCGCTCGACGGTGAGATGATCTTCCCAGGGAATCTCGATGGCGCCGGCATAGAGCGACTCGCTGCCATGTGCCGCGAACTGCGCCAGGGGCAGCAGGATGCGGTTGGCGACCCGCGACCAGAGGCAGGCTCGATAACCGTCCTCCAGGGTGCCGGTGAAGCGCGCACCCCCGCGCGCCTCCGCCGCCCCGGCCAGACCTAAACGATCCAACTCATCGGCCAGCAGGCTGCCCAGGTGGAGCGGCGCGGTCGCGAAAAAGGTGTAACGCGACGGAGTCCCCGCATCGGCAGTGCTCATTGACTTCGTTTCAACAGGTCCGCCAGCGCCTCGAAGGGATGATGGGTGGTCTGCTTCACGCTGCCGGCGCCCCCCGCAGCCCGGCCGCCGCGACCGGCGGCCAGGGCGGCAAGGTGCTCCTCGTATTTCTGGTGTTCATTGTCGTGGCAGTACAGACACAGGAGCTCCCAGTTGCTGCCGTCCGGCGGGTTGTGGTCGTGGTCCATGTTCTTATGGTGAACAGTCAGCTCACGCAGGTTACCGCGGTCGAAGGTTCGACTGCAGCGTCCGCAGACCCAAGGGTAGAGCTTGAGCGCTTGTTCGCGGTAACCGGCCGCCCGCTCTTCCGTGGCCTTGCGGGCCTCCGCGACCACGCGGTCGAGTTTCGCCGTGTCGATCGGCTTGCCGGTCTTGCCGTGGCGCGGGGGGTTGTTGGGAGACATGGACGCAACTCCGTTAAGCCTGTTGGATGCCGGCCACGTACCAGTTGCCGTTCGGGCTCGCCCAGCCGTGCTGCACATGCCAGATCTCGCGGAAGTCTTGCGCCGCGCCCTGCTGGTCCTCGCGGATCAGTCCGGAGAACAGGACGCTCGCGACGACTTGGTCGCCGTCGCGTCGCACCGAGACCAGTTCCGCCTGGAGACGAACGACCTCGGTGAACTGCGGTCCGCTCAGCCGCGCCCGGTCGCGCTTGAGTTCCGCAGTCAGCTCAGGGGTCAGATATTCCTCGAGATCGGCGAAATCGCCCTTGTCCCAGGCCGCCTGGAGGTTGACGTAGTGGCCCTTGGCGCCGGCGACGAATTCGGCCCCGTTGAACCATGCCGGGGCCTGATCAGGGGTCGCACTGCCCGCGGGTGCGGCGCCGCCGCGGAATGCTTGGGCCGCCACGCCGCCCGTCTCGCGCACGTTGCCGCCCGCGGCGGTGCGGGCGTAGGCCCCGGCCCCGGCCGGCAGCGGGGTCGCCCGGCCGCGGCGAAGCATGCGAAATAGCATGAAGCCGCCGAACACTAGTGCGGCGATCAGCAGGAAGTCCATGATCTGAAATCCTTCAAAGCCGTCGCCGAAGAGCATGGCGGCGAGGAGTCCGCCCGCGGCGAGACCCGCCAACGGGCCGAGCCAGCGGCTGGCACCGCTCGCCTGCGGGGCCCGCGCCCCGGCGCCTGCCGCCGGAGATTGGGTTTGGGTCGGACGTTGGGCTGCCGCCGCAGGCGTCTGGGTCTGGGCCGGCGTACTGTACTGCTTGCCGACATTGCCACCGCCGCCCATGCGCCGGGCGTCCGCGGTCTGGGGCAAGGTCAGGAAGCCGGCGACTATCAGTGTCAGCACGGCAGAGAGGAGTGTGTTGAGCTTCATGGCCGTCTCAGGTTTCCGGATGGTTGGATGGGAGGTTGTGCGTGGCATTTTGAAGTTAAGACAAAGGTGCCATGTCATACGGCGGTTGCCGGGTGCCGCGGCACTCGGGTTTGGCGGTGCCGGTGAGCGTTGCGATGCTCCGGTCGACTGTTCACCGCGTGGTTCGACTTCGCTTTTACATAGGGGTTCCTGGGTGGAAAACCATGCGCGAGGCGGTGACCGCCGCGCTCTGCGTGACGGGTTCAGTCGCCGCGGAGTGGTGCGGTGCTCGGTCCAGCCGAGGTCGCCGCGAATTGTCATGGGACTGCATGGAGTTGCGCAAGTCCTGGTCATACTCACGCCGTGCGGTCGGCGCGCTGGCCTGACCGGGGTGCCGCAGTCGCGTTCGTCGCGGTTTTTGACGCGTTCGTCGCGGGACGCTGGCTATTTCGGCGCCAGTTGATAGCGTTAGGGTAGAAGGAAATCGTCATACCGTAATTGAGACCGAAAAAAGACGCCGTCAGCGTCTCGCACCAGCTAGGAGATCGCAGCAATGTACCACAGCGCCCGTCCCGACTGGCATGACGCGGGTTCCGGAGCGTCCGTCTATGGTGCCGATGGCCTAACGCCTCGCTCGGCCTTCGCGGAGCGGATCGAGCGCTTGCGCGACTTGGATCTGAGCCGGGCCGTGACCGGCTTGATCCTTGAACTGGAGCATCTTCAGCGTTCGACAGTGAGTGCGGAGACCCGTTACGCGATGTTGCGCGTGCTGAAGCGAGCTGTCCTCCATGTCGCCGCGGCCCTGGCCAAAACGCGGCCAACGACACACTCAAAGGCGGGTGGCTCGACCCCCGGTCCCGGTCCCGGTCCCGGTCCCGGTCCCGGTCCCGATCCGGATCCCGGTCCCGGTCTCTCGCTGGAGCAGCGGCTCTATGCCGCGATGGCGAGCAACTGTCTGCACTTGATGCACGAGCTCGGTCGTGGTCACACGGGCTATGCCGACAGTCTGGTACAGTCCCGTCAGTGGGCCGTACGTCATGCCTTTCGGTTCCTTGGCCGCCAGATCCTCTGCGCGGTTCGCGCCGGCCGTTTGTGGCCCGTGGGCGCATGGCAGTCGTTGCACGAGTTGTTTGTTTATCTGGTCATGCGCGGCAGCGTGCGGCTGCACGGTGATTCACTGGTGCTGAGTGACGACTCCTTCGATCCGGAGGCCGCCTACAAGCAGTTGCTTCTGATCGGTCTGTTGGCGGAGCTCGTCGGGACGGACCGCCTTGAGTCCGATACGCTGAGTCGGCTGGGCGTCCTGGCCAAGGACGCGCGGCTGGTCGAATCGGACGGGTTGGTGGGCGAATTCGGACTCATCCTTGTCGAGGTGAGTCACGATCGGCCGCCGCGGCTGCGCGTCGGTAGCCTGGATGACCCATTCCGCGGTTGGGTCTTGCGCGTCCCGCAGGAATTCGAGTCGCTGGTCACGGCCTTGGAACCCACGCGTCGTTACCGGATAGCCGTTGCCGCCTGACCGAAATGCGACCGCCTGGGGTTCTACTCGTGGCGGGGAGGTCTCGGCAGATTTGCGGCGCATCGTGGACAGACGTGAATACCGGTTTACGGATAAGCTGTGCGGCGCGCGGCGCGTCGCCCATGCGTGACCCCGAACTTCTGAAATCGCGATTCGGTTTGCGTTGCAATGTGCAAGAGTCGGCGGATTTAGCCTGGCCCGGGTCGTCCGCGTAGAGGATCTCAGACGGGTTTTGCGCTCAGTGGCCCGTGGGAAAGGCGCCGCGGGATGCATCTTGCATATAAACTAAGCTAAGCTTAACGTAATGCAGGCCCGAAGCGGAGACCCATCATGATCCGGCCATCGCTGAATTGTTTACTACGTCGTGCTGTCCCGCGCCACCGGGTTTGGGGGGTGGCCCTCCTGCTTTTGTTCGCCGCCGCCGCCGCCGCGGACGGTCTTGCGCAGGTCAAAGAGCGTGGCGTCCTGCGCCATCTAGGGATCCCTTATGCTAACTTCGTTACCGGCGCCGGGGACGGCATGGATGTCGAGCTGATGCGTGCTTTTGCGGAGCACCTGGGGGTGCGTTACGAATTCGTGCAAAGCGACTGGGCCGACATCATCGGCGATCTGACCGGGCGTGCCGTCAAGAGCAAGGGTGACGACTTTGAGGTCATCGGTGAGGTCCCGATCCGTGGCGACGTGATCGCCAACGGTATGACCGTGATCCCCTGGCGGACCAAGGTGGTCCGTTTTGCGGCGCCGACCTTCCCAACCCAGGTGTGGCTGGTGTCGCGGGCGGACTTGCCGGTGTCACCCATTGCGCCTGGCCCGATCCTTGATCAGGATATCCTGGCCACCAAAGCGTTGATGCCCCAACGCACCTTGCTCGGCATGTCGAATACCTGCCTCGATCCGGACCTCTACGACATCAGGGCGACCGGCGCGAAGGTCTCGCTCTTCAAGGGCACCCTCAACGAACTGGCTCCGGCAGTCATCAACGGCGAGTCCGAGTTGACCCTGCTCGATGTCCCTGATGCGCTGGTCGCCCTCCAGAAATGGCCAGGGGAGATCAAGGTCATCGGACCGGTGAGTGAGCGTCAGGACATGGCGCCGGCTTTTCGGCCCGGCGATAACGATTTGCGCAACGCCTTCAACAATTTCCTGGCACAGTTGAAGGCGAGCGGGGAGTTCAGGCGGATCGCACTGGCCTACTACCCCTTTGTGGTTGACTATTTCCCGGATTATCTGCCGGAATCGTCCGCGGCGATTGCCGACTGATCCGCCGGCGCTTTAGGGGCGACCCAAGTAACCCCTACAGCCCGATAGAGCGTTTCCGGAAATCGCCTGAAGCCTCGACCGTGCGCGACACCCGGGCAGGGGCTGGAGCGATGCTCTAGGCCAGCGCGGCGGCCGGGTCGCGGAGTCCGCGGTCAGCGGCCTGGCCCATCGTCGCTGCCGGCCGCTCTGATCGCATTCTGACGCGACCTTCGCGGTCATGCTCCGCCCGTTGCGCTCACATCAGGCCCTGGTCCGGTTTTCGGTTGTCCGTCATACTCCCGCGTGCGCCGGCGTCCCGTGATCACGGGCTCGCCTCAGCGCGCCGCGTCCTGATGGGAAAGAATCCGCCAATCCGGCACCTGATCGCCGCCGCTTGAGGTTATGCTTTAGCCTATTGTCGTCGCCCGCCCCCCGGCATCAACGGGTGGATGCCGGTCCGACGCGGCGCGCGTGCTTGCCCCGCGTTCAGCGACGACGAACAGCAATTCCTGCCGGAGTGCGACAACGAGTATGTGCGAGCCCAAGTTACGGGGTCCGTTGAGTCATCTGAGACCCAGGTATGGCGTTGCCACGATCCTGATCAGCGTCGTTCTGACGCTCTATGTCGGTTTTCTCCTGGTGGCAAACTACTGGTCAGCCACCAACCTGCGCCAGACGATGGAGGAGCAGCGGCGCCTCGAGAGCGGGCGCCGCGTGGCGGCTCTTCAGTATTTCTTCAGCGAACGGCGCGACGATCTGGTCAATCTGGCTCTGTCCCGCGAGGTGGCCGGATTCTTCGAGAATCGGGCCCTGGGGATGAGCATGCGCTATGGCCTCAGCCAGAGTCTGGTCCCCATCAACACTCGGTTTTCCGAACTGATCGATCGTAAACGAATCGTTGGTAGAGCGGTTTACCAGCGGCTGGTCCTGCTCGATGAGTCCGGTGAGGTATTGGTCGATGCGGTCGATCAGAGTGCGGGTGACCCGCCCGAGCGCTCTTGGAAGTCATTGCTCAGCCCTGGACACCAGCATGGGGACATCCGGGTGCTGGACGACGGACAGACGTTGGTGGTGTCCCTTGCTCATGAGTTCAAAGGTGCGTATGCAGGGCAGCTTCTCGCCTTTCTCGATGCCGGTCTGGTGGTTCGCGAGGTCCTCAACCTGGGTCGGAGCGGCGACGATACCTCGGTGGCAACGATCGTCAACGGCACCCTGCAGGGTTTGGGCGGTGCCCTGAACCCCGAGTTGAGCCGCCTCGTGCTGACTCCCCTGGCGGACGGCAAGGTATTCGAGTTCAGGGACGGCCCGGCGGGCGAGGGTGAGCGCATGATTGCGTTGGCCCGGCTGGTCCCCAACACCGACTTCGTACTGCTCGATATCATGTCCGCGGTCCGACTTCACGGCCGGCTGGAGCCCTGGCACCTGTTCTTCGGAATGGCCAGCCTGGCGGTGGTGGTGCTGCTCGGGGTTTTTATCATTTTGCGGCTCAACATCCGAGCGGTGGCGTTGCAGGCGCACCTGCGCGAGAGCGGGTTGCGTGAGCGGGCGGTGCAGGAAAAAAACCTGCAACTGGAACAGGAAATCCGTGAACGGCAGCGCGTGGAAAGTGAACTGCGCGACTCCAAAGAGGCCGCCGAGTCAGCCAACCGGGCCAAGAGCGAGTTCCTCGCCAACATGAGTCACGAGATCCGCACGCCGATGAACGGTGTCGTGGGTATGACCAATTTGCTGCTGGAAACGCGCATGAACCAGGAGCAGCAGGAATACGTCAACGTCGTCCGCAACTCGGCGGACGCCTTGCTCAACGTGATCGACGACATCCTGGACTATTCGAAGGTCGAGGCCGGCAAACTCAGCCTGAACGCGTCGGACTTCAGTCTGCGCGACCTGATGGAGGAGCTGGCCGACATGTTCGCCGACAAGGTCGAGGGTCGGGAACTGAGCTTTGCCTGCATCTGTGACCGGCGGGTCCCCGATTGGCTGCACGCGGACTCCGGACGCCTGCGCCAGGTGCTGATCAACCTGATCGGCAATGCGGTCAAGTTCACCGAGCGGGGGGATGTCGAAGTGCGGGTGACCCTCTCATCGGATGGCGGCGACGGGTCGCGTCTGCGCTTTGTGGTGCGGGATACCGGCATCGGCATCGCCCCGGATCGCCAGGGGCTCCTGTTCCAGTCATTCTCGCAGGTCGATACGTCGTTTACCCGCCGCTACGGTGGTACCGGCCTGGGGCTCGCCATCTGCCGGGCACTGGTGGAACTGATGGGCGGAACCATCGGCATGGAGAGTCGGGAAGGGGAGGGTTCGCGCTTTTGGTTTGAGTTACCGAGCCGGCCGGGCACGGCTTCCAGCCTGGTGCTGCCGCCGCCGATCGCAGGAGCGCGGGTTCTCGTCATGGACCCGCTGGCCAGTTCACGCGAAGCGGTCATCGAGACCCTCGCCTATGAGGAGATCCCGGCCGTCGCCGTGGATGATGTCGCGGGCGCGATGGATGAACTGCTGCTGGCGGAAGATCGCGGTGAGGCGTATCAGCACGTCGTCATCGTTTTGCGGGAACCGGAGGGCGAGGCTGACCGGCTATTGGAGGTGTTACCCGAGCAGCCCTGGCAACATCCCCTGCGGGTGTTGGTGCTGGTGGCGCAGTCCCGGCGTCGTGACCTGCGGTTTGACGAAGCGATTCCGGTGCGCGTCCTGACCCTGCCGGTGCATCGGGCCGCCCTGCTGGAGGCGCTCGGCTTGCGCCGTCCGGAGGCGCCGGCGGCGGATCCGGTCGCCCAGCTGTCAAACCATGAGCGTGCGTCGATCCTCCTGGTGGAGGATAACAAGATCAATCAGAAGGTAGCGCTCGCGATGCTCGACAAGCTGGGCTACCAAGTCGATGCGGTGGACAATGGCGCCCTGGCCGTGGAGGCGGTGGGCCGCGAGACCTATCGATTGGTGCTGATGGACATCCAGATGCCGGAGATGGACGGGTTGGAGGCCACCCGGCGCATCCGCGCGGCGGAGCAGACCGGAGCGCTCCAGCCGACCTCCGGCGTGCGGCATCTGCCCATTATCGCGATGACCGCCCACGCGCTGGAGTCCGATCGCCAACTGTGCCTGGAGGCCGGCATGGATGATGTCATCACCAAGCCGGTCAAACCCCGCGTCCTGGGCGAGACCCTGGCGCGGATGATGCGGGAGTATGGTTGAGGGTCAGCCGCCGAGCCGGGCGACGACACGGTCGAGGATGATACGCGCCTCGGCGGCAACTTCGTTGGTCGCCGTATCGTCGGCCAGCCCGAGGACCGTGATCGGATCCATGAAATCCACCGCGGTCCGTTCGGCGGAGACTTCCCGGACCACCAGATTGCAGGGCAGGAGCACCCCGGCGGCGGGTTGGGACTGGATCACCCGCTTGGCCAACCCTGGGGCGCAGGCGCCGAGGATCCGGTAAGCGCCGGTTTCCTCGCCGAGTTTGGCCTTGAGGATCGCCGCGACATTCACGTCGCTCACGATGCCCAGCTTTTCCGCCGCCAGGGCGGTCTGCACCTGCTCCAGGGCAGCGTCGAAGGGCAGGTCGATTTCTACGCCGAATACATAGTTCATGGACGTTCTCCGGAGATGTCAACGGATGGCGCCGGTTGTGGGGTGCCGGCTTGAGGGGCGCAAAGTAACACCTGAGTCTTTAGCGGAACACGCGAAACGTCAATTCAAGACTGAAGCGTTGGACTCCTGCGCTCAGTTCGCCTTGGCCGTCGGCTGCTGCCGCATGGACAACAGCCCGGCGACGAGGACCGCCACCGAGACAATCAAGACAACGATCGAGGCCAGCGCATTGATCTGCGGTGAGACGCCCATGCGGACGCTGGAATAAACCACCATGGGCAGCGTGGTGGAGCCGGGGCCGGCGACAAAGCTTGAAATCACCAGGTCGTCCAATGACAGCGTGAAGGCCAGCAGCCAACCGGAGAGCAGCGCCGGGGCGATCAGCGGCAGGGTGATGCTCATATAGACGCGCAGCGGGCGGGCGCCGAGATCCATCGCCGCCTCCTCCAAGGAGCGGTCCATCTGCGACAGGCGCGAGCGCACAACGACGGCCACGAAGGCGGTGCTGAAGGTGATGTGGGCGATGGTGATGGTGGTGAAGCCGCGTCCGGCCGGCCAACCCACCAGTTGCTCCATCGTGACGAAGAGCAGCAAGAGCGACAGACCGGTGATGACTTCGGGCATGACCAGGGGTGCTGCCAGCAGCAGTTGGAATCCGGTCCGGCCGCGGAAGTTGCCATGCCGCACCAGGGCGTTGGCGGCGAGCGTCCCCAAAATCACCGCAAAGGTGGCATTGGTGGCGGCGATGCGCACGGACAGCCAGGCGGCGTCCAGCAGTTGCCGGTTGTGCAACAGCTCCCCATACCATTTAGTGGAGAAGCCGGACCATACGGTCACCAGCCGGGATTCGTTGAACGAATAGATCACCAGCAGCAGGACCGGGACATACAGGAAGGCGAGGCCCAGCGCCAGGAACAGATACAGCTTCCAGCGGCTGCGGTTCATCGCTCGTCGCCTCCGATGCGGTGCTCCAGGCGCTGCATCATTACAAAGGGAACCACCAGAACGCCGAGCAAGCAGATCGCGAGCGCGGCGGCGAGCGGCCAGTCTTTATTGCTGAAGAATTCGGTCCAGAGCATCTTGCCGATCATGAGGCTGTCGGGGCCGCCCAACAAATCCGGGATCACGAACTCGCCCACCACCGGGATGAACACCAGCATGGAACCGGCGACAATGCCGGGCAGCGACAACGGCAACGTGACCTTCAGGAACGCCTTGAAGGGGCGACATCCCAGGTCGGCCGCCGCCTCCAGCAGACTGAAATCGAGTCGCGTGAGGTTGGCGAAGAGCGGCAGGATCATGAATGGCAGGTACGAATAGACCACCCCGATATAGATCGCGGTCTGGGTGTGCAGGATGGTCAGAGGCTGATCGATGAGTCCGAGCGACAGCAGCAGATTATTCAGCAGACCGTTCGGCTTCAGGATGCCGATCCAGGCATAGACGCGAATCAGGAACGAGGTCCAGAACGGCAGGATGATCAGCATCAGCAGCATGACCCGCCGTCGCTCCGGCGCGGTGGCGATGGCATAGGCCATGGGGTAGCCGATCAGCAGGCACAGGATGGTACAGACCAGGGCGACCCAGAGTGAATTGAGGAAGGCGGCCAGGTAGAGTTCGTCACTGAAGACCGTGACGAAGTTCTGGAGGTTGAGCCGTACCTGCAACACGCCATCGTCGACCCATTCCCACAGACTGGTGTAGGGGGGTTGGGCCAGTGCCGTCTCCGCCAAGCTGATGTGCAGCACGATCGCAAAGGGTGCCAGAAAGAACAGGCCCAGCCACAGATAGGGCGTGCCGATGTTCACGACCCGCGCCAGTTGCCGGTCGCGCAGGCGCAGCCGCTTGCACAGCTCCTGAATCATAGTGTTCTTCCCTTCGCGCCTTGGCGTGAGATGCTTCTTGTGCGCGAACAATTCGCGTTACTCCGTCAGGACCACGCCGCTGGTGGGTGACCACTCCATCGCGACCTCTTGCCCCCAGGTCAGGGCTTGCTCGGTCCGCGGGTGGACGTTGGTCAGGGTCATCTCCACCAGCATCTCCGGACTCACCCGCACGCGGTAGATCGAGACGTCTCCCAAGTAGGCGATGTCTTCGACGACACCCTTCACCTGATTGGTGCCATTCTCTTGATAGGTCGAGCAGATTTGCAGTTTCTCCGGACGGATCGCGACCGTGACCGGGGTGCCGATGGCATGCGGGTGCAAATCGCGCATGTGCAGTCGCCGACCCAGGCTGGACTCGATCAGTACCTGGTCGTCCTGCGTCTCCATCACCCGGCCGTCGAACAGGTTCACGAGGCCGATGAAATCGGCGACGAAGCGGTACTCGGGATATTCATAGATGGCGGTGGGAGTGTCCACTTGCAGGATCTGGCCGGCATTCATGACCGCGATGCGTGTGGACATGGTCATCGCCTCTTCCTGATCGTGGGTGACGGTCACGAAGGTGATGCCGATGCGTTCTTGAAGGTTGACTAACTCAAACTGAGCGCTTTCGCGCAGGCGCTTGTCCAGTGCGCCCAAGGGTTCATCCAAGAGCAGGAGTTTGGGGTGTTTGGCCAGGGTGCGGGCCAGCGCGACGCGCTGGCGTTGACCGCCGGAAAGCTGATCCGGTTTACGCCGGCGCAACTCCGAGATCTGGAGCAGCGCAAGCATTTCGCCGACCCGCTCCGCGCGCTCCTTGCGCGGCATGCGGTCCTGTTTCAGGCCGAACTCCACGTTCTGCTCCACCGTCATGTGGGGGAACAAGGCATAGGACTGGAACATCATGTTGACCGGCCGGGAATAGGCCGGGATATCGGTCACATCAGCCCCGTCGATATAGATACGCCCGGCCGAGGGCCGCTCCAGCCCCGCCAGCATGCGCAGCAGGGTGGATTTGCCGCAACCGGAACTCCCCAGCAGCGAGAAGAACTCGCCCTGGAAAATGTCCAGCGACACATCGTCGACCGCGTAGACGTCACCAAACTTCTTGGTGACATGGTCGATCCGCACATAGGGTGCGGCCTTGGGGTCCTGCCAGGGTTCCAGTTTGCGCCGTTCCGCGGGGTTCGTCATAGTGCTTCCGGATTCCTGTCGAATCAGCGCTCGGCCTTGATCCGTGTCCACAGATTGTTCAGCTTGCGCTGCGCCTTGTCGGTCGGGGTCTTGAGCACGAACAACTTCTGTTTCACGGCCGCCGACGGGTAGACGCCCGGATCGGTACGTACTGCCTCGTCGAGTAGCGCCGTCGCCTCCAGATTGGGATTCGCGTACATCACATAGTCGGAGATGTCGGCCACCACCGGCGGGTCCAGGATGTAGGCGATGAAGGCGTTGGCCGCCGCCGGGTTCGGGGCATCCTTGGGGATCGCCATCACGTCGGTCCACAGCACCGCCCCTTCCCGCGGGATACGATAGCCGACCTCGACGCCCTTCTTGGCCTCTTCCGCACGGCTCTTGGCCTGGAGGATGTCCCCGGAATAGCCGTGGGCAACACAGAGGTCACCATTGGCCAGGTCGCTGATGTACTGCGACGAATGGAAGTAGCGGATGTGCGGGCGCGCGTCTTTCAGGACCTGCGCCGCGGCTTCCAGATCCTGGTCCGAACGGCTGTTCGGGTCTTTGCCGAGATAGGCGAGTGCGGCGGAAAAGGCTTCGGTCGCATCATCCAGCATACTGATGCCGCACTCTTTAAGCTTGGCGGCTTGCTTGGGGTCGAAGACGATGGCCCAGGTGTCGGTCGGGGCGTCCGCACCCAAGGCCTCCTTGACCTTCGCGACGTTGATGCCCAGACCGGTGGTGCCCCACAGGTAGGGCACCAGGTACTTGTTGTCCGGATCGATGTCCTGCAGCGTGGCGTAGACCGCCGGGTCCAGTTTCGCCAGGCCCGGCAGCTTGGACTTGTCGACCGGCTGGTAAATCCCGGCTTGAATCTGGCGTGCGCCGAACGGACGCGCGGTGGGGAACACCACGTCATAGCCGCTGCTGCCGGCGAATAGTTTGGCTTCCAGCACGTCGTTGGCGTCGTAGAGGTCCAGGACCGCCCGGATGCCGGTGCGTTCCTGGAACTTGGTCAGGGTGTCCTCGGCGAAATAATCGTTCCAGTTGTACAGATGAACCGTCTCTTCGGCGCTGACGGGGGTGTGTGCGGACAGCAGAGCGGCCATCAGGGTCGGCAGAGCGAGGCGCAGGGCGGTGAATTTCGGCAACTGTGTATCTCCCAAGTCAAAGGGTCAGAGGTCAAGGACGGTTCGTCATGGAAGCCGCGCGGGCGTGTGCGCGGAAGATCGCGATCCTACTGCAAAACGCGGCGCGCGAATATCTCGCTGATCACGGGTCTCCCGGAGTGCTTAACCGATGGTTCGACCGAATGTCCGACAAATGCCTGGACAAGGCTTGGACATCTAGCCGAATATTGGGCCACAGAATCACGAACACCGGGGGGTTGGCCGATTGACTGAGAAGGATATGCAAAATTCGCCGACCTATCGCATCGGCACGGTCTCGCGTTTGACCGGGGTTCCGGCTGATACGCTGCGGGTGTGGGAACGCCGCTACAACGTGGTCACACCAATCCGCTCGGAGGCCGGGACGCGGCTCTATGCCGCGGAGGATGTGGGCCGCCTGACCCTGATCAAGCGTCTGGTGGAGCGGGGCGATGCAATCAGCAGCGTCGCTTCACTGAGCCTCGCCCAACTGCGTGAGCGGGTGAGCGGGGCGGACCTGTCGACCGCTGAGGCGGCCTGGGAGCGGCCCTGCAAGATCGCGGTCATGGGGGCGGGGCTGGCAGGCCGACTACGGGGCGGGGATCTTGACCTTGCGGGGGTGGAAATCCTGGGCCTGTTCGAGCGGCCGGAAGCCTTGCTGGCCGGGGTCTGCGCGGATGCGCCCGATTTGCTGTTGCTGGAGTATCCCACGGTGCACGCGGATCAGGTGCGCGAGATCGGCCAGCTGCTGGCCCGGTCCGGGGCCACTCGGGCGCTGCTGGTCTATCACTTCGCCTCGCGCGGGACCCTGGAGCGCCTCGAGGCGCGGCACATCACGACCAAACGAGCGCCGCTCGAACTCGCCGAATTGCGGCGCTGGTGTATCGCCCTGCATCAGGGGCAGCCTGGTCAGCAGGCGGGCGCGCAGCGTCCGGCCGACGGGACCGTCGGCCTGGAGGTCGATCTGTCCCAGCCGATCCCCGCCCGGCGTTTCGCCGATGCCCAGTTGGCCTGCATCGCCATGGCCTCACCGACCGTGCGCTGCGAGTGTCCGCACCATCTGGTGGATTTGGTCTCGGCCCTGTCGGCCTTTGAGGCCTACAGCGAGGAGTGCGAGGTCCGGCATGCCGATGACGCGGCCCTGCACGCCTATCTGCATGCCGCGACCGCCCATGCCCGGGCCACGATGGAGGCCGCCCTGGCGAAGGTCGTGGCGGCCGAGGGGATCGCGATCGAGCCGCCGTCGGGGTGACTGCGCAAGACACCGCATCCGCCGCCTGTGGTTAAATAGCGGCCTCATGCGCCCCGCGGCGCCCAGGTCGAGCCTTGCCGTCATGACCACCGAGACCAGCCACCGCACCGCGCGCGTCGAGCGCAACACCCTGGAGACCCAGATCCGGGTCGCCCTCGACCTGGACGGCAGCGGACGTTCCAGCCTGCAGACCGGTTTGCCCTTTCTGGAGCACATGCTCGATCAGGTGGCACGCCACGGCTTGATCGATCTGGACATTATCGCGACCGGCGACCTGCACATCGACGCCCATCATACCGTCGAGGATATCGGCATCACGCTGGGTCAGGCCCTGGCTCAGGCTTTGGGGGACAAGAAAGGCATCCGCCGCTATGGTCATGCCTATGTGCCGCTCGATGAAGCGTTGTCGCGCGTTGTGATCGACCTGTCCGGGCGGCCGGGCCTGACCTTCCACTGCGACTTCACCCGCGCCATGATCGGCGCCTTCGACGTCGATCTCTTCCATGAGTTCTTCCAGGGTCTGGTCAATCATGCGGGTCTGACTCTGCACGTCGACAACCTGCGCGGCGACAATGCGCATCATCAGGCGGAGACCCTCTTCAAGGCGTTCGGCCGGGCGCTGCGTATGGCGGTGGAACCGGACCCCCGCATGGCCGGCATCCTGCCGTCGACCAAGGGTGCCTTGTGACCCCCGTTGTGAACCGATCCGCCTTCCGCCCCGATTTCAAGGGAGAGTCCCAATGCTGTTGATCCCCGCCATTGACTTGAAGGACGGCCGCTGTGTGCGGCTGCGCCAGGGCCGCATGGATGACGAGACCATTTTCTCCGACGATCCGGTGGAGCAGGCCGCGCGCTGGGTGGGGGAGGGCGCCCGCCGGCTGCATCTGGTGGATCTCAACGGCGCCTTCGCCGGTGAGCCGGTCAACGGCGCGGCCATCCGCGCCATCGCCGCGCGCTTTCCCGACCTGCCGATCCAGGTCGGCGGCGGCATCCGCGACGAGGCGACCATCGCCGCCTATCTCGCGGCTGGGGTGAGCTACTGCATCCTGGGGACCCAGGCGGTGCAGGAGCCGGCCTTCGTCGCCCGTGCCTGCCGCGCCTTTCCGGGGCGGATCATCGTCGGGCTGGACGCCAAAGACGGCCAGGTCGCCATCAAAGGCTGGGCCGAACTCACCGGGCATCGGGTGGAGACCTTGTCGAAACGCTTCGAGGGCGACGGCGTCGCGGCCATCGTGTACACCGATATCGGCCGCGACGGCATGATGACCGGCCCCAACATCCCGGCCACCCTCGCGCTGGCCCGGGCGGTCGCCATCCCCATCATCGCCTCCGGCGGCATCACCAACAGCGACGACATCCGCGCGCTGGCCGCGGTCGCCGGCCGCGGCGCCGAGCGCGGCATCGTCGCCGCCATCACCGGCCGCGCCATCTACGAGGGCACCCTGGACTTCGCCGCCGGGCAGCGCCTGGCGGATGAGATCGCGGCCGCCAACCCCTGAAACGGACAGCCACCAATGAACGAAGACTGGCTCGATGCCATCAAATGGGATGCCGACGGCCTGGTGCCCGCCATCGCCCAGGAGACCGGCACCGGCACCATCCTGATGATGGCCTGGATGAATCGCGAATCACTGACCCTGACCCGTGAAACCGGCCACGCCGTCTACTGGTCGCGCTCACGCAAGCGGCTGTGGCACAAGGGCGAGGAATCCGGCCATCAGCAGGTGGTGCACGCCATCCGCATCGATTGCGACGCCGACGTGGTGTTGCTCGAGGTCGAACAGCGCGGCGGCATCGCCTGTCACACCGGTCGGCACAACTGCTTCTATCGGCAACTCGACGGCGACGGCACCTGGGCCGAAATCGCACCGGTGCTCAAAGACCCCAACGCCATCTACGGCAAGATCTGAGCAGCACAGCAATCGCATTAAAGCCTTCGGACCCGATATCCGGACAGACCCTTGTAGGAGCGGGTTTGAAACCCGCCCCGACATCCGATTATCACGTCCGACAGCGATACATGGTGAAGTACGATGAGCGTCACCGCAGAGATCAGAGCCCGGGTTCATCGTCTGACGGTCGATGACTACCGCCGCATGGGTGCGCTCGGCATCCTCGGTCCCGAGTTGCGCACCGAGTTGATCGATGGGGAGATCATGGAGATGCCGCCGATTGGTCATCCACACGCCGGGACCGTCAAGTTCATTGCCAATCGTTTGAAGGAAGCGGTCGGCGCCGCCGCGATCGTGGCCGTGCAAGACCCGGTGTGGCTCGATGACCACTCCGAACCCCTGCCCGATATCGCCTTGCTGCGTCCGCGTGACGACTACTACCGCACCGGCCACCCCGGTCCCGCCGACGTGCTGCTGCTGATCGAGGTCGCCGACAGCAGTCTGCACTATGACCGCGAGGTGAAGCTCCCGCGCTACGCCCGCGCCGGCATCCCGGAGGTCTGGTTGGTGGATCTGGGCGGCCGGCGCCTGACGGTCCATCGCCGACCGGCGCCGCACGGCTACGTCGATGCGACCATTCCCGACAATCTTGCCCTGGTGCCCGTGCCCGTCGGCGTGCCGGCGACGGTCGACTTGACCCGTCTTTTTTAATGCCGGTCGACGCGTTGTGACGCGTGGAACACGATGAACAGGATCGCCCACCAACTCGCCCGCATCCATCGTCTCTCGGTCGCGGATTACCGTCGCATGGGCGAACTCGGCATCCTCGCCGCCGAACTGCGCACCGAGTTGATCGATGGGGAGATCATCGAGCTGCCGCCGATCGGTCAGCCCTATGCCGGCAGCGCCGCGCTGATCGCCGACCGCTTGCGGGAAGCCGTCGAGCGGTCCGCCGTCGTCGCCTTGCATGAGCCCGTGCGGCTCGATGAGCACAGCGAACCCCGGCCCGACATCACGCTGCTGCACCCCGGCATTGATGGCGCGCGGGTCGGCCGTGCCGAAGGGGCCGACGTGCTGTTGCTGATCGAGGTGGCCGACGGCAGCCTGCGTTACGACCGCGAGGTCAAGTTGCCGCGCTATGCCCGCGCCGGCATTCCCGAGGTCTGGCTGGTGGACCTGGGCGGCCGGCGGCTGACCATCCATCGCCGACCGGGGCCGCTCGGCTATGCCGACGTCATGACCCCGAGCGGTCTGGGCGCTGTTCCTTTGCCGCTGGCCGGTTTGCAGACCGCCGACCTGTCCGGGCTCTTTTGAGCTTGGGGGCGCTCAGTGGGCGTCGGAGGCGTCCGCGAGCGGTGCCTATCGACCTTACAGCGTGTCGCCGCGGCTGGAACGGCCTCACTGTCGAACGCTCAGCACGGTCATTGGGCAGTAGCCGTATTGCCGAATCCCATGAGCATCCTGACTCTTTGAAAACCGCACCAGCGCATCACCACCTATGGAAACCACAGAACTGATCGCAGCGCTCCACCGGGGCGAAGACAGCCGCCACCAGTTTAAAGCCAACTTCACGAATGCAGACGCCCTTGCGGCAGAGATTGTGGCGTTCAGCAATACCGCCGGCGGGCGTATTTTCATCGAAGAAATGCAGCGCATCTTCCAGCAAGGAGGTCTGCTCCATGGTGATGAAACCCGCATCCCCTCGATGCCCATCGCACAGGTCAATGTCGCCCTGCTCGATCAGTATCTGGAAAAGGTGGTGGGGGAAACGCTCGACCAGCAGGGTCTACCCATCGGCCAGGTTCTGGAAAACATGAATCTCGCCCGGTCCGGTTGCCTGAATCTTGCCGGGGCACTCCTCTTTGGCAGGCATCCCGAGGCCAAGCTTCCCGCCTTCATCGTCAAGGCCGTCGCCTTCTCCGGCACGGATATTACCGATGAAACCTACCTGGAGAGTCGCGACCTCACCGGTCCCCTCGCCGAAATCTTTGAGCAAGGGATGCGCTTCCTCATCGGCAATACCCGCACCCTTCAGAATGGTCGTTCCGTAAACTCGCTCGGCGAGCCGGAAGTTCCCCGCATCGTCTGGGAGGAGCTATTGGCTAATGCCCTCGTTCACCGCGATTACTTCATCAGCGCCCCGGTGCGCGTACTGGTGTTTGCGGATCGGGTGGAGATCGTCAGCCCCGGTCATCTCCCAAACAATTTGACGATTGAGAACATCAAGGCCGGCAACTCCAACATCCGCAACCCCATCCTCGCGTCCTTCGCCGCTAAGCTCCTACCCTACCGCGGACTGGGCAGCGGTCTGCTGCGCGCCTTGCGGGCCTATCCAGCCATTGAGCTGATCGACGACCGCAGCGGCAATCTGTTCAAGGCCATCGTCGCGCGGTCAGGCGCACAGTCGCCGTCAGGGCGGGAGATTGCAGGGTTGCAGGCGTATGAGCACCCACACTGAATGAGGTCTTGATCACAAACCCGGCCAACATGCGATCTGCGGGGTCGTCGGTCCGCACAGCGGACCCTACAGGTCACGGTGTTACCCGACTTCGCGACCCTCCCCCTGGCACCGTTCTACCGCGCGGCGGACCTGCTGATGCGGCACCGGGCAGTGATCGAGCAGACGGTCTTTACGCGCGTCAGTGACCTGTTCGGGCTAGCCTGGACGGTTACTCTCTATGATCTGACCAACACCTTCTTTGAGGGGGCGGCGGTTGGCAACCCGAAGGCACCGCGGGGACACTCCAATCGGTGCTGGCCTAGCAATTCGTGCAACTGATTTGCAGCTTGTCGCCGCGGTTGGAACGGCCTAAAGTTCAACGTTCAAAACATGTAGAACGACCCACAGACGCCAGGTCATGCAAGAGATCGTCTCCATCCGCGACGCCAACCAGCACCTATCCCATTATCTCGAACGCGTCGAGCAGGGTACCGAGATTGTCATCACCCGGCGCGGCAAGCCGATCGCCCGACTGCTGCCGATCGTCGAGGACAAACCGCTCCTGACCGACGCCCAGTGCGCCGCCCGCGAGCGGTTACGCGAACGCATGAACCGTGGCTACGCCCTCGGTGGCATGCGTAGCGACCGCGACGACCTCCACGAGCGCGGGCAATGACCCGCCAGCGCTTCAGCGTCGACACCAACATCCTCATTTACAGCATCGACCAGGACGCCGGCCCGCGGCACGAACAAGCGCGGGCGCTCATGGACGCCCTGGCCGACGCCGATTGCGTCCTAATGCTCCAGTCACTTGGCGAGTTCTTCCATGCCGTGACGCGCAAGGCGAAGATGCCCGCGGACGAGGCTGCAGCCTTGGTGGACGACTGGGTGGCGCTGTTCCCGGTGGCCGCGGCTGACGGGCGTACGTTGCGCGACGCCATCGGCCTGAAGCAGGCGCATGGGTTCGGTTTCTGGGATGCGATGTTGGTGGAGGCCGCCAGAGTCGCCGGCGTGACGCGCTTCCTGACTGAAGACATGCAAGATGGTCGCCGGGTTGGCGCCATGCGCCTGGAAAACCCTTTCAAGGCGGACTTCGCGCTCGGCTTGGATTGACCCCCGCCCCAGGTTCGACCTATCGCGACCCCCGTCCCGCCTTTACCTCAAGGCCCGTCTCAGCTAAGTTGCCCCCCAGGGATTAGGGAAACGCGAACGGGTGAGCGACAGCATGGGTAGCAACCCACAGGTCTTTTTGAGCTACAGCCACGACGGCCCCGCACATCGGGAGCGGGTCCTCGCCCTGTCCGAGCGCCTGCGCGCCGACGGGATCGACACGCGCCTTGATCAGTATGTGAACGGCACGCCGGCGGAAGGCTGGCCGCGCTGGATGCTCAACCAGCTCGACTCGGCGAATCGCTGCCTGTTGGTCTGCACCCCGACCTACTACCGCCGCTTTCGGGGTCACGAGGAAGTCGGCAGCGGCCGCGGGGTCGACTGGGAGGGCGCCGTCATCACGCAGGCGATCTACGACACGTGCAGCGTCGGCACCCGCTTCGTCCCCGTGTGCTTCGCCCCGGGCGATCGGGACTCTATTCCCGAACCGGTGCGCATCCATACCGTCTATTGCCTTGATGGGGAACAGGCGTACCAAGCCCTCTATGATGCCCTCCTCGATCAGGCCGGCGTAGAGCCCGGTCCGGTCGGGACGCCCCGGCGCCGCCCCCGCCGGCGCGTCGGCCTACTGCGCTTCCTGACGGCCACGCCAAGCGCAATGCCGATGCAGGAGCCTGACCTGTCGGTGGGCGACCGAACGACCGCTAGGCCGAACACCCCGGCAACCCAAGCCCTGGCCCCGGGCGTCCTCGACTGGCTGGCCAGCACCCTGAACCACGACGATCCCAAAGAGCGCGTCACCGATGACCTGGCTGAGGGGCGGGGCGCCGCGCACCCCGGGTGCTGGTTCTACGCCTTCGAGGCCTGCCTCGCGGACTGTCCACGGGCGCTGGCCGAGCACCTCGCCGTGCACCTGGCCGAGCGCTTCCGGGGGCTCTCGCCCTACGAGCACCCGCTCGAGGTTCTGGTCACGCAACTCTTCCCGGACCGCTATCACGCGCATGGCCTGTGGGAGACCCTGGCCGCGCGGATCACCCCCGGCAGCGCCCCGGATGGGAGCGAGACCGAGCGTATCCTGAACTGGATCAATACCGGGCCCGGCGCCGGACCGGTCGGGCTGCGGGTGATCTACTGCCAACTCAGGGTGGCGACCAAGCGGGCGAAGATCCCGGACTTCATCGCCGGGGCCATCCGCGACTTCGGTGCCTTGTCCGGCGTCCATCCCCAGGCGCGGCTCCTGTTCCTGTTCGGGTGCGTCTATGAGGAGGCGGGCCGCTGGAGCTTCCTGAAGCGGCTGCGCGCGCCGCGAGTCGCACCCGCGTGCGCCGCCCTCGGAACGCTGCCCGAGGTCAGTCTCGCGGACCTCGAGCAGTGGCTCGGCCGAACCACCCAGACGGGTGTCGGCGGCCGGCGCCTGGACGGGCGCACCCTGCAGCGCCTGCGTGACGAACTGGAACCACTATTCCCCGACGATGGCGTCCGCCGGCGCTACCAAGTGGTCCAGCGGCAGGCCCTGAAGATCCTCGCCGCGGCCACCCTCACCGCGATCCACCCGGGAGCCCGACCATGACCGGCAAACCACTGTATCTGGGCGACGGCAAACAACGCCCCGAGGCCGTCCGCGACCTGCCGGACATCGACCCGGACGCCCTGCGCAAGCCCGAGGGCTATCGCGCGGGGCCCGACCTCCAGGCCGCCGTCGGCACCGCCCTGACGCTCGGCATGCCGTTGCTGCTGACCGGCGAGCCCGGCTCCGGCAAGTCCCGGCTGGCCTACAGCATCGCCCACGAGTTCGATCTGCCGCTGACCGAGTTCGTGGTGAAGTCCGACACCCAGGCCCGCGACCTGCTCTACCGCTTCGATACCGTGGGCCGCTTCCACGCCAGCCAGACCGAGGGCCGCGCCGCCGATGCGCGGCGCTTCATCTGCTTCGAGGCCCTGGGCCGCGCCCTGCTGCACGCCAAGCTCCCGGAGTACGCCCGCAACGACCTGCGTCTGCCGGACGCCGCCGTGGGTCACCCCGGCCGCCAGACCCGCACCGTGGTCCTGATCGACGAGATCGACAAGGCCCCGCGCGACGTGCCCAACGACCTGCTGGTGGAGCTCGAGCGGCTGCGCTTCCCCATCCCGGAGTTGGCGAGCGACACCGACCCCCTGCCGACCGTGGAACTCACCCTGGCCGAACGTGCCTACCGGCCCATCGTGGTGATCACCAGCAATTCCGAGAAGGCCCTGCCGGAGCCCTTCCTGCGCCGCTGCGTCTACCATCACCTGGAACTGCCGCGGTTCGACCGCGACCTGGATGACGCCGGCCGGGCTGGCCAAGTCACCATCGAAGACATCGTGAAATCGCGTCTGGGCAGCCGCTTCGCCGGCGGCGGCGATCGGCTCTTCGACGACCTGCTCGATTTCTACCGGTTCCTGCGCCAAGACACCCAGGGGCTGGGGCACCAGCCGTCGCTGGCGGAACTGCTCAACTGGCTCGACGCCCTGGTGCCCGACGCGCCCGGGCACGGCGTCGCGCCGGGTGGGGCGGCGGCGCTGGATCAGGCCGACTTGCTCGCCAAGACCCGCGGTCTGCTGTTCAAGAACCAGCCGGATCAGGCCCAGGCCGAAGCGCTGTTGGACCGCTGGCGCGCGTCGCGGGCGCCGCGCCCCGGCGCCCAGGGGCGGTGAGCCCAGGCCGCAACACACCCCCGACGCCCCGTCCATGACCCCCTGCGTGCCCGCCGCGGCCCCCGACGGACCCTCTGCCGAGACGACCGGTCCGGGCCTCTGGTCGGAGCCGTGGTCGCGGCTGCGTGAACTGGACCGGCTGCTCCAGGCCGCCGGGCTGCCCACCGGCCCCGATCGCTGGCAGAACGCCCAGGATCTGCTCGCCGCGCTGGCCGCCGCCCACCGCTTGCCAGCCGATCCGCGACTGGCGCGGCCCTGCCTGGCGCCGCTCTTCTGCCGCTCCCCGCAGGAGCAGCGGCGCTTCGCCGAGGTTTTCGATCAATGGCTGGGCCAGGGCGGCGTCCGCCGCGCCGGGGCCGTCCCGGCGCCGGTCACGCACGTGCCAAGCCCCCGCACGCCGCCGCCCCAGACCCCGCGGTGGCCCATTCTGCTGGGGCTCGGTGTGCTGGTCATCGCCCTGGCCATCGGGCTCTTTCGCTGGCTCCCGCCGACCCCGGTCGCGCCCGGCCCGCCGCCGCCCACACCCCCGCCGACCGCCCCGGCGCCCCTTCAAGGGTCGAACGACGCGCTGCAGCGGCTGCCGCTCGCACCGATCGGTCCCCGCACCCCACCGGAGGTCTTCGATCCGGGCCCGGAAGCGCTGCGTTGGCTCGCGGTCGGCGACCGGCTGCTGCCCGCCCTGCCGCTGCTGGCCCTGCTCGCCTGGCTGATCTGGCGCGCCTTGCGCCGCCGCGACGTGCTGCGCTATCGCCAGGGCGATGCGGACTCGCCTCTACGTCACCTGACCCTGGCCGGTGCGGACGATGACCTCTTCACCGACCCCGCGCTGCGCGGGGCGCTGCGGCGGCTGCACACCCCGGTGCGCGTGCCCACCGCGCGCCTGGATGAGCGCGCCACCTGCGAGCGCACCGCCCGCAGCCAGGGGCTGTTCGCCCCGGTCTACCGCGACCTGCCGCGGGTGCCGGATTTGGTGGTCCTGGTCGACTTCCAGCACCGCGCCGACCACCTGGCCGGGCTTGCCGAGACCCTGGTCCGGCGCCTGCGCGAAGCCGAGATCGAAGTCCATCGGTACCCCTTCCAGCGCCACCCGGCCCGCGTCCTGGGTCGGCGGGGGCAGGCCATCGGCCTGGCGGAACTGGCCTCCCGCCACGCCGGGGCGCGCCTCTTGATCGTCGGCGACCCCGCCGCCTTCATCGACCCCTGGGCCGGGTCCGCCGCCGCCTGGACCGAGGTCCTGGCCCTGTGGCCGTGGCGCGCCCTGCTGGCGACCCGCACCGTCCCCGACCCCTGGCGCGCCGCCCTCGCGGGCACGGGGCTCGCGCTCGCCCCCTTCGGCGAGGCCGGACTGATCCGCCTCGCCGGCCACCTGACCCAGGCTCCGGCGGCGGCCGGGAACCTGCCCGAACCCGTCCTGCCGGGCCTGCTCGGCGGCCCCGCCGCCCTGGACCCGGCCCCGGAAGCGGCCGACCGGCGCGCCCTGCTCGCGGACCTGGACGCCTGGCTGGGTCCCCGCGGCGGCCTGTTGCTCGCCGCCGCGGCCGTCTACCCCGAACTGCACCCCGGCCTCACCCGCGTGCTGGACCAGGCGCTGTTCCCGGCCGACCCCGCGGCGACCCGCGCCCAGCGCCTGCTGCGCCTCGCCCGGCTGCCCTGGCTGCGCGCCGGACACCTGCCGGACTGGCTGCGCCTGACCCTCACCGACCGCACCGAGCGTGCCCAGAGCCAACGCATCGGCGCGATCTACCGGACCTTGCTGGACCGCGCCAGCGTCGACGGGGAGGAGGCGGTACGGCTGCCGGTCGCAGTCGCCGGGAAGCCGCGTGCCTGGCCGGCGCGCCTGCGCACCCTGCCTGAACGCGGTTGGCCCCTGGACCGCTGGATCCGCGACCTGGCCGGGTTCGCCGGCCCCGATGCCGCCTGGCAGGACCGCATCTTTCTCGACACCGTGCTGCGTCCGCGCCTGCTCGACTTCCCGCTGCCGCGCTGGCTCGCGCGGCGGCTGCCCCGGCGGCCGGGCGGGGTCGGCGGGCTGGTGGCGCCCCTGGTCGCCGCCCTGCTGCTCGCGGCCGGGATGCATCTGGCCTGGCAGGGGGGCGCGGGGCTGGGTCGGCCGGGGCTGCGGGATTGGGCCGTCGCGGCGGCACTGGCCGCGGAGGCCCGATCGCGTCGGGAGCTGCGGGTCGAGATCATCCACGTCCCCGCCGCGGCCCGGCTGGCGGCGGACCTGGCCGCGGTCCTGACGCGCAGCGGCTTCACGGCGCCGGGGATGACGACTGCCGAGCTCAGGCCGGACGCGCAAACCAGCCCCACCCAGGCCGCGGCGGCGCCGCGCCCGGTCAACACCGTCCAGATCGGCAGCGCGGCGACGGTCGCGGCCGGCGCCTTCGTCGCCGCGCGGCTCCAGTACCTCGCCTGGGGCGACCTGCCGGTCATCGCCGATCGGCTCAGCGCACCGCCGCCGGGTGCCGCTGCCGTGCTGGCTGATAGCCCGCCGGCGGGTCCGCTGCTCCGCGTCTGGCTGACCACCACGGGCGCCGCGGGCCCGGCCATGATCGCCCTGCCCGGCGGGACTTTCCGGATGGGTTCGCCTGCGAGCGAGCCGGAGCGCGACACCGACGAAGCGCAGCATACCGTCAGCATTCGCCCCTTCGCCATCGGCCAAACCGAGGTCAGCTTCGCCGATTACGACCGCTTCGCCGCGGCCACCGGGCGCCCGCTGCCGGATGATGCGGGCTGGGGCCGCGGCGATCATCCGGTGATCAATGTCTCCTGGGATGACGCGACCGCCTATGCCGCCTGGCTCAGCGAACAGACCGGCCGGCCCTATCGCTTGCCGACCGAGGCCGAATGGGAATATGCCGCCCGCGCCGGCACCGACAGCCCCTTCTGGACCGGCGCCTGCATCCACACCGACCAGGCCAACTATAACGGGACTTACGATTACAACGGCTGCGGGGCCAAGACCGGGGTCGACCGACAACAGACGCTGCCGGTCGACAGCCTGGCGGCCAACCCCTGGGGGCTGTATCAGGTGGCCGGCAACGTCTGGGAGTGGACTTGCTCGGCCTATGCCGACCCTTATGATGGCAAAGAGACGGCTTGTATAAGCAAGAATGATGCCAATACTGGGCCGTACCGGGTGATCCGCGGCGGCGCGTGGAACAACCAGCCTGCGTGGCTGCGGTCCGCGGACCGTAACGGGTACAGGCCGTCGACCCGGTACGTCAACCTCGGTTTCCGCCTCGCCCAGGACCTTTGACCCTTTTTTCTCTATTCTTTTACCCTTTTCATTTATTTCCAATCATTTAGGCTCAATAATTGCATAAGTCGTCTTCTCGCTCCCACGCTCCCGCGTGGGAGTGTCGGGCGGGCGCTCCGCGTCCGGTCCGCCGCATGGACGCAGAGCGCCCGCACCTGCTCCCACGCAGGAGCGTGGGAGCCAGAGTAGAGTCGTATGGGAGCCGGAGTCACCGATGCGAAACTTGCCCCATCCGCCAACCCCCCGGAGACCAAGCCCATGGGCCGCGACCGTTATCGCATCCTGGACCCCAAGGCGCCGCATTTTCTGACCTGCATCATCGTGCAATGGCTGCCGCTGTTTACCCAGCCCGCCAACGTACAGATCTTGTTTGACTCCATCGCCTTTCTACAGCGCGAGCGCGGCTTGGTCCTATACGGCTATGTGATCATGGAGAACCACTGCCACCTGTTGGCGCAGGCCCCTGACCTCAGCCAGGCGCTGGCCAGCTTCAAGTCGTTCACGGCGCACCGAATGGTCGAGCGGCTGGCCGAGCGCCGCTCCCCGGTGCTGGACCTGCTGGCCTGGCACAAGTCGCGGCACAAGACCGACCGGGAGCATCAGGTGTGGCAGGAGGGGTCTCATCCGGAGCAGGTCGAGGGGGAGGCGATGCTGCGGCAGAAGCTCGAGTATATTCACAACAATCCGGTCGCTCGGGGCTATGTGGACGATCCGCTGCATTGGCGGTATTCCAGTGCGCGCAATTATGCGGGACAGGCGGGGTTGATCGAGGTCACGATCGCATGGTGAGCTTTCCGGACGCGGGAGCGCCCGCGCGTGCTCCAACGCAGGAGCGTTGGAGCCAGAGGGGCCGGAAGGGCCAGCGGGCTCCGTTCTCGCTCCCACGCTCCAGCGTGGGAGTGTCGGGCGGGCGCTCCGCGTCCGGTCTGCCGCATGGACGCCGAGCGCCCGCACCTGCTCCCACGCGGGAGCGTGGGAGCTAGAGGCACTGGCCGTCACCAATCGGCCAGCTGCGGTCATTGGCGCTCCGTGGCGAGCCGACAGCAAAGGAATCAATAAGCGGACGCTGGAATTGGGGATATATCCTGACGCCGAGTGCTTTTCCTCTGGGCTCGGGTGAAGACCCGAACGGGTCGATTTCAAGCGAGCGAATGGTGGTACGTCCCCTATTTCCCCCCAGACCACCAGCGGCTGGGCCGCATAGAGCGCCGAGAGGGCGGTCACAACCCCTCCCCGCGGCGGCGCGGGTCACGCGGGTCATGTTCAGGCAGTAGGAGCACCCGCTGGAACGGCAGCGCCTGATCCCAAGGGTAGGCCGAGTGCGTTGCCACCAGGATCTGAGCTTGCGGGGCGAGCTTGCGCAAGCTAGGCAGGAGTCTTGCCTGCCATTGCGGGTGGAGGTGCAGCTCCGGCTCATCGATGAGCAAGAGGCCGTCAAAGTCATCCACGATAAGCTGTCCTGCCAGCGTCACCAATTCCAGTTCACCAGAGCTGGCACGATCAAGCTCGCAGATGGTCTGCGGCCCAATCCCAGGGGTATCACGCAGGATGAAGAGGTCGTAGGGTTGCGAGATCTCCCCGGTCGGGAGCGCGTCGATCCACGTATCTCCCGAGTCGTGCCAATCGCGCCAGATATCATTCAAGCGATCAAGCCACCGACGATCCGAGGCGTCTTCGGTCGAAAAGCCACGCTTGGCTCGTTCGCTGACGATGCGCTGCTTCAGTCGATAGAGGCGGTACCGTTCGTCCTCCACTTCTTCCCCCGCCAGCCCCGAAAGCCTGACCCCACCGAGCTGGAAGGGGGTGCGCCACGAGGAGAGGTACTTAATAGGTCGCTCGTCGACGAATTGACGGCGAATCAGCTCGGAAAAGCGCCTAGGTCCCTCAGCCCCTTTGAGCAGATCGAGTCGCCATTCGGCGACTGTGCGCACCACCCGGACATCGCAAGGGGCGTACGCGCCAAGCTCGGTGCCCGGGGCACTGCGAATGTGAAAGGTGAGTGCAATCGATGCGATATCGGGAATCAACGTCCGCCAATGGTCGTCGCCGGACTCACGGCTGAGCGAATTGCGTATCAGCCGCTCCCGCCCCATCGCGATCAAGACTGCCTCCAAGAGCGAGCTCTTTCCAGCGCCATTGGGCCCAGCGATAACGACCACATCGGTGGGGCCGCCAAGAGGGCTTCGGAACGATACCTTGTAGGACGTCTGAAAAGCGCGAAAACCTGATACCTCGATGTCCACCAGACGGATATTGCTCATTGGGCCCTCTTGGGAACCACGGGGTGGGCCCGATCGCGCGGCTGGCCTGCGTAGGAGCGGAACCAGGCCTCTTGGCCGACCATCGGCAGACGGCTGACCACGCTCTCCGTGTGAAAGAAGATGGGCTCGCCTCCCCTTTTCGGGCGCAGAAAACCAAAGCTGCGCCCCGGATACCCCTCGACGACACCAATCCGCCGCTCCTCCACGCGGCTATAGCAGAGGCGATCGCACAACTCGACCAACTGGAGCGCGTCCGGGCGTTGACTCACGTCGCGCTGCAGGCACTGCAGGATAACGCCATAGAGCTCACGTCCGAGGTGGCGGAATTGGGGGTGTACCTGGAGCGCCTGCGGCATGGGTGGGGGCGCCGCGGTTTGAATGCGCGTCACAGCAGGCAAACCCTTCCCGAACGGGAGGTCCCCGGTCAGAAGCTGATACCCCAGCGCCCCAACCGCCCAGATATCGGCTGGTGGCTCGGGCGAAGTCGGGGACTCGATAACCTCAGGTGCCATGTAGGGGAGCGCGCCGATGGCGGTCTTGGAGGTGGTTACCGTGCCCAGACGGGCTGCTTCCTCGATCTCGTGGGCCGCCATCTGCGCCACCCCGAAGTCGGTGATCTTCAGTCCGGTAAAGCCCCACCCCCCCAGCACCATGATGTTGCCGGGTTTGAGGTCGCGGTGGACGATGTTGTGCCGATGAACCGCCGCCAGTCCGCGTGCCAAGTGGTGGAGCACCCAAGCCGTGGCGTCAGGGTCGAATTGCGGAATTTCATCCAACAGGGCATCCAGATTGCGTCCAGCGATGAGCTCCTCGATCAAATACTGGCGGTGGTTGTCTACCAGGTAATCGAAGGTACGGGCGGCGTTGGGGTGGTTGATCCGCGCGCTCAGGCTCGCGCTGCGGGCGAACCGCTTTTCCCCCGATGTGTTGAAGGGGGTCTTGAGGGCGACAGGCCGATTCAGCACCTCATCGGTTGCAGAATAGACTTCCTGCATACCTCCGGCGGTCAAGTAGGCGTCAATACGATAGCGACCAGCGATAACGTCCTGAGGGGTATGGATAGACATCAGAACACCACTTCCGGATGGGTGATATCAAGAGTCACGAAATAGCGTTCACTCCACGGACGGGGCGATGCACCCAAGGTGATGACGCAGGAGCCGGCGATGACAGATCCTGCAGGGATAGGCAGATTGTTGATATAAACCTCGCCGACACACTCGTGAACGAAGAACTGCAGACCATCGTAATGGAGGACGATGGTCGCCACGCCGGGCGTGGGATGGGCTAGCCGCAGAGTGGGTTGAGCGCGGTTCATCTCGGTCGGCTGACCCCGATAAACCGCGACTGCCCGATGCCGATCTCGCAGGCAGTGGGCGTGGATTCGCTCGCGATAGTGCGCGATGGAAGAGCCCGAGCTCGGAGCTCCGTTCAGGAAACCCGTGAGCATAGGATCGCTCATCGCGACGAGTGGCTTGGCCGTAGCTTGGGTATATCGCAAAGCCAATTCCTTGGCGTATCCGGACAGTTCGAGTAAACGGTTTGCCGACCCGAATTGAGGCTCCAGGACTCGTTCATCGGAGAGCGGATAGAGCGACAGGTTTAAGATCCCCTCGTCATCGAAGCGCCAGTGCTCGGCGCCCAGCGATGCGGCGACCAGCCCGGCGGCCTCCAAGGCGAGCAGCGCATTGGCGATTTGCAATAGGGTACGGAGGATTTTACACTCATCGGTTGGCCTGGCGGCCATCCATTCGATGAGCGTTTGGCCCTCGATAGACTCCTCGACGATGGCCAACTTGTCGTCTGGGAGCGACAATAGGTCGTATACGTCTGCGAGATGACGACTTTGGCTGGCTGATAGAGTAGCGATCTGGGATTGAAGCTGCGGGCGGTGCTGTTCGGTCCACCCCCGCTTCACCATGACGTGTCGATCAAGGTGGGAGTCGCGGGCGCGAACGCTATAGTCCATGTATTGAGGGTCGAATTCGTAGCGGCCTGCCTGACTCATCATTAATCCGATTGTGTCGACGACGGGGAATCCTGCCCTAGGGTTACTGGCTCCAAGGTCACCAGAAGGTCAGGGCGCTTGTCGGGATGCGATCTGGGATCGTTCGGGGGCACCCCGGAGTCGGATACCGGATGGGAGGTAGTTGTACTGACTACCTTCCCCGGTTCGGACTTGGAGCGACTTACGGCAGGAGTATTGCCTTGTTTCGAGGTTGCGCGGCGCGGCTTGGTGGGTTTCCGGGAGCCACTAACAGAGGTGGTTGCCTTCGGCGCGCCGAGGGACCCCAGGACCAAGCGATGACGCTGTCCAGGCGTCCAAACATCGCAGGCTGCCTGGCTGCCATCCTGCGAACTATCGAGCACCCCTATGGCGGTGGTTGCATTGTCTTCGCCACCGCACCACAGTGCGAGGTGAACCATTCGATCGACCAGCGCCGAATTATTACGTCGGGCGGTTCTCGCCAAGGCCGGTAGCAGGGGATCGACATACTGGTGCACACCGTCGGTAGTAATCAGTGCAAGCTGATTGGTTGGGGAAATCACCCCGATGTGGGGCACCAAACCCTGTCCAATGCCGATGAATTGCACCAATCCTCGCCCGAGCGGCAGGGAGTCGTCCTGGGTCAGTTGTGAGACATCCCCATGGGCGTCGATGCCGTAGATGCGTGAGTCGCCCACGTTGACCCAGGCCCGCTGTTCGCCTCGAACCCCGACTGCCGACAATGTACTCCCCTCCTTGCCGCGCCAGCGCTCATAAACGGTTTGGTTGGCACGCAGGGAGGCCCGCTCAAGTTGCGTGGGGAGTGAAACATCCGAGAGTTCCAGCAAGTCCGCGATGAATACCGACAGGGCGCTGGCGGCTGCCGCCGCACCCTCCCTGCCGCCTCCGATCCCGTCCGCGACGGCGAGCACCCACGCGGTCTGACCCCCGTCTTGCCATCGGGCCATTAAGACCCGGTCTTGGTTATCGGAACGCACGCTGCCCTGGTGGGTACGCATCGCAAACCACTCCGGGATAGCTGCATCTGCGCTGCGATCCGGCGAATGGGCGAGGCAGGATTCTAGGAACTCTTTGACTACGGCAAAGGCTGGAAACATGTATGCAAGGGTCTAATGTTGATTTCCGGACCGCGGCAGCGGCCCGAAGGGCTGGCATATCCTTCTGATTCCTCGATGTTTGGTTCGCAGTCAACGGGGGTGGATATACCGAAGATTAGTCTACGCTGAAGCTGGCTCCAAGACCAGGGATGGGGCACGGAGTCCGAAGCACGAGATTGGGGTCACATGAGGGAGGTCAGCAGGAGGAGTACGGTTGGGTCGGTCATTGCACATTGTTCTTCGGCTGCTGCATCGAGCGATCTGCGGGGGGAGGCAAGCATGACACCGTTCAATCATCTGCATCTGTGGTCAGCCTTCAGCCGGTGAGTCAGCGTCCGGTGCGTTTGCCAAAGCAGTCGCGCGCTAGGGTGTTCAATCTGCCTCATATATCGCAATAAACGTTCATGCAGTTTTCGTGTTTGGCACTGAATCGATCAGCGCATGCCGACGCCGGGCCAGCATCGACGTGCCGATGTGCGTTTCCGCCCACTGCTCGACATCAATGGTGCGTACTGACTCCATCGCCTCCCGAATCAATGGTATCGTCAGGTCAGCGATGAAGGCAGGAATCGCCAGTACCAGCTTACCGATCTCCTTAAGCGGCCCCTTGGCAGTGAAGCATTTGTATTTCCCAAACACCGATTCGATGATATCAGAGGTGGCTAACCAGATACTGTCAGCCGGGATTTTCGCCGCTTCCAATGCGACGTGCGCGAGCACCTGTTGGGTGAAGATCGCCGTCCGTGGGGTGAGCGTTGACGGCAGTGGCAGCGCGGCCTGGAGTGATTCGGGGGAACTCCGCTGGAGACCCGTGGATTTGAGGTGTGACTGAATCAGCTTGGATTGCGCCATCAGTTGCGCATAGCCCACCAGGTCCTCGCGGTAGGGCAGTAGCCAGGCAAAGCCCTCAATGAAGCGGCCGTACCCGGTGTCGGTGTGGTGCCAAAACGTGTCATCGAGCGCGTCGCGCGCGAGGTCGGCATGGGTCTGCAGGGCCTGACAAAACGCGGCCTTGTCGGGATAGCGAATGCCGACGATGGCCCGCAATGGGTGCGCACGGGTGGTGCCAAAGCGCGCGCGCAGATGCTCCCAGGCCGGCCACGTCAGCACCTGTTGGGCGCAGATCGCGCTGAAGTCGCCGCGATCATGATAGGCAAGGAGGCGTTGGGCCCACCGCACCTGGATATCCAGGTTCATAAAGCGCGCCTTGGTGCGTTGCCGGGGCGGCAGCAAGAAGGCGAGATCGGTCTGCTGGAAAGAGGACCAGGCGGTGCGGCAGTGCGCTAGCAACGACTCCCAGCGGGCGTCGTGCCCCCGTCCGGCCTTGAGCAACGTCGCAATCCGATGCGAAATATCATAGGTATAGACGCAGGCGGGGGCCTGCTCCTGAAACAAGGCGATCCCCTTGCGCAGGTCGCTGCCGTGGTCGGCAACGATCTGCACCGGGGTGCCGGTGCGTTGCGCCACGCGCCCGAGCACCGCCGCGACCCACGCCCCCGTACTGTGGGTGGTGATCTCCACGGCCAGCACCTGCATCGCGTCGTGACGGGGGCTGTAACCGGTCTGGCGCAGCGCCGCCGCCGGGATGCCCAGAATCACCAGGCACTTCGATGCGCCTAAGGCGATCGTATGATCCGCGACGTAGATCCAATCCGTGCGCCACTCCAGTGGGCGCGTGAGAATCGCGAGACCGCAGCGATAGACCCAATTGAGCACGGTGGTGTGGGCCGGTGTCGCCATCGGGAGCAGCGCGCCGAACAGCGTCAATGCCCGCGCGACGCCGCGACTGCCGAACCCCGCGTGCAGATACATCCGCATCGTCAACTGCATGACCGTGACCGAATAGTGATGACCGACAGGGGGCACGTCCTCTGGGAGTCGTCGCACCGCGCGCGGCGCGTCATCGCTGGGCGCCGCGGCCGCGGCCCGCTCCGCCTTCAGCGCACGCGCCTTCCAGTGCGCGCGGCTGTGCTCCAGATCGCGGATCTTGACCTGTGCGGCCCGCAGTCGCTGCTGCCGCTCCAACGCTTTCGCCTTCCAGGCATCGCGTGATTGCTGAAACAGGTGGGCCAAACGGGCTACGGGGCTCTTGAATGCGTTCATCACGTCGTGCGCTCTCCGCCAGGGTCATGTCACCGCCCCTGCAGTGTGACTACCGGTTGGGCGCTTGTCGATGCCTGAGTCTGAGCGCGTGCGGCGTGCGTCATCATAACCACCCGTGCGCCGAACCTCGACTGCCGGTGCGTCCCGGCAAGACGGTTCTTGCATGGGGTACTGGGCGCCATTTTGGGTCAGATTGAACATCCTAGTCGCGCGCCGCTCCCGGCTGAGAGACCGGTCCGGGTCGTGACCTGCCGGCACCCGACCTTCAACGGATGCTCCTGAGCGCCCGCTAGAATCCTCCAGGATTGGTCCTCGTCGTCCAGTTCATCCCGGCGGGCGCGGGTAACAACCCATACCCCTCAGGACCAACCGCGACCGTCGCTTCTCCATCAGTCCACCCCTGTCACAGACCCACACAGAGATATTTCGCCTCCAAATACTCGTCAAGGCCCTGCCGTCCCCCCTCGCGGCCAAACCCTGACTGTTTGATCCCGCCAAACGGCGCCACCACGGTCGAAATGAGCCCGGTATTGAGCCCCACCATCCCATACTCCAGGGCCTCCGCGACGCGGAAGGCGCGCCCCAGGTCGCGCGTATAGAAATAGGCGGCCAGGCCGAATTCGGTCGCGTTGGCCAGCGCGATGGCCTCGGCCTCGGTGTCAAAACGAAAGATCGGCGCCAGCGGGCCAAAGGTCTCTTCGCGGGCCGCCCGCATTCCCGGCTGCATCCCCACCATCACGGTCGGCTCGAAGAAGGTCCCGCCCAGGGCGTGGCGGTGCCCACCGGTCAGGAGTCGCGCACCGCCGGCGACGGCATCGGCGATCTGCGCCTCCACCTTGACGAGTGCTGCCGCGTTGATCAGCGGTCCCTGGACCACGCCGGTTTCGATCCCGGCGCCGACCCGGAGCCCCGCGACCTGCTCGGCGAGGCGCGCGGCGAAGGCGTCATGGATCCCGGACTGCACCAGCAGCCGGTTGGCGCAGACGCAGGTCTGACCACTGTTGCGGTATTTGGACTCGATGGCGCCGGCCACCGCGCGCTCCAGGTCCGCATCGTCGAAGACGATGAAGGGGGCGTTGCCGCCCAGTTCCAACGACAAGCGCTTGACCGTCTCGGCGCATTGGCGCATGAGCAACCGCCCGACCGCGGTCGAGCCGGTGAAGCTCAGCTTGCGCACGGTGGGATTGGCGGTCAGTTCGGCGCCGATGGCCGCGGGCGCCCCGGTGACCAGATTGAACACCCCGGCCGGCAGCCCCGCGCGCTCGCCGAGTACCGCCAGCGCCAGGGCCGAGAGCGGGGTGTCTTCCGCCGGTTTGACCACCAGGGTGCAGCCGGCGGCCAGCGCCGCGGCGGCCTTGCGGGCGATCATGGCCGCCGGAAAGTTCCAGGGCGTGATGGCCGCGCAGACCCCGACGGGCTGCTTCATGACCAGGAGCCGCCGGTCCGGCTGGTGGGGCGGGATCAACTCACCGTAAACCCGCCGACCCTCTTCGGCGAACCATGCGAAATAGGACGCCGCATAGGCGATCTCCCCGCGGGCTTCCGCGAGCGGCTTGCCCTGCTCGGCGGTCATGATGTGCGCCAGATCGTCCTGGGCGGCGAGCAGCAGGTCATGCCAACGGCGCAGGATCGCCGCGCGCTCGGCGGCAGTCAGCGCCCGCCAGGCCGGCCAGGCCCGGTCCGCGGCCGCGATGGCGCGCCGGGTCTCGGCGGCGCCCATGGCGGGGACCTGGCCGATGGTCATGCCGGTGGCGGGATCGGTGACGGCGAAGGTGCCGCCGGCGTCGGCCTGGGTCCAGCGACCGTCGATCAGTGTCTGGTCGCGCAGCAGAGTGGGGTCATTCAGTTGCATGGGATCGTGCTCGCCGGGTTGGACTGACCGACAGTATGGGCCGCTCGGTGGTCCCGCGCCGACTCAGGAGGGTGACGGGAGAGTGCCCGTCCATAGTCCAGCGTCGCAGCAAAGGACGCGGGTGGCGCCGTGCCGGTGACTGGCGAATGCCTGTCCGGTGTTTCGGTCCTATACTGTACAGAGCTCCTGTCCAACAACGCTCTGGTCTCCCCATGATCGAAACCACGGCCAAACGGTTCCTAGAACTGGTGCAGGCGGTGTTGCGGGATCCGTTCTCCGGCATTGGTAAACCGGAGCCGCTCAAGTATCCGGGCGGCGACGTCTGGTCTCGGCGCGTCACTCGGGAACATCGGTGCGTTTATCTGGTGAAGCAGGATCGCGTTGCGTTCCTCCAAGGTCGATACCACTACTGATGTCGCTCGATAAGGTCATTTAGCACCTGGCTCGCGGTCTGCGCGGCGCCCTGTTGTCCGCGCGACGGGAACCAGGCGGCGGAGCCCCTGGAATTGCCGGTCACCACCTCGTCGTTGCACTGGCGCTGGCCTACGTGCTGCTGGGTGCCGCCGGCCTCTTGCTTGCCATCAGTCATTTCATCGAGGCGACACCCGATTTCAGCTTCGCCCAGTTCGAGCGCTTCACGCGGATCACCCTGCAAGCCAACCCCGACATTTTCGCGCTCAGCTTCAATGATCTGGTCAGCGATGCGCAGCGCCTGGACTACGAAAAGCGCATCAGCGCCCTGTCGCCCCTCGGGCCGTTCCAGATCACTGAACGCGATGCCGAGCGACGCCTGGTGCGGGTCGGGACCCGGCCCGAATACGTCGCGGTGCGCTATATCGTCCCGTTGGTCAAGAACCAGCCGGCGGTGGGCTTCGACATCCATTCCGAACCGATCCGCCGCGCCGCGATCGAACGCGCGCGACGCACGAACGCCATGGCCGTGACCGCTCCCATCCTGCTGGTGCAGGAGCAGGAAAAGCGCGTCGGACTGCTGGAACTCCTGCCCATCGCCGCCGCGACCGCCGGCGCATCCCCGGAGTCGCTTGCGCATCTTGGTTTCGTCGTTGCCGTGGTCAAGGTCGATGAGATGATCGAGATCGCCACCCGCGGCGTGATTCGGTAGGCGTGACTCCCGAAGGGTTGACCTTTTGCCTGACCTGTCGACCAATCCGGCCTTCACGCGGGTGACTGGGTATAGCGTCGAGGAAGCCCGCGGTCAGACCTTGTGGCTCCTGAAGTCCGGCAGACAGTCACCGCGGTTCTATCGCGAACTGTGGCAACGCCTGTTGCATGAGGGGCAGTGGCAGGGCGAGATCTGGAACCGCCGCAAATGCGGCGACATCTACCCTGAATGGCTGACCATCTCGGCCGTGCGTAACGCGGCCGGCGAGACCGTGCAGTCCGTGGGCTCCTTCACCGATATCACCGCACCCAAGGCCGCGCAGGAGCGGATCGAGTTCCTCGCCTACCACGACGCCTTGACTCAGTTGCCCAACCGGGTGCTGACCATGGAGCGGATCGGGTGGGCCATCGCGCACGGCCGGCGCCATGCGAGCCGCATGGCGCTGCTGCTCATGGACTTGGACAAGTTCAAACTGGTGAATGACACCTACGGCCAAGGAGGCGCTGGAACGGGCATTGGAGCACGACGCGTTTGAGTTGTACTACCAACCGCAGTTGCGCCTGGGCCGCGCGGGGGAGCCTGATCAGCCGGTTGCCGCGGAGGCACTGATTCGTTGGCACCATCCGGAACGCGGTCTGATCATGCCGGGTGAATTCATCGCAGTCGCCGAGGAGAGCGGTCTGATCGTGCCGATCGGCGCCTGGGCGCTGCGTCAGGCGTGCCGACAGGCCGCGGTGTGGATTGCCGCGGGCCGACCCCTGCGGCTGGTGGCGGTCAATTTGTCGGCGGTGCAGTTTCACAGCGGCAACATCTATGAGTTGGTCCTGTCCGCTCTGGATGAAGCGGGTCTCGACCCCGGCTGCCTGGAGCTGGAACTCACCGAGAGCATCCTGCTCGACGACGTCGAGCGCGTCCTGACCGCGGTGCGCCGGCTCAAGGAGCATGGCGTGCGTCTGTCCATCGACGACTTCGGCACCGGCTATTCCAGCCTGGCTTACCTCAAACGCTTCAAGGTCGACAAGCTCAAGATCGACCGCTCCTTCGTCAGCAACATCCTGCAGAGCGAGGAGGACCGCGCCATCGTCCTGGCCATGATTCAGATCGCCCGCAGCCTCAACCTGACGACGGTCGCGGAGGGTGTCGATCACACCGACCTGGCCGCCGAGCTCAGGGACATGGGCTGTGACGAGGTGCAAGGATACCTCTATGCCGAACCGCTACGACCATCGGAATTGGAGCAGTGGCTGGAGCGCGGGGGCCGGATCACTCAGTGAAACACGTGCAATAGGCGGAACGCTTTGGCGTTTCAGTCGTTGGGCCTCGATCAAGATTCCGGCCACTTGGGGTCGCCGGGCGTGTAGTCAGGCCATCCTGGCCTGACACCGTCAGGGCTGGAAACCCTGACGACGCACGCCGCTGGCCGGGATTACGATCAAGGCCGGTCGTTGGTTGTCGTAATTGAATTGCTTCTCCGACAACGACAACGACAACGACAACGACAACGATAACGATAACGATAACGATTGTATGCGTTGTAAAACAAACTCTTGATTTTTTACCTGGCCCCCTCGGGTCGCCAGGGAGCGCCTTGAGGGTCGGCGGTGGCTGCGAGCTCCGTCAAAGCGGCCCGCAGACCGATGGCCTCCACCCCCGCGGCCAGGGGGAAGCGGTCTTCGCCGGGATAGATCACCCAACTGCGCGTCGGTGCCAGGTCCGCCCGCGCACTGTGGAATCCCTTCTCGACCCGCGGGGTCAGCGCGCGTTTGATCTCGATTGCCCAGAGCCCCGGTCCGCCCGGCACCTCCAACAGCAGATCGACCTCGGCGCCGGCCGCCGTCCGATAGAAGGTCGCCCGGGTCCTGGGGGGCGCGACTGCCAACAGGTTCTCGATCACGAACCCTTCCCAACTCGCGCCGACCACCGGGTGTCCGGACAGCGCATTGTGGTCGGCAATCCCGAGCAGGGCATGGACCAGTCCCGAGTCGCGAACATACACTTTTGGCGACTTTACCAGACGCTTTCCGGTGTTGGCGAAGAATGGCGGCAGGCGGCGCACCAGGAGCAGGTCAGTCAGCAGGTCGATGTAGGTCGCGACGGTCGGCGAGCTGATCCCCAGACCTGCGGCCAGCCGCGCGGCATTCAGTAAGGTGCCTTGATTGTGAGCGAGCATGGTCCATAAGCGCCCCAAGGTCTCAGCGGGTATCCGCGGGCCGAACTGCGGGACGTCGCGCTCCAGGTAGGTCCGCACGAAGTTCCGGCGCCAGATCAAGCTATCGGCATCGGAGGCGGCCAGCAGGCTGTCGGGGAAGCCCCCGCGCAGCCACAGCCGATCCACCGCGGCGCGGTCCGGTGCCGCCTCCAGGCAATCGAGCGGGGCCAGGTCGACGTATTCGATCCGCCCGGCCAGACTTTCCCCCGACTGCCGCAGCAAATCCATCGAGGCGGAGCCCAGCACCAAATAGCGGCCGGTGCGCCGCCCCACGCGTCGCCCCTGATCGATGAGCCCGCGCAGGGTTTGGAACAGTTCCGGGACCCGGTGGATCTCATCCAGAATCACCAGCCGGTCCTCGTAGGCCGCGAGGAACAGCGCCGGGTCCGCGAGTTTGGCGCGCTCCTGGGGCAACTCCAGGTCAAGGTACAGGGCACTCGTCTGCTCGGCGATGGTCAAGGCCAGCGTGGTTTTTCCGACCTGGCGCGGCCCGATCAAGGCGACCGACGCCTGGCGGGCAAGCGCGTGCTCGATGGTCTGGAGTGCGTGGCGGGGAAACATCCTTGCAATTTTAAAGCAGTGTTTTCGATTTACAAGGACGAGCGTCAGGCGCAGGGCGTCTCCTCTTGGCCGCGGAATCGTGCGCAAACTTGTTCGGCGCGCTCTTGTGGACCCTCAGGTCACCGTTACCCTGCGACGATCGGGGGCGCATACTCGCGGTCTGCCCATTGACTCTGCTGAATAACGATTCGGGTTGCCATGAAAAACAAGGTGATCGGCCAATTAGCGGTCGCGCTCTCCGGCGTTGTGTATTACGGATTGGTCGCTGCGGAATGCGCGAGCGTCGACCGCGCATCCAGTGCCTGCCGTTACCCCGCGGGCGACGCCTGGTGCGCCAGGCACGGCGGCGGCAATCGCTATGCCTATAAAGACGGTTGTGTCGACGAGAACAACACCGCCGACACCAACAGCGCGCTGCGCCCACCGGCTCCGGCCAAGTCCTGGAGTCCCGTGGTCGACTGGGACTGCGGGAAGGCGAGAACCGCCGTCGAGCGCCTGATCTGCGCCAACCCGGATGTGCGTGCCCAGGATGGCAGGATGGGGGCGCTCTACGCCGACTTGCAGGCGCGCGGGCGGTTGCCCGAGCGGCTGCAAAAAGCCTGGCTGCTCGGCCAACGCAACACCTGCGACAACGCGGACTGTCTACGCGCGGTCTATGCCGAGCGGATTCGTTCCCTCGAATCGCTGGCGGTTGCGACCGCGTCCGCCGGTGTCCCTGCCGTCGCGCCGGTGGCCGGTTCGCCGGATGCCGCCCGCGAGCCGACGCGCCGCCCGGCGCCGCCGACCGCGGCTGAAACGGCGACGCTGCAGTCGCCGGAACCGATCCCGGAACCGATCCCGGAACCGATTGCTGAGCCGACACCGATGGCCCAACCGGCACTGACATTGCCGGAACCAAGCGCTCAAACGGGCATACCGATGCTGCCGCTGCCGGAAGGGCCGACCTCGGCAGCGGGAGGAGCCCCGACCGGCGATGCTCCGCACGGGACGTCCCCGGGCGCCTTCGTCAAGAGCGGGGCCGGCGTCCTGCTGGGTTTGGCGGCCTTGGTCATCGCGTTCGGTCTGTTCATGTGGCGGGACCGCCGGCGGGTCGGCGCGTCCTCGCGTCGCGGTCTCGCGGTGTTCGCCCGGCGAATGCAGGCCGGGTGGGGACTCCGACGCGGGGGTTGGCGAGGGCTGCGCAGGCTCACTTCAGCGCGCGCCGATGCTTGCGCAGGAACTTCCGGGGCGGTGCCGATCGGGGGATCGGCATCGGTCGACGTGCCGCTGTCGGATGACCTCATCGCCCGTCTGCGCGCCCTGGCCCGGCCCGGCGAGCCGCTGTCGGCGGTGGTCGCGCGCGCCGTCGCGGCACTGGAAGTGACCGCCGAGCCGCCCCCGAGCGCTGCTGTTCCGGCGCGACTGGACGCCGGGGTTTGACCACGATGGCCCCAACTGCCGCTCGGCAACCTGAAAAACCCCGCGCTTTCGGCGAACTCGTGCGGCAACTGTGGACCATCTCCAGGGCATTCTTTGGTTCGGAGGTCCGGTATAAGGCGCTCGGCTTCACTATGGTTCTGCTCGCGCTGGCCCTGTCCGTCGGCGGCGTGCAGGTGCTCATGAGCTATGTGGCGAGGTATTTCATGACGGCCATCGCCATTAAAGACGTGTCGGCCTATTGGCAATGGCTGTGGTGGTATCTCGGGACCTTTGCGCTCGCCGTCCCGCTGGGGGTTTACTACCGGTGGACGGAAGAGCGTCTGGCCGTGCTGTGGCGGGAATGGATGGCGCGGCACCTGATCAAACGCTATTTCAACAACCGCGCGTACTACCGGCTGCGCAGCGCGTCCAACATCGATAATCCGGATCAGCGGATCAGCGAGGATGTGCGCAACTTCACCGGCACCTCGTTGTCCTTCCTGCTCATCATGCTGAATGCAGTGGTGACTTTGATTGCGTTCATCGGCGTGTTGTGGGCGATCTCAGCGAGCCTGGTCGGGGTGCTCCTCGTTTATGCCGTGGCGGGCACCGGCATCAGCATTCTCATCGGCCGGCGTCTGATCGGCCTCAATTACTCGCAATATCAGAAAGAGGCCGATTTCCGCTATGGCCTGGTGCGGGTTCGCGACAACGCCGAATCCATCGCTTTCTATCGCGGGGAGGCGCGGGAGCGGTGTGATCTGGTGGGGCGCCTGGGCGCGGCTGTCCTGAATATGCTGAGCATCATCGGCTGGAATCGCAACCTGGCGTTCTTCGTCAACAGCTATAATTATGCCGCCATCATCCTGCCGGTGGTGATCGTGGCGCCGATGTTCATGCGCGGAGAGGTGGAGTTCGGCGTGGTCACTCAATCGGCCGGCGCCTTTGCGCAAGTGCTGGCGGCAGTGTCGCTGATCATCACGCAGTTTGAACGGTTGAGCGCTTACCTGGCCGGTGTCCGGCGGCTTGGCACCCTGTGGGACGATCTGGATGAATTCGATGCGGAAGAAGACCAGGCGGCTCCGGCCGATCGCCCGGAAGGGGCTGACGACGGTCGCAAAGTGAAGTTGGATAAACTGACGGTCCGCACGCCGGATCATGCAAAGACACTGGTGAGCCAGTTGACCTTTGAACTGTGCCGCAATCAGAGCCTGCTGATCATGGGCGCCAGCGGCACCGGCAAGAGTTCCGTGCTGCGCACCATCGCCGGGCTCTGGCCGAGCGGCGCCGGTTCGCTCGAACGCCCGCCGTTGCGCGACATCATGTTCCTGCCCCAACGCCCCTATATGATCGACGGCAATCTGCGCGATCAGTTGCTCTATCCCTATCCTGATCGCGACTTCAGCGACGAACAGATCATCGCGGTGGCCGATAAGGTGAATCTCGCGGACGTGCTGGATCGCGTCGACCGCGATCTGGAGCGCGTGCTCGACTGGACCAACGTCCTGTCGATGGGAGAACAGCAGCGCGTGGCCTTCGCGCGACTGTTCCTGCGCAACCCCGGTTTTGCCTTCCTGGACGAGGCCACCAGCGCACTGGATGAAGACAATCAGGAACGCTTCTACCAACTGCTCAAGGCGTCGCGCATCGCCTAGGGTGTTCAATCTGCCAGATATATCGCAATTCCCTTTCATGCAGTTTCCGT
>JACDZJ010000041.1_pt1 | contig 65462 bp, 57 predicted proteins | sample 7365721 | NCBI WGS metagenome assembly JACDZJ01 (sample SAMN15143480, study PRJNA637477) | pond metagenome | biome: freshwater wetland ecosystem [ENVO:00000243]; feature: pond [ENVO:00000033]; material: pond water [ENVO:00002228]; isolation source: pond water containing pink berries ... | reverse complement strand
ATTACCGCGCTTCATTGCTCGGCCTCCTCCTGCGGGGGTAAATGCGATTGCCCTGCTAGCAGTGCGAGGCTGGCCGTTTCCGCGGCTGCAGGACTCATCATGACTGGCGAAACGATAGGTGTGCTAGCCGAGCGCATCGCGAAATCCCTCCAGTCAAATGACGCGACTGCTTCGATCTATGGGCAAAGCGACAACTCGGCGCAGGAGCCGTCTTATGCACCAGGTTCGGTAATAAGTGTAACTGCCTGAATCATATCAATGGCGTTGGCGACGGCCTCGATGCCGTCCGGACTCAGGTCGTTGGTGGCGAAGCGAGACGCTCCGTCGTAGTCGCAAAAATTCCGCTCCTGCGATTTCTGGTAGAGCGGGTCGTAATGTGTTTCCAGCAGGTTGTCGACCAAGGCGGGGAAGTCGCCGGCCTCGATCATCTGTCGCCAGCGGGTCAGTGCCTCGTTACCGCGCAGTTCGCGCAGGTGGCTCAGTTGTTCGAGCAACCACTGCGGTCGGGCGAGAAAATAGCCGTAGTCCCGCAGTAAAAAGTCGGCTCTGGCAGCACGGCTGGCATCGATGCGCAGACAGGGCGCGGCACGCATGGCAACGATGAGCGCATCCGGCACCTGCAGTACGCCGATGCGGCGGCTTTCGGCCTCGACGAACACCGGGCGCGCCGCATCGAACGAAGACAAGGCCAGGAACAGCTGCGACTCGAACTGCTTCTGGCCGGGTTGCGGTTCGTCCGGCAGGTGCCCGAGCACCGAGCCCTTGTGCGCCGCCAGCCGTTCGAGGTGCAGCACCTGCGCGCCCTGCGCGGCCAGCGCTTCGAGGATGCGACTCTTGGCGCTGCCCGTCGGGCCCGAAATCACCCGATAGCTGAAACGACCCGGCAGTTCGGCCAGCGCGTCGAGCACATGGCGCCGCCAGGACTTGTAGCCGCCGTCGAGCCGCTGGGCGTCCCAGCCGATCTGGCGCAGGATATGCACGAAGGCGCCCGAGCGCTGGCCACCGCGCCAGCAATAGACCAGCGGTCGCCAGTCTTTCGGGTGGTCCAGAAATCGGGTCTCGATGTGATGGGCGATGTTCTTCGCCACCTGTGCCCCGCCGATTTTCCTGGCCTCGAAGGGCGAGACCTGCTTGTAGAGGGTGCCGACGCGAGCGCGCTCTACGTCGTTCAGCACCGGGCAACTGATCGCGCCGGGCAGGTGGTCATCGGCGAATTCTGCCGGTGAGCGGGCGTCGAGGATGGCATCGAACTCGGCAAGCTGTGTTACCTTCGCAAGGCCTTTTGGCAGGCGTTTCGACACTCGATCCCCCATGGAACATATCAAACTGACCCAATACAGCCACGGCGGCGGGTGAGGCTGCAAGATTGCGTCGACCGTGTTGTCGCGCATTATCGCTGAATCCCCCCTCAAGACGTTGCCGCCCGATCTCATGGTAGGTATCGAGACGGCCGACGACGCGGCCGTCTATCGCCTGAATGACACGCAAGCGATCGTCGCGACCACCGATTTCTTCATGCCGATCGTGGACGATCCGCGCGACTTCGGCCGCATCGCCGCGGCCAACGCGCTGTCGGATGTGTATGCAATGGGCGGCCGGCCGATCTTCGCGCTGGCCGTGGTCGGCATGCCGATCGCCAAACTGCCGGAGGAGGTGATCCACGCCATCCTGGCCGGCGGGGCGGAAATCTGCGCGGCGGCGGGTATCCCGATTGCCGGCGGGCATACCATCGACGCGCCGGAACCGATCTATGGGCTGGTCGGCATCGGCATCGTCCATCCCGATCAGGTCAAGACCAACCGCGGCGCCCGGGCGGGCGACGTGCTGATCCTCGGCAAGCCGCTCGGCATCGGCATTCTCTCGGCGGCGTTGAAGAAAGACGTGCTGACGCCGCAGGGCTATGCCGAGATGGTGCGCTGGACGACGCAACTCAACACGACCGGCATCCAGTTGGCGCAGATGCCGGGTGTCCACGCCGTGACCGATGTCACGGGCTTCGGTTTTGCCGGCCACTTGCTGGAAATCTGTCGCGGTGCGCAACTCACGGCCGAGGTTGAATTCGCGCGCTTGCCGCTGATCGACGAGGCGGTGACGCACCTGCGTGCCGGCATCGCTACTGGAGCGTCGAGCCGCAACTGGGACAGCTACGGCGATGCCGTCCTGCTGGCGCAGACTTTTCTGGAGTGGCAGCAGAAGATGCTGACCGACCCGCAAACCAGCGGCGGGCTGCTGGTGGCCTGCGCCCCAGACAGTGTCGATGAGGTGCTGGCGGCTTTCCGCGCCGATGGCTTCGAGCGGGCGGCGGTAGTCGGACACCTCGCTGACGGTCTGGCGCAGATCAGCGTGATTTAAGGAGCGGTTTCAGGGCCGGCCAGACGTGGTCGAGGATTTTTGGCTGGGCGGCGGCGGTCGGGTGCAGGCGGTCGGGCTGGAAGGCACTGTCGTCCTGAGCGACCGGTTCGAGCAGGAAGGGCAGCAGGGCGGTTTTTTCCTTGCGGGCGACCTCCGCGAACAGCGCGGCGAACTGCCGCGTATAGTCCGGCCCGTAGTTGGGCGGCAGTTGCATGCCGGCGATCAGCACCTGCGCACCGGCCATCTTGGCGGCGCGGGTCATCGCGGTCAGGTTGTCCCTGGCCGCTGTCACCGGCAAGCCGCGTAGGCCGTCGTTGGCGCCGAGCGCGAGAATCACCAGCGCCGGTTTGTGCTGTTGCAGGGCGGCCGGCAGGCGGCTCTTGCCACCGGCAGTGGTTTCGCCGCTGATGCTGGCATTGACGACCGTGTGCGGGAACTTTTCCTGCCGCAGGCGGGCCTGCAACAGGGCCGGCCAGCTTTGCACGACGGCGATGCCGTAACCGGCGGAGAGGCTATCGCCGAAGACGAGGATGTTTTGTGCGGCAGCGATGCCGGAGAACAGCAGGAACAGCAACAGGGACAGAATCTTGGTCATGACGGATAGCGTGTTACGGGCGGAAAACCTGGGCAAGGACGTGCCGAGCGGCGAACGCACGCTCACGATTCTGCATGATATCGACTTCGCGGTGCGTGCCGGCGAATCAGCGGCCATCGTCGGCGCCTCGGGTTCGGGCAAGTCCACCCTGCTCGGCCTGCTGGCCGGCCTCGATTTTCCGACACGTGGCAAGGTCTGGCTGGCCGGACACGATCTGACGACGCTTGACGAGGATGGCCGTGCCAGCTTGCGCGGGCGCGAGCTGGGCTTCGTGTTTCAGTCCTTCCATCTGCTGCCGGCCCTGACCGCGCTGGAAAACGTCATGCTGCCGCTGGAACTGTTGGGCCTGTCGGGGGCGCGTCCTGCGGCCGAGGCAATGCTGGCGCGCGTCGGCCTGGCCGACCGGCTGGAGCATTATCCGAAGCACCTTTCGGGCGGCGAGCAGCAGCGCGTCGCACTGGCGCGTGCCTTCGCGGTACGTCCGAAGCTGCTGCTGGCGGACGAACCCACCGGCAACCTCGATGTCGCGACCGGCCGGCAGGTAATCGAACTGATGTTCGAGATGAACGCCGAGCAGGGCACCACGCTGATCCTCGTCACCCACGACGAATCGCTGGCGCAACGCTGCCAACGGTTGATCCGCCTCTTCGGCGGACGGCTGGTCAGCTGAGAATGGCCTTCGAGGCGGCGACGCCGCTGCGGATCGCACCTTCGATGGTCGCCGGGTAGTCGCTGGCGACGTAATCGCCGGCCAGCCAGAGGTTCGCGCAGGAAGTCGCCGTAGTCGGTCGGTCCAGATACGGTGTGCAGGCGAAGGTGGCGCGCTTTTCCTCGATCACCCGCGTTTGCAGCGGGGCAAGCAGGCCCGGCAACAGCCTAGCGACTTGGCCATGGACAGCGTCCGCCAATGCGTCCTGCGAAAGTTGCTGGTGCGGGCCGGAACCGCTGATGACGGCGACGATCCAGCCGGCCTGGCCGCACAGCGCACAGCGGTCGAACAGCCACTGGGCATGGCCGCCCTCCACCCCGGTCATCGGAAAGGGCAGGCGCGTCGCGGGCGGGTAGTGGAGATAGACCGTCACGATCGGCTGCCAGGCGAAGCCTTCGACCTGCCGCAGCACGCCGGCGAGCTCCGGGATCGGTGCCAGCAGTGCCGGCAGGTGGTAGGGCGCGGTGGCGAGCACGAGGTGGTCGTAGGGACCGAGGCCATCTGCCGTCCAGCCAGCGACGAGTTTTTGAATTCCGGTAATCCGAGTGGAGCGGAACACCCGTCCACCGCGAACCTCGATGTGATGGGCAGCAGGCTCCGGAAACATTGCGGAAAAATCGGTGGCCGGCAGCAGCAAGTCGGACGCGGCGCGGTCGGCCGCCAGCGTGTCGCGCAGCACGTTGAGGAATACTTGCGCCGAAGCGATGTCCACCGGCGTGTTGAGGGCGGCGAGGCACAAGGGTTCCCACAGGAAGTGGCGCAGTATCGGGGGCTGGTTGGCGATCAGCTGTCTGGCGGTGATGTCGCGCGGCAGGCGGAACCGCGCTTTCTTCAGCGCACGCATGAAGCGGATGGCGGCCACTTTTTCCTGCCACGACAGGCCTTCGGCGGACAGCAGCGCCCACGCGAGGTGCAGCGGCGCCGGCAGGCGTGGCGCCTTGATGCTGATCCGGCCGGGAAAATCGAGCCGCAGCGGATGGCGCTGCAAGACCGTCTCGCCAGCGCCGACTTTTTCCATCAGCCGCAATGTTTCACTGTAGGCGCCGATCAGGATGTGGGCACCATTGTCGAGCGTCTGGCCGTCGATCTCGACGGCACGGGCCCGGCCGCCGAGCGTGCGCGAGGCCTCGAAGACATCGACCGCTATCCCCGCTTCGGCCAGTTCCACGGCGCAGGCCAGACCGGCGTAGCCAGCGCCAATGATCCCGACCTTCATGGCTAGACGCTGAGCCAGGTCTTGAACGCCAGCCACAGCTTGCGGGCCGGCGGGATGGTGATGCGCCGCTCAAGCACGCGGTAGCCGTCCAGCGCGATCTTGTCGAGCAGTTCGCGATAGACGGCGGCCATCATCAGCCCGGCGCGCTGGGCCTTGCGGTCGGCGGCCGGCAACTGGGCGAAGGCGCGCGCGTAGTGCTCGCGTGCCCGGTCGGCCTGGAAGCGGAACAGCGCCTGGAAGGCCGGCGTGTCGCGACAGGCCAGCAGGTCGGACTCACTGACCGCGAAACGTGCCAGTTCGTCCTGCGGCAGGTAGATGCGGCCACGGTGGGCGTCCTCGCCGACGTCGCGAATGATGTTGGTGAGCTGGAAGGCCAGCCCGAGGGTATGGGCATATTTGAGCGTATGGCGGTCGCTGTAGCCGAAGATCTCGGCCGACAGCAGGCCGACCACGCCGGCGGCGCAATGGCAGTAGAGCTGCAACTGTGCAAAATCGGCGTAGCGGTCCTGCTCCAGGTCCATCTGCATGCCGTCGATGATCTCGCCGAGTTGCTCGTACGGCAGGCTGTAGTACCGACGCGATTCAGCAAGCGCTTGCGTCACCGGGTGCGAGGGGTGGCCGTCCTCCAGCGCCGCCAGTTCGCTGCGCCACCTGTCCAGCTTGGCGCGGGCGACAACTGCTTCGTGGCATTCATCGACCACGTCATCGACTTCGCGACAGAAGGCATAGAGGGCATTCATCGCCTGCCGGCGGCGTGGGTCAAGGAAACGGAAGCTGGCAGCGAAGCTGGAACCGCTGGCACGGACCTTGTCGGCGCAATAGTCGTCGGGACTCATAGCGCCTTGACGAGAATGCGCGGCCAATCGAGGTTTTCCAGCACCGGCCGCCGCCGGAACACGTCGTAGCCGACCGCCTCGATCTTGTCGAGGATGCGCAGGCCGCCGGCGACGATGGTGCGTATTTCCAGTCCGATGCGGCCGGGCAAGTCGCGCCCGAGCGAAGCGCCGGATTGCATCAGCGCGCGGGCGCGGTCGACCTGGAATTTCATCAGGCCGCAAAACTCGGCGCTTGCAACACGGCCCTGAAGATCTTCTTGATTGACATGGAAGCGGGCCATCTCGTCCAGCGGCAGGTAGATGCGCCCGTGCTGGCCTTTCTGGATGTCAATGCCTATGTCCTGCCAGTGGTTGATCAGCTGCAGCGCCGAACAGATGGCGTCCGAACGCTTGAGGTTTTCCGGCGTGGCGGCATGGAACAGGTGGAGCAGCAACCGGCCGACCGGATTGGCGGAGTGGCGGCAGTAATCGATTAACTCGTCATAGCTGGTGTAGCGTTCCTTGGCGACATCCTGCGCGAAGGCGTCGAGTAGGTCGCGGAACAGTTGCAGCGGCAGTCCGTAGTGTTCAACGTGTGGCCGCAGGCGCAGGAAGATCGGGTGATCGGTGGATTGCCGGCGTTCGATGCGGTCGAGTTCGGCCTGATAGCCGGCCAGCAGGCGCAGCCGCTCGTCCGCAGCCAGATGACCTTCATCGGCAAAATCATCCGCACTACGCGCGAACGCGTAGATGGCGGTGACGGCCGGGCGCAGTGGGGCCGGCAGCAAGAGCGAAGCAACAGGGAAATTCTCGTAGTGTTCGACTGCCATTGACCGCCAGTATAGGATCAAGTTCGGATAATTCAGCGGTAAAATAACCAGTCTTGCGAGGGTGGCGGAATTGGTAGACGCACTGGATTTAGGTTCCAGCGGGGTAACCTGTGCGGGTTCGAGTCCCGCCCTTCGCACCACTTGTCAACAACACTAACCCAGCTTCATTTCAAGGATTTTTCATGGAAACGACCCAGGACACCGCAGCAGCGACCGCCGCCGCTCCCGCCGCACCCAACCCGCTGGAGCGCCGCATCGACATGGCCGTGACGCTGACCGACATCGATCGCGAGGTGGACGCGCAGCTCAAGAAGATTGCGAAGACCACGAAGATGGCGGGTTTCCGTCCGGGCAAGGTGCCGATGAAGATGGTGGCCCAAATGTATGGCGGGCAGGCGCGTTCCGAGGCGATGGGTGCGGCCGTCGAAAAGGTCTTCAGTCAGGCCGTGCGTGCCCAGAATCTGCATGTGGCGGGCCAGCCGCGCATCGAACCGAAAAAAGCGGAAAACGAAGGACAGATGGAGTTTACCGCCATTTTCGAGGTGTTTCCCGAATTCATCGTGGCCGACATTGCCGGCCGTGCGCTCGAGAAGACCGTTTTTACCGTCGGTGACGAAGAAGTCGAGAAGACCATCGAGGTACTCCGCAAGCAGCGTACCACCTATGTGGCAGTCGACCGGCCGGCCGAAAAGGGCGATCGCTTGATGATCGATTTCACCGGTCGCATGAACGGTGAGGAATTCGATGGCGGCAAGGCGACCGACTACCCGGTGTTCGTCGGCGGCGGCATGATGCTGCCCGATTTCGAAGCGGCGCTGGAAGGCGTGACAGCAGGCCAGGAGAAGAGCTTCGACATCACCTTCCCCGATGACTATCACGCCAAGGATCTGGCGGGCAATCTGGTGCAATTCACCATCAACGTCAAGTCGGTCGAGCAGCCGCAGTTGCCGGCCGTCGATGCCGATTTCGCCCGTGCCTTGGGTATTGCAGATGGCGATATCGACAAGACGCGCAGCGAAGTGCGCGCCAATCTTGAACGCGAAGTGGCCAAGCGTTTGCGCGCGCGCGTCAAGGATCAAGCCATGAACATCCTGATCGAAGCAAATCCGATCGACGTGCCGCAAGCGATGGCGCAGGCGGAAGCCCAGCAGATGGCCGAAAATGCGTTACGCGAGCTGCAACAACGCAATCCGCAGATGAAGAATATGCCGGTCGAGGCGAGCTGGTTTACCGAGCAGGCGGTCCGTCGCGTCAAGCTGGGGCTGATCGTCGCCGAGTTGGTCAAAGTCAAGGACTTGCACGTCAAGCCGGAGCAGGTGCGTGCCGTGGTCGATGATTTCGCTGCCACCTTCGAGGATCCGAGGGAAGTAGTGCGCTGGTACTACAGCCAGCCGGATCGTTTGGCCGAAGCGGAGGCGCTGGCCATGGAAAATAACGTAGTCGATTGGGTGCTGGCCAATGCACAGGTGACCGACAAGGCCATCGCCTTCGACGAACTGATGGGGAATGCGGGATGATGATGCCAAACCAGCCGATGCACTCTGCGCTCGACACCCAGGCACTCGGTCTGGTGCCGATGGTCATCGAGACCAGTGGCCGAGGTGAGCGGGCTTACGATATTTACTCGCGCCTGCTGAAGGAGCGCGTGATCTTTCTGGTCGGACCGGTGAGTGACGTCACGGCAAACCTCGTGGTGGCGCAGTTGCTGTTCCTTGAATCGGAAAATCCCGACAAGGACATCTACCTGTACATCAATTCGCCCGGCGGTGCAGTGACGGCAGGTCTGGCAATCTACGACACCATGCAATTCGTCAAGCCTGACGTGTCGACCTTGTGCATCGGCCAGGCTGCCTCGATGGGTGCATTCCTTCTGGCGGCGGGCACCAAGGGCAAGCGCTATTGCCTGCCGAACTCACGGGTCATGATCCATCAGCCGCTGGGTGGTTTTCAGGGCCAGGCGTCCGACATCGAGATTCATGCCAAGGAAATCCTGTACCTCAAGCAACGCTTGAATGAGATGTTCGGCAAGCATACCGGCCAGTCAATGGAGCGGATCGAGCGCGATACCGACCGTGACAACTTCCTGTCCGCCGAGGCTGCCGTGGAGTATGGTCTGGTCGACAAGGTCCTGACGAGCCGAATAGACGCTGCCTGATCCGGGCAACGAACCAAGGAGATAACGCGATGGCAGAGAAGAAGGGCGGACCGGAAAAGCTGCTTTACTGCTCGTTTTGCGGCAAGAGCCAGCATGAAGTCAAGAAGCTGATTGCCGGACCATCGGTATTCATCTGCGACGAGTGCATCGATCTGTGTATCGACATCATCCGTGATGACACCAGTCCCGACTCGGCGGAAAAGGCCCTGAGCGACCTGCCGGTTCCGACCGAAATTCGCAACGTGCTCGACCAGTATGTGATTGGCCAGTCGCAGGCGAAAAAGATTCTTTCGGTTGCCGTCTACAACCACTACAAGCGGTTGCGCACGGAAAACAAGTGCAAGGACGAGGTTGAACTGTCGAAAAGCAACATCCTGCTGGTGGGGCCCACCGGTTCCGGCAAGACGCTGCTGGCCCAGACCCTGGCGCGACTGTTGAACGTCCCCTTTGTCATCGCAGATGCGACCACGCTGACCGAGGCCGGCTATGTCGGCGAGGATGTCGAGAACATCATCGCCAAGCTGCTGCAGAAGTGCGACTACGAGCCGGAAAAAGCCCAGCAGGGCATTGTCTACATCGACGAGATCGACAAGATTTCCCGCCGCAGCGAGAACCGCTCGATCACCCGCGACGTGTCCGGCGAGGGCGTACAGCAGGCCTTGCTCAAACTGGTCGAGGGCACTACCGCATCAGTACCGCCGCAGGGTGGTCGCAAGCATCCCAATCAGGACTTCATCCAGGTCGATACCGCGCATATTCTGTTTATCTGTGGTGGTGCCTTCGATGGTCTCGACAAGATCATTCAGGAACGTTCGGAAAAATCGGGGATCGGCTTCGGTGCCGCGGTCAAGAGCAAGACCAACACGAGCGTTAGCGAGACGCTGGCTCAGGTTGAACCCGACGATCTCGTCAAGTACGGACTGATTCCGGAACTGATCGGGCGCCTGCCAGTGGTGGCGAATCTCACCGAACTAGACGAGGAAGCTCTCGTCAAGATTTTGGTCGAGCCGAAGAATGCGCTGATCAAGCAATATCACAAGCTCTTCGCCATGGAAGGTGTCGATCTGGAGGTGCGTCCCTCAGCCTTGCAGGCGATTGCCCGGAAGGCTGTCAAGCGCAAGACTGGCGCCCGCGGTTTGCGTTCGATCATGGAGAACGTGCTGCTCGATACCATGTACGAATTGCCTGGCATGATCAACGTGACCAAAGTGGTCATCGACGAAAGCATGATTGAATCGGGCAACAAGCCCATCCTGATCTACGCCGACCAGCCGAAGGTTTCGGGTTCCAACTGATCTTTCAGGCGTTATTGCTTGAATCCCTTGTCCGCGTCCCCATGTGGTTTCGCGTGACTCAATGAAAGAGGATGCCCTTGATGGCTGAAGAACTCGAACTAGCCCCTGAAAGCAACAAGATGCCGCTGCTGCCATTGCGCGATGTGGTCGTGTTCCCCCACATGGTGATCCCGCTTTTCGTTGGCAGGCCGAAATCCATCAAGGCGCTCGAAACCGCGATGGAAGCCGGCAAGAGCATCCTGCTGGTGGCGCAGAAATCTGCGGCCAAGGATGAGCCGGAAACCAGCGATCTTTATGACATCGGCTGCATCTCCAACATCCTCCAGATGCTCAAATTGCCGGACGGTACCGTCAAGGTGCTGGTCGAGGGTACCCAGCGTGCGCGCATCGATCGCGTCGAAGATCGTAAGTCGTTGTTCGTCGCTGAAGTTGCGCCAATACCGCTCAATGAACGTGGCAGCCACGAAATCGAAGCCATGCGTCGCACCATCCTGGCCCAGTTCGACCAGTACGTGAAATTGAACAAGAAGATTCCACCGGAGATTCTGACATCGCTGGCTGGCATCGAGGAAGCAGGTCGCCTTGCAGATACCATCGCCGCCCACCTGCCAATGAAGCTGGAACTGAAGCAGGAAATCCTCGAGATGTTCAATGTTGATGACCGCCTCGACAAACTGCTTGGACAACTCGAAACGGAACTCGACATCCTGCAGGTGGAAAAGCGCATCCGTGGTCGCGTCAAACGCCAAATGGAAAAGAGCCAGCGTGAGTATTACCTCAATGAGCAAGTGAAGGCGATCCAGAAGGAACTGGGTGAAGGTGAAGAGGGTGCCGACATCGAGGAAATGGAAAAGAAGATCAAGACTGCCGGCTTGAGCAAGGAGGCGCTGACCAAAGCCAACGCCGAGATGAAGAAGCTCAAACTGATGTCGCCAATGTCGGCAGAAGCGACAGTCGTGCGCAACTATATCGATGCGCTGATTGGTCTGCCATGGAAGAAGAAATCACGTATCTCCAAGGATCTTTCGGCTGCCGAGAAGATCCTCGACAAGGATCATTACGGCCTGGAGCGGGTCAAGGAGCGCATCGTCGAATACCTTGCCGTGCAGCAGCGTGTCGACAAGGTCAAGGCGCCTATCCTGTGCCTGGTCGGCCCCCCGGGCGTCGGCAAGACCTCATTGGGACAATCGATTGCGCGCGCCACCAACCGCAAGTTCGTGCGTATGGCGCTGGGCGGGATGCGCGACGAGGCCGAGATCCGCGGCCATCGGCGTACCTACATCGGCTCCATGCCGGGTAAGATTTTGCAGAACATGACCAAGGCGGGTGTCAAAAATCCGCTGTTCCTGCTCGATGAAGTCGATAAGATCGGCATGGATTTTCGCGGCGATCCTTCTTCGGCCTTGCTCGAGGTGCTCGATCCGGAACAGAACCATACTTTTCAGGATCACTACATTGAGGTCGATTTCGATCTCTCCGACGTGATGTTTGTTGCGACGGCAAACTCGCTCAACATCCCGGCTGCACTGCTCGACCGTCTGGAAGTGATCCGCCTCGCCGGCTATACCGAAGACGAGAAGATCAATATTGCCCAGCGCTATTTGTTGCCCAAGCAGCTCAAAAACAACGGCGTAAAACGCGAGGAGCTGACCGTTACCGAAGATGCGGTTCGCGACGTCGTGCGTTACTTCACGCGTGAAGCCGGCGTGCGTGCGCTGGAGCGCGAGATATCCAAGATCTGCCGCAAGGTGGTCAAGTCACTGGTGATGCGCCAGCGCAAGAACAAGATCATCGTGAATGCCAGAAACATCGACAAGTATCTGGGGGTACGTCGTTACACCTTCGGCATGGCCGAGAAGGACAACCAGATTGGTCAGGTGACTGGCCTCGCCTGGACGGAAGTCGGGGGTGAACTGCTGACTGTCGAAGCGGTGGCCGTACCCGGCAAGGGGAAGACCGTAACGACCGGCAAGCTCGGTGAGGTGATGCAGGAATCCATCCAGGCGGCCCTGACGGTGGTACGCCGGCGGGCAAAGCAGTTGGGCATTGCCGATGACTTCTACCAGAAAAACGATCTGCACATCCACCTGCCGGAAGGAGCCACTCCAAAGGATGGACCATCGGCCGGTATCGCCATGTGCACCGCAATGGTGTCGGTACTTACGGGTATTCCGGTGCGTGCGGATGTTGCCATGACCGGCGAGATCACCCTGCGAGGTGAAGTGCTGCCAATCGGGGGGCTTAAGGAGAAACTGCTGGCGGCGGTTCGCGGTGGTATTCGCTTGGCGCTAATTCCCGAGGAGAACGTCAAGGATCTGGCCGAAATTCCCGACACGATCAAGAACCGTATCGAGATCCTGCCGGTGAAGTGGGTCGACAAGGTACTGGAACTTGCATTGGAGCGTATGCCGGAACCACTACCAGATCCGGTCGTGACCGAAGCACAGCCCGCGATTCCAGCCCCAGAAACCGCAGCTGTATCCGGTGTGATCAAGCACTGAAACGCACATGCTTTGATAGAATGCGCAGCCTTGCAGGAAATGCGAGATTAGCTCAGTTGGTAGAGCGCCTCCCTTACAAGGAGGATGTCGGCGGTTCGAGCCCGTCATCTCGTACCAAAAACACAGTAACAGCAAGGGTTTAATCGATAGCGGTTACTAACCTAGAAAGCCCCAGATGGGGTTTTTTTGGTTTTCAGTGTCCCCGTTTTGTCCCCGATGATCCCCTTATATCCCTGTATGCGCGTCCCCGTTTTGTCCCCGCAGCAGGTCGCGAGGGTGTTGCCCTGTCCAGCTTGGACACCCCCTGTCCAGCTTGGACACCTGTCCATTATGGACACCCTCAAGGCATCCTTTGAGCTATGCATCCCGTAACGCAGTTACGGGATAACAGAATGAATAATAACAACAATAGTCTTGAAACCTGAATTATCCCTATGTATGATTTGCCATGTGGATGAGCACTGCCACTAGTCAATCGTCGGCGCCGGAGGGGTGGAACCTGAAAGGCGGAGAACAGGAAACACGGTGATTGCCAGGGAAACGAAAGATCGGGAGCCGAGCGCCGGTGATGACTCGGAACGACTGGATAGCCGTCATCGCCCTCGGCCTCGATATCACCCAACTCGTTCGACTGGGCGGATGGGCGATTCGGCCTATGACGCCGGCCGAACTGGCGGCTTGGGACGAAATGCCCCATCCCAGCTGCGGCATCTGGTGCCAGACCGCAAGCGAGGACGGGATTACTTTTGATTGGAGGGTGGAATGAAAAAAAGCTGTCTGGTATTGGTGTCATGCGTAGCAGCTGGTCTATCAGGATGTCTTGGTACTCAGGTCAGGGATATACCTGACCTTGCCAACTTAACCGTTGGTGAGGTCACCACAAAACTCTCCGAGGATATCAAGCCTGGCCCGTCAGGTATGGAGGCATCCGAGAACTTTCGTCATTGGCATCACGAGTTTCAGTATTGTCGAGGTTGCTACAGTAGGGATCTGTTGGAAGGCCGGTTCTTTAACGCTTACAAGCCATACTGCGATGCCAAACAGGGTGCCTTCTCTTACCAACCTTCCCGCAAATATCCCAGGGGAGTAGAGTGCCGCTCCAGCTCGGGCAATCTAATCTTCGTTGTTTACGCCAAGATTGAATCTAGATCGTTCTATTCCTTGGGGAACACGGTGTATGAATGGTTTATCACAGCTGATAGTTTTGAACCCATTAATCCATCGGTAACGGTCAGCCTTCTGGATGAGTTCGCCGAAAAAGAAGGCAGATACTACAAGCGCAACAAGGAACAGGAAAAGATCGACACACAGAGGAGAATTGAGCAGGCACGCAAATCAGCAGAAGTTGAGAGAAAGACCAAAGCTGAGGAGCAGCGCCGCAAGGAGGAACAGATTGCACGCGATCTTCCGATCGTTAAGACCATCGGTCAGAAGATCTGCAAAACTGTGAAGGGTAGCCAGAAATATGCCACGACTTATGCGCTTGGAAATCCCGTCTACGGCAGGCCAGTAGAGCGCAACTTTATGGTGACCGGATTCACCGAGCAGGTTTCGGGTAACAAGATCCGTCTCTTAGTTTCGGGGATCAGTTTCTTGGACGAGCAATATGCCCTGCGCTCGGTCGACAAGATAGATGGTGACGTGGTCATGGAGCCGGGCAAGCCCATATGGGACGATGCTGCCAATTGGCATCCATGTCGGTAGCGCTTATCACTGATCGACAGGCTGAGAACTTGGCAACTATCTAATTGGACAGATAGGGTAAGCGTGGGGTCATAATGAAACAAAGACATTTGGCGGGGATGGCGTTCTTGTCAGTCGTTTGCGCGGTTGCGCATGCCGCAGATCCAGTTGATATCTACATCGTTCGCTACCTGGCGAAATCCGAGCAAAAGAGCACTATCGCCAGTGGTGGTGACATAGCCATGGCACAGGATATTGGTCGCCAGGCGGGGGGGCTGGGGTCGGAGCAGCAGCTGGTGCTGCGCTCGCAATTGGGTCACTGATCGCTACCTTTTCGAAGCGGGCCGACCCGGAAGAAATCAAATATGCCCTCGTGGTCGGCTTGGACAAGCGCTGCGAAACGGTAGAAATCAGTTTTCCGTACCGCAATCTCCACTATTCAAGGGAGGGGTCGGTTTATGATTCTTTTGCACCGATGCGCTGGATGCACCTGTCGAAAAACGATCGTCAGGAATATGAACTCGATTACATCAAGCCGGATGGTCGAGGCGTAATTAGAAAAAGCCCATGCTGGTCAAAATATCTGGAGCAATGGCAGTCGACCGAGAAGAAGGGCAAATTCGACCCAGAGGCCTGGTATCAGTGAGCCCAACACCTGTCCAGCTTGGACAGGTGCGATTGATCAAGCGGCCAGGCGTTCCGCTATTGCCTCGGGAACGGCGATGGCGGCAAACCGGGCAGCGGGATAAAGATACCCCTCCCCGCTCTCATCCACCACGCGGACCATGCCGAGCTTCTTCCCTGCGGCATCATTGATGACCGGATAGAGCTTGCCACGCTCCAGGGAGGCGGGGTAATCGTGATTGTCGAGACAGATGACGAATTTGCTCATGGCAGCACCCGAATAATGGTCTTTATCTTTTCCTCGCGCCGGCCGATGCCGTGCGCTTCACACCAATGTAACTCAACAACGGCCGTCGCGCCACCGCTAAAGCGGACGGTCGCCGTCCCTTTTTTCTTGCGCCAATTCCCCGGCCCGTAAACTTTTCTCAATCGCGGCAGATCGCGGATTCCATTGCCCTGGGCAATGGTTTCTACCCCGGCAATACTGCCAACGATCTCGAAATCCATAGCAAATTCTAGCCCAGCTTCCGTGCCAGATCCTCCGCCCTGGGATGGTAGTACCGCGCAAGCATCCTCGGCGACTTATGCCCGATGACCTTCATCAACTCGTGCATCTGCAGCTTTTCCGCCAGTCGGGAAGTCGCCTCATGCCGAAGATCGTGATACCGAAGATCGACTAAGTGTGCAGGATCGGGTTCGGTCTCCGCTTTCTTGCACTCTTTTTCGTACGCTTTCCGCGCTCGATCCACAGCTCGCTGAAACGCCAGCGTAACCGCGTTTTCCGTCATCTGCCGGGGGCCGTCATCACCCGGCAACCAAAATACTGGACCGGCCTTGCGCTTGATCTTGCCCGCTCCCTGCAGGCCCGTCAGCACCGCAACGGCGGCGACGGAGAGGGGAACGTCCCGCGCAGCGCCGTTTTTTGTGTCGGCAAGATGAGCGACGCGCCGGCCAAGATCGACATTTTCCAAGCGTAGCCCGACGATCTCTCCGCGCCGCATTGCCGTCGACACCGCAAGCCGGACCAGCGCTGGCAGATGCTCAGATCGCGAGGCAGCGCAGATCGCTTCGATTTCCACGTCCGATACCCGCCGCTCGCGGGCATCGTCGACTTTGGGCCGCTGGATCTTCGAGACTGGATTCTGTAGCGACTCCATGCCCCATTCCTTTGCGGCGACGGTGAAAACATGCGACAGCACCACCAGGCGGCGCACGACAGTGGACGGCGAAACGGCTTTTAGCCAGTCGTCGCGAAGCGCGGCGATGTCAGCACCGCGGATGCTGGCGAGCGACTTCCTCGCAATCGATTCCTCGGCAAGCTGCGAGACAAAATACTTTTCTTTCTCGGCGCTCTTTTTCGTCGTGGTCTTTTCCCTCTGGTAGCGATCCAGGGCCTCACGCAAGGTGGTCGATTCCGCTTCGGTCGAGTCACGCCAAAGGCCGCGCTCGATCTCGCTTTCGGTTTTTCGTGCCCAGGCATCAGCATCGGATTTTGTACCGAAAGTCTCGCTTATAATCACGCCACGCCGGCGAATTTTCGCCTGCCAACGCCCCGAGTTTCGCAGTTCAATCGTCGCCATTTTTGACCCCTCAATGTCCCCGTTTTGTCCCCGTCGCGGTTTATTTTATACGAAAACCCTGATGGCGCAAGGATTCGCTAGGAGGTCAATTTCTCCCTTACAAGGAGGATGTCGGCGGTTCGAGCCCGTCATCTCGTACCATTTAGCGTTGTTCAGATAAACCGAAAAAGGCGAACTGGAGTTCGCATTTTTCATTGAAGGCCCGCCATGTTCGATCTCGTTCGCAACAACAAGAAATTCATCCAAATTGTGCTGGCCTTGCTGGTACTGCCCTTCGCACTGTGGGGTGTGGATTCCTATGTGCGAACGGGTGGCGCGGGCGGTGTCGCGAAAGTGGGTGGTTCGTCGATTGAACTACAGGAATTTCAACAATCCTTGCGCGAACAGCAGGAACGCCTGCGTACGCAATTGGGTGCGCGCGCTGATCATCAGTTGCTGGATAGTGACGCACTGCGGCAGCAGGTCTTGCAGGATATGATCAACCAGCGTCTGCTGGCGGTTTATGCCCATGAGGCCAAATTGCGAGTGAGCGACGAGAGCCTGGCCAGTTTCATTACTTCCGTGCCCAGCCTGCTGGAAAACGGCAAATTCTCGCGCGAACGCTACCAGAGCCTGGTAGCGGCGCAAGGTATGAGCATCGAAATGTTCGAGTCCCGCGTCAAGCAGGACATGCTGATCCAACAGGCCATGATGGCGGCTGGCAATGCCACCGTGACCGGGAAATTGCCGACAGAGCGCTGGCTGTCAGCCCAGTTCGAAGAACTGGTGGTCAGTGAGGCAGTATTGCGTGCAGAGCAGTTTGCGACTGACAGCAAGCCTGATGCGGCGGCAGTGAAGCGTTACTACGAGGAGAACCGCGCAAAATTCGTGAAACCCGAGCAGGTCCGGGTAGCCTATGTGACGCTGAATCAGGACAAGTTTGCCAGCGATGCCATAATCGACGATGCTGCGGTGAAAGTGTTTTATCAGTCGAACGAAGCCAAGTACAAGCAACCGGAACAGCGTCGCGCCAGTCATGTACTGATCCGTGTCGATGCGCAGGCAACTGAAGCCGAGGTCAAGGTTGCCAAAGAGAAGGCGGAGCAGATCCTGGTCCAGATTAAGGGGTCCGGTGCCGATTTTGCAAAGCTGGCCAAGCAGTATTCGCAGGATCCGGGTTCGGCGGAGAAGGGGGGCGATCTGGGATTCTTCAGTCGTGGCATGATGGTCAAGCCCTTCGAGGAAGCGGTATTCGGTCTGACGGAAAACCAGATTTCAAGTGTGGTGCGTTCTGACTTTGGCTTCCATCTGATCAAGCTTACGGGGGTACGTGCCGAGCGTACGCGTCCTTTGGAGGAAGTCCGCGCCGAAATCATTGCCGAAATGAAGCGCGAGCTAGCAACCAAGCAGCATGCCGAAGCGGTTGAGGGGTTCGGCAACACCGTCTATGAGCAGTCCGACAGTCTGCAACCGGTTGCAGAAAAATATGGGCTGAGTATCAAGGAGTCCGACTGGCTTGCCCAGAGCGGGAAGGTCATGCCACCGTTTGATCATCCCAAGTTGATGAAGGCGCTCTTCTCCGAAGATGCCATCAAGAACAAGCGCAACACCGAAGCCATTGATGTCGGCGGCAATACGCTGGTCGCGGCACGCGTCATTGACCATCGTGCTGCTGCCACCGAACCGCTCGAAACCGTGTCCGGCCTGATCGAGAAAGTTCTGGTGCGCGAAGCTGCGGTTGCCAAAGCAGCCGCGAGCGGCAAGGACAAACTCGCCCAACTGCAAAAAGGCGAAATGACCGATCTGGTTTGGAGCCTGGGTCGTCCGATCAGTCGTATTCAGGCGAGCCAGATTCCTGCCCAAGCTCGGCAGGCGATCTTTGGCACCGCTATTAATACTTTGCCTGCCTATGCAGGACTGAACGTCCCGGTCGGCTACGTGCTGTATCGGATCGAACAGGTCAAGCCCTATGCTGGAACCGCAACGGGCGAGGTGGCAGGATTGGAACAGGTATTGCGCCAGCAATACGGCCAAATCGTCTCCCAGCAGGAGGTATCAGCCTGGATGACAACCCTTCGCCAGCGTTATCCAGTGACCATCAATACCGCCCTGCTTGAACGCAAGTAGCAAAAAGTCGGCGCTGGCAGGACGGCACGCGGAGCCTTTATGCGGGCAACGGGTCGGCGTTGCCCATTGCGGTGGTGTGTGTGCCGCCATCCACATAGAGCACTTCGCCGGTGATGCCGCTGGCAAGGTCCGACAGGAGGAAAGCCGTGGCATTGCCGACTTCCTCGATCGTGACGTTGCGGCGGAGGGGCGCATGATGGGCGTTGTAAGCCAGCAGCTTGCCGAAGTTGCCGATGCCTGAAGCGGCCAGCGTCTTGATCGGTCCCGCTGAAATGGCGTTGGCACGCATGCCTTGCGGGCCGAGACAGAAAGCGAGATACCGGGTGGCCGCTTCGAGGCTGGCTTTGGCCAAGCCCATCGTGTTGTAGTTGGGCATGGTGCGCTCGGCACCCAGGTAGGTCAGGCATACCAGCGAGGGATTATTGCCCTTCAGCAGCAAAGGACGGGCGGCCTTGGCCAGGGCGGGAAAACTGTAGGAGGAAATTTCGTGGGCGATGCGGAAGGCATCGCGGTTGATGCCATCGAGGAAATCACCCTCGATGGCTTCGTTGGGGGCGAAGGCGATCGAATGCACGATGCCGTCGAGACCTTCCCAGTGCTGCGCCAGCCCGGAGAACACGGCGTCGATCTGGACATCGTTGCCGACATCAAGCTGGAAGACCAGTTCGTTGCCGAATTCGGCGGCGAACTTGTTGATGCGCTCAAGGAAACGTTCGTTCTGGTAGGTGAAAGCGAGTTGTGCGCCTTCGCGGTGGCATGCCTTGGCAATGCCATAGGCAATCGACCGGTTGGACAAAAGGCCGGTGATCAGGATGCGTTTGCCGGCGAGAAAGCCCATGTTGATTCCTCCAAAATTACTACCGATAAGTGGTGCGGATTATAGCCGCGATTCCTTTACACTTCGCCCATGCCGCGCCTTTTGCCCTTTCTGCTGATCCTGTTCCTGTCAGGCTGCGGCTCAGCCTGGAACGATCCCTATCCGGCTGCGGATCGGGGGCGCAACATCCTTTACACGGCCTTTACCGATCGCCCCAAGCACCTTGATCCGGTGCAGTCCTACAGCGAGGATGAAATCACCTTCACGGCGCAGATTTACGAACCACCGCTTCAATATCACTACCTGCGCCGCCCGTACGAACTGATTCCCGCCACCGCCACTGTCGTACCCCAACCGGCGTATCTGGATGCCAGCAGGAACCCTTTGCTGGCTTCGGCCGATGCATCACGGATTGCCTTTACCGATTACATCGTCCAGATCAAACCGGGTATCCGCTACCAACCGCATCCGGCCTTCGTTGAACAGCCGGCCGACATCGCCAATTTTTTTTCCCTGACCGATTTTCCCAATCGCGGTACGCGCGAACTGGTAGCCGAGGACTACGTCTATGCGATCAAGCGCCTGGCGCACCCACGCCTGCATTCGCCGATCCTCGGCCTGATGGCCGAATACATCGTCGGACTCAACGAGTTGGCGGGCGCGTTGAAAAAGTCGGCTCCGCCAGGACGGCAGGACAACTGGCTCGATTTGCGCGAAGCGGAACTCACCGGAGTTGAGGTGCTCGACTGTTATCGTTACCGCATTCGCATCAAAGGTAAGTATCCGCAGTTCCTCTACTGGTTGACCATGCCATTTTTTGCGCCGATGCCGTGGGAGGCAGACCGATTCCACAGTCAGCCGGGCATGGCGGAGAAAAACCTGACGCTGGACTGGTACCCGGTCGGCACTGGGCCCTACATGCTTACCGAAAATAATCCGAATGCACGGATGACGCTTGAGCGTAACCCGAATTTTCGCAGTGAGATCTATCCCTGCGACGGTGAGCCCGGGGACCCGGCGACCGGCCTGCTCGACGACTGTGGCAAGCCGCTGCCTTTCATCGACAAGGTAGTTTTCACGCGCGAGAAGGAACAGATTCCCTATTGGAACAAGTTTCTGCAAGGCTACTACGACGCTTCTGGCATTGCCTCCGACTCCTTCGATCAGGCCGTGCAGGTTAGCGGTGGCGGTGATGTGTCCTTGACGCCGGAAATGACGGCGCAAGGCATCCGCTTATCTACTTCGGTGTCTACCTCTAGTCTTTACATGGGCTTCAACATGCTCGACAGCCTAATCGGCGGCAACGGCGAGTCCGCACGAAAACTGCGTCAGGCCATCGCCATCGCCATCGATCAGGAGGAATTCATTTCGATATTCCAGAACGGGCGTGGGATCGCGGCCCAGGGGCCGTTGCCACCGGGTATCTTTGGTCATCGAGCCGGACGCGAGGGGATCAATCCCGTCATCTATGACTGGGGCGATGGCAATCTGAAACGCAAGGACATCGCCGTGGCGAAGCGCCTGCTGACAGAGGCAGGTTGGCCCGGTGGGCGCAATGCCAAAACCGGCGAACCGCTGGTGATCAATCTCGATACCACCGCGACGGGCGTCGGCGCGAAAACCCGTATCGACTGGCTCAACAAGCAGTTCCAGAAGATCGACATGCAACTGGTCGTGCGCAGCACCGATTACAACCGTTTCCAGGATAAGGTTCGCAAGGGTGCGGTGCAACTGTTCTACTTTGGCTGGAACGCTGACTACCCGGACCCTGAAAACTTCCTGTTCCTGCTGTATGGGCCGCAAGGGAAAGTGAAGCATCATGGGGAAAACGCCGCCAACTATGCCAATCCGGAATATGACCGCCTGTTCGAGCGGATGCGGACGATGGAAAATGGTCCGCAGCGGCAGTTGCTGATCGACCGCATGTTGAGCATCCTGCAGATCGATACGCCCTGGGTGTGGGGATTTCATCCCAAGGATTACAGCCTGCGCCATGCCTGGCTGTTGAATCGCAAGCCGACCAAGGTCGGCAACAACACTCTCAAGTACCAGCGGGTGGACGCCCCCCTCCGACAGGAATTGCGTGACCGCTGGAACCGTCCGGTCGTTTGGCCGCTGTTGTTTCTGACGGGCGCCCTAGTGGTGTTGGGGCTACCTGCCTGGCGCAGCCATCGTCGCCGTGAGGCGGCTGCAGTGCACTGATCAAGCCGGTTTCAGGCAGCGAACCAGATAATTCACGCGGGTGTCCTGCCCAAGGCTGTAGGTCCTTGTCAGAGGGTTGTAGCGCATGCCGATAATTTCGGCTGCTTCCAGTTCCGCTTCACGGGCGAAGCGCACCAGTTCGGCCGGCCGCAGGAATTTGGCGTAATCGTGGGTACCCTTGGGCAGCATGTTGAGCAGATACTCGGCACCGATGACGGCGAACAGGTAGGACTTGGGATTGCGATTGATGGTCGAGAAGAACACCTGACCGCCGGGTTTGACGAGACGCGAACAAGCCTTGACGGTCGAGGACGGATCGGGAACATGCTCCAGCATTTCGAGGCAGGTGACCACATCGAAGCTCGCAGACGCTTCTGCAGCTAGGGTTTCGGCCGCAACCAGACGGTAATCGACACTGTGCCCACTTTCCAGCAGGTGGAGCTTGGCCACACCCAGCGGTTTTTCCGAGAGGTCGATGCCTGTGACCTGGGCACCGCAGGCAGCCATGCCCTCGGTCAGGAGTCCGCCGCCGCAGCCGACATCGAGGACACGCTTGCCTGCCAGGCCGACGGCGCGGTCTATCCAGCCGAGTCGTAACGGGTTGATATCATGCAGGGGCTTGAATTCTGATTTCGGGTCCCACCAGCGATGAGCCAGTTCGCCGAATTTTGCGAGTTCTTGCGGATCGAAATTGGCAGCTGTATTCATGTTGTCAGGTCCGAAAAAGGAAAAGCCCTGCGGGGCAGGGCTTTCCGTGAAGCAGGTAGGGCTGGAAGTTACATCTGCGTACCGATGACTTCGATCTCGACGCGACGATCCGGTTGCAGGCACTCGATCAGCTGCTTGGTCTTGGTCTCGCTCTTGCCGCACTTGCCAGCAGTGACGGGCTGCTTTTCGCCCTTGCCTTCGGCATAGACGCGATTGGCTTCGACACCCTTGCCGACCAGATAGGACTTGACGGCAGCGGCACGGCGCTCGGACAGTTGCTGGTTGTAGGCATCCTTGCCCAGGCGGTCAGCATGGCCGACGGTGATGATGACTTCCAGCTTGATGTTCTTGAGGTCGGCAACGACCTTGTCCAGCTTGGCAATGCCTTCGGGGCGCAGGGTAGCCATGTTGAAGTCGAACAGGGCATCAGCAGCCAGCGTCACCTTCTTGGCAGCAGGCTTCGGACCCACCGCAGGAGCAACAGCCTTGTCAGTACCTACTATTTTTGCAACCAAGTCAGGATCGCACTCGGCGATAGCCATGGCAGGTGTCCAGTAACCGGTACGCCAGCAGAGGCCAGCACCGCTCTTGGCAACATAGCCGCGCTGATCGATGACATAGCCAACAGTGCCTTTCATGTCCACACCCGGGGTTTGGGCTTGGGCAGCGGCACCGATAGTTGCCAGCGTGGCAGCCAGCAGAACATTTTTGGAGACAAGCTTGATCATGTTTGTTCCCTCGGATGAAGAGTTGTAGTTGATGAATTCGTCAGTTCGGATTGAAGAAGAAAAGCCGAGAACTTCATGGCTTACCTTACTAACAGCCTGCATTCTGCCATACCTTTATCAAGTACGGCAATGGTCAAATGGAAAAGATAAGCAGTTTATCGTTTGCTTTCCGACGATCCACACCGATTCGCCCCTTTCTGTGTGCTGGTTTCAAAAGTTGTCAAATAGCAAGAATAGTATATACAAAACATATGGTTATATAATTATCGCATTCATGAAACAGGTAAGGTTAAATGCCTTGCTCATGTTAGAATGGTGCGCTTTTGAAGAGTCCCTTCCTTCCGTGGGAGGGAGAATGCCATGACCACTGCTTTCGCCAAAGAAACCCTCCCGGTCAGCCTCGAAGAGGAAATGCGCCACTCCTATCTGGATTACGCCATGAGCGTGATCGTCGGGCGGGCGTTGCCGGATGCCAGGGATGGCCTCAAACCCGTCCATCGCCGCGTGCTGTTTGCCATGCACGAACTTTCGAATGACTGGAACCGGGCATACAAGAAGTCGGCGCGTATCGTCGGTGATGTCATCGGTAAGTACCACCCGCATGGTGACACGGCGGTTTATGACACGATCGTGCGTATGGCCCAGGATTTTTCGTTGCGCTACATGCTGGTCGATGGTCAGGGTAACTTCGGTTCGGTTGATGGTGATAACGCCGCGGCAATGCGTTACACGGAAGTGCGGATGGCGCGCATCGGCCACGAATTATTGGCCGATCTAGATAAGGAAACGGTTGATTTCGGACCCAACTACGACGGTTCGGAAAAAGAACCCCTGATCCTGCCGGCCAAGATACCGAATCTGCTGATCAATGGTAGCGCGGGGATTGCTGTCGGCATGGCGACCAACATCCCGCCGCACAATCTCAATGAAGTTGTCGATGCCTGCCTGGCGTTGCTGGACGACCCGGCACTCGATATAGAGGAACTCATCAAGATCATTCCGGCCCCGGATTTCCCGACCGCCGGCCTCATTTATGGCATTTCCGGTGTTCGAGATGGTTATCTGACCGGCCGTGGCCGCGTCATCATGCGTGCCCGCACCCATTTTGAGGATTTGAAGTCGGGTCGGCAGGCCATCATCGTTGATGAGTTGCCCTACCAGGTCAACAAGAAGACCCTGCAGGAAAAGATCGCCGAACTGGTCAAGGAAAAGAAGATTGAGGGCATCGCCCACATCCAGGACGAGTCGGACAAGTCCGGCATGCGCCTGGTGATCGAAATCAGTCGTAACGAAGTGCCCGAGGTTGTTCTCAACAACCTTTACAAGCAGACGCAACTACAAGACACCTTTGGCATGAACATGGTGGCGCTGGTTGATGGCCGTCCGCAACTGTTGAACCTGAAGCAACTGCTCGAATGTTTCCTGTCACATCGCCGCGAGGTGGTGACGCGACGTACGGTGTTCGAACTGCGCAAGGCCCGCGACCGTGGCCATGTGCTGGAAGGTTTGGCCGTCGCGCTATCGAATGTCGATGAAATCATTGCCCTGATCAAGGCGGCGCCCACTCCGGCCGATGCCAAGCGCGAACTGATGGCGCGAACCTGGCGCTCGGCACTGGTCGAGGAAATGCTGTTGCGCGCCTCTGCCGAAGCTTCCCGTCCGGAAGGACTGGCACCGGAATACGGCATGTCGCGGCGTGGTTATTTGCTCTCGGATGTGCAGGCCCAGGCGATTCTTGAATTGCGCCTGCAACGCCTGACTGGCCTGGAACAGGACAAGATCGTCGCCGAGTACCGCGAAGTAGTGCAGGTCATTACGGACCTGCTCGATATCCTGGCGCGTCCCGAGCGCATTACCCAGATCATCACCGACGAGTTGAATGCCATCAAGGCACAATTCGGCGACAAGCGCCGTTCCGAGATTGTTCTACAGACGGCCGACATCAATCTTGAAGACTTGATTGCCCGCGAGGACATGGTCGTCACGCTGTCGCATGGCGGCTACTTCAAGCGCCAATCGCTTGACGACTATCGCACGCAGAAACGCGGCGGGCGCGGCAAGCAGGCAGCGGCGATCAAGGAAGACGATTTCGTCGACCGGCTGTTCATTGCCAATACGCACGATTACATCCTCTGCTTCTCGAACCGCGGTCGCGTATATTGGCTCAAGGTCTATGAAGCGCCGGAGGGTACGCGCATCAGTCGCGGCAAGCCGATCGTCAATCTCTTCCCGCTGGAGGAGGGCGAAAAGATTACTGCCGTCCTGCCAACGCCGACTTTTGACGAGAACCACTACATCTTCATGGCGACGGCGATGGGCACGGTCAAGAAGACGCCGCTGTCCGATTTCTCCAATCCGCGCAAGGCCGGCATCATCGCCGTTAATCTCGACGAGGGCGATTATCTGATCGGCGTGGCGATCACCGACGGCAGTTGCGATGTCATGTTGTTCTCCGATGCCGGCAAGGCCGTGCGCTTCTCGGAAGAGGATGTGCGACCGATTGGCCGCACGGCGCGTGGCGTGCGCGGCATGATGCTGGATGACGGCCAGGCAGTGATCTGCATGCTGGTGGCGCAGGATGAAAGCCTCAACGTGCTGACCGCCACCGAGAACGGCTATGGCAAACGGACGCCGATTGCCGACTACACCCGCCACGGGCGCGGCACCAAGGGCATGATCGCCATCAGCACTTCCGAACGCAACGGTGCCGTGGTCGGTGCCGTGCTGGTCGAGGGTGACGACGAAGTCATGCTGATTTCCACCGGCGGGGTGCTGATCCGCAGCAAGGTGGAACAGGTTCGCGAAACCGGACGCTCGGCACAGGGCGTCCGGCTCATCAATCTGGATGACGGCACCAAACTGGCCGGCATCGAAAAAGTCATCGAAACCGACGAAGAGGAGTAACACCAAATGGCACGTGTATTCAATTTCAGCGCCGGACCCGCCGCGCTGCCCGAAGAAGTCCTGCAACAGGCGGCCGACGAGATGCTCGACTGGCATGGCAGCGGTTCCTCGGTGATGGAAATGAGCCACCGTGGCAAGGAATTCATGGTCATCGCCGCCCAGGCCGAAGCCGACCTACGCGAACTGATGGGCATTCCCGCCAACTACAAGGTGCTGTTCCTGCAGGGCGGAGCCTCGCTGCAATTCGAGATGATCCCGATCAACCTGCTGCGCGGCAAGGCCGTGGCCGACTACGTGCATACCGGCGAATGGGCGAAAAAGGCGATCAAGGCCGCCAAGACCTTCTGCAACGTCAATGTCGCCGCCAGCGCCGAAGACAAGGGTTTCACCTACGCCCCGGCCTTCGCCGACTGGAAGTTGACCATGGATGCCGCCTACGTGCATTACACCGCCAACGAAACCATCGGTGGCGTCGAGTTCAACTGGATTCCCGATACCGGTGACGTGCCGCTGGTCTGCGACATGTCCTCGAACATCCTCTCGCGGTCCGTGGACGTGAGCAAATTCGGCCTGATCTACGGCGGCGCGCAAAAGAACATCGGCCCGGCGGGCCTGACCATCGTCATCATCCGCGATGACCTCGTCGGCAAAGCGCAGCCGACCCCTCCCGCGATGCTCGACTACAAGACCCATGTCGATGCCGAGTCGATGTACAACACCCCGCCCACCTATGCGATCTACATTGCCGGGCTGGTGTTCCAGTGGCTCAAGAAGAACGGCGACGTAGCAGCGATGGAACAGAAGAACATCGAGAAGGCCAACCTCATCTATGACTATCTCGAAACCACCGACTTCTATCGCAATCCGGTGGCCAAGGCCGACCGCTCGCGCATGAACGTACCCTTCACGCTGAAGGATGCCGCGCTCGACGAGGAATTCCTCAAGGGTGCCAAAGCGCGCGGCATGGTGCAGTTGAAAGGCCATCGCTCGGTCGGCGGCATGCGCGCCTCGATCTACAACGCCATGCCGGTTGCCGGCGTGCAGGCGCTGGTCGAGTACATGAAAGAATTTGCCGCGAGCAAGGGTTGAGACCATGGCTGACCAATTCAATGTCCTGATCCTCAACAACGTCTCGCAGAATGGCCTGAAGCGCATGGGCGAGCGTTTCGCCTGTGCCAAGGAAGTGGCCCAGCCGGATGCCATCCTGTTGCGCTCGGCCGACCTGCACAGCGTCGACATCGCTAAGTCGGTACTGGCCATCGGCCGCGCCGGCTCCGGCACCAACAACATCCCCGTCAAGGCGATGTCGGAACGCGGTGTGCCGGTGTTCAACGCGCCGGGGGCCAATGCCAACGCCGTGAAGGAACTGGTGCTGGCCGGCATGCTGCTGGCAGCCCGCAACATCGGCGGCGCTCTGAAGTTCGTTGCCGCGTTGGACCCCGCTGATCCCGAGATGGAAAAAAAGGTCGAAGGCGGCAAGAAGACCTATGCCGGCTACGAATTGTCGGGTCACACGCTCGGGGTGATCGGTCTTGGCAAAATCGGTTGCCTGGTCGCCGATGCGGCGATCAAACTCGGCATGAACGTGATCGGCTACGATCCCGAAATCACGGTCGATGCGGCCTGGAGCCTGCCGTCGCAGGTACGTAAGGCCAACTCTCTGGCCGAGGTGCTGAAGGGCAGTCACTTCTTGACGCTGCATGTGCCACTGGTCGATGCGACGCGCAAGATGATCAATGCCGACAGCCTGGCACAGATGAAGCACGGCGCCGTGCTGCTCAACTTCTCGCGCGAAGGCGTCGCCGACGAGGCCGCGGTGCTGGCCGCGCTGGACAGCAAGCAGTTGTCGACCTATGTCTGCGACTTTCCGAGCGCGCACGTTAACAATCATCCGAAAGTCATCGCCCTGCCGCACCTGGGTGCGTCCACCGGGGAAGCCGAGGAGAACTGCGCGGTCATGGTCGCCGATCAGGTACGCGACTACCTGCTCGACGGCAATATCGTCAATTCGGTCAATTTCCCGACTGTGGTCATGCCGCGCGAATCGGCCTTTCGCATCGCCATCGCCAACGCTAACGTGCCGAACATGCTCGGTCAGATTTCGACCGCCATGGCCGAGGCCAAGCTCAACATCCACAACATGATGAACAAGTCCAAGAAGGACATTGCCTACACGCTGGTGGATGTTGACAGCAAGGTACCGAAGAAGGTGGTCGACGCCATCGTCAGGATCGAGGGCGTGCTGTCGGTGCGCTACCTGCCGCAGGACGCCTGATGGCGGGTTCCGTGACCGGCGAGCAGGAAGAACTCGCCCGCCTGCGCGAGGGCATCGACGGCATCGATGATGAAGTGCTGCGCCTGCTATCGCAGCGGGCGCAGCTTGCGCATCGGGTCGGCGAAATCAAGCAGGGCAATATCTACCGCCCCGAACGCGAGGCGCAGGTACTACGGCGCATCGCGAGCAACAATCCCGGCCCCTTGCCCGAGGTCGCCGTCCGGACGATCTTCCGCGAGGTCATGTCCGCCTGCCTGGCACTGGAGCAGCCGCTGCAGATCGCCTATTTCGGCCCGGCCGGTACCTTTACCGAATCGGCCGCCAAACAGCATTTCGGCTCGGCGCCGACCTTCACGCCTTTTCTGACCATCGACGACGTCTTTCGTGCCGTCGAGTCGGGACAGGTGGATTACGGCGTGGTGCCGATCGAGAATTCCACCGAGGGTTCGGTCGGCCGCACGCTCGACCAGATGCTGACATCGCCCTTGATGATCTGCGGCGAAGTGAACCTGCGCATCCACCAGAACCTGATGGCACGGGCCGCTTCGCTGGCCGAGGTGAAACGCCTCTATTCACATGCGCAATCGCTCGCCCAGTGCCACGAGTGGCTCAATCGCCATCAGCCGAACCTGGCGCGCGTGCCGGTCGCCAGCAATGCCGAGGCGGCGCGCATGGCGGCGCAGGACGCGGAAGCCTGCGCCATCGCCGGCGAGGCGGCCGCGCGCCTGTACGAGTTGAACATCCTGGTCGCCAACATCGAGGACGATCCCAACAACACCACACGCTTCGTGGTGCTGGCCCACCACGATGCCGGCCCGTCGGGCAATGACAAGACCTCCTTCGTCTGCTCGGCCCAGAACAAGCCGGGTGCCGTACATGACCTGCTGACACCACTGAAGCTCCACGAAGTCTCGATGTCGCGTTTCGAATCGCGCCCGGCGCGCGGTTTCGGCAACAGCCGCTGGGAATATGTGTTCTTCGTCGATGTCGAAGGCCACCGCAGCGAGCCAAAAGTGGTGGCGGCGCTCGACGACCTGCGTGGCTGCGTCGGCTTCCTCAAGGAACTCGGTTCCTATCCCAAAGCAAAATAAAGAGGTTTTCATGAGCATCACCGATCAGGCTTTGTCCTATATCCGCGGCATTTCTGCCTATGTTCCCGGCAAGCCGATCACCGAACTGGCGCGCGAGATGGGGCTCGCCGTCGACAGTATCGTCAAGCTGGCCTCCAACGAAAACCCGCTGGGCATGAGTCCCAAAGCCCGCGCAGCGGTGGAAAAAGCGATTGGTGGCCTGGAGCGCTATCCCGACCAGTTCGAGTTGATCGCCAAACTGGCCGAGCGGCTGGGCGTATCCCCGAACCAGATCGTCATCGGCAACGGTTCGAACGACGTGCTCGACCTTGCCGCACGCGTGTTTCTCGCACCCGGCCGCTCGTCGGTGTTCGCGCAGCATGCCTTCGCTGTCTATCCCCTGGCGACGCTGTCGACGGGTGCCGAGTGCATCGTCGTGCCGGCGAAGCACTACGGCCATGATCTCGCAGCGATGCAGGCCGCGATCCGTTCCGATACGCGGCTGGTCTGGATCGCCAACCCGAACAACCCGACCGGCAATTTCCTGCCCTACCCGGAGATCCGCGCCTTCCTGGAGTCCGTGCCTGCCGATGTCGCGGTGGTGCTCGACGAGGCCTACAACGAATATCTGCCGCCGGCCGAACGCGCCGATACCGTCGCCTGGATCAAGGATTTCCCCAACCTGATTGTTACCCGTACCTTCTCGAAGATCTACGGGCTGGCCGGCTTGCGTATCGGCTTCGCCGCCGCATCGGCTGAAGTGGCCGATTTGATGAACCGGGTGCGCCAGCCCTTCAACGTGAACAACCTCGCCCTTGCCGCCGCGGGTGCCGCGCTCGACGATCACCTGTTCGTCGCCGAAAGCTACGCACTCAACCGGCGCGGCATGGAGCTGATCGTCGCCGGGCTGAAGCGGCTTGGCCTCGAACACATTCCCTCGCACGGCAATTTCGTCACCTTCGCCGTGGCCGACGGAGCGGCGGTCAATCGGAAACTCCTGCAGCAGGGTGTGATTGTACGTCCTATCGGCGGTTACGGCTTGCCCAACCATCTGCGCGTGACTATCGGCCTCGATACCGAAAACGCGCGCTTCCTTGCAGCGCTGGAGCAATCCCTTTAATGGGCAAGTTGGTAGTTTGTGGCGTCGGACTGATCGGCGGTTCCTTCGCCCTTGCCATAAAGTCGGCGCTGGCGGGACGGCATTGTCCGCAGATTGTCGGCATGGGCCGCACCCGCACGCCGCTGGAGCAGGCACTGCAACTCGGCGTGATCGACGAAATCGCCACCGACTGGGAGAGCGCGCTCAAGGGGGCCGATCTCGTGCTGTTGGGCATGCCGGTCGGCCAGATGCTGCCGGTGATACAGGCCATCGCGCCGCATCTCGAACCGCAGACCGTCGTCACCGATGGTGGCAGCACCAAGAGCGATGTCGTCGCCGCTGCGCGCACCGCTTTGGGCAACAGGATTGGTCAGTTCGTGTCCGGCCATCCGATTGCCGGTGCCGAGAAGAGCGGGGTGGCCGCCGCCAAGTCCGACCTGTACCACGGCAAGCGCGTCGTGCTGACGCCGCTGCCGGAAAACGCCCCGGCCGACGTTGCGGCAGTGCGCGCTGTCTGGGAACTCTGCGGCGCGAAAGTTTCCGAACTCGCCCCGGATGAGCACGACCGCGTCTTCGCTGCCGTCAGCCACCTGCCGCACCTGCTGGCCTTCGCGTTGGTCCATGACCTGGCCGGGCGCGACAACGCCGACCAGCTGTTTTCCTTCGCCGCCGGCGGCTTCCGCGATTTCACCCGCATCGCCAGCAGCCACCCGGAAATGTGGCGTGACATCTGCCTCGCCAACCGTAACGCACTGCTCAAGGAACTGGATGCCTACATGGCCGAGTTGCTGCGCACCCGCGTGTTGCTGGCGAGTGCCAACCAGTCCGGGCTGGAAGCCATGTTCGCCACTGCCCGCGCGCGGCGCGATGCCTGGCTGGAAACGCTGCAACCCGTTGGTGAGTAAAGGGATTATCATTTCCCCGCTAACCACGAAAGGATTTGAAGAATGGGCCTGACCTACGCGGATATCGAACTGGAAAGTGTGTGGGGAAAGCGTCGTATCAGTGCGCGCGCCTTGGTTGATTCGGGTGCGGTTTTCATGATCGTGCCCGAGCATCTGGCTTTGCAGTTGGGTTTTGATCTTGCTGAGGTCAGCCAGCGTGAAGTGATCCTGGCCGATGGATCGCGCCGCGCGGTGCCAATGATTGGGCCCTTGCGCGTTCATTTCGCTGATCGATATTGCGATCTCTCCGCGCTGGTATTTGGCGATGAACCCCTGATGGGTGCGGTACCGATGGAAATGATGGATTTGGTGCTACATCCGGCGACGCAAACCCTGACCGTCAATCCCGCAAGCCCCTATCTGCCGGTGGCGATGGCGAAATGAAAAGTCTGCGCTGGCGAGGCGGCGGTGGCCGTGGCAGGACAAAAACCTAACCATGCCGACAGTCTTTTGGATTTCCGGTTTGCGCGTGATGATTCGGACAAACGATCATCCACCGCCACATGTTCATGTATTGGGGGCGGATGGACGTGCAAAAATCCATATAGACTGCGAAAGTGGGAGTGTCGGATTGGTCTCACACTATGGCGTATCGCGGGCCGACTTGAAGCGAATACTTCAAGTGCTGGAGGCAAGGATCGAGGTTCTTTGCAATGAATGGAGGGCGATTCATGGACAGACTTGACGCGATGATCGATCAATCCGAACAGGCTTCCGCATGGCTTGCGGAAGCGCCGCGCGCGCTGGCGGTCGGGATTGACAAAGGTAGGTTGGTGCTTGAGCTTTCAACCGGTGTTGTCGTTTCCTTGCCGTGGTCGCAAACACATCTCGGCGTAAAAATCCCAACTACTGCGGAAATTCTTGGCGGCGGCCTTGATGTCTACTTTCCTGATCTGGATGAGGCGCTATTCGTCCCGGATTTGCTCGCCGATATCGCTCATCTCAGGAAGGCAGCATAGTCAATGAAAAGTCGGCGCTGGCAGGACGGCGGAGAGCCCGGGTTGCCTTAAACGATGAATGAGGAGTGTGTCATGGGGCATACCTACGCCGACTTGAAAATCACCAATCTGTTCGATAAACGGAGCATCGACGTCCGCGCCTTGGTGGATACCGGAGCCACCTTCATGTGCCTCACCGAGCAGGATGCGGTGCAACTGGGCTTTGACTTGTCCGAGGTCAGTCAGCAGGTCGTCACTCACGCCGAAGGCCGGCAGCGCAAGGTGCCGAAAATTGCCCCCATCGAAATCGCCTTTGCCAATCGAAATTACGTTACCGAGGCGCTGGTAATGGGCAATGAGCCGTTGATGGGCGTTTTACCGCTGGAGGCGATGGACCTGATGGTCGATCCGCTGCGCCAGCAACTGGTGGTCAATCCCGAGCATCCAAATTACCCGGTAGCCTTGGCGAAATGAAAAGTCGGCGCTGGCGGGACGGCGAATGTCTGATTTGTTCTGACCGACGCAAAAGCTTGTTTGACACCTCGATAGGTGCCTAATTCACGTTAGCCATCTATAGCCATGTCCGACACAGAGAAATCTAAGAACGCGTCTCACTGGTGGGAGTACTACGTAGTACGGTATTTCATCGGCACGATAGTCGGCGCCGGTGCAATATTGATGTTCAACGAAGAGTCAGCGTCCCCGCTGAAAGGCGCCCTATTTCCGGCCATATCAAGCTTCAAAGACGCGGGTATTCATCACTTGCTCGTGCTTATCGCACTGGGGTTGGCATATTGCTACATTGCCAGCGCGCCCATACTGACAATGCATGCGCTTCGAGCCCAGATCGAGTTCGACAGTAAGCGATGCTTCTCTTCGGCGAGCGCTTGGTTTGTCGCCTTCTTCTCCATTCTGCTCATCAGTGCATATCTGTTCTTGTCGCTACCTCTCTCAAGCTGGCGGTTCATTGCCATCGTTTTTGTGTGTCTAATCTTGGCGCTTCAATTCACTCTTTTTGTCGAAGCCAAACAAAACAGCTTCGAGAAAATCACCAATTACTACTGGTCCCTAAGTTCTGCGAGGGCATCCGCTGCGCCTCAAGTGCAAGAGTACGTTGAGTCCTATCGGCACCTTCGGGAGCATGGAAACGCCTTTGCCATTATCATTTTCGAGCTCGGTTTCGCTATGGCTGCTATATCTGTTCCCAGCCTCAGCATGTTGGCAATTCTGTTGCTTCTTTGGGTCATTCCGGCCGCCGGCGTCTGGATGGTTGGCACTGTCTTGGAAACCAAGCTTGCCAATGCTCCCAAATAGCTGGCTAACCCATCGTTCCAGGGGACGCTGCGCGATGAAGCCGCGCAGCGCCCCTGAACTCAGACGTTGGGCGTCACGAAGAATCTCGCAAATATAATGGTCCCTCAAACAAAATCACTTTGGTGGCGCTGTGGCAAATAATTTCAAGAGTGATGACAGTTTCCTAAGAAAACTCGCCGTCGGTGCCGCTGGCACGAATGCAACAATCAGCCGATTGAAGGCGTTGGGATTTAATCCCATTGAACTTGAGCGCGGTTCTACAGGTTTCAAGATATGGAAGAAGATCAAGATCAAGCGAGTGCGGGTTCCCGACATTCTGTGCCTGAACACAGGCATACGGTTTGAGTCCCGTGGCAAGACAAAGCTTGAGATATCAATGTCACATTCCCTTAATGACCCGAAGCGGACATGGGATGCTGGTATGCGGGACGACGACCTTGTTTCAATCGTCGTCTTCGAGCAAGACGACGACTCTCCCGTAGATTTGAAACGAATCTCGCCTATTCACTTTGTCAGCGTGAAGGACATGCGGAAGGCGTTTGTCGCCGAACAGGTATCTATCACCCAACCAAAAGGTGTCGAGGAAGGCTCCGAAATACGGGTGATGTGGACATGTGCTGCCGCCAATCAGCGGTCCGTTGTTTTCGCCCTGGAATCTGGGAGGATCAGCCTGACACCTATCCCGGAGGCACGGCGTCAATCCATCCAGTTGAGCCGGAGCAAAGGCAAGATAACCTTGCTGCCACAGGTCAGCGCTGGTGATACCGTCGAGGCAAATCAGATTGTGGCGTCAGTTGTTCCGGTCAACACAAAGCTCCAGTGCCCCACGTCAGTTAGCGAAGCCTATTTCATAGACAAACTCGCAAGCGTCAACTTAAGCGAGCGGTACGCTGCCGCAAAAGCGCTACGGTACAGAGGCTACACCACTGCCAAGCCGCTGCTCGTAGCAAGAATGACCGATGCCGACGAGGATATTTATGTCCAGCTTGAGGCTGCGGCTGCCCTTGCGGCATATGGCGAGCCGAGCGGCTGGGAGTTCATGGAGAACAAGCTGCGCAGTCCAGTCATGACGGTTCCCCTTGAGACGCAGCTTGAAACGGTCATAGTCGCATCCGAAATACCCAAGAGTCGGAGCGAAGAGTTGCTGATCGAAGTGTTGCGGGACACGGAACGTGACGACGAACTGCGCGCTGGAGCAGCTTGGGCACTTGGCCAATTTCCTTCTGCTATATCGGCGACCGCACTTGTTGATACATTCAACTCAAGTCCCTTGGAGATCAAGGTTGAAGCTGCCCGCGCGCTTTTGCGGATTGCTGAGCCACAAATTCCTCACTTGATTGATCACTTGAAGAACGGTGACCCCGCCAAGCGCGATGGTCTGTCATGGGTACTTGCTCGAACAGGCCAATTCAATCCATCAGACTTTGTCGTCGGCGCCGACGAGAACCTCAGAAGATGGATAAGCTACATCGTCGGCTATGGCAAAGATAAATTTGTTCAGGGCGATGTTGAAGCCATCTGCAAGGCAGACCCGGAAGTCTATTTCGCCGCAAGTGTGTTGTGGCAGATTGTGGCAAGCTGGGTCAACGACCTGAGGGAATTCTGACATGCAGAGCAAACCGCTTTACCGCACCGCCGGTGGCCATGCCTATGTTGGCGATTCTCTTGAGCTTCTCTTGGAATTGCCCGACAACAGCATTGATCTAGTTATGACGTCGCCACCGTTCGCACTTCTGCGCCAAAAGACCTATGGCAATGTCGAGGAAACAGAATATGTCCGGTGGATTAAGCCATTCGGTCAGGAGGTTTTCCGAGTTCTCAAGGAAAGCGGGAGTTTCGTTCTCGACTTAGGGGGGGCATACCGTTCTGGTGTCCCATCCCGTTCTCTATACAACTTCCGCGTTCTCTTGGCTTTCTGCGACGAGATCGGGTTTCACCTTGCTGAAGATTTCTACTGGTTCAATCCGGCAAAGCTGCCGTCACCAATTGAATGGGTAAATAAACGAAAAATTCGGGCAAAGGATTCCGTTAACACGGTTTGGTGGTTTAGTAAGACCGCCTTTCCGAAAGCTGACGTTCGGAAAGTGCTGGCTCCATATTCGGATAGGATGAAGAAGTTGATCAAAGACCCGGAGAGTTTCTATACGCCAAATAAACGCCCGTCAGGCCATGACATAAGTGCTGGGTTTGGCAAGGATAATGGAGGAGCGATTCCTTCCAACCTCCTTTCTATACCGAACACCGACAGCAATTCAAGCTATCTCCGACTTTGCAAGGAACTTGGCCTGGAACGCCATCCGGCGCGATTCCCTTCAGAACTCCCAGCGTTTTTTATCAAGATGCTGACCGACGAGGAGGATGTCGTCTTAGACATTTTTGGCGGATCAAACACCACCGGATTTACTGCCGAAGCTCTAAAGCGGAAGTGGGTTACTTTTGAGATGAATCGGGAATATCTTGCTTCATCCGCACTTCGGTTCCTTGATGGACATAGTCCTGAGACCGTGAAGCGAGTACTGAGGGAGATAAACAACAGTCATGCCAATTACTTTATTGGTGAGACGATATGCGCTTTAGACCCCGCAAAGAAAGCAAAGTCGAAGGATGAATCTCTGGGTCAAGGAGCGTTGTTTGTTTCTGAGGCTGATGCGAGGTAGCCAATCTATCCGAAGACGCCCAACCCGGCAGTCCACTCTGACGCTGCGCTAAAAGCCGCGCATCCCGCTCACTTCTACGTTGGACATTGATCACTTTCGAATGACGTATCTCGATCTTCCCCCATTGTTGAGGGCCACCGGCACCATAAAGCTGCCCGGCTCGAAGAGCATTTCCAACCGCATGTTGCTGCTTGCGGCGCTAGCCGAAGGCGTAACGGAAATCCGCGACCTGCTGGATTCCGACGACACGCGGGTGATGCTGGCCGCGCTGCAAAAAGTCGGCGCTGGCGTGACGGCTTCAGCCGACACGCCGCGTGAAATGGTGACGGCGCTTGGCGGCAATGCTTACCGTGTTGAAGGCTGTGCCGGCGTTTTTCCGGGCAAGGAAGCCGACCTGTTCATGGGCAATGCCGGCACGGCGATCCGGCCGCTGACGGCGGTACTGGCCTTGTGCGGCGGCCATTACACGTTGAGCGGCGTGCCGCGCATGCACGAGCGACCGATCGGCGACCTGGTCGATGGCCTGCGCCAGATCGGCTGCGACGTGCGTTACACCGGCAGCGAAGGTTTTCCACCGCTGGAAATATTCCCGGCGCAGGTGAATCTTGCCGCGCCGATCAGGGTGCGCGGCGATGTTTCGTCGCAGTTCCTCACCGCCTTGCTGATGGCCTTGCCGCTCACCGGCCAGACGGCTGTCATCGAGATGACCACCGAACTCATCTCCAGGCCCTACATCGAAATCACGCTGAACCTGATGGCGCGCTTCGGCGTGACGGTGGAGCGCGACGGTTGGTCGCGTTTCACGCTTCCTGCCGGGCAGCGCTATCGCAGTCCCGGCCTGCTGCATGTCGAAGGCGATGCCTCGGCCGCCTCGTATTTCCTCGCCGCCGGCGCCATCGCCGGCGGCCCGGTACGTGTGGAAGGTGTTGGCCGCGAAAGTATCCAGGGCGACGTGAAGTTTGCCGATGCGCTGGAAGCCATGGGCGCGCAGATCACCTGGGGCGACAACTTCATCGAGGCTTCTGCGCCGACCATTGGCAAGCTGAAGGCTTTCGACCTTGACCTCAACCACATCCCCGATGCGGCGATGACGCTGGCGGTGGCGGCGCTGTTCGCCGACGGTAAATGCACTCTGCGCAATATTGGCTCGTGGCGTGTAAAGGAAACCGACCGCATCGCCGCGATGGCGACTGAATTGCGCAAACTGGGTGCCACAGTGGAAGAGGGCGATGATTACCTTGCCGTCCTGCCAGCGCCGACTTTTCAGGCCAACGCATCCATCGACACCTACGACGACCACCGCATGGCGATGTGCTTCTCGCTGGCTGCGCTGGGCGGCGTACCGGTGCGCATCAACGAGCCGGGTTGCGTCGCCAAGACTTTTCCGCATTATTTCGATGCCTTCGCGCAGATCGCCGCACCGGTGATTGCCATCGACGGACCCTCGGCCTCCGGCAAGGGCACGGTCGCGCAGCGCGTCGCCGCCGCGCTCGGCTTCCATTTCCTCGACAGCGGGGCGCTGTATCGCCTGACCGCGTTGGCGGCAATGAAAGCCGGCGTGGCGCTGGATGATGAAGCGGGCGTCGCCGCGCTGGCCGGCAATCTGCCTGCGGAGTTTCCGGGCGACAGGATTCTGCTTGCCGGTGAAGAGGTTAACGAGGCCATCCGGGCCGAGGAAGTCGGGATCGGCGCGTCGAAAGTGGCCGCCCTGCCGGCCGTGCGGGCGGCATTGCTGGACCGCCAGCGCACCTATCGACGCTTCCCCGGACTGGTGGCCGACGGCCGGGACATGGGTTCGGTGGTGTTCCCCGAAGCGCCAGTGAAGGTGTTTTTGACCGCGAGTGCCGAGGCGCGTGGTGCAAGGCGCTATAAACAGTTGATCGACAAGGGAATGCCTGCTAACATGCGGCCCCTTTTGCAGGACATTGTGCAGGACCTGAGGGAACGCGATGCGCGCGATGCCGCACGCGCCGTGGCACCCTTGAAGCAGTGCGACGATGCCGACCTGGTGGATACCACCGCGTTGACCATCGACGAAGCCGTGGCAACCGTGATGGACAGCGTTCACCGCAAATTGCCTTTTTCAAACTAACCCGTTGTCAAGACGGATAATTCTTGGAACCTTAACCCTTTATGTCTGCTACCGCTGCTGCCGTACCCGCTGAAATCAGCACCATGGAATCCTTTGCCGCCCTGTTTGAAGAAAGCCTTACGCGCCAGGAAATGCGCGCCGGCGAAGTCATCACGGCCGAAGTCGTCCGCGTCGACCAGAACTTCGTGGTCGTCAATGCCGGACTGAAATCCGAATCTTTCATCTCGGTCGAAGAATTCAAGAACGACCGCGGAGAAGTTGAAGCCAACCCGGGCGATTTCGTCCTGGTGGCCATCGAAATGCTCGAAGACGGTTACGGCGAAACCCGCCTGAGCCGCGACAAGGCCAAGCGCATCGCTGCCTGGAACGACCTCGACAAGGCCATGACCGAGAGCATTCTCGTCAAGGGCGTCATCACCGGCAAGGTCAAGGGTGGCCTGACCGTCATGACCAATGGCATCCGCGCCTTCCTGCCCGGTTCGCTGGTCGACACCCGCCCGGTCAAGGACACCACGCCTTTTGAAGGCAAGGAATTCGAGTTCAAGGTCATCAAGCTCGACCGCAAGCGCAACAACGTCGTGGTGTCACGGCGTGCGGTGATGGAAGCCAACATGGGTGAAGAGCGCCAGAAGTTGCTGGAGAACCTCTCCGAAGGCACCATCGTCAAGGGCGTGGTCAAGAACATCACCGAGTACGGCGCCTTCGTCGACCTCGGCGGCATCGACGGCCTGCTGCACATCACCGACCTGGCCTGGCGCCGCGTGCGTCACCCGTCGGAAGTCCTCAACGTCGGCGACGAAGTCACCGCCAAGGTGCTCAAGTTCGACCAGGAAAAGAACCGTGTATCCCTCGGCATGAAGCAACTGGGCGAAGATCCGTGGGTGGGCATCGCCCGTCGCTACCCGTCCGGCACGCGCCTGTTCGGCAAGGTGACCAACTTGACCGATTACGGTTCGTTCGTCGAAATCGAGCAGGGTATCGAAGGCCTGGTGCACGTCTCAGAGATGGACTGGACCAACAAGAACATCCACCCGTCCAAGGTGGTCCAGCTGGGCGACGAAGTCGAAGTGATGATCCTCGAAATCGACGAGGAGCGTCGCCGCATCTCCCTCGGCATGAAACAGTGCCAGCCAAACCCGTGGGACGATTTCTCGATGAACCACAAGAAGGGCGACAAGGTGAAGGGCGCCATCAAGTCGATCACCGACTTCGGCATTTTCATCGGCCTGCCCGGCGGCATCGACGGCCTGGTGCATCTGTCCGACCTCTCCTGGTCGCTGACTGGCGAAGAGGCCAAGCAGAATTACAAGAAGGGCGACGAAGTCGAAGCCCTGGTGCTATCGATCGACGTCGAGAAGGAGCGCATATCCCTTGGCATCAAGCAGATGGATGGCGACCCCTTTACCAGCTTCATCGCTACCCACGACAAGAACAGCCTGGTCAGCGGCACGGTCAAGTCGGTCGATGCCAAGGGTGCGGTGATCGATCTGGGCGGCGATGTCGAAGGCTATCTGCGCGTCTCCGAGTTCTCGCGTGATCGCATCGAAGACCTGAGCCAGCACCTGCGTGTCGGCGACAGCGTCGAGGCCCTGATCACCAACGTGGACCGCAAGTCGCGTTCGATCAACCTGTCGATCAAGGCGAAGGACCACGCCGAGCAAAGCGAAGCGATCCAGAAGCTGGCGAGCGATTCAGCGGCTGCAGCAACCGGCACCACCAATCTCGGTGCCCTGCTCAAAGCCAAGATGAATCAGCAGTAACCCACACTGAAGAAAGTTCAGGTCATGACCAAGTCCGAGTTGATCGCTCGCCTGGCACTGCGCTTTCCGCAGTTGGTGACGAAGGATGCCGACCTGTCCGTGAAGATGATCCTCGATGCGATGACCGAGGCCCTGGCCCAGGGTGATCGCATCGAGATTCGCGGCTTTGGCAGTTTTTCGCTCAACTATCGTCCGCCACGCATCGGCCGCAACCCCAAGTCCGGGGACAAGGTGCAGGTGCCGGCGAAATACGTGCCGCACTTCAAGGCCGGCAAGGAGCTGCGCGAACGCGTCGATCAGGTTGCCGCCAACGGGCAGTAAGGCGATACCGTCATGAATGCGCTGCTCTGGATTCTGCGCGGCATCCTGTTCGTGCTCCTGCTCGGGCTCGCGATCAAGAACGGCGGCGAAGTGGAGTTGCGCTTCTTCTTCGATGCCCATTGGCAGGCGCCCATGTCGCTGGTTCTGCTGGTAGCCCTTTCTGTCGGTGTCGTGCTGGGCCTGCTGGCGTTGTTGCCGCAGATATTTCGCCTGCGGCGCAGTCTTTCCCGATTGCAGCGGCAGGGGGGTGGTAGTACCGTGACTCCGGTGATCCCGGACGGCCCGGGCTGATCCATTGTGGAAATCGAACTGTGGTGGCTGCTGGTCCTGCCGGTGTTCTTCGGCCTCGGCTGGCTGGCGGCGCGCATCGATATCAAACAGCTGCTGAATGAATCGCGGGCTTTGCCCCGCTCCTATTTCACCGGTCTCAACTTCCTGCTCAACGAGCAGCCGGACAAGGCCATCGAGGCCTTCCTCGAAGCCGCGCGCATCGATCCCGAAACCATCGAACTGCATTTTGCCCTCGGCAGCCTGTTCCGCCGCCGCGGCGAGACCGACCGGGCGATCCGCGTGCACAAACACCTGATCGAGCGCGACGCCTCGCTGTCGCAACTGACGCCCGACCAGCGCCTGCACGCCCTGTCCGAACTGGGTCAGGACTACCTCAAGGCCGGCCTGCTCGACCGCGCCGAGGAGATCTTCCTCAAGTTGCGCGGCACCGGCCGCGACGAGGAGGCCCTGCGCAACCTGCTGGAGATCTACCAGCAGGAAAAGGAATGGGAAAAGGCGATCGACATCGCCGGCATGATGCCCGGCCATGCCGAGCACCTGTGGCAGAAGGAAATTGCCGAGTTCCATTGCGAACTGGCCGGAGCCCATCTGCTCAACGGCCGCCTCGATGCGGCGCGCGAGCGCTTGACGGCGGCGCTGACCGCGAACCGTCGCTGCGTGCGCGCCACCCTGATGATGGGTGAGCTGGAAGCAAAAGTCGGCAATGGCGAGACGGCATTATCGACCTGGCAGACCATCGAGCACCAGAATCCGGTGTTCCTGTCCCTGGTGGCCGAGAAGATGATGGGCGTCTATCGCGAACTGGGGCGGGAAGCCATCGGCATCGATGTATTGCGCAGCTACCTGGCGCACTATCCCTCCATCGATTTGCTGGATACGGCCTATGTCGCCGAACAGGCTGCAAACGGGCCCGAGGCGGCCTATACGCTGGTACGGGACGAGTTGCGGCGCAATCCGACGCTGCTGGGCCTCGACAAGCTGCTCGAAGCACAGATCCTGCTAGCACCGCCGGAGCGTCGCGCCGATCTCGACCTGATCAAGAACCTGATCCACAACCACACGCGCCGCGTCGCACGCTACCGCTGCGACGATTGCGGCTTCAAGGCGCGCCAGTTCCACTGGCGCTGCCCGGCCTGCGGCGGCTGGGAAACCTTCCCGCCCAAGCGCACCGAAGAATTCGACCTGAATCCCTGACCGCCATTCGCCATGAATCTTCCTGATACCCGTCATTCTCGCATTCTGGTCGTCGGCGACGTTATGCTTGACCGCTACTGGTTCGGCGACGTCGCACGCATTTCTCCCGAAGCCCCGGTGCCGGTGGTCAAGGTGGATCGTGTCGAGGAACGTCCCGGCGGGGCGGCCAACGTCGCCCGCAATATCGCCGCACTCGGTGCGGAGGTCGCCTTGCTGTCGGTGGTCGGCACGGACGAGGCCGGCCACTCACTGGCCCGCCTGTTGGCCGAGGCCGGCATCGAGGCCAGCCTGCACGAGGACACTCAGTTCAACACCACGGTCAAGCTGCGCGTACTTGGCCGCCAGCAGCAGTTGCTGCGCATCGATTTCGAAAGTTCTCCGACCCACGAGGTGCTGGATTCGAAGCTGGTCGAGTTCCGCCAGCGCATTGCCGACTGCAATGTAGTGATCCTCTCGGATTACGGCAAGGGGGGTCTGGCGCATATCGCCGAGATGATCCGGATGGCGTGCGAACATGAAAAACCCGTGCTGGTCGATCCGAAGGGCGACGACTACGCGCGTTACGCCGGTGCGTCCGTCATCACACCCAACCGTGTCGAGCTGCGCGAGGTGATCGGCCGCTGGAGCGACGAGAACGACCTGTCACGCCGGGTCGCCGCGCTACGCCACGACCTCGGCATCGGTGCGCTGCTGCTGACGCGTTCGGAGGAGGGCATGACCCTGTTCACCGACGGCCGGCCGCGCTACGAAGCAGCCCATGCGCGCGAGGTGTATGACGTCAGCGGCGCGGGCGATACCGTGATCGCCACCCTGGCGGTGATGATGGCCAGCGGCGAGTCGCTGGAGAACGCCATGCGCTGGGCCAATCGGGCCGCCGGCGTCGTGGTCGGCAAGCTCGGCACCGCCACCTGCACGCTCGATGAGTTGAAAGGATAGCCATGTATACCGTCGTTACCGGAGCCTGCGGGTTTATCGGTGCCAACCTTGTCAAGGCGCTGAACGAGCGCGGCATCGACCAGGTCATCGCCGTCGACAACCTCAAGAAGGCCGACAAGTTCCGCAACCTGGTCGATTGCGAGATCGTCGATTATCTCGACAAGCATGAGTTCCTGCATCTGGTACAGGCCGGCGAACTCGACGGCGCCATCGAGGCAATCTTCCATCAGGGTGCCTGCTCCGACACCATGGAGAACGACGGCCACTACATGATGGAGAACAATTTCCGTTACTCCCACACCCTGCTCGATTTCTGCCTCGACCAGGAAGTGCCCTTCCTGTATGCCTCCAGCGCCTCGGTCTATGGCGCCGGCCGGGTCTTCAGCGAGGCCCGCGCGCACGAAGGGCCGCTCAACGTCTATGGCTATTCGAAGTTCCTGTTTGACCAGATCGTGCGCCGCCGTCTCGCCAGCGCCGACTTTTCCTCGCAGGTCGTGGGTTTCCGCTACTTCAACGTCTATGGTCCGCGCGAGCAGCACAAGGGGCGCATGGCCTCGGTGGCCTTCCACCACTTCCACCAGTATCGCGAAACCGGCAAGGTGAAGCTGTTCGAAGGCTGCGACGGCTACAGCCACGGCGAACAAAGTCGCGACTTCGTCTATGTCGAGGATGTCGTCAAGGTCAACCTGCATTTCCTCGACCACCCCCATCAGTCGGGCATCTTCAACCTCGGCACCGGCCGTGCCCAGCCCTTCAACGACATCGCCCACGCCACCGTGAATGCCTGCCGGGCGCTGGAAGACCAGCCGCCGCTGACGTTGGAAGAGATGGTGAGTCAGGGCATCGTCGAATACATCGAATTCCCGGCAGCGCTCAAAGGCAAGTACCAGAGCTTCACCCAGGCCGACATCGCCGCCCTGCGCGAAGCCGGCTACAGCGAAGAATTCCATAGCGTCGCGGCAGGCGTTGCCAAGTACGTCCAATGCCTGACGACCAAGTGACAACCCTCGCCGATTGCATCGGCAATACGCCGCTGGTGCAGTTGCAACGACTGCCGGGGGCTGAAAACACCCGGCGCAACAATGTCATCCTCGCCAAGCTGGAAGGCAACAACCCGGCCGGGTCGGTCAAGGACCGGCCGGCGTTGTCGATGATCCTGCACGCCGAGGCGCGCGGCGACATTAAGCCCGGCGACACGCTGATCGAGGCCACCTCCGGCAACACCGGCATCGCGCTGGCCATGGTGGCCGCCGCCCGTGGCTACAAGATGATCCTGGTCATGCCGGAAAACCAGAGCCAGGAACGTCGCCAGGCCATGCGCGCCTACGGTGCCGAACTGGTGCTGACGCCCAGAACCGCCAGCATGGAAGGCGCGCGCGATGCCGCCGAGCGCATGGTGCGCGAAGGACAGGGCAGCATGCTCGACCAGTTCGCCAATCCCGACAACCCGCTGGCTCACTACGAAGGCACCGGGCCGGAGATTTGGCGCGATACGGCGGGCACGATTACCCATTTCGTGTCAAGCATGGGCACCACCGGCACCATCATGGGCTGCTCGCGCTACCTGAAGCAAATGAACCCGGCGATCCGGATCGTCGGCTGCCAACCGGCCGACGGGGCGCAGATTCCCGGCATCCGCAAGTGGCCGACCGAATACTTGCCGAAGATCTGCGACTTTTCGCGTGTCGACCGGCTCGAATCCGTTTCACAAGCGGATGCCGAGGAAATGACGCGGCGGCTGGCGGCGGAAGAGGGCATCTGCGCCGGCATTTCCTCCGGCGGAGCGCTGGCCGTGGCGCTGCGCATCGCCGCCGAAGTCGAGAACGCCGTGATCGTCAGCATCGTCTGCGACCGTGGCGACCGCTACCTGTCCACCGGGGTGTTCCCCTCATGACGCCGGTCCTCACCTTCGACATCGAGACGATTCCCGACATCGCCGGCCTGCGCCGCCTGCATGAACTGCCGGATGACCTCGCCGAAGCCGAAGTCGCCGAGTTCGCCTTCCAGAAGCAGCGGGCAAAGAACGGTTCCGACTTCCAGCCGCACCATCTGCAGCGGGTCATCGTCATCTCCTGTGCGCTACGTAGCGACGAGGGTTTCAAGGTCTGGTCGCTGGCCGAGCCGAAATCGGGCGAAGGCGAGATCATCCAGCGCTTTTTCGACGGCATCGGCAAATACACGCCGCAGGTCGTTTCGTGGAACGGGGGAGGATTCGACCTGCCGGTGCTGCACTATCGCGGCCTGATCCACGGCGTCGCCGCCCCGCGCTACTGGGACCTCGGCGAGGACGACCGCGATTTCAAGTGGAACAACTACATCAGCCGCTATCACACGCGCCACCTCGACCTGATGGACCTGCTGGCGATGTACCAGCCGCGCGCCAACGCCCCGCTCGACCAGTTGGTGAAGCTGATGGGCCTGCCCGGCAAGCTCGGCATGGACGGCGGGGCGGTGTGGGGGGCGTGGCTGGCGGGCGAGCGCGACGCCATCCGCGACTACTGCGAGACCGACGTGGTCAATACCTACCTCGTCTATCTGCGCTTCCAGAAGATGCGCGGCAACCTGTCGGCGCAGGCGCACGCAGCCGAAGTGGCGGTGGTACGCGACCATCTGGCGGCGCTCGACGCGCCGCACTGGCAAGAGTTCCTGGCCACCTGGCCGCAATAAGCCTTCAAGGCGCCGTCCTGCCGGCGCCGACTTTTACCGCTCTTTGCGGATGGCGGCAAGGCAGCGCTGGAAGCCGTCAGCCTGTTCCCAATCCTCGATCGGCACGGGCAGTTTGTGCTGCCAGTTGGGATGCTGGTCTTCGAGGGTGCCGGGTACGTTGGCCTGCTCGACCACGCCCAGCAGGTCCTCGGGCTGGACCACCAGAATCTGTGCGGAGGAACGGGCCAGATAGGCGTGAATGGCGATGACGATCTCGTGCGTCAATTCCGGCAGGGTGGCCGGATCGGTGCTGGCGCCTTCCGCCAACAGCCCCTGGCGTTGCAAAACCCACAGCAGGCGGCCGCGATCCCAGTTGCGCTCGGCAATCAGGTGCTGGCGCACCTCTTCGTTGGGGAATAGGTGCAGTTCCGTGCGGATATCGATGTCGATGCCCTGCCAGAAACCGGCCAGCGTCGGCAGGTCGTGGGTGCCCGCCGCCACCAGCGCCTGCGCCGGCATGTGTTCCGGCAGGCGGAAGTTGGCGTCGGGATAGCGTTCGAACAGCAAGGGGTGATAGGACAGCACATCGGCGTCGAACAGCCGTGCGCGGAAACCGTCGGGGACGGTGCCGAGGTCCTCGCCGATGACCAGGCAGGCGTTCAGCCGGCTTTCTTCGGCGACGATGCGCAGCATGTCTTCGAAAGGGTAATGCACGTAGGCGCCTTCGCTGGCGGGTGTGCCGTTCGGTACCCAGAAAATGCGCTGCAAGCCCATCACATGGTCGATGCGCAGGGCGCCGGCATGCTTCATGTTGGCGCGCAGGATCTCGACGAACGGGGCGAAATCCACCTCGGCGAGCCGGTGCGGCACGAAGGGCGGCAGGCCCCAAGCCTGGCCGAGCAGGTTCAACTCGTCGGGCGGGGCACCGGCCTGCGCGCCGTCAGCGAAGACCGCCTGCCAGCTCCAGATCTCCGAGCCGCCGGGGTTGGCGCCGACCGCGAGATCCTGATACAGGCCGACGGCCATGCCGAGTTCGCGGGCGCGAGCGCTGGCCGCTTGCAGTTGCTCATCCGCCAGCCATTGCAGCCAGGCAGACCAGCTTACGGCCGCTTCATGGTCGGCGGCGAAGGACGCGACGGCGCGCGCGTCGGGATCGCGATACTCCGCCGGCCACGCGGGCCAGCCCCAGACATTTGCGCTCTGGGCGCGAAAATGCGCTTGCAGCGCTTCAAAGCGGGCGTGGTGCTCCAGCGCGTCGCCCTGAGCGATCCGCCAGGCAAGGAATTCGTCCTGGCGCGCGCCGGAATTGTCATGAAAATAGGCGAACAGCAGGCGCAGGATGGCGAACTTGGCTTGCGCCACGCCGACGAAATCGACACAGGTCGTGGCCCTTAGCGCCTCCAGACGCGCTAAAAAGTCGGTGCTGGCGACACGGCTTTGCGCTGCCGGGCAGGAGGAAAATTCCGCCACCGCTTCGACGTCGATGTAGAGCACGTTGAGAAAACCGCGGTGCGAGGGACTGTAGGGGCTGATCTGCGTCGGGTTGTCGGGGAACAGGGCGTGCAGGGGATTGACCCCGACGATGTCGCCGCCCGCCGCAGCGGTGAATTCGAGCAGGTGGCGCAGGTCGGTGAAGTCGCCAATGCCCCAGTTGCGCCGCGAACGTACGCCATACAGTTGCACTGTCAGCCCCCAGATGCGTTTGCCGGCCTGTAGCGCCCCCGGTCGGTGGCAGTGCGGCAAGTCAGCCGCCGGGGCGGGCGGGGGAGGATGAACGACGCCCGTCTCCGGTTCCGCATCGACGTGCATGGCCGCCAGCAACGCGGCATAGGTGGCGTCAGAGGTCGGGTGATAGCCGCCCCAGATGTCGTGGTAGGCAGCGCCGATACCGTATTGGCTGGCAAGGGCTTTCAGGGCGGTAGGCATAGGAGTCACTCGGTATCGATCTGGCGTAACAAGGCGAGGGTACGTCCTTCCAGCGGATAGCAGGAGCCGCCCTCGAAGCGGCCATCGATATCCAGCCCGTCGTGGTAATGGGTGTCGAGTATCGATTCCCAGCGGCACACTGCACAGATGATCGGCAGGCGAAACTCGATGTGCTCGTGGTGGGAGTTGAACAGCAGCAGGAAATTGTCGTCGCGCACGCCGTGGCCGCGCCGATCGACCTCGCCGAGCGCCTCGCCGGACAGGAACACGCCGAGGCTGCGGGCGTGTTCCTTCGCCCATTCCTGGTCGCTCATCTCGCTGCCGTCGGGATTGATCCAGTAGACGTCCTTCAGGTCGGCACCGCGGATGGTGCGACCCTGGAAGAAGTTGCGGCGGTGAAAGACCGGATGGTCGCGGCGCAACCGGATCAGGCGCACCACGAAATTCAGCAACGACTCATCTTCCGGCTTGAGATCCCAGTTCACCCAACTGATCTCGTTGTCCTGACAGTAGGCGTTGTTGTTGCCCAACTGGGTGCGGCCCATCTCGTCGCCGGCCAGCAGCATCGGCACCCCCTGGGAGAGGAACAGCGTGGCGAGCAGGTTGCGTTTCTGGCGCGCGCGGCAGTCGGCAATGACGGGATCGTCGCTCTCGCCCTCGACCCCGCAGTTCCACGACAGGTTGCGGTTGCTGCCGTCGCGGTTGTCCTCGCCGTTGGCCTGATTGTGCTTGTCGTTGTAGCTGACCAGATCGTGCAGCGTCAGGCCATCGTGGCAGGTGATGTAGTTGATGCTGGCATGCGGCCGCCGGCCGTTGTGGGCATACAGGTCGCTGGACCCGGTCAGGCGCGTGGCGAATTCGCCGATGACACCGCCATCGCCCTTCCAATAGGCACGCATGCTGTCGCGGTAGCGGTCGTTCCATTCGGCCCAGCCGAGCGGGAAGTTGCCGACCTGGTAGCCGCCTTCGCCGAGGTCCCAGGGCTCGGCGATCAACTTGACCTGTGACAGCACCGGGTCCTGGTGCAAAATGACGAAGAAGGCGCCAAGCCGGTCGACGGCGTGCAGTTCGCGCGCCAGCGCGGCCGCCAGGTCGAAACGGAAGCCATCGACGTGCATTTCTTGCACCCAGTAGCGCAGCGAATCCATGATCAACTGCAATACGCGCGGATGCTGCAGGTTGAGCGTGTTGCCGCAGCCGGTGTAGTCCATGTAGTAGCGGCGGTTGTGATTCGTCAGCCGGTAATAGACGCTGTTGTCGATGCCCTTGAAACTGAGGGTCGGGCCGAGGTGGTTGCCTTCCGCAGTGTGGTTGTAGACCACATCGAGGATGACCTCAATGCCGACCGAGTGCAGCCCCTTGACCATGGTCTTGAATTCCTTGATCGAACCGCTGGACGAATAGCGCATGTCGGGCGCAAAGAAACCGATCGAGTTGTAGCCCCAGTAGTTGCGGCGCTCGCGCATGGCCAGATGGTGGTCGTCGACGAAGGCGTGGATCGGCATCAATTCCACCGAGGTGACGCCGAGGCGCTTGAGATGATCGATCACGGGGGCGGTCGACAGGGCGGCATAGGTGCCGCGCAGGGGGGGCGGCACCTCCGGATGGTTCAGGGTGAAGCCGCGCACGTGCAGTTCGTAGACCACCATCTCGTGCCAGGGAATCGCCGGGGAGCGGTCGTCGCCCCAGGAAAAGGCTTGGTCGACCACCTGGCACTTGAGCATGCCGGCAGCGTTGTCGTGCATGTCGGGAAACGAGTCGTCACCGGCAGCACCGACGCGATAGCCGAAATGCGCGTCGCTCCAGTCGATCTCGTGGATGATGTTCTTGGCGTAGGGATCGAGCAGCAATTTGTTCGGATTGAAGCGGTGGCCGCTGGTCGGTTCGTAGGGACCATGTACCCGATAGCCATAGATCAGGCCGGGGCGCGCTTCGGGCAGGTAGCAATGCCAGACCATGTCGGTCTGCTCGCGCATCAGGATGCGTTGCACTTCCAGATTGCCCGCCGCATCGAACAGGCACAGTTCGACCTTTTCCGCATGCTCCGAGAACAGGGCGAAATTCACGCCCTGACCATCCCATGTCGCGCCGCGCGGGTAGGGGCGGCCCGGCAGGATGGCGGTCATCGGAAAGTGCGGGACAAAGTGCATCGGCTTGGTCTGGCCTGAAAGTGGTCAGGCATTGTAAATCAAGGCCGGGTTTGTTCGCCGTCCTGCCAGCGCCGACTTTTCAGGACGTCTCCGCCGGTTGAACCGTAAGCCAGATGGTAAAGGTGCTGCCCTGGCCGAGCTTGCTGGTCACTTCAAAGCGGCCATGGTGCTTCTTTACGATGCCATAGGCCAATGACAGGCCAAGGCCGGCGCCTTTGCCGACCGGCTTGGTCGTGAAGAAGGGTTCGAAGATGCGGGTGAGATGCTCGGGAGCGCTGCCGCTGCCGCTGATGGCGACAAAGACTTGATCGCCGCGCGAACCGAATCTACTCTACAGGAAACGCTTGAGAATGCGCTGGCTTAGCAAATCCAGCGCCGTGCGGTCACGGATCAGGAAATGGATGCCCTGGCTGTCGGCGATCATCAGCGCGCCGGGGCCCATGGTTTCCTGGAGGCGACGGATGTCTTCTTCGCTTTTCAGGATCAGCGTGGTCTGCCCGCGATCGGTGTCGACCGTCCAGGTGCTCGGCGTGGCAAAGCTCGACACGGCAATGATGCGGCGGATCACCGGTGTGAACTCGCGCTTAGCCAGTTCCTCGGCAATCATGCCCTGTGCGGGTTCGGGCAGATCGGCAAGGCGCTCGATCCATTGCAGTTCCTTGCTCTCGGCTGACATCAGCGCAATGCCCGTTTCGGGTGCGGAGAGGGCAAAGGCGCGCACTGGGATGATGTTTTCGTGACGTGTTCCATCGGGGGCGACGAGGACGAGGCGACCGAAGGCGTTGCGCTCCAGACTGAATGGGCGGAAGATGGGTCTGCGGCTCATGCTTTCGTCCCCGCCGGATGATTGATAATTTCCTCCTCAATATCTTCTTCCGCGCCCAGTGGCGACGGTTCGTCGAGTTGCTTGCTCTGCGCCATGTAGAGCCGCCAGTAATGGCCTTCCGTAGCCATCAGCGTGTCGTGGTTGCCGATCTCGACAATGCGGCCACGATCCATGACGATCAGGCGGTCGGCGCGCCGCAGGGTCGACAGGCGGTGAGCGATGGCGATGGTGGTGCGACCGCGAATCAGGTTGTTGAGCGCGCTCTGGATCTCGAATTCGGTCTCGGTATCGACGGCCGAGGTCGCTTCGTCGAGGATGAGGATCTTCGGATCAATCAGCAAGGCTCGCGCTATGGAGATGCGCTGGCGCTCGCCGCCGGACAGCGACTGACCGCGCTCGCCGACCAGCGAGTCGTAGCCAAAGGGTTGCCGCAGGATGAACTCGTGGGCATGGGCGGCACGGGCGGCAGCAACGATTTCGGCGCGCGTGGCATCGGGTTTGCCATAGGCGATGTTCTCGGCGATGGTGCCAAAGAACAGAAAGGGCTCCTGCAACACCAGGCCGATGTGCTTGCGGTAATCGGCGACGGCGACGCTGCGCAGATCGACGCCCTCGACGCGGATGCCGCCCTCGGACACGTCGTAGAAGCGGCAGATCAGGTTGACCAGGGTGCTCTTGCCCGAGCCGCTGTGGCCGACCAGGCCGATCATCTCGCCGGGACGGATATCGAGGTCAATGCCGCGCAGGATGGCGCGGTTGCCGTAGCGAAAATGCACGTTGTCGATCTGGATGCCCCCCTTGAGCGGGGGCAGGCTGATCGGCTTGGCGGGATCGGGCACGCTCGACACGTGGTCGAGGATGTCGAAAATGCGCTTGGCCCCGGCTGCGGCTTTTTGCGTCACCGAGACGATGCGGCTCATGGCGTCGAGCCGGTTGTAGAAGCGTGAAATGTAGGCGAGAAAGGCGGTGAGCACGCCGACAGTGATGCTGTCGTGGGCGATCAGCCAGATGCCGAAGATCCAGACGACGAGGACGCCGATCTCGGTGAGCAGACCGACCGTCGGCGCGAACAGCGACCAGACCCGATTCAGGCGGTCATTCACCTCCAGGTTGTGCTTGTTGGCGTCACGGAAACGCTGCGCCTCGCGCGCCTCCTGCGCAAACGCCTTGACGACGCGGATGCCGGGAATGGTGTCGGCGAGGACTGAGGTAACTTCCGACCAGACGCGGTCGATCTGCTCGAAGCCGGTGCGCAGCTTGTCGCGCACGATATGGATCATCCAGGCGATGATCGGCAGCGGTACCAGCGTGACCATGGCCAACCACGGGTTGATCGAAAACAGGATGACGGCCGTCATGATGATCATCAGCACGTCGGTGGCGAAGTCAAGCAGGTGCAGCGACAGGAAGACGTTGATGCGGTCGGTTTCCGTGCCGATACGCGCCAGCAGGTCGCCGGTGCGCTTGGCACCGAAATATTCGAGAGATAACTTTAGTAAATGCTCATAAGTTGTCGTTCTTAAATCTGCACCGATACGCTCGGAGACCAGCGCAAGGATATAGGTGCGTGCCCAGCCGAGCGCCCAGGCGAAGCAGGCCGCGCCCAGCAGTCCGGACAGGAGCATGGCGACCTTGCCGGTGTCGATGGGCTTGCCGTTCTGGTAGGGAATCAGCACTTCGTCCATCAACGGCATGATCAGGTAGGGCGGTACCAGCGTGGCGGCGGTGGCGGCCAGGGTCAGCAGGAAGCCCGCCAGCAGTTGGCCCTGATACGGCTTGGCGAAGCGCCACAAGCGCAAGAGCGTCCAGGTGGAAGGGGGCGTATGCAGTTCGCGGGCACAGTTTGGACATTCCTCCTCGTCCGGCGGTAGCGGTAATTGACAGATCGGGCAGCTGGCTACCACAGCAGGCAGGGCCGGCTGGCCGGAGGCCATATGGTCGCGCTGGCGGGTGAATTCGCGCTCGAAACGCAAGGCGACCGGATTGCGGCCCATGGTATAGCGCCAGCAGGCGAGGCGACCTGTAGCGTCATCGAGTTCCAGCATGCCGACGCCAGCATGGTCGTGATGCGTCAAGCTTAGTTCTGGCGTCAGCGGCCAGGAACAGTCGCCACAGCGGATATCGCGCGCGGTCAGGACGATGAGGCTGGAGCGGAAAGCGAGGCTGCTGTCGAGATCGATTTCCAGCATAGCCACTACCACGGTTTCGCCGGGCGCTTGGGGTAAAGTGTCGATTTGGGTCACGAGTGAGTCGGGCAGAATCGGGGCTGTGAGAGCGGTCGAAATGATAAGGCTTGCCGTCCCGCCAGCGCCGACTTTTATTTTGTTAGGGTTGTCAGCTTTCGGTCAAGCAACGCGTTAGTTGGTCGAAAGTTTCACGAGACGCGCCATGAAATCCATCGAATTTTTGAAGATTGTGCATTTGCGGGGTCCGAACATGTGGACCTACCGGCCCGTGCTGGAAGCCTGGGTCGACATCGGCGAACTGGAGGACTGTCCCTCCAATACCCTGCCGGGATTTACCGAACGCCTGGTCGCCTGGCTGCCCGGCTTGCGGCAGCATCGTTGTAGTTACGGCGAAGAAGGCGGTTTCGTCATGCGCCTCGAAGAAGGCACTTGGCCGGCGCACATCATGGAACACGTCACCCTCGAATTGCAGAATCAGGCCGGCATGCCCGGCGGCTTCGGCCGCGCCCGCAGCATGACGCAGGTGGGTCGCTACAAGGTGGTCGTGCGCGCCTGGCATGAAGATGTGACGCGCGAAGCCTTGTACGCGGCGCGCGATCTGGTGATGGCCGCCATCGAGGACAAGCCTTTCGATGTCGCCGGCACCGTCAAGCGCCTGCACGTAATGGCCGACCGCAAGATGCTCGGCCCCAGCACGGCCTGCATCGTCGATGCCGCCGGCGACAAATCGCGGCGCATCCCGCACATCCGCCTCAACGACGGCAATCTCGTCCAGCTGGGCTATGGCGCAAAGAGCCGCCGCATCTGGACGGCCGAGACCGACCGCACCAGTGCCATTGCCGAAAGTATCGCCGGCGACAAGGATCTGACCAAGACGCTGCTGGCCACCTGTGGCGTACCCGTGCCGGAGGGGCGCATCGTCGACAGCCCGGCCGATGCCTGGGAAGCGGCGCAGGAGATCGGCCTGCCGGTGGTGGTGAAGCCCGACGACGGCAACCATGGTCGTGGCGTGTCGCTGGAACTGATGACCGAGGCCGAAGTCGAGGCCGCCTATCCGCTGGCCGATGCCGAAGGCAGTGGCGTGATGGTCGAGCGCTACATCCGCGGCGAGGAACATCGCTTGCTGGTGGTAGGCGACCGGATGGTGGCTGCCTGCCGCGGCGAGAGCATTTATGTGATGGGCGACGGCCGGTCGAACATCCGTGCCCTGATCGACAGCCAGTTGAACACCGATCCACGCCGCGGCGAAGCCGAGGAGTTTCCGCTCGAAACCATCGTGCTGGATCAAGAGCCGGGCATCCTGCTGCAACTGGAACGCCAGAAAGTGAATGCGGATTCGGTGCCGGCGATCGGTCAGAAAATCCTTATCCAGCGCACCGGCACCTATGCGACCGATGTCACCGACGTGGTGCATCCCGATACCGCACGCATCGTCTGCCTGGCAGCAAAGATCGTCGGGCTCGACATCGCCGGCATCGATCTGGTGGCTGAGGACATCTCCCAGCCGCTGGACGGGCAGGGCGGGGCTATCGTCGAGGTGAATGCCGGGCCGAGTCTGCTGATGCACCTCAAGCCGGCCGTCGGCCAGCCACGTCCGGTGGGCGCAGCCATCGCCGATCACCTGTTCCAGAACGGTGACAACGGGCGGATTCCCGTCGTCGGCATCACCGGCAGTCACAACACCACCGCGGTGGCACAGATCGTCGCGCAACTGCTCCAGTTCAACGGACTGCGCACCGGATTGGCCTGCAGCACCGGCCTGTATCACGACCGTCGTCGCGTCCAGGAGGGCAACTGCGCCGGCTGGGAACCGGGCCTGCGCCTGCTGGTGAGCCGTTCCCTCGATGCCGCGGTGATAGAAAATCCCGCCAGCACCATGGCGGGCGAAGGCTTGGCCTACGACCGTTGCCAGGTGGGGGTGATCACCGATATCGATAACGCCGCCCTGATGCCGGAACATAACATCGATTCCGCCGAACTGCTGTTCAAGGTGTTCCGCACGCAGATCGACGTCGTCCTGCCCGGTGGCATGGCCGTACTGAATGCCGACGATCCGACGGTCGCCGAGATGGCCGACCTTTCCGATGGCGAGGTGATTTTCTTCGCCACCGATGCCGCGCTGCCGCTGATTGTCGCCCATCGCCAGAAAGGCGGGCGGGCCGTGGTCGTGCGCGACGGCACCATCGTATTGGCTGCCGCCTCGCTGGAAGCGCCGTTACTCGCGCTGTCTGCCCTCCCGCTGCTGCAGGATTCGCCGGCGCACCTGTCCGGCATCCTTGCGGCACTTGGCGCCGGCTGGGCCCTTGGCCTGACGCCGGAAATCCTGCGTGCCGGCATCGAAACCCATCGCCCCGACCCTGCTGCCTGACCCGAACGAACCATCATGGAAATTACCCGCATCCGGGCCCTACGCGGCCCCAATCTCTGGTCCCGTCATACCGCCCTGCAGGCGCTGGTGCATTGCGATGAAGACGAATGCAGCTTCAGCCGCCTGCCGGGTTTCGAAGCACGCATCCGGGCGCGCTTCCCGCTCATCGGCGCCATGCGCTCCATCGGCTACGAAGGCGAAATCTCCGTGGCTCATGCCATCCAGTTCGCCACCCTGAACCTGCAGGCACAAGCAGGCTGCCCGGTGTCCTTCAGTCGTACCGCCCCGACCACGGAAGTCGGTACCTATCAGGTGGTCGTCGAATATACGGAGGAGGCCGTTGGCCGGCGCGCCTTCGAACTGGCCAAATCGCTCTGCGATGCGGCACGCCATGACCAGCCTTTCGATCTCGATGCCGCGATCAAGGAATTGCGCGACCTCGACGAAGACGAGCGCCTCGGTCCCTCGACCGGTTCCATCGTCAATGCCGCCGTTGCACGCGACATCCCCTATCGCCGCCTCACCTCCGGCAGCCTGGTGCAGTTTGGCTGGGGCAGCAAGCAGCGCCGCATCCAGGCCGCCGAGATCGACAGCACCTCGGCCATCGCCGAATCGATCGCCCAGGACAAGGAACTCACCAAACAACTGTTGAATGCCGCCGGCGTGCCGGTGCCGGTCGGCCGCGTCGTCGATAACGTCGAGGATGGCTGGAAAGCCGCACTGGAGATCGGCCTGCCGGTGGTCACCAAGCCCTTCGACGGCAATCAGGGCAAGGGCGTGACGGTCAACATCACCAGCCGCGACCACTTTGACATTGTTTTTGCCGTGGCGCAGGAATTCAGCCAATACGTGATGATTGAAAAATTCATCAGCGGCAACGACTACCGCATGCTGGTAGTGGGCGACAAGCTGGTGGCTGCGGCGCAGCGCGATCCGCCGCACGTGCTGGGCGATGGTGTACATACCGTGCTGCAGTTGATCGACATTGTTAACAGCGATCCGCGCCGGGGCGAAGGGCATGCCACCTCGCTGACCAAGATCCGCATCGACAACATTACCCATTCTAGGCTGGCAGTGCAGGGCTATACCATCGACTCCCTCCTGCCCAAGGGCGCGCGGGCGGTTTTGCGCAACAACGCCAACCTATCGACCGGTGGAACAGCCACCGATGTCACCGACGACGTGCATCCGGAAGTCGCGGCACGCGCTATCGCTGCGGCACAAATGGTCGGCATCGACATCGCCGGCGTCGATCTGGTCTGCGAAAACGTCGGCCGCCCACTCGAAAAACAGAGCGGCGGCATCGTCGAGGTGAATGCCGCGCCGGGCCTGCGCATGCACCTCGACCCGTCCTATGGCAAGGGCCGGGATGTCGGCAAGGTGGTGATCGACACCATGTTCGCCCCGGACGACAATGGCCGCATCCCCGTTGTCGCGGTGGCCGGCACCAACGGCAAGACCACCACCGTGCGGCTGATCGCCCACCTGATTGACCAGACCGGGAAGCGCTTGGGCATGACCACCACCGACGGCGTCTATGTGCATGGCGAGCGCATCGATACCGGCGATTGCAGCGGCCCGAAGAGCGCCAAGAACGTGCTGATGCACCCGGAGGTCGATGCGGCGGTGTTCGAAACCGCGCGCGGCGGGGTACTGCGCGAAGGTCTCGGCTTCGATCGCTGCGACGTGGCGGTAGTGACCAATATCGGCGAAGGCGATCACCTTGGCCTCAACTACATCACCACGGTCGAGGAACTGGCCGTGGTCAAGCGCGTGATCGTGCAGAATGTCGGCGACACTGGCACCGCCGTGCTGAATGCCATCGACCCGAACGTCGTCAAGATGGCTTCCGCCTGCCCCGGCCATATCATTTTCTTTGCCAGCGACCCGCACCTGTCCTGGATAGTGGCACACCGCGCCCAAGGCAAGCGGGTCATCTTCCGCGACGGTCCTGTGCTGGTAGCTGCCGAGGGGCATGCCGAGGAGCGCATCGAGCTTGCGGGCATCCCGCTCACGCGGAATGGTGCCATCGGCTTCCAAGTCGAGAACACCATGGCCTCGATTGCCGCGGCTTGGGCGCTCGGCATCGACTGGAACACCATCCGCATCGGCCTGGCCAGTTTCGTCAGCGACATCGGTACCGCACCGGGCCGCTTCAATCTGTTCGACTACCGTGGTGCAACGCTGATCGCCGATTACGGCCACAACCCGGATGCCATTCAGGCACTGGTAAATGCCATCGAAGCACTCCCGGCCAGTCAACGCTGGATTGTCATCAGCGGCGCGGGCGACCGGCGCGATGACGACATCCGCCGCCAGGCCGAGATTCTTGGCGGTGCCTTCGATGGCGCGATCCTCTACCAGGATGCCTGCCAGCGTGGTCGCGCCGACGGCGAAGTGCTGGCGCTGCTACAACAGGGGCTGGTCAATGCCTCACGCACGAAACAGATCGAGGAGATCCGCGGCGAGTTCCTCGCCATCGATACGGCGCTGACCAAGCTGCAAGCCGGCGACCTGTGCCTGATCCTCGTCGATCAGGTCGAGGAGGCACTGGCGCACATCACCCAGCGGGTGACCGAAGCCAAACCGTAAAAGTCGGCGCTGGCGGGACGGCTGATTACTGCGGCTTGCGTTCCCCGCCCAGCGCGACCAGCAAGTCCTCGAACAGTTGCGCGAGTTCGCCGGTCATCAGGGCGAAATCGATGTCGAACTGCTCGTCGGCGCCCGCAGTCCCAGCGGCATCCTGCTCGGCCTGTTCCTTAAGGATGTCGAGGAAAGCGAGCCGCTTGAGGTGCAGCTTGTCCGTCAGCACAAAGGCGATGCGGTCGTTCCAGGTCATGCCCAGCTTGGTGACGATCTTGCCGGCGGCGATGTGGGCGGCGATCTCCGGCCCGCCGATGTCATGGCGCACATAGCGGATTGCGGATTGCGACTCGCTCCCGGCGCGCAGTTCCAGATCGCTGTCGAGTGTGAAGCCCATCGGCGCCTCGTTACCTGCCAGCCAGTCGGTCATCGCGGATAGCGGTGAAACCTTGGTTTGCACTGGGCGCGGAGCCACGCCGTCGAGCGTGGAAAGGAAGGTTTCCATGAACTCGTCGGCACGCGCGTCCGAGCCGGCATCCACCACCAGCCAGCCGTTGGCCGGATCGATCCACGCCCAAGTGGTACGGCGGGTGGTGAACGCCCTGGGCAACAACTCTTCGCTGACGCGGTCGACCAGGTCGCGCATTTCCTTGCGCCCGACTTTGCGGCCCTGTTCGGCCTCGATCTGCAGCGCCCGCTCCTGGGCGGTCTGGCGGATCACCGTCATCGGCAGCAGTTTCTGATCGACGCCCAAGGCCAGCAGCCAGTGCTGGCCGACGGCATGGACGAGGGCACCTTCATGGCGGGGAAAGATCCAGCCGCGGCTGACCATGTCGAAACTGCCGCAACGAACCAGCGGGCGGCGGGCCAGCGCGGTAGCGAGGTCGACCGCTGAAGGAAGGACAGACTTGCCCAGCCGGTAAAGACGCACATTACGAAGCCACATGGTCGATTTCCAAGTGAAGGTGAGGGAAAGCGTCGTCCCGCCAGCGCCGACTTTTTATCAGCCTGGCTTCAGGCCGAGGGGATCGATCAGGTCGCGCGGCAGATTGCTAAGTATAGCGAGGGCAGGGGGAGGAAAAGGCATAAAAACCCCACTACCCTTGCGCGATTTGTTATCTTAGCGGCCTCCGTTGCCAAGGGCAGCGCGGTGGTGCGTCCAATTTCAGATAGGGAGATCGGCATGGCTGGCAAAAAGTACGTCTACGCCTTCGAGGAAGGTGATGGCAAGAACAAGATGTTGTTGGGCGGCAAGGGTGCAAACCTGTGCGAAATGACGCAGATCGGCCTGAATGTGCCCCCCGGCTTTACCATCACCACCGAAGCCTGTCAGGCTTATCTTGATCAGGACGAACTGCCCAAGGGCGCCTGGGAAGAGACCCTCAAGTACATGAAGGATCTTGAGGCGAAGACCGGCAAGCAATTTGGCGGCAGCGACAACCCGCTGCTCGTTTCCGTCCGTTCTGGTTCCTCGATGTCGATGCCGGGCATGATGGACACCATTCTCAACCTTGGCCTCAACAAGACCACGCTACAGGGCCTGATCACCCTTACTAACAACCCGCGCTTTGGCTACGACGCCTATCGGCGCTTCATCCAGTTGTACGGCAAGATCGCGCTGGGAGTCGAAGACAAGCACTTCGACGAAGCCATGGCCGCCATGAAAAAGAAGGTCGGCGTGGCCCAGGACGTTGATCTGAGCGCCGAGAACCTGGCCGAACTGGCCGACCAGTTCGCCGCCATCATCGAGACCAATACCGGCAAGCCCTTCCCGGAAGATCCCTACAAGCAGCTCGAAATCGCCATCGGCGCAGTATTCCGTTCCTGGAACGGCAAGCGCGCCATCGACTATCGCCGCCAGTTCAGAATCACCAAGGAACAGGCCAGCGGCACGGCCGTGAACATCTGCACCATGGTGTTCGGCAACATGGGCAACGACTCCGGCACCGGCGTCGGCTTCACGCGCAACCCCGGCACCGGCGAAAACATGATCTACGGCGAATACCTCGTTAACGCCCAGGGAGAAGACGTGGTGGCCGGCATCCGCACGCCCAAGGCCATCGCCGAAATGGAACACGACATGCCGGAGATCTACCGGCAACTGCTCGAACTGCACAACCGCCTCGAATCGCACTACAAGGAAGTGCAGGACTTCGAATTCACCATCGAGCGCGGCACGCTGTATTGCCTGCAAACCCGCAACGGCAAGATGAATGCCGCGGCGATGGTGCGTACTTCCGTCGAAATGTTCAAGGAAGGCCTGATCAGCAAGGAAAAGGCCCTGCTGCGCATCGACCCTGCCATGCTCGAACAATTGCTGGTGCCGCAACTGTCACCTGACTTCAAGGGCAAGCCCTTGGCGACCGGCCTGCCGGCCTCGCCCGGCGCGGCCTCCGGCAAAATCGTCTTCGATGCCGATTCCGCCGAAGCGCGCGGCAACGCCGGTGAGAAAGTCATCCTAGTGCGGGAAGAAACCAAGCCGGAAGACATCCACGGCTTCTTCCAGGCGCAAGGCATCCTCACCAGCCGCGGTGGCAAGACGTCCCACGCGGCCGTGGTGGCACGCGGCATGGGCAAGCCTTGCGTCTCCGGCTGCGAAGCCATCCATATCAACGATGTCCAGCGCAGTGCCACCATCGGCGACACGACGCTACATGAGGGTGATGTCGTGACCATCGACGGCGGCAACGGCAATGTCTATGCCGGCGAGGTGCCCACCGTGCAGGCCGAATTCAACCAGGACATGGCTACCCTGCTTAAGTGGGCCGACCAGGTGTCGCGCCTGAAGGTGATGGCCAACGCCGATACGCCGGAAGATGCCGTGCGCGCCCGCGAATTCGGCGCCATGGGCATCGGCCTGTGTCGTACCGAGCGCATGTTCAACGCCACCGACCGCCTGCCGATCGTGCAGGAGATGATCCTCGCCGAGACCATCGAGGAACGCCAGTCCGCCATCGACCGCCTGCTGCCGATCCAGCGGGCCGACTTCAAGGGTATCTTCAAGGCCATGAAGGGGCTGCCGGTCACCGTGCGCCTCATGGACCCGCCGTTGCACGAGTTCCTGCCCACGGCCGCCCAGCTCGAACTGGAAATTGCCCACCTGCACCATCTGCGTGATTCGATCAATGCCATCGAGGAACTGCCGGAAACCCTCAAACTACTCAATCCCAAGCTCTACCAGCAGTACGCCGATGGCCTGTCGAAGCTCGGCCGCGGCATGGCCGAGTTCAAGGACAGCCACCTCGAAGAGGACGTCATCGCCAAGAAGGAAAAGACGCTCAAGAAGGTGCGGGCGCTCTCCGAAGTCAACCCGATGCTCGGCCATCGCGGCGTGCGCCTCGGCATCACCTACCCCGAACTCTATTCAATGCAGATCCAGGCAGTACTCGAAGCCGCCGCGCTGTGTGCCAAGGAAGGCATCGAGGTTCATCCCGAAATCATGGTGCCGCAAGTGGCGACGGTCGAGGAACTGGCGCGCATCCACAGCTATGTGAAGCGCATTCATAAAGTGGTGGAACTCACTCATGGTATCAACGTCGGCTACAAGTTTGGCAGCATGCTGGAAGTCGTGCGTGCGTGCCTGCGCGCCGGCCGCATGGCCGAGATGGCGCAGTTCTTCAGCTTCGGCACCAACGACCTGACCCAGGCCACCTTCTCGTTCAGCCGCGAGGATGCCGAGAACAAGTTCCTGCCGGGCTATGTAGAGGCCGGCATCCTGGTCGACAACCCGTTCGAGGTGCTGGACCAGAAAGGCGTCGGTGAACTGATGAAGCTGGCGGTGACGGAAGGGCGCAAGACTAACCCGGACCTCAAGGTCGGCATCTGCGGCGAGCACGGTGGTCATCCCGGCTCCATCGCTTTCTGCCACAAGATCGGCCTGACCTACGTATCCTGTTCCGGCCCGCGCGTGCCGATCGCCCGGCTGGCGACGGCGCAGGCGCAACTCCTCGATGCAGGTGGTCAGGTCACCAAAAACGCCTGACCGGCATTCCTGCCCGCGCCGGCAAAAGTCGGCGCCGGCGGGACGGCCAGATTGACGGCCCTTCGTGGGGCCGTTTCTTTTGGGATGCTTTGCGTGGGAAAATGCGCGCATGCTCAGCATCGAAATCATTTCCGACTTTGTCTGCCCGTGGTGTTACATCGGCACGCGCCGGCTGGCCGTTGCCATCGACCTGATCCGGCAGGAGCAACCGGATTTCGAATGTCGAACGATTTGGCGCCCTTTTTTCCTCAATCCGGATACCCCGCCCGAGGGTGAGCCCTACCTGCCGTTCTTGGAAAAGAAGTTCGGTAGTCGGACTGCGGTGGAAGCCATATTCGCCCGCGTCCGTGCCGCCGGCGAGCCTTATGGTTTGACCTATGCCTTCGAGAAGATTGCCCTGCGCGCCAACACCCTGCAGGCCCACCGGCTCATTCATTGGGCGCAGACGCGCGGAGATGCGACTGCACTGGTCGAGCGGTTGTTCCAGGCGCAGTTCCAGCGCGGCGAATATGTCGGCGCCCCGGCAGTCCTCGCGTCGATTGCGACCGAATGTGGCTACGATGCTGCCGCATTACGCGATTACCTGGCTATTCGCCAGGACGAAGACCTCGTCAAACAATCAGCGAACGAGGTCCGGCACATGGGCATCACGATGGTGCCGACCTTCATCCTGCCGAGCGGGGAAATTATCGTCGGTGCAGAGGATCCTGCCATCCTTGCTGCTGGCATCCGACGCGCGCTTCCATGAACGACGAACACTTCATGGGCATGGCGCTCGACCTGGCGCGCGAAGCGGGAACGCTGGACGAGGTGCCGGTCGGAGCAGTCGTGGTGAAGGATGGTGAAATTATCGGCTGCGGCTGCAACCAGCCGATTGGCCACCACGACCCGACCGCCCACGCCGAGGTGCTCGCCTTGCGCGATGCCGCCACGCAACTGGGCAACTACCGCCTGCCTGGTTGCACCTTGTATGTAACACTGGAACCCTGCGCCATGTGCATCGGTGCGATCTTCCATGCCCGCATCGCCCGCGTCGTGTTTGGCGCGACCGATCCCAAGACCGGCGCGGCGGGCAGCGTGATCGACCTTTTCGAGGTGGGAAAACTCAATCACCATGCCGAGGTGATCGGTGGCGTGCGAGCCGAGGAGTGCGGTGCCTTGCTGTCCGGTTTCTTCGCCGCACGTCGGCAGAAGACGGCAGTGACCTGATGCGCATCGTCATCAGCATTCCTGCCCAGACGCTCGACCTGTTCGACGACGCTGACCGTCTGCTCAAGCACTATGCTGTTTCAACCGCTGCGAAAGGGGCAGGGGAGCAGAATAGCAGCCACTGCACACCGCGTGGCCGCCACCTGATCCGGGCAAAAGTCGGCGCTGGCGAGACGGCTAATACGGTGTTCGTGCGCCGCCGGCCGACCGGGGAAATCTGGACGCCGACGCTGGCCGACGCTTTTCCCAGCCGCGACTGGATTTTGACGCGTATCCTGTGGCTGTCGGGCTGCGAACCCGGAAAGAACCGGCTTGGCTGCGTCGATACCATGCGCCGCTACATCTACATCCATGGCAGCCCAGAGAGTGTGCCGATGGGCACGCCCGGTTCGATCGGTTGCATCCGCATGCGCAATGGCGACATCATCGAATTATTCGACCTCGTCCCCCCTTACACCCCGGTCGATATTGCCACCTGAAAGGTTAACCATCATGGACATCCATCACCTTGCTGCCTGCGAATTTCTCGCTGCCGTCATTCGCAACCAGCCTGAATTGCTCAAGGGCTTCACCCCAAACAAGGATAGCGGCGAAATGGTCGCGAACTTCTGCACTAGCTTCATCGAGCGATTCTCTCGTGGCCTCAAGGATTTCGACGAAGGCTCCAAGGAAGCCAGCCTGGACGACTGGAGCTTCCTCAGCATCAAGAAAGGCGCATAGTCAGCATTACCGACCTGGGGTCGGGATACCTTCCGCGTCGATGAGGGCATCGACGGTCTGCCAGGACGTCACCCCGCCCCGATCCACTGTCATCTGCAGCAACCAGCCCACTTTGGCCGCAGGCAGTTCGAAACCGTCGAAAACGAAATTCCCCAGGCTGTAGATGATCGGTTTGCCGCGATAGACCTCGCTGCCCTGGGTGACATGCGGGTGGCTACCGACCACGGCATCGGCCCCGGCGTCGATCATCAACCGCGCCAGGTTGTGCTGGCGAGAGCTCGGTTCGACTTCGCGCTCCCAGCCCCAGTGCATGAAAGGGATCACCACGTCCGCCCCGGCGGCGCGGGCCGCGCGGATATCGGCGACGACGTGGCTGTCTTCGCTCCAGGCGATGCCCGGCCAGGTCGGGCCGGCTTCAAAACTGCGTGGTTTGAACTCGTTGTAAGCCAGCACGGCAATTTTCAGCCTGTTCCTCTCGATCCATAGTGGCTGGTGCGCTTCGGCAAGGTCGCGGCCACCACCGAAACTGCGAATTACCGCTTGCTTCAGGTGGTCGAGGGTTTCGGCAAAGGCCGCCTGGCCGTAGTCGTCGGAATGGTTGTTCGCGACGGACAGGGCATCGAAACGGCCCTTCAGAACAGAAACGGCGCGCGGATGGGCCCGGAAATTGTAGATCTTGCTGTCGGTCGGCTTGCCGACGGTGGCGATCGGACATTCGAGGTTGCCGATGCGGTAGTCGGCTCCGGCGAGCAGGGGCGCGAAGGCCACCAGCGGATCACGGCCCGCCGCCATGACCCGGCCAGGTCCATCGTCCAGCATGATGTCGCCGACGAAGACGAGCTTGACCGGTTCGGCCCTAGTCGCGGCGATGCCAAAGAACAGCAGACCAATCAGCGCAACAGTTATTCGAGTTCGCACCAGTACTCCATTTCGCCGTCACGCACCGGCTCGTAGACGAAGTGCTTGCCGCTGAAGCCATTGATGCCGGCATTGATTGGTGGATAAGCAAAAACAGCCTGATGCAGAGGCCGTGGACCTGTGTCACGGTCGGCATAGACATAGGTCTTAATCGCAATCCGTTCCTCGAACACCAGTTTGAACAGGAAATAGGAACCGATCGGTACCACCGGGACGTTGTAGAGCAAGGCGGTGGATGCAGCCCGAAGCAGGCGTGTTTCTCCACCATAGGTGACGTGGCAGGCGACTGTTTCGACATGGACTGGCGTACTCATCAACAAGAGGGCCGCAATAATCGCAGTTTTCATGGTTTCACCAGCGGAAAAGTGAAACACCGGCGCTCGCCCGGGCGGCCATCGGCCAGCCAGTTGCGCTCCTCGAAGTTTGCCGTCCCGTCGGCGCCGATTTTTATCACCGTGGAGCAGCGTGTCCCATAGTCAGGGCTACGCACGAAGGCTGCCGAGAGCAGGCGTTCCCACTCCAGGCTTACGCCGGTGGTGGGCAGACTTTCATCCGGGTGAGTATGATCGTTGGTGAGCAGTCTGAAAAGGGCCTCATCATCGGGTAGGGTGGTCAGCGCCTCCTGCAATGCCGTCTTTCCAGCGCCAACTTTTGGCCAGGGCGTGTCGAGCATCGCGTTCGACAGGCCGTAGATGCCCGGGACGAGTTCATGGCTTTCCTGCGTGACATTGCTGAAAGCGACCATTTTTTTTTCATCGCCCAGCAGCAGGTTGAAACCGTTGTAATCCGTGAAGCGAAGTCTGGCGAGATAGGCGTCGATATCCGCTTTGCCGGCAAGAAAGTCAGTGACCAACATTCCTCGCGATGGCGCATCCGGCTTGTGGCTGGCCGGATCGAGGTAGTTGGTCAGGGCGGCAAACCTGCCTGAGCGCGTGATGCCGAGCCAAGTGCCACCGGCTGCCAGATCGCGCCCGGCCAGCACTTGCGGATGATCCGGCCAAAAATTGGCGCTGGCGGAACGGCGCGCATGGAACTCGTCGCGGTTGGCGGCGACTACGAGAGGGAAGTCCGGTTGCACCTGCCAGGCAAGGAGAATGAGGCACATGGAGAGGTGAAATGGCAGTAAACTTCCAATTTAACGCTATTTTCACGTAACCGCACGATAATTGACACCATACAAATATCCTGAATCCGTGCTGATTTGTCATAGATCAAGTGCAACCTTTTGAATCCTTGA
>JACDZJ010000040.1_pt1 | contig 65554 bp, 56 predicted proteins | sample 7365721 | NCBI WGS metagenome assembly JACDZJ01 (sample SAMN15143480, study PRJNA637477) | pond metagenome | biome: freshwater wetland ecosystem [ENVO:00000243]; feature: pond [ENVO:00000033]; material: pond water [ENVO:00002228]; isolation source: pond water containing pink berries ... | reverse complement strand
AACAACGGCGTGAGCGATCGGGCTAAACACTGCCAATGTGACGAAGTAGAATTAGTCAGCGTACATACTTTATTTGTCCATCACTTAAGAGCCACGCTCGCAGCTTGAGCCGCCCTCGGCGCAGGTTGGGACCATCGTCTACACGCCGGAGCCGCCCATACACGGAGCCCAGGTCCATCTGTCGGCCGCCGCCCCGACTCTGTCGCCACGAGATGTGCTCGCTTTGCACCGTTCATCCCGCGACTTGTCCGCAGTTCAGCGGACATCCCTGTCCGACGATATACGGACATCCGGCTCTCAGTCGACGACTTAAACTCTGTCTCACGCGGTGCCCTGTTTTCGGGATCGCGGGATACAGCTTGAGGAACCGCATGGGCTAGAGCGAAAATTGCGCGGTAAGCGACTGGCAGGCCCTCCAAAGAGTGCACAATGCAGCCGTGGTTCTCCGCGTACCGTTATGGTTCAGGGCAAGCTAATTCGACATCATGCTTCGCAATTGGAGAGTCGATGACTATGAACATTAAGCAACATTCGCTGGTCGGGATCGCCCTATTTTCAGCATGTGCATTCTCCGCGGGTTCAGCGCTCGCTGGCGCACGCATTTGGGATAACACCATCTCCACATGCACCACCACCAACTGTTCGTCACTGACCATTCCAGGCACGGTCACGAACCCCGCAAGCAACAACGACCCCTTTGTGATTGAGGTTTTCGCCTCCGCCAGCCAGTGCGTTCGGCTCGACGTAACGTCGTCGCTTCAAGGCGTTGACTTGGAGACGACCGTTACCGCACCGAACGGCAGCGTCTATCGCAACGACGACGGTAGTGGAGGCGGCGTGGGCGTTAACCCCGTGGTCAAGATCAACGGGACACCGTCGGCCGGCTGGTACACCGTCAGCATCAATCAATATGCCGGCTCAGCCTCGTATGCCGACTTCGTGCTGATGTACGGGCGCTACAACCTGAACAACGCGAACTGTTCCAGCGCTACCGTGCCAGCCTTCGCCGCAAGTGCGGCGATGAAGATGGAGAGCATGAACGAGCCCGTGTTGACACCCGGCGTCGGAACGGTATCCGCACCCGAGTGACATACCACCCACCACACAGTGGTGAGTGGTGAGTGGTGACAAACGCCCCGCGGGGCCGAAAACGGTTCTGCGAGGCGTTATTGGCACAAAGAGGAAAATTGACGGTCACCTAATGCAAGAGCGGGTTAGAAATCCGCCGCTACAGCCGCTGATCGCGTTTGACAGCTATCACTCACATAGATCACAATTTGTGTTAGAACGTTTACTCTGCTGCACTAGTTGCTGACTCTGCGGTCGATCCTCTCCAAATTGTTGCGCGCGAACGATGCGAGGGACCCTCCCTCCAGCAGCGCGGCTTGCACCGCATGCCGTACCACGTCGGCCAGCGAATGCAGCCCAAGCTTATCCATCAATCGCTGACGGTAAGTGCCCACCTGTAACAGGGCGATCAACCCCTGGCGAAACATCGTGTGGTCATCGGCGACAATGACCCCGATTGACGAGACGCGGCCATCCGTCGCGGCCGTACGACTGATCTCGGCTAGGCCGATCCGGTCAACAGCAACCTGCGGCACGGAGGGTTGCGCTCGGCCTGACGACATTCGCAAGTGATCGCAATGCATAGATCAAACCTCCATATGCCTTAAACGCCCATGAAACACTCGCTCTTACATCAATAAAGAAAAATGGGGGCTTCTGATCATCTCGCCGAATTGGCTCACAACATCAAAGGCTGCTGCCGTGGAGCTGGCGACGACAAGCATCACTGTGGTAAGGATAGCGTATTAGGAAATCGCTCAGGAATAGGTGAACAACGAAACCCGCATAGGATTATTCTGATGCGACCGTAACTGTTCCCCCCTTGAACAGGTCCAAGGGGCGGTGACGGTGTTGCAGATCGTGCCGAACTTCCTGCGCGAGTGCGACACGGTGCTGGTGCACAGGATGGAGCGCCTGGCGCGCCACCTCGACGGCCTGCGCCGTCTGGTGCGCGGGGCCTGCACGTCACATTCGTCAAAGCGCATCTGCGTTTCACCGGCGACGATTCGCCTTCGGTGAATTTGATGAGGCGACGGATACGCCCGATGAGTTATTCTTGAGAATCAAATGAGTAGCCAAGCATCTCAATGTCCGCCTTGAAATAGTGAGCGACTAATTCGGCGGTCTCCGCGGTATAGTAGCTGCGATAGTCCTTACGGCGATCACTGGCCTCACGCGCATGGGGTAAGGCGGGGGTCTTGATCCCGATGCGGGCGCAGGCGGTCGCGAAATCCGCGTGCAAACGTTCGTACCGGCCAATATAGTCGACGATGGTCCGGCCGTGGAGATCGATCAGATAATCGCTCTGCAACTCGATCGAGGTGTCGACGTGATACTGGTAAGGACGCTCGGGGTCCAGCTTCCAGCGCAGGAAGGCGTCGAAGGTCGCGTTGCCGCCGAGATAGCGCGGGCGTTCCCGGCGGATGTGGTGAAAGGAGCTGACCTGCAGGTCCCAGGGGTTGCGCACGAAGGCGAACTTGAACAGTTGGTCGAAAAACTCCTTGGGCAACATTTCCTTGGCGGCGATGACCTTGGCGTGGCGCGGCAGCTTGGTGGCGAGTCGGTGGCCGCTCAGGTGACTGAAGCGGCTGCACAGAAACATCGGCCAATACCAGGGGTCCGCCCAGCGCAGCCCCTCCAGCGCGGCGCGCACGCTGGTGCCGCCGGTCTTGGCGATATGGACGAACAGAAAGTGGTGTTTGACTGAGAGCAGCATGGGTTCGAGTGTAACATGACCCCGAAAGCCGATGCCGATGCGAACACGGCCCCGACCGTTGCCGTCCAACACGAGGACGCGGCCGGAGAGGCCCTGTGGATCGAGGTCATCCGCAAGATGGACGAGACCTACGCGGACCTGGTCCGCCATCAGGTCGAGCTGGAAGATAAGAACAGCGCACTGGAGGAAGCTCAGCAGTTCATCGCGAGCGTCCTGGCGGCAATGACGGACGTGCTGATCGTCTGCGACGTAGACGGACGCATCCAGCAGGTCAACGCCGCGCTGGAGACACTGGTCGCCGTGCCCGAGGCGCAGTTGCGCGGACGGACCTTCCTGTCCCTGCTCGCGCCGGAGTCCTTGCCGCTGGCGCGAACCTTCGGCGAGAAAATCCGCAGCAAGGCCATCCATGACTGTGAACTGCTCCTCGCGGGTCGCGACGGACAGCCCGCGCCCCTGGCAATGAACTGCACCTCGCGCTACGACCACCGCGGTCGACTGGTTGGCATGGTCCTGATCGGCCGACCGGTCGGGGAGCTGCGTCAGGCCTATGAGGACCTGAACCGTGCCCATGCGGACCTCAAGCAGGCCCAGCAGCAACTGATCAGCGCGGAGAAAATGGCCTCGCTGGGTCGACTGGTGGCTGGGGTGGCCCATGAGCTGAACAACCCGATCAGCTTCGTCTACGGCAACATTCACGCCCTGGCCCGCTATCGTGAACGGCTGGGCCGCTTCATCACCGGGGCCGAGGCCGCGGGGCTGTCGCCCGAGCTCCAGGCCCTGTGGGATGAACTGCGCATCGGGCGCATCCTCACCGACCTGGACCCGCTGCTCAAAGGCACCCTGGAGGGCGCGGAGCGGGTGCGCGATCTGGTGCAGGATCTGCGGCGCTTCTCCTCCGGCGCGCAGGGCGAACACACGGACTTTGATCTCGCCCATGTGGTTCGCACCGCGGTGCACTGGGTCTCCCAGAGTGGTGCCAAGGACGCCGGCCGGCAGACCCTGGCGATCACCCTGGACCTGCCGCCGCACCTGAGCGTGCGCGGCCATCCGGGTCAGATCCATCAGGTGGTGATGAACCTGGTACAGAACGCGCTGGACGCGGTGCGGGGGCGCCCTGAGCCGCGCATTGGCGTGGCGCTGACCACCAGCGGCGCCACGGCCGTGCTGCGGGTATGTGACAACGGCCCGGGCGTCTCCGATACCGACCGCCTGCGTGTCTTCGACCCCTTCTTCACTACCAAGCCGGTCGGTCAGGGCACCGGACTTGGGCTCTCCATCAGCTTGCGCGTCGTCACCGACCACGGCGGCACACTCATCCTGGAGCCTACGGCGGAAGGCGGCGCCGCCTTTCGGATGGAATTGCCGATGGGCTGAGGGGACGAAAAATCCCATGGCTCACCTCCGCAACCCCGGCGCCGACGATTGAACCCCCTGGAGTTCAAGGCTTCAACCTTGGCTATGAGATCCAACACGCACGCTTTACCAGTTTATTCGCGTTCATTGACGGACAATACTCACCCGATGCGCAACCCGGACACGATCCCAATGACACCCGAACTCGTGGTCCTCTGGCTCCAGTCCGGCGGCTGCGGCGGCTGTACGTTGTCGCTGCTGGGCGCCGAATCCCCGGACCTGACTGCCACGCTGGACGGCGCGGGCATCCGCCTGCTCTGGCACCCGTCTTTCAGCGAAGCGAGCGGTGAGGAGGTGTTGGACCTGCTGGATGCTGCGATCAGCGGCACCCGCCCATTCGACGTGTTGTGCATCGAGGGCGCCATGCTCCGCGGGCCGCGGGGCACCGGCCGCTTTCATGTGCTGGCGGGGAGCGACCGGCCGCTGATCGACTGGGTGCGGCAGCTCGCCGCCCGCGCCCGCTATACCGTCGCGGTGGGCACCTGCGCCGCCTTCGGCGGGGTGACGGCCGCCGGCACCAACCCCACCGAGGCCTGCGGCCTGCAATTCGAGGGCACCCGTCCCGGCGGCCTGCTGGGGACGGACTACCGCGCGGGGTCCGGCCTGCCCGTGATCAACATCGCCGGCTGTCCCACCCACCCCGACTGGGTCACCGAGACCCTCATGGCCCTGGCCCTGAACGGCCTGACCGCCGACGACCTGGACCCCTATCGCCGACCGCGGATGTCTGCGGACCATCTGGTGCATCACGGCTGTACCCGCAACGAGTTCTACGAATACAAGGCGAGCGCCCGCCGCCCCTCCGACCTGGGCTGCATGATGGAGCACCTGGGCTGCCTGGGCACCCAGGCGCATGGCGACTGCAACACCCGACTCTGGAATGGACAGGGCTCCTGCACCCGCGGCGGCTATGCGTGCATCAACTGCACCGCCCCGGAATTCGAGGAGCCCGGCCACGCCTTTGCCGACACGCCCAGCATTGCCGGCATTCCCATCGGCCTGCCCACGGACATGCCCAAAGCCTGGTTCGTCGCCCTAGCCTCACTGTCCAAGGCGGCGACCCCGGAGCGCCTGCGCCGCAACGCGGTGACGGATCATCTCGTTATACCGCCCGCGGTGCGGGGTACCAAGCCGCGTTAGCCGTAGTGTCCTAATAGGACATGTCTCGTTAGGAAGCTGGGGCGATCTAAATTCCCGCTGTTTGTCTCAAGATCAGCTATTCTGTAGAGTGTAAGGTAACCTGTAAGGTTGCGCCCCAAACATGATCTACGATTACACCCACTACAAGCTCCACAAAGATCCACTCGCCGTAGTGCTCGCCCAAGTTCGCTTCAGCCGTGTGCGGAAGATGGGTGAGTTTATCCCAACGATCCAGAACCGCCTGCGCCGCGCCGGCTATCCCGAGGACGCTAGCGGTGTTTTCAAGCAGATTTCCCTGCGTGTAGAACCTGGTCAACCGGGTCAGCCGCAGATCACCGAGCAAAAACGTGACGAGTTTCGATCCAAAGACAATCGCTGGAGCCTAACCGTCGCCGAGGACATGATTGCTGTCGTGACAACGGCGTACGATCGTTTCGCCGATTTCCTTGCGCACTTGGAGGAAGCTCTTCAAATTGTAGACGAGATCGCCGAGATCCATCACGGTCAGGTTCACCGTGTCGGTCTGCGCTACGTTGACGTGATCGATCCGGAGCCCGGCGAGACCTTCCGCGATTACCTCCAGGGCAGCCTGCACGGCCCGCGGAGTTCTGTCTTCACCGGTCCGGACCAGTTGATGCACCTGGAATCGATCGGCCGTACTGATGCCGGACACTTCATCTTGCGCATCACCCAAAACGACCAGGGTGTCCTCGTGCCACCCGACATCTACCTGCGGCCGATGGTCCACAAGCAACAGGTCGCCCGAGGTAAGCTGCTGACACTGGTCGACAGCGACCACTTTGCGGAGGGCACCTGGGACTACGATTTGCCATCGATCCTGGAGACCCTCGATACGCTGCACGCAGGGATCAATAAGGCATGGCTTGAAGACATCATCAGCCCGCATGCACTTGAAGCCTGGGGAGCCGAACGTGTTACGGTCTGAACCACTTTCTCTGTCTCAACAGCAGGCGCGCCTGTTCCAGCCGGCTCCTGATACCCATTTCGACCCTTATTTGATGGTGGCCATACCGAGAACCGTCATGTGCGGGACGATCGCCGCGCCGGCAGTGATGTGTATGTATTTTTGCGGCAATACACATCTTCTGGGTGACGACACCGGTACCGTCAGTGCCGATCAGACCATCCCGTGGTCGATTACCGAACCGCATTCGAGCTGGACTTACACCGACGAAAACCGGCGACCTCTATCGCGCGAATCGATCCCCTCGCGCGAGCATGCCGCCCGCGTGAGCAGCATCTTGGGTTTAGGCAAGAGCCAGATCGCCCGGCTGCTGGGCGTCTCGCGCGTCACCCTCTACGATTGGATCAAAGGCGAGATCGAGCCGCAGGGTAGAAATGCGGAACGCCTGGCGGCGTTGGGATGCCTGGTGGCTGAGGTATGTCGCGATACGGAGCGCCCGCTGTACCACCGCTTTGTCGAGACGCCTCTGGAAGGCGAAACCGAAAGTATCATGAGCCTCCTGCGGTGCGAGACGTGGGACGAACCGCGCCTGCTTGTTCTCCTCAAACGCGCCCGTGGCCTGACATCGGAGCGCGATCAAAGATTGGGGATTGGCAAACACCGTCCAGAGTCCGGCCGGCCTGACCAAGACAGCATCCTGAGCGATAATCTGATATCACTGGGCCTGGGGTAGCACATGCAGGAGGCAGTGCTGTGCCAGCGGATATCGTGAAGCAGTTACGCATTGCAGGATGGAGCCAGGGCGATCTGATCGGTCCGGAACACGCTGAACGTCTCTGCAATGCCAACATTGACCATCTCGCGAGATCCTGTTCTGACGCAACCTTCCTCGCCGTTTCCGGACCGCTTTGAAGAAAATCTGAGATCTACCGACGGCCGCGTCAAGAGCTTGTTCAAGAGCAAGGCTGCGAAGCTCATCAGTACCATTTTTATCCGTCTGCACAATCCTGACGAAGAAGCGTTTGATCATCGTATCTCCGTCATCCTCGCCGTCCGCACCGACCATCTTTCCGATCCGCAGAAGCGCAGTGAGATCGACAGTTTTGAAGAGCGACTGATCGATGTCTTCGCCAATCGCCCCTTCATCGTATTCGAGTGCGATGACGGCGAAAACCCAGACGTCAGAGTCATGAGCGAAGATGATTTAACCTTGGGTATTCTGCGGCAGTATCAACGCTACGACGTCGATTACCGTAGCCTTGATGATGATACTAATAGTCCCCCGGTAAATTTTGATCAAGAATAGCAGGCTTACCGAAACGACACTGCTGATCAGATCCGCCTAGAATGGTCAAAGTCGATTTGGAAAGTCGCCCGGCCCTGGAACTGCTGACCGTTGGGCACGCTACCAACTCGATTTATCGAGCCGCCCCATCACTGAGTTCGACCAAGACCCGTCCCAGCATCTGCAAACGCGCCGAGTCAAACAGCCGTACGCAGTTCTCTAAGGCAAGACGCTCTGCCGCCAGAGAGAATCGGCCGTTGGTCACTGCCGCAAGAATCGGATCGGGGTAGGTATGGCAGTGAGTCACACGCGCTCGCACGAGGTCATGCACCGCGCGCTCGTCGATCATCGCCTGCATCCCCTGCCCCGTATGTTTACACTGAACAAACAGCGGGCGTCCTCCCCCATTACGCGGAACCCCAATGACATCGACCCCGCCGTCCCCACTCCCCGACGTGATCTCAACGCTGAATCCGGCGCGCTTCAGCTCATCGGCAACCCACAACTCGAAACCCCGCCAATCCATGCCGTCGATGTGATCAGAAATTGCTGGCTCGGCTTCGCCATCACTCAAGCTCTTCTCGAACAGCGCGCGGAAGTCCTGGTCATTGAATTGCACCGGGATCACGATCTCCCGGCTCAAGGATCGTTTCTCATCCAGCAGCCCGTGCAATAAGCTGTCGAACGAGCGGTCGCCCAGCTCGGAGTGAATCGCCTGGGGTAGATAGATGGTCACGGGTTTGTCCTGGCCAATCCGATAGACCCGGTCACTGCACTGATCTTCTACTGCCGGATTCCACCAGCGGTTGAGATGGATGACGTGATTGGCGGCCGTGAGAGTGAGACCGAAGCCCGCGGCCTTGGGGCCGAGGAGTAGTATATCGAAGCCGCGCCGGCTCTGGAACTCGCGCCGGATACGGTCGCGCACCGGGCTCGCCGTGGCGCCGTTGATCGTTTCGGGAAGGGGTGAGGGAAGGCTGTAGCGACGGCGGATCAAATCGTAGAGTGCCCGCTGGGCTTCCCGTAGCTCCACGAAAATCAGGGCCTTTTCGCGCTGCTCATGAACCCGGTCCAGGATCACGAACAGGCGCGTGAACCGGGCCGAGGCGGCGATGAATGGCCCATCCTCCACCGCGGATTCTGGCGGCTGGCCAAGCCGCGGGTGCAGCGAGATCGCCCGCAGTTGTTGCAGCCCCTCAAGCGTACCTTGGGGGCGCGCGCGGATTGCCGTCCGCACAGCGTCGTAGGCGGCCTGCTGCTCCGCGGGCATGAGGTCCTGGGTCGCCTCGATCCGCCGCTCCGGTAGCCCCTCCAGAATGTCCTGCTTGAAGCGGCGCAGCATGATGGCCGGAATTGGCGTCACCTGGCCCGAAAAAACTGGGGGCTCGACCAGGCGCCGCTTCAGTTCCTCGCGTCGCTCCGGGTCGTTGCCCCGATGGTGAGCCAGGAACTCCCGCGCGCTCAACCCCAGGAACCCCGGCCAGGCGATATCCAGCAGCGTCCAAAGGTCCAGCAGGCTGTTCTCAATCGGGGTACCCGTCATCAAGAGCGTGAATTTGCCTTGCTGAGCCTTGGCGCCCCGGTTCATCAGCGAGGCCGGGTTCTTGAGCTTCTGCACCTCGTCGTAGACGATCACCGAGAATCGCACCTTACCGAACGAAAGATGGTAATCGCGCAGCGTCTCGTAGGTGGTCAACACCAAGTCGGCGGACTCGATCGTTTTCCAGTCCAGCGTTTGGCGCCGTAAGGTCGTATCGTTGCCGGCGCCCGTATGCAGCTTGAGGTCGCGCAGGCCGCGTTCGTAGGCGTGCACCTCGCGACCCAGGGCAGCCGCGCCGAGGTGCGCGCTCACCTCATCGCGCCAGTTACCCAATAGGGTCTTGGGGGCGACGACCAAGAAGGGTCCCAGCGCCGGGCGCCGACCGTCGAGGGACTGTTCACGCAGCCAGCGTAGAAAAGCGAGGACTTGGTAGGTCTTGCCGAGCCCCATGTCGTCGGCCAGCAAGAGCCCAGGCGCGCCCGCGAGATAACCCGCTTGCAGCCAGCCAAGACCCGATGTCTGGTGGGGCATCGGGACGGTGACGAGAGACCGGGGAAGACCCGGTGTGAATTGGCCGCGCTGACGACTTTGCTCTGCCAAGAAGGTCAGCAGTTCCTCGTTGTCCTTAGTGATAGCGGCTCCTTTGGACTCCCCCGACCCCATTCCTTCCTCTGCAATATCACGGGTTACCGGCGACATCCGCCCGGCAAGACCTTGAACGGTCTGCACCAGATCATCCGTAAGCGGTAAGGACCGTCCATTAAATTCACAGGCCGTGTCGCCTGATTCTTGGGCCTGAACCATCAAATCCTTGAGAACCTTGATCTCCTCCGCCCGCACCACCAAAGGGACATCGCCAGGGATCTGGATGGTGAAAACCTCAGACTCCTCGGCCGGGAACCAGTCACGGGACACTGCCAATGGAAAGGAGAAACTCGGCGGTACCCAGTCCCCGACACCGACCACCCGCTCGCCATAGCCCCGCAGGTCGCAGATGACGCCGCAGTCACCCCCGGCCTCCTCAATGGCTGACATGAGGAAGGCCAAGGGGTCCTGACGGAATGCCTGACGGGTGGTGGCGTCGGCGCGGTTGACACGCTCCAGGACTTCCAGCGCCGCGGCGACCGGGGTATCCAGCACCGTGTAGACGCCGTTGCCCAGGGTGAAATGACTCCGTGCACCCTGATCGAGAAAGCGCTTCTGGAATTGCTTGGCGTGGTGTTGCGGCAGCAGCGGCTCCCGGTCGGGTTCCCGGCCGAGTTCAGGGAGCGGGCCTTGATCTTGCGGGTCGGCGGTCGTCGCATCCTCGGGGCGATCACCGTAAAGGGTCGGCAGGAAGGGCGCCGTCGCATCGCCGGGTTCCAGGTCGATCCCGATCCCGGTGGCGTGATGGATGGTGAGCCCCCGCAGATACTCATCGGCGCGCAGGTCGCCGGTGAGTCGGATCAGGTGGCCCTTAAAGCGGGCATAGGCGGCCATGCGCCGGTCCAGCCCCTGCGGCGAGGCGTCGCCGCTCGCCGCGTTCACTGCATTGATTGCCTCCAGGGCCGAGTAAAGCGGCTCCAGGATCAGGAAGCGCCCGGCGGTGACCGTCAGCCCCGTGCCCGTGCGGCGCGCGCCGAAGATGGGCGCTCCGCCGCGTTGGAACCACTCGATACGCAACGCGAAGGAGGGCTCGCCGATGGGCGCGTCGTGCGACAGAAAGAGCGTCCAGGGAACCACCGGCGGCAGCCCGAGCCGGACCGCCTCGGGTCGGCTGAGGCCCGCGACTCGGTCGTGGGTCAGGCGCAGCGACTCGCCCTCACACTGAGCCTCCTGCGTATCCAGCAGGGCCAACAACAGGGCTGTGCCGGGATGCGATGGGGCGGCCTGCGGCCAATCGGACAGGGAAAACGGTGCCTCGCGGGCGAAGGGAAGAGCGCCCTTACGGAACAACTCGAAGCGCTATCCGGCGTCATCCAGTACGCCGGCAAGTCTAAATCGCATCATCTGACAGAACCATTCTCAGGGTGAAGGTTGGCACTCGTCTGGTCCCACTTACCCACCTCGAAAGTGGGTTTGATGAGTTGGGCTCCCGCCCGGCTTTGACGGCTAACGCTTGCTTGCGAATATCCGTCAAAGACGTATTATTCTCCCTATGTACACCGTCGTCGAAACCCCACTGTTCACAAAGCTCTGGCCGCGTTACTGGCACGAAGACGAGCGGGGTGCCTTCGCGACATTCCTGGCCCAAAACCCAGAGGCCGGCGATGTGATTCCGGGCACGGACGGACTGCGAAAGGTGCGTTGGAGCCGGGCCGGGTCCGGCAAATCCAGTGGGGTACGGGTAATCTACTACACGCGATTCGCCTCCGGGGCACTCATGTTGTTGGTACTGTACGCGAAATCCGAGCGGGGAAACCTGTCCGCCAAGCAACTTGTGGAGATCAAACATGCCATCGAACACGCAACCCCTGACCGATGATGAACTGGAGGCGTTTGAAGCAGGCCGCGACCTAGGCGAAGACCTGCTGGAATCGATCCGCCAGATGAACGCTGGCCTGGGAACAGTGGTGTACTCGCCGATCATCGCCGCCCGCGAGCATTCCGGCCTGTCGCAGGCGCAGTTCGCGTTACTCTTGGGCGTGTCGGTACGCACGCTGCAGGAGTGGGAGCAAGGCCGACGCCAGCCGAGCGGTGCGGCCAAGACGCTGCTCAGGGTGGCGCAGAGGCATCCCGAAGTGTTGCGGGAATTGGCGGCGGCGTGAGGATTGTCCGTTACCCGAAGCGTCAAGACCATATCCGGTCCTGAGTGCTGCTCACGATGGATGACCGGTGAGCATAGCTGGGTCTGCAAGGCCCGATACGATGCTATGTTGATCGCGCAAATGCGATATCACTATCGTTGACGCCCGTCATCACGGGTCGATTCCTGTGAGATCACGTATTTTGTCGCGATATCTCTCTTGCCATTTTCCTTGATGCGTCATTCGGAACCGGGGCGCATCGCTATCCCATCTTGCATTGCACAGATTGCGCAACTTGGTGCGATCATACCTGTCGCCATAGAACCTTGGCATGACCCCATCCCCAGCGGGCCAGAACAGGGTTCCGCCGTCATAATTCATTTCAAGAATCACCTGGCTTCCCAACTGTATCCTCAGTGCGCAGTGGTCGGCGAGCGCCCCGCTTTCGAATGCCGAAAAGGACTCACCCAGTAATTTGCGCGCAACGGCCTGCCCTTTAGTTGCTCTGCCTTTCACTCCAGTAATGAGCCAGGCGTTAGAAATACTATTTTGATAGCGACGCCAGAAATGCTCGCGCTCCGAAACCATCCACGGCTTACTTGCATCGATCTCCAGCATGACGCGGAAGAAGGCATCGATAGTAATCTTGGTCAGCCATCGCTCAACCGTTTCGCGCACCGCCGTTGCGATGAGCTTCCAGCGTCCCTGGCATTGAGGTAAGCGCGGATCGCCAATCAAGAAATAAAGCAGGTCCAGTGTCTGCACAATTGCCGGTTGGCCTTGTCGCTCAGTCCAGGCGACCAACCCCTCCACCAGCGATTTCAAGGCGCTTTGCCGCAGATCCGCTGAACCTTGCATTTTATAGGTTGGCGTCTCGCCCAAGTCGGCGAGCAGCGATTTCAAAGTTCCAGCGATACCGGATGCTTGATCATAGCCCCGTAACTGTTGGCCGAGCGACTCCAACACGCTCAGCAGGAAGGCCGACTTAAGCAGTGTCTCGCGGCCGATCCTCAAGCCCTCGATTTCCGGAATGACTTCGGCGCCCGTCAGCAGAGACTGTGCCAGCTTGGCAATTGCGTGATGCGGTTCAAAGAGCGTCCATTTCTCCGAAAAGTCACGCAAGGTAGGCGTAAGCCTGTCTGCCCTGGTTCCAAGCCAGGGGCCTAATCGTCGCGTGGCGAGTGAGCCAGGGTCCATATTCAAGAGGTAATGCACCCACAAGCGTCGGGGTCCAATACGCCACTTCTGATCCACCCAGTGCAAGTAATCGTTTATCAATCGGTCGTTCTCGGACCATTCCCGAGGCGATGCCCAAAGGCGGTAGCGGACGGCTTTGAGCTGTTTCGGATCCAACTTCAGATCCAACCGGGAGATGTCGCCTTCCCAAGCGATGAGGCGTTCCTCGGTCTCTTTCAATAAATCGCGCGGCGGCGACAGGTCCACGGGGACTCCTCCAAATCTCTGTTCCAGCGCCCGCACGACCGGCTCGATCGCAAAGCTCCGGGGTGGTATAAAACGCCCCGGCTTACCGGACTTGCTCAGGGCAGCCTTGAGGCTGCACTGGGAAGCATCTGCATGATCATCGGATAAGGTCATTGACCACCTCCAGTTGCCGGCTCAGTTCTTTCAAAGCCTCGCCCACTGCGGCCTCGTTAGCGGTCATCGTCAATCGGACCTCAATGCGCCGATCCAGGTCACGCACTGACTCTTGGTAACGGTCTTCAGCGTGGGTAGCAGGACGGGTCTCGGCATAACCGCTGACCCCAAGTAGCGCATCGCCATCCTGATTGCGCAGGTCGCGCAGGAGCGGATTGGTCTCCCGCAGGAGTTTGAAGGTCTCGATGGCGCGGCCGGCGGACAGGTCCCAATTGTCGCGGAAGCGTCCGGAAGACGCACTGAATGGGACGACGTCGGTATGACCCTCGATATAGGCAGAACTCAAGGTGCTGTAGACGTTGATCTCCGGACATCCGGCCGGGGGATGGTCGGCGGCGCGCACATTGGTGTAACAGGGCAGGGTCGCCGTGAGAACTTCGCCGAGTTTACGGATCGTCTCCCGGCCCTGAGGGGTGGGCTCAGCCTGCCCGGGGAGGAAGAGACCACCGGCCGGCAACTTCAGGGTACCGTTGGTGGGGTCAATTGTGACCTCGATACCCCGGTCTTTTAACCGGTCTTGCATGTCCTTCAACATCTGTGCGCGGGTTTCGTTGGCGGCGGCGATGCGCTTGAACAGCCCGTTTATCTGTTGATCGCGCACATAGCGGGCGAATGCCTTCAAGCTATTATTCTCCTTTGCCAGTTCCTCGGGCTGCAGGTGTAGGGCAAGGCCGATCAGCAGGATGATGAAGATGAAGATCACGCCGACCATTAGGTCGGCCACCGGGCCGAACAGGTCCTTACGCTCTTCGCCGGCTTGGGCAGTGGGGAGTGAACGTCGGAACACGCTGACTAAACTCCGGCTTTAGAGCGATCGGCGCGGTGGCTGCTTCACCGCCTCCGCCAGTTGTCCTACCGATGCCGCCAATTCCTCGATGTTCTCCTCAAGACCCTCGCCCCAATTGCGCAGATTATCGACGGCGCTGGTCATGTGCCCGTCGAAGTCCGTGAATACCTTGGCGCTCGTATTGACGACCAACTCCACGCCATCGCTTAGCGTTGTCAATGCCTGAGCGAGCGACTCGTCGGCCTGTCCGAAGCGGTCGTCATGCGTCTTGAAGGTGCGCTCGGCCGCAGCGGCGGCCTTTTTAAGTCCATCAAGGGCCGTTTGAGCCGACTGGCTGGCTTGTTGGTGAATGGCCGCAGACTCAGCCACTCCTTGCCGGACCTGCTCCAGACCCGTCCGAATCGTTGTGGCAGTCTGTTGCAACGGTTGAGCGGCCCGCTCCAAGGCATCGCTGGCACCAGCGACAACTTGTCCCGCGGCCTTGAAGGTCTGGCCCGCCGCATCGAGGTTTTGGACTTGGGCGGCCACTGCGGCGGGTAGCATCTTAAGGCTCGCCTCCACCGTTTTTAGTCGGCTCGCGAGGTCCTTGATGGTCGCTTGCAGCCCTGCCTGCGCTGCGTCAAATTGCTCGACCAGCTTGCCGGTAGCCTGTGTGACCAATCGGTCGAACTCGTTGCCGGCCCGCCCAACAGTCCGCTCGATCTCCGCCCCGGCCTGTTGGCCGCCTTCACGCAGGGCATCTCCGCCGTCTCTTCCTCCCAGCGCCAAGCGGTCGGTCAACTCGGCGGTGGCCGCGGTGAGTTTGCTCATGGTCTCGTTGAGGGCACGGCTGATGTCGGCTGGAACCTCACCCAAGGCACCGGCGATGCTGTCAAGCTTACCGCTGACATCTCCGATCCTTGCCTGCAGGTCTTGGCCGGCTTGACCGGCGGATTCCTTGAGCCTGTTCCCGGCTTCCTCGCCGCCGGCAGTCAACGCCGATGCGCCGCTTTGGCCCCCTTCAGTGAGCCGGTTGACCAAAGTGTCAATGGCCTCGGTGAGCTTGCTCATGGTTTCGTTGAGGGCACGGCTGATGTCGGCTGGAACCTGACCTAAAGCACCGGCGATGCTGTCGAGTTTCCCGCTGACCTCTCCGATCCTTGCCTGCTGGTCTTGGCCGGCTTGACCAGCGGACGCCTTGAGCCTGTTCCCGGCTTCCACGCCACCGGCAGTCAATGCCGAAGCGCCATTTTGGCTCCCTTCACCGAGGCGGTTCACCAAGGAGTCGATGGCCCCGGCGAGCTTGTTCATAGTTTCGTTGAGGGCGCGGCTGATGTCGGCTGGAACCTGACCCAAGACACTGGTGATGCTGTCAAGTTTCCCGCTGACCTCGCCGATCCTTTCCTGCAGGTCCTGGCCGGCTTGACCAACGGACGCCTTGAGCCTGTTCCCAGCCTCCTCACCGCCGGCAGTCAATGCCGATGCGCCGCTTTCGCCACCCTCGGTCAAGCGGTTCACCAGAGTTCCGATCGCGTCGGTCAGTTTATCCAGGGTCGCCTTGAGGGCACTGTCGATGCTTTCCGGAACCTTGCTCAAGGTGGATGAGATGTTGTCGAGTTTGCCCCCGAATTGGCTGATCGTCTCAGCCAATTTCTGCGAGCGGTCATCGAGCCCCTTGCCCATGTTCCCCGCGGCTTCGCGCAGAACCCGCGCAGCTTCGCTGATGTCCTCACCAAATGTTTTGCCGGCAGCGCCCATATCGCCCTTGATACTTGCCAGTTCATTGGCGACGGCGGTAAATCGCTCGGCCACCGTGTTGATCTCGCCACCAGCCGTCTGCTGAACCTGCTTTGAAAACTCTTGGGCTACGGCCTGGCTCATGTTCTGGATCGCGTCCACGATGGGCGCAGCTGTGGCCGCGGGCAGGTCCTTCTGCATCGTCCCAAGATGCTGACCAAAGTCAGTGGCGAGGGTCTTCAGGCGCTGTTCCATTTTTGCGTCGATCGCGACTGCCAGATCGTCGGTCAAGCGCTCCATCCGCGTGAGTTGCCTGCGGGCGGTGTCGTTCTGTTCGTACAAGAGCAATTCGGGCGTCAGCGGCAAACTGAGATGCTGCACCGCGTCGGCCAGATCGCGGGCAGCGGCATGTTGGGTGGACAGATAGTGTCGAGTGACGAGGCTGAACCCAATGTAAGCGAGGAGCCCGGCGATAGAGGTGATGAATTTGGCTGAACTGACGGCCAGGATGCCGGCGACGGCAGCCATTATCGCCGTGGAGTCCTTCCAGCTGATATTACCCACCTTGAGCAGTGCCGCGGACAGGCCGATGAAGGTGAAGAGCAGGCCGACGGTCAAAAAGACCCCGGCCCAGGTGGCGCACCACTGTTCGTAGCCGCGCCCCGGCAGCGACTCGACCGAGAACCAGAGGCGCGGATCGATCAGGTTCAGGAAGCCGTCTGGACTGGGGGTTCGGTTTCAGATTCTTGCGGTACTCCCGCCAGAGCGAAGCAATCGCCGGTTCCGACTCAAAGACCCCGTCCGCTCTGGCCAGGTGCTCGCTCGCGTCCAGGTTGTAACCGCGCAGCCTCCGCAACTCAGCGGACAGACGGCGAATCGGTCGCAGCCAGGGGCGATGGCGCCGGAGGTACAAAAAAGCCCAGATCCCCAAGGCCAACACAAGGATAGCAAAGGCAATCGCGAACGCCAGATCCTTGTTATCGAATCGACTGATGGCCCAAGTGAGGCCATCCACCAAAGCCCCAAATCCGGGCACATCCCGCAACCACTCCATACTGCGTCTCCGTCCAAACCCATGGTTTTCCTGCCCACGCTATGGTGTCGGGCGCTTCGCCAGTTCGATCCGGCAGTGGCTGCAGGGACGACTGGCAGGCGATCACACGTAACGTACCCAAAGTATACAGCGAACACTTTGTCGAGAGTTGCAAAGTCGGTCAGGTATGTCCTTTAAACCTGAGCCATTCAGGACCTGTCACGTTTCCTGTGCGTGGATCGGAATCCAGTGCAGGAACCAGCAGCCACTAACTTGGCTGAGGGCAGCGACATACCACCTAAGTTCAGGATTGTAACCTTCCGGGTTTATTTGCGTTCATTGACGGACGATACTCACACGATGACCAACACCGACACCAGCCCCATCAGGCAGGAACTCGCGGTCCTCTGGCTCCAGTCCGGCGGCTGCGGCGGCTGCACCCTGTCGCTGCTGGGCGCCGAGTCACCGGACCTGACTGCCACGTTGGACGGCGCGGGCGTCCGCTTGCTCTGGCATCCGTCCTTGAGCGAAGCGAGCGGCGAGGAGGTGTTGGATCTGGTGGATGGGGCGATCACCGGCACCATCGCATTCGACGTGTTGTGCATCGAGGGCGCCATGCTCCGCGGACCGCGGGGTACCGGCCGCTTTCATGTGCTGGCGGGGAGCGACCGGCCGCTGATCGACTGGGTGCGGCAGCTCGCCGCCCGCGCCCGCTACACCGTCGCGGTGGGCACCTGTGCCGCCTTCGGCGGCGTGACGGCCGCCGGCACCAACCCCACCGACGCCTGCGGCCTGCAATTCGAGGGCACCCGTCCGGGCGGCCTGCTGGGGACGGACTACCGCGCGGGTTCCGGCCTGCCCGTGATCAATGTCGCCGGCTGCCCCACCCACCCCAACTGGGTCACCGAGACGCTCATGGCCCTGACCTTGGACGGCCTGACCGCGGACGACCTGGACCCCTACCGCCGACCGCGGATGTCTGCGGACCACCTGGTGCATCACGGCTGTACCCGCAACGAGTTTTATGAATACAAAGCGAGCGCCCGCCGCCCCTCCGACCGGCTGCATGATGGAGCACCTGGGCTGCCTGGGCACCCAGGCGCATGGCGACTGCAACACCCGACTCTGGAATGGACAGGGCTCCTGCACCCGCGGCGGCTATGCGTGCATCAACTGCACCGCCCCCGAATTCGAGGAGCCCGGCCACGCCTTTGCCGACACCCCCAGCATTGCCGGCATTCCCATCGGCCTGCCCACCGACATGCCCAAAGCCTGGTTCGTCGCACTGGCCTCACTGTCCAAGGCGGCGACCCCGGAGCGCCTGCGCCGCAATGCGGTGACGGACCATCTCGTTATACCGCCCGCGGTGCGGGGTACCAAGCCGCGTTAACAGCAACCCCAAACAACGAATCCGAACCGGATCAGACGTCACTGCGAGCCTCACTGCCCTTTGATCCCCGCAGCCAGCGCTCCAGGTCCTCGGTCCCGGTGAAATCCAGCAGGGCCTCACCCAAGGCGGCCAGTTCGTCGGCGGAGAAGCGCTCGACCTGCGCGCGCTGATCGGCGGTCGGCTCGCCGACACGACGGCGCAACAAGCGCATCACCAAGCCCAGTTGGCCAAGGACCAGACCGCGCCTCTCGCCGCGTTTCTCGCCGCGTTTCTCGCCGCGTTTCTCTCCACGTTTCTCTCCCGCCTCCTCGCCCTCACGGAATACCTCCTGGTAAAAGCGGGTCTTTTTCAAATCGGTTTCAGGCAAATGGAGCATGATCTGTATCTCCTCTCGCGAAAGCTCTGGAAACTTGTAGACCAGCACGGTCTCGATCAGGTCGAGGGTCGACTCGCGCTGCCCGGCCGCGGTCTGTTCATCGATCAAGGCACGCGCCTCGGTGAGCAGTGGCTCCCGGTCCATGACCACCAGACGGGCGAGCCGCGCCCCCGGCCCGAGCCCGGGACGGCCGAGCAGGTCCTTGAGATAGACCCGATGCAGGCCGCCGCAACGGATCAAGGCATCGTAGGGCGTGGTATCGCCGACGTCGTACGACCGTTCGGGAAACACCACCACTGCCCGCCAGGGGCCGATCACCTGGTGCCGAAATAGAAACAGAAAGATCGACGCCAGCCAGCGGGCATAGAACCAGGGGTCCGCATAGAACTGGGACTCGGCGAAGACCAACGGCAGGCCGGGTGTACCCGGAGCGGGCAACAGCACCCCGTCGAGCCGAAAGGCGGTCTGTTTCATCTCCTCGGCATGCATCCGGTAGACCCCCGCGGGCGGGACCGCAAGGCCCGCCAGTTCAAAGACGGTCGCCGGACGCTCCTGGAAGATCCGGTAGAAGAGCGGGTCGGTGTGCATGGGTCCGATTCTAGCCCAACAGCCGTGAATGGGCAGCCGACGTTTCGGGAATCCCGGCATAACCGTTTTCTCAACCCTGAGATTTCCGGTTAGGTAAACTGTCACCGGGACTGCTCTCCATTATCGACACTCCGGCGGTCGCCCAACTCATCCTGCGCACCGCACAACGCCATGGGCTAGCGCGAGTGCTGCCGGTCGGGGCCATCATCCAGGGCCGGGAAGGCCGCCATATCACCGCCGGAGGCCACCGAGACCGTCGCCGTCGCCCGCGCCCTGGCCCTGGCCCTGGCCGAACAGACCGGCGCGCGCATCCACTTCCGCGGACTCTCCAGCGCCCGCGGCGCGGAGATGCTGGCCGAGGCGCGGCACCGCGGCATCCCGGCCAGCGGCGACTGCTCGGTGCACCAACCCTGTTGCCGCTCTTGCCGAGTTTCAAATCGCTGCGTCTTTACTCGAGGTGGACGTGATTAGGTACCACTTAGCGGCAACATTCGGATGCGATGACGCCTTGGATCAATTGTCACCAAAGCTCCTGCTTTCAGCATCTGCGCTGCGGTCATCAGCGTTTCCAACACCGCAGAGCCAATCGCTTCGGGAAGGATATGCTGAAACCGAAGCTGAACGACGCTGGGAGCTGCCACGTTCGTCGCAAAGAGCAAAGAGCCGAAATCCAAATCGTGGGTAAATACTACATAGCCGTTGTCACGCGCCCAGGCCATAATGTCGGTGTCTTCCGCGCGGATGTCTCCGATCCTGCTCCAGTGAATCGCGTCATGACCGGCCCGATTGAGGAAGTCTTCCCACGTCTCCGGGATATTCATGTCCAAGAGGATCTTCATGATGCCTGGAGAGGTACGTCATATTCTTCGGCCCGCCAGGTCGCATAGGCCAGGGCCGCATAAATGTCCGCCCGTTCCAGGCTGGGATAGAGTTCAAGGACTTTGTCTATCGTTTCGCCTGACGCCAGCAATCCAGTGACGGTGCCGACCGTTATCCTGATGCCGCGGATACAAGGCTTGCCGCCCATGACCTTGGGGTTGATCGTGATTCGCTCTAGTTCCGGAAAATTCATATGTTTTCTCTGTCAGAGTGGCAACGGCTGCGATATCAGCATTACAGCTGGACATGGGGACTCAGTCGCGCCCGGTGAAAACGGAAAAAGTACCAGGGCTAAGGCGCCGCGCCTATAGATCATTCCACACCTCATCTTCCGGATTATCCCAGACGGAGGCGAGCGAACCCGCTTGGGCACCCATCAGATCCTCCCACTCCACCCGCTCGCTCTTTTCCTTTAGGTAACCGATGAAATCCAGTACCTCCCGAGCCTGGTTCTCGGGTAGCGTCTTGATCTGTTCGTATGCCAACTCTGCAACAGTCATAGTTGATTCTCCCGAATTGATCCACTCGGCGCCAATGATGCGGCTCGTAGTGCAGCCCGATAGCCGACAATCGGTCCGCGTCGAAAATCCATCCGGCCGAGCCCGTATCCAGTAAGACATTCTCGATCTTGACCTGCCGTCCGCGGTACTCAATGTCTGCGCTGATATAAGGCAAACCAAGACGCAGCTCGATATTCATCACGCGCTCCGGATGCCAAGCCACTGCCGCTCCCGGATGTCCAGCGTATCCCGGCTGGTGTGGAAGACGTAAAACTCCCGTTGCGGGACTTCGCGATGAATCCTGGCGTAGGCGCTCAGGGCCGTCGCCGAATCGGGGAAGGCGTCAAGCACCGCCAATTGGTCGAGAATACGCCGGTCGCCTTCGGAATGAGCCTTGACCGCCTCCAGCAGAAGCCACTGTTGCGGGTAGTGGCCGCGGATTTCTTGCCATTGCATAAACGCACTGCTAAGCGAGGGAAATGTGTGACAAGGGTTGCCCGCAATCGGCGTAATGAAGCGCATTAAGCTGAAAGCTTTACGCATTACCAAGCAATGGTTTTGCAGCGTCCGTCAGTAGCGCTATTCGACCCCGGCCCCTTTGTCCCTGTTTGCTGCGTCACAGCGTATCGAACCACCGTTTGATCTTCAACGCCATCAGCCGGCGGCGTTCCTCCAGGAAATCGTCATAAGCTGGTATCTCGCCGTCCAGCATGCGCTCAGGGATGCAGCTAATTCTCAGATTGGTCTTCATTTCATCAACGCCTACAATCCCCCCGTAGCGCCTCTTGCCGCCCTTGCATTGTTCTGCGAGTTCGTCGAAATACTGCTCGGGCTGCTTATCTCCAATGGCGATATTGATCTCGCTCTGCGTCAAAACAAAGTTGGCGATCTGATTGTAGCGTCCACGCGACAGACCTTGCTTCTTTAGATGATTACGCGGGTAGACATGATGCACGTCCGTGCGATTCAACAGCAAGTCAAGCACCGATATGTCTTTCGAAAGGAAGCCTTTATCTGCCAGCTTCGCCTGCGCTGCCTTATAAGCGAGAAAATAGGGACTCTGGGCCGACGAGGTATCCATCAACTGCGGCAGCATACCGATCCAAAAACTCTCGGGGAGCTCGTTCTCGACAACCGATTCGGCATAGCCAAGCAGGCCGCGTGCCGCCACCTGCCGGATATCGAGATCGAAGGCGGTCTCCGGACTCCCGGTATAGCGACCGCGCAGGACAGACATGACGTACCAGCGTCTTACGATGCGTTCAAGGTCTGCGGCTGGCAACTTTTCGGCCCTTCCGCGCAAATACAAAATGTAGGCGAAATTGACGGCATTCCGGCCGCCGATGAGGTCGCTTGTCACAAAACCGGCCGACCGCAAGATCATCGTGAACCTGTCAAAATGGTTCTTGTTGATGAACGCCACGATGCCTTTCTTGAGCCGGGAAAAGGCGTCCTCGGCAATCGACTCCTCGAACTGCTTGGTCTCGAAATTTCGACCGGATAGGAGGGCGACCAGATCCTGGAGCTTACCGCGACCGAACTCTGACGTGAAGGCTACCCGAAGCATATCCGTGTAGGTCGGGTCGTACAGATCATCGCTCACATCCTTGAGCCATCGCATTTGGGGCAGAAACTCCGATTGCGCGAAGGCCTTGTCGGATTTCTCGATGCGGCTCAGGAACTCGGGGGCAACCGCCAGGTGGCAGAAATAGTCGATGGCCTTGCGCAGTAGATTGCCGCCGTAGCTCTCATTGACGGCAATCTTAGACATCGCGAAGTCCGCCTGAGAGAGCTCGGCCCCCGCCGAATTCACCCGGATGAAAATCTCGGTGACCGTTTCGATATCGAGATCGTCTGCAAGATCGATAATACCAACATGGTTGTTGACGATCTTAAGCAGCTTCCCGATGCTCCCGAAAACCGCGTCCTGAGTCGTTCCCGGATTTCTGCCGCAGTAATCCCCAACGAGTTGGAAAATTTTCGCCTCAGGCGAAAAGACATCGGCAATGTCATCGATCCAAGCTGCATCCTTGCGAATCGCTGGATTTGCGACCTCGAAACGTTCCTCCTGGGGATGAAAAGCGATGCGGATGCGCACGGTCTCGTAATCTTTGGTCAGGACCTCCCGCCCGAGCAGTGCCGCCATCAGCGCGGTGACCCGTTGCTGGCCGTCGATAAGAATGCGCTTGCCAGCGGCCGAAGTTCCATCTTTGAGTCTGATGGTCGGATTACGCCAGGTTATAAGATATCCGATTGGATACCCCTGATAAAGAGAGTCCAGTAGATTTCGCACCTTGGTGGCATCCCAGACAAAGGGACGCTGAATCTCCGGGATCGCGATATCGCCGGACTTGACCCAAGTCAGCAGGGTTTCGATCGGGTGGGGGGCAACCGAGTAACGTTGGGTAGACACAACCAGTGAAGCTCCTTAATGGCACATTCGGGTGGACAAAGACTAGGAATCAAATTTCGGGGAACTGTATGCTCCACTGCGGTTGGATCGCCGGTAGATGCGGTCCGGTTGGGCCGCGGCTGCCGAGCCGCCTAACTCCGATAAACCAAATGCTCGACAACGTCAAGCCGCCAGCGGCACCCTTAGATCAATCTCATCCCACGGGACGAAGGCGCGCTGGTCTTCGTCGATTTCCAGGATACCAAGATCGATCAAGGTTCCGATATCGGTGCGGCCAGTGATCCCGTCGTGTTCAACGGACTCGGCAAGGTCGCCAATAAATGTTGGCCCGCGGCGCTTGCTCGTTTGGATGAGATTCCAACGCGCTGGCGTCAGGGTACTCAGTAATTCGGACAGGCTCTCGAAGCCAATGGATTCCACCGGGCTAATCGCTTCGCCACGTTCCAATCGTTCCCAGGTTCGTGCGAACGCCTCCATCGCGGCCTGCGGCGTTGAGATCTCGATGCGAAGGATACGTCGTTCAGTCATCGGTCAGGATCCTGACATCGGCCCAGAAATCGTCGAGCAAAGTCCGGACGTTGTCGAAGGTGTAAGGTTCTTCCCGTCCGGCCAAGTGCTTGTGGTCGCCCTTGCCGCGCGCGTTGTCGTAGCCAACGATACGCTCTCGGTCCCCGGACTTAGGCCAGGCGGTACTTCAGCCCGTGCGGGCGCTCCGCGTCGGCCTGCGAGAGTTGCCAGATGACCATTTCGATCAGGTCGAAGCGGAAGGTCTGACGGCGCTGTCTGTCGGTGCTAGGCGAGCTTTCTGGCGTTTATTGCGGCAATGACGCCACGATTGAGGGCGGAGGTCAAGACCCAAGCCAGTCTCGAAACGGCGCCAGATAGCGTCGATCCGGCGACCAATGAGCAATAGCGAAGACCACCTGCGCAAAGGTGCCGGCGAACTCTCAGGCAAGCGCAGCATGGAAGTCGCGCGCGGTGCGGGCGGGGTCGTTGCCAAAGGCGCCGTAGCCCCAGGCGCCCAGGACCAGTGCAGAATAGTCGTAAGCCCGGGCAATCGCCAAGACGCGCCGGATGCGAACGGCCGACAGATCACCTGCCAGCGGTTGGCCGATGCCCGGTGCATAGGGTGCGGCACAGCTGAACACGCTGAGCGCCCAAGGCGCCGGAAGGGTGGTGCCATCGTCCGTGCGGAAGACCGGCACCTCCGGGGAGAGGATGGCCCAGTCGGTCGAATCCGGCAAGGTCCGGGCCGCGTGTGCGGCGTACATGGGATCGCCGCGCAGGGTGGCGTAAAGGGCGTTGGACCGGCACAGCACTTCTTCCTGAGCATGGGCACCGCTCAGGAAGCCGCCGCCAGAGTGGAGTCCGTTGGTGAAGTTGAGCGCCAGCACCCGCTCGCCCGCGTCGACCAGCCGGCGGGCGGCCGCCAGGGTGGGTTTGTTGGCAACCTGGACCCTGGTCTGGGCATTCCGAAAAACCGCGGGTATCGGCAGGACGGTATCCGGAGACAGGCTGCGCTTTGCTGCAACGGCTTGGGCGACTGCCGCCTGCCACTGCACGGGATAGCCCTCAGCGCTGGCGTAGCCCCCCGTCTCTGCGGCCTGCGCCGCGGCGCGACCCAGTGCAGCGGCGCGTGCCCGCGGGATGTCCAGGACCTCCCGGCAGCGGGCCGCCCGTTCCTCGGAATCGAGACAAGGCAACAGAATGAGTTCGTTCATGATGTCCTCGTTGGCATCGTGATCGCGGCGGTTGCCGACCGGCGATGGCCAACGCCCGGCGGATGCGGGTCCGCATCAAGTCGGCAGCGGCCTCCTGGCCCCGTAGGGCGCGGCGCAGGTCAGGATACCGAGCGGCCAGGGCTGGTCCAGCGGCGTGCCGTCATCGGCGCAAGACCGGCACGTCCGGGGAAAGGATCGCCCAGTCGGTCGAGTCCGGCAGGGGCCGCGCGGCGTGGGCGGCGTACATGGAATCAGCGGACAGGGTGGCGAAGAGCGCGCTGGAGCGGCACAGGAGGCTCTACTGACCGCGATTGCTCTGGTGTCGCTCGATCCCGGATGCGGTCACCACTTCCCCCGCGGCTGCGCAGGGCATTACCCGACTCATACACGGCCGCCTTGACGCCGCGGCTGCCCAACGGCTCGCGGTGACGCTCGACCGGTCTCCAGCGCGGCGGCCAGAGCCACCAGTTCGGGATTCTTGCCGCTATAGTCGCGAATACGGCGGCGCCCGCAACGAGTAAGATGAACGTCCCCCGTGGGAGCGGCGTCCCGCCGCGATGGGTGCTGCGGAGACCTCGAACGGTAGGGCTACGCGCCCGGCCCCATCGCGGCGGGACGCCGCTCCCACAGGGTCGCTGCGCGACTTTCATCGTCAAGCCTCGATATCTTATACGACACCCGAACACTGGTCGCAACGATGATAAACGCCTGCGAGAGCATCCTGGGCGCTGCGATAAACTCGATTACGACAACGATTACGACCAAGACACCAAAGGCGTTCCCTAATGGACAAACCGCGCCATCACGGTGACCCCGCGTGGCATTGATCACCGTCGGCCCCTTCAACCGCGTCGAAGGGGACCTGGAGGTCCGGCTTGAGATCACCGACGGGCAGGTCACCCAAGCCTGGGCCAATGCGCCGCTGTACCGGGGCTTCGAGCAGATCCTGCAAGGCAAGGACCCGCGCGACGCCCTGGTGCTGACCCCGCGCCTGTGCGGCATCTGCTCCGTCTCACAATCCATGGCCGCCGCCTATGCCCTGGCCGATGCGCAGAACCTGCAAATGCCGCCCAACGGCGAACTGGCCACCAATCTCATGCTGGCCGCCGAGAACCTGGCCGATCACCTGACCCACTTCTATCTCTTCTTCATGCCGGACTTCGCGCGCGCGGTCTATGCCGCCGAGTCCTGGTACGGACCAGCGGCGGCGCGCTTCCGCGCCCACAGCGGCACGGCGGCCCGCGAGTGGCCGCCCGCGCGCGCGCAATTCCTGCACCTGCTGGGCCTCCTGGCCGGCAAGTGGCCGCACTCACTGAGCCTGCAACCGGGCGGCTCCACTCGGCCGATCCAGGCCCAGGAGCGCCTCCGGCTACTGGCTATCCTTGGTGCCTTCCGCCGGTTCCTGGAGACCCGGACCTTCGGTGATACGCTCGACGCCATCGTCGCCCTGGACAGCGGCGCGGCACTGGCACGCTGGGCCGCCGCCCGGCCACCGCACAGCAGCGACTTCAGACACTTCCTGCACTGTTCGCAGCAGCTCGGCCTGGACCGGCTCGGCCGTGCGACCGACCGCTTCATGAGCTTCGGGAACTATCTGATCGGCGCCCGGCGGCTCTTGCGCTACGGCCTGTGGGACCAACGCCCGCGGCACCTGGATCTCGCGGCCATCACCGAGGATTTGAGCCACAGCCGGATGCTTGGCGGCGAGGCGCCCCTGCATCCGTCCCAGGGGGTCACTCTGCCGGACCTGGACCGCCCGGATGGCTACACCTGGTGCAAGGCACCGCGGCTGGATGGACAGGTGGTCGAGGTCGGCGCCCTGGCCCGCCAGATGGTCGACGGGCATCCGCTGATCCGCGATCTGGTGGCGCACAGTGGCGGCAATGTGCAGAACCGGGTGATCGCACGCCTGCTGGAAACGGCCCGGGTGACTCTGGCCATGGACGACTGGATACGTCGGCTGGTGCCGGGCGAACCCTTCTGCAGCCACGGCGAATTGCCCGACGAGGCGGAGGGCGCCGGTCTGGTGGAGGCCGCCCGCGGCAGCCTGGGTCACTGGCTGCGGGTGCGCAAGGGGCGCATCCACACCTATCAGATCATCGCCCCCACCACCTGGAATTTCTCACCCCGCGACCGGGGAAACATTCCCGGCGCGCTCGAACAAGCCTTGATCGGCGCCCCGGTGCGCCCGGGCGAACGCACCCCCATCAGCGTCCAACATATCGTTCGGTCATTCGATCCCTGCATGGTTTGCACCGTGCATTGAGGAGCCCACACCGCTGATCCGACACGGCCGCGATGACAATGCAGAAGCCGCCCAGCGCGGCTGCCGGGCCCTCAACCCGCCTCGGCGACCCCACCCTTACGATAGGCCTCCGCCTCCTCGGCGGTCAGCGGACGCGCCTCTTCTTCGAGCATCACCGGGATATCGTCGCGCACCGGATAGGCCAGCCGGCCGGAACATGAGATCAGCTCCGAGCGCGCCTTATCATAAATCAGCGGCCCCTTGGTCACGGGGCACACCAGTATCTCCAGCAGATTCTTGTCCAGCATACGGATTCTCCAGATGTTCTTGAGGTCGAAAGGGATTGCGCGGGGCCGCTCCGCGCGGCCGACCCAGCGCCAAGCGGCGATGATGGACTCAGGGCGCGGTCGCGGTAAAGCGCGGGGTGATGGCGTCCTCGCGGCGGCCGCGATCGTCATTGCGGCCGTAGGGGCGGGTTTCAAACCCGCCCCTACACCAAATCAGGTACGACGGCTCTACGCGCCCGACTCCGCCACCGCCAGCGCGCTATGCCGACGCGAGTACGCGAAGTAGATGACGAGCCCGAGCGCCAACCACAGACCGAAGCGCAGCCAGGTGATCAGCGGCAGTTGCATGGCCAGGTACAGGCAGGCGGCGGCGCCGAGCAGCGGGATCAGCGGCGACCAGGGAGTGCGGAACGGGCGCGGCAGGTCCGGATGGGTATAACGCAGCCAGATCACGCCCAGGCACACCAAAAAGAAAGCGGCCAGGGTGCCGATATTGACCAGCTCGGCCACCTGCCCGATCGGGGTGAACCCCGCGATGGCCGCCATCAACAACCCACTGATCAGGATCACGCGGACCGGGGTCGCGGTGCGCGGGTTGACCCGGGCAAAGAGCGGGGGCAGGAGCCCGTCGCGCGACATGGCCAGAAACACCCGTGTCAGCCCGTAATAGAGCACCAGCATCACCGTGGTCAGCCCGGCAATGGCTCCGGCCGCGATCACCCCGGCCGCCCAGGGATAGCCGAGACGCAGCATCACATCCGCCACCGGTGAGCCCACGTTCAGCGTGGGGTAGGCGACCACCAGGGTCAGCAGTCCGGCGACCAGGATATAGATCACGGTGCACACCGCGAGCGAGACCAGAATGCCGATCGGCAGGTCACGCTGGGGATTGCGCGCCTCTTCGGCCGCGGTCGAGACCGCATCGAAGCCGATATAGGCAAAGAAAATCAGCGCCGCTCCGCCCATCACGCCGCTCCAGCCGAAGGGCATGAAGGGGCTCCAGTTGGCCGGCTCCACATGGGATGCGGCGACGATGACGAACACCGCGATGGCGGACAGTTTGACCAACACCATCACGGCGTTGACCCGCGCGCTTTCGCGCACCCCGATGCTCAGCAGCACGCCCAGCGTCAGCACGATAAGTGCGGCCGGCAGGTTGATCCAACCGCCCTCCAGCGGACCTTGCTGCAGTGCCGGGGGGAGCGCCAACCCGACCGCCTCCAGTGCATTGTCCGCATAGGCCGACCAGCCGATGGCGACCGCCGAGGTCGCGACCGCGTATTCCAGGATCAGGTCCCAGCCGATCATCCAGGCCACGATCTCGCCCAGGCCCGCGTAGCTGTAACCATAGGCGCTGCCGCAGCCGCCGATGGACGCGGCCAGTTCCGCGTAGGCCAGGGCGCTGAAGGCACAGGCCGTTCCCGCCACCAGATAGGACAGGATGATGGCCGGTCCCGCCTGAGTCGCCGCGGCGACCCCGGTCAGCACGAAGATACCGGCGCCGATGATGGCACCGATCCCGAGCAGGGTCAGGTCCACCGGACCGAGCACCGGGCGCAGCGCCGGCCCGCCCAGGCGGTGATCCGCGTTGATCGATTTGGTCCGCAGCAGTCCCGACAGTCGCATACGACCTCCGACAAAATGCACCTGAACACCGGATGAAGCACGTTTCGCCGCGCATGAGCGCGCGTTAACGCGAAAGGATGATCGCATACCTTGATTCCCGCGTGGTCGAGCGGAGCCGGCCGATCCTCTCGGCGATTATCGCGGTTTCCGGGTGAAAGCGAAGGTGTAGGGTTCGCTGCGCGAACCGATCCAGGGCTGACGACCCGATTCAAGGCTGACGGCACGCTTCAGGTTGGTTCCTGCTCATGGCCGAAACACACCTGATAATCGACGCAGTCCGCACAATTGGGCGACTTGCAGATCGGCACCGCGGCGCGCTCGCACAGTTGGCGGTAGAAAAACTTCTTCCATTTCATGTCCCCGACGTTGCGCTTTGCCAGTTCCGGAAAGTTCTCGGTCATCAGCCGGGTCAACAAGGGCCGGTTCGGCAACCCCATATCCTGCCACAGGTGATTGTCGCGCATGGCCGCCGACGCAATCGCGTGACTGAGCCAGGCCAAGGTTTCGCTGGGCTCCCTCCGGAACTCCAGCAGCAGATCCAGGAGATCCTGAAGCTCGTCCAGCACCGCAGGGTCCCGGCCGGAATCGCCATTCGTCAGCTCGGTTGCCGGAAAATAGGTGTTCAGCAGTCGGCGAAAATCCGACTCCGACAACCCGCGGATCAACGGGCACTGACCGGCGGCCAAGGCCCGCCCGATCACACCCGCAAAGGCCAGGGTCAGCGGATCCGTCGGGTCGCGGGCAACCCGCAGCAGAGTCTGCTCACCCTGCGCCGAAGGACTTGCACCAACTGAGGGCGCCGCGGCCCAATCGGGCGCGGGCTCAAAGGCCGTGTCGGCAGCGGTCGTGGAGGAGGCCCGCGCGGGAAGACTGACGAACCCGGTTGCTCGCGCTTGCATTTCCATGGGGTCTAGACCTCGTTGACGTTGGTTGTTGGCCGCCCCGCGGCAGCGGCTGGCCGGGGCGCACTGCTCGCGCAAGCCGCACCGTGCTCGACGCAGTCATCAGCGCATCGCTGGCCTCGTGTTGCAGGACACCGCCGCGGGGTCAGTCGCCGACCGCGGCCGACAAAAACGATACAAGAATCAAACCAGGTGCGCGACGAATGCTTGGCGATATGGATGTCGAATTGCTGAACCGGGACGGCAAGGACATTGCGCAGATCCTGATCCCCACCGCCGCCCGCGCCGGTGCGAGATGGCAGGTCTCGCAGATGCTACCCTGTAGGCGTTCCGATAGCACACGCGGAAGGTCATGCTGGCCGGCCTGGCAGCAGACCACCTGATGGACGAGGACGTTCGCTATCTGATCGACTTGGGCCTGGTGCGCCAGGACGGCACCGGCGGCCTGGTGGTGGCCAATCCCATCTATCGGGAAGTGTTCCCGCGGACGTTGGCTTTCTCGTCGCAGGTCTCGCTGCCGCAGATCAGCCCGACCTGGCTTACCGCGGACGAACGACTCGACCCCCAACAACTGCTGGATGCCTTCTTCTGATCGAAGGCTTCGGTTACGGTGTCGTCGTCGCGAACATCTGCTGAAATGCTGTTTTTTTGCGCCCGATGAGGTAACCCTGAGATGCTGAACGAAGAGATTGAAAATGCCCAACGCCTGGTAAAGACTGACGCATACCAGATGTCAGTCGGCGAAATCATCAACATGTACAAAGACGATGAATTCATAATCAATCCGGATTTTCAGCGGCTGTTTAGGTGGGAAATCGGCCACAAGTCCAAGCTGATTGAATCACTTTTGTTGGGAATACCGATACCATCGATCTTTGTCTTCGAGAAGGAAGACGCGAAGTGGGAGTTGATTGATGGGCTCCAAAGGATTTCGACTCTGTTGGAATTCATGGGTGAGCTTAAAGATCCCGTCACCGGCGAATTGAGGCCGCCGACCGCACTCGTGGCAACCAAGTATTTGCCATCTCTCGATAACTCGGTCTGGGAAAGGTCCGATGCAATCCCTGACACTCCCCCGGAGCAACAAAATCCATTGTCGATTCCCCAGCAGCTCTCCATCAAGCGAAGTCGCTTGAGCGTGCAGATCTTGAAACGTCCCAGCGAAAATTCAACAAAGTATGATCTATTTCAGCGCTTGAATGCTGGCGGCATTGCCGCCAATGCTCAGGAACTGCGTAATTGCATCATTATTATGGTCAACAGGAGTTATGCGAACTTCATGCGGAAAATGGCGGAACTCGAGTCATTTCGAAAGGTCTTAGCCGCCAGTGATGACCAAATCGAAAAGCAACGAGACATGGAGTTTGTGTCGCGCTTTCTGGCCTACACTTATGTGCCTTATGACGGCAAACTCGATGTTGAAGAGTATCTCGATAAAGCTATCATCACCCTGGCTACGGACAATGAGACCAAGATCTCGGGTTCTGCTTTCAACGCTACTTTTAGTTTGCTGGAACAGGCGCATGGAAGTAACGCACTACGGCGTTTCCGGGACGGGGAACCTTCGGGGCGGGTAGGCCTTGTGGCCTTTGAATGCATAGCAATCGGAATTGCGAAAAATCTTAAGAAGATTGAGAAAAAGCGAAGCCCGGTTGACTATGTGAAGGAAAGGATAGCGGAATTCTGGAAAACCTCCGAGATAAGCGACTTTCTTGCGGCGGGCCTGAACGGGACATTACGGATAAAGCGCACGGTGCCATTTGGAGAGAACTGGTTCTCAATATGAGCAAGCCGTACAGCGAGGATGATTTTTCCCGGATTCTTGACGCCGAAATGACCTGGCGGCGAAAAGAATTGTCCGACATTAAGGCGGCCATTAAGGCGGCCGACCGATTTTCCCAGACTCCTCTGCTCAAAGCCATTGTTGCGATGAGCTATGCTCACTGGGAAGGCTATGTGAGAACATGCGCAAACCGGTATTTCGAGCATCTGACACTGCGAAAGAGACCGTTCTCCGATTTCGAGCGCCAGATATACGTTAACAGTATTCTGGGCAGATTGGATGCGCTGCATCGTGGTCGCGCCAGCGTCAAAGATCGCTGTAAGCTGGTAAACGATATACTGGATGGAGCAACAAAGCGATTTTCCTTCGTAAATGATGAGTTGGTCGATACGCGATCCAACCTCAATACCGATGTAATGAATGACATTTGCCTGATCTGTGGTGTGGACTCGGGCCACTTCGAGACCAACAGGGCATTCATTGATGTTCTCTTGCTGAAACGTCGAAACAACATCGCGCACGGTCAGCAAGAGGATATTCACGCTGATGAGATTGATGATTTTGTTGCGACGATACTCGCTCTGATGGAGTATTTTCGGACGCTCGTTGAAAACAAGGTTTACACAAAGACTTATGCAGCCTAACGCTCCTGCTTGGGACCCTGCCTGGCAGGATGAGCCCCGGCGAGTTCACCCGCAGATAGTCGCACCAATATTGCTGCCTCCATCGCATCAACCGCCGCGGCCGGCGTGAGGTCGGCGTACTGCTTGCGCCGATGCTTGGACAGCCCTTGGTTCTGAAAAGCGAAGGGGATGCGGCAACCTCAGTTATCCACCCCAACGATGACGCTGGAGGCCGGGAAGATGGCGCAGGCCGGGGTTTGCTCGGCGATTTCCAGGCGGTCGAGCAAGTCCGCGGTGATTACTCCGCGGACCGTGACACCGGACGGCAAGGCGATGACGACCTCGGCCGGCCCGTCCCCGCGGGTGATGCGCTGGACCAGGCCGCACAGGGTATTGGTGCCGGGCCGGGCCTGCGGGTCCGGTGCGCGGCCGATGCCGACGGCGACCGCCTTGATCAGCGCCCAGACCGCGCGCCCCGGACGCAGGCTCAGGGATTCGACACTCTCGTTGGTGACCCCCGCGCTGAGGCGGTCGCCGCCCTGAATCTCGATCTCGATCTGCGCATCCACGGTGCGCGCGGTTACCGCGACGATCCGTCCGAACAACTGGTTACGGGCGCTGGTGCGCATGGCGAGCCGCCGCAGCAGGTCGAGCGCCGCGCCCGAGTCGCCCATGGCCGCGTTGATGCCGTCCAGAAAGCGCCGGTACTCGCCGGCAATGCTGCGATAGGCCGCGATCAGGCGCCGGCCCTCGTCGGTCAGTCGGGCACCGCCGCCGCCCCGGCCGCCGGTGGCAGTCTCCACCAAGGGTTTGGGGGAGGCGTTGTTGATCGCATCCACGGCGTCCCAGGCGGCCTTGTAGCTGACGCCGACACCCTTGGCCGCCTGGGTGATGGAACCGCGTTCACCGATCTGCTCCAGGAGGGCGATGCGCGCTTCCCCAAGGAAGGCAACATCATTCACGTCGAGCCAAAATTCGCCGTCGACCCGCAGCGGGCGCTCGCTCTTGCCGGACTTGTTCGGCGTGCTCACTCAGGTGTTGCCTCTTATAAATATCAATAGAATCATAACGAACTCCATACCCTCAGACCATGTTACGCCTCACTCCGACGGCCTACAAGGCACTGCGACGGGCGCCGGCGATTGCAAATTTTGGCCGCATCGCGCGCCCCCTGGTGGATGCGGCGCGCGCGACCGACGTGCCGGATCCCTGACACCGAGCGGGGCGCCGGATCCACCCTACAACGGAGCCGGTTTCGTCGGGTGGATCAGCGCAGCGCATCCACCATCAGCCGCGCTGCCGACGGCGGCCTGCGCCGATGCGCCGATCCAGCGTCGAGGCGGGAGGCGATGCTATAGTTTCGCTGCAGCCAACCCAACGCAACCCGGAGGACAGTCCCATGGCGGCGAAAATGATACTGATGCTGGTCGGTGACTTCGTCGAGGACTACGAGGCGATGGTCCCGTTCCAGATGTTGCAGATGGTCGGACACCAGGTCCACACGGTTTGTCCCGATAAGCAGCCGGGCGATCGGGTGCGCACCGCCATCCACGACTTCGAGGGCGACCAGACCTACAGCGAGAAGCCTGGGCACCTGTTCGCGATCAACACGGACTTCTCGCTGGTCGATCCGGCCCGGTATGACGCGCTCGTCATCCCCGGCGGCCGGGCCCCCGAATACTTGCGGCTGAACCCGCGGGTCATCGAAATCGTGCGCCATTTCGCCGCCGCGGATAAGCCGATCGCCTCGGTCTGTCATGGTCAACAGATTCTGGCGGCGGCCGGGGTCCTGGACGGCAAGCGCTGCACCGCCTACCCGGCCGTGCGACCCGATGTGGAGCGCGCCGGCGCACTCTGGTGCGAGGTCAACGAGACCTTCTCCAACGCCTATACCGACGGCCGCCTGGTCACCGCCCCGGCCTGGCCGGCCCACCCCGAGTGGATGCGCAAGTTCCTGGAGGTCCTGGGCACGCGCATCGAGACCTGACCGAGTGACCACTCGGGCAATTGCTGTCAATGGCCCGATCAATAGCTTACTGCACGCTCATGGATCACCAAGTATTCGTCTATGGCACCTTGCTGCGCGGGGAGGTCAATCACCACTTGCTGAGCGGCGCCGAGTGGCTTGGCCCGCACCGCACCGCACCCTGTTTCACCCTGCTGCGGGTCGGCGCCTATCCGGGCGCGGTGCGGGGCGGCGGCAGCGCCATCCAGGGCGAAGTGTTTCGGGTCGACACCGCCGCGCTGCATCGGCTCGACCGGCTCGAGGAGTATCCCAGGCTCTACGACCGCCAGCTGATCCCAACCGCCTATGGCCGCGCCTGGTGCTATCTGTACCGCGGACGGCGGCGTGATCGGCGGGTGATCCAGGGCGGCGATTGGCGGGCCTTCGCCGCCGATCCGGACTCCTACCGCGCGGCTGGTGTGCGCCGCACCCGCGACGCCAAGAACCGCCCCCGCCGATCGACCACGGCCATGACCCAGGTCACCGCGTCACCGCGGGCGCGTGCCGAGGACGCGACACACCGCGGCACCAAGCCAACGCAATGAAGCTCTTCCAGCGTTTCGGTGAGGCGCCGGTGTGGGTCGCCGGCGCCTCGCCCCTGGCCGGCCGGGTGTTCGCGAGTCTGCGCCGCGCGGGGCGGCGCGTCCGCGTCGTCGCCCTCGCCGAACTGGCCGGTCTCAAATCAGGCGCCTGCCGGACCCTGGTCCTGGCCGATCCGCCGGAACCGGAAAGCCTGGTTGCCGGCCTGATCCGTCGGCAGGGTAGCGGGCGCGGTCGCCGGCCCGCCCCGCTGCGGCTGATCCTCATGGTTCAGGCCGACCCGCCGCCGCTCTTGCCGGACTTAGACCCCGCCGGGCCGATCACGCTGGAGACCTTCGCCATCGAAGATCGCGCCGCGCGGGTGCTGCTGGAGCGCTGGCCCCTGCACTGCGGCCTGGACCCCTGCTGCGACCAGCGCCCCCACCTGCTGGTCGCCGGGTTCGCGCCGCCGGCACGCGCCCTGGTGGTACAGGCGCTGCGGCTGATGCCCTACGGCGAGGAGCGGCCCGCGATCACCATCATCGGCACTGACCCCGCGGTCCAGGCGCGTTTCACCGGTGCCTATCCGCAGGCCGGCCAGGTAGCGGACCTGCGCTGGCTCGCCGCGGACCTGGAGGGTCTCGCCGCGCTGCCGCCGGTCACCCAAGTCCTGGTGTGCGCCGCTGCGTCCGCCGCCGGGCCGGACGACGCCATCGCCATCGCCATCGGCCTCGCGCAACGGCTCGCCGCGGACCAGGGGGTTTCCCCGCCGATCCTGCTGGAGGTCGGCGACGCGATCCCGGCCGGCCGTCCGGCGGACTGGGACGGCCAGACCTTTCCCTTTTCCTATCTCGCCGAGGCCTGCCGCCCCCAGGTGCTCCTGGACGGTCGCGGCGACGCGCTCGCCCAAACCATCCACGAACACTACACCGACAGCATTGCCGCGCAAGGACGTGATCCGGAGCGCGAGCCGGCCGGGCGGCCCTGGTCGACACTCACCACCTCCTACCGGGATGCCAATCGGCATCAGGCGGATCATATCTGGGCAAAACTCGCCGTGATGGACTGCCGCGCCGTGCCCGAAGAGCGGGTCGGATCCTTCGCCTTCGCCCCGTTGGAGGCCGAGCGGTTGGCCGTCATCGAGCATCTGCGCTGGGCCGCGGATCGCCACCTGGACGGCTGGAGCTATGCCCCGGTGCGCGATAACGCCCGCAAACATCACCCGCAACTGATCCCCTACCGGGATCTCAGCGAACCCATGAAAGACCTGGACCGATTCGCGGTGCGCGGGGTACCGACCCTGCTCGCCCGCTCCGAACTCGGGGTGGTCCGCATGCTGATCCTGGGCATCCCCGAGCCGCCCACGGCGCTCCCCGCGGATGCCGTCGCCGCCGGCTTGCAGCGATTGGCCGAGCAGGTGCTGGACCGGCTGGCCGCGCGTTATCCGGATCGTACGCTGGTGTTTGCCGCCACCCTCGCCGAGCCTGGCGCACGCCTGATCACCCGTCTCGCGCTCGACCGCGCCGCGGCCGGCTTGTTCCTGCTCTGCCCGCAACCGATCGCCCACACCCTGGCCGCGCAACCCGATGACGCCGCCCGCCGCGAACTGCTGGAACTGATTGCCCGCGCGGAACGACGGATCAGCCTGCCGGCCCCCGGCGAACCGGCGCGCTGGTTCGCGCGGCGCGCTGATATCCAACTGCTTGTGGGGTCCGGCCCGCTGGAGAACGCGGGGGCCAAACGTGTCCTCCTGGACCCGGTCGAGCGCCGCGTTGACTGGAATTTCGACTATTGATGAGGCGCGCGGTACCCATCGATGATGGACCTCCCGGCCACCCGACACCGCACGGTGATGAACTGCGACCCGCCCCGATGATGCACTTCACTGACCACCTGCTCACCCGACTCGCGTGGATTGGTCTGGCCGGCCTGATCCTGCTGGCGCTGCTGATGACGACCTTGCGCCTGGCCCTGCCGATCACCGATCACTACCGCGACGCGATTGTACAAACGCTGTCGCAGCGGCTCGGTTACCCGCTGCGGGTCGAGACGCTGACTCTGCGTCTGTCCGGTTGGTTTCCCCGGCTGGTGCTCGGCAACGCCGCGCTCACCTGCCCGGAGAACGGCAGCGACCTCCTGCGTCTCCAGGCCCTGGAGTTGGACCTGGAACCCATTGCGTCGTTGCGCACCGGGAAACCCCAAATTCGCTCGCTGACCCTGGTGGGCGCCCGGCTCATCATCGAGCGCACGCCGGACGGGCGGGTCAGCGTGGCTGGACTGGGCGCGCTCCACACCGATGACCCGCGGACCCTGGAACTGTTCCTGGACCAGGGACGGCTCAATCTCACCGCGAGCGAGGTCCAGATCCGCGACGACGCACTGGGGAGCGAGGGGATCCGCCTCACCGACGTGCGGCTGCGTCTGCACAACACGGGGTTGACCCACCAACTGGAACTGATCGCTCAGGCACCGCCCGCACCCGCGGACGCCGGCGCGGCGCATCCGCCGGCCACCCGCGTGCGGGTACTCGCCGACCTGCAAGGCGATGCGCGGGATTTGCGCGGCTGGGGTGGTCGTGTCTATCTCCACCTGGCGGCGGCGGATCCGGCCGCCTGGCTGCCCTGGACGCTGGTCGATCCGGATTTGGTGCACACCGCCGACGTCCAACTGGAGAGTTGGAACGAGATTCGTGCGGGCGCGCTCACCGAGAGCATCAACCGCATCGACGTCAGCGGCCTCACGCTGACGCCCCCCGCGGCGATCCGCACGGACCCGGACCCGGCGTCAACGCCTGCCAATCCCGCGCGCCGGTCCGCGGCTGGAGCGCCAGCGGTCACCGTGGAGCAACTCGGCGGACTGATCCGCGTCGCCCCGCTGGCCGACGGCTGGCGGATCGGGGTGGCCGACCTGGAACTGCGGGTCGACGGAGCCGCGCTGCACGACCTGGACCTCGACCTGCGGCTGTCCGCTCAGGGCAACCTGTCGGCGTTGGACCTGACCGCCGCCGAGTTCGAACTGGCATCCATCAGCAACCTGCTGCGCGCCTGGCCGTGGCAGTCCCCCCTGAACCCCGGTCCACTCGCGGCCTTGAACCCGCGCGGCCGGATCGAACGCCTGGCCGTGCAGTTCGCGGTCGCGCCGGGGGAGCCGCCGACCTGGCAAACAGCCGCACTGGGTCATGGACTCGCCCTTGACCAGCACGCGCGCCTCCCCGGCTTCGCCGGCCTGAGCGCCCGACTGCGGGCGGATCAAGACAGCGGCGGCCTGCAACTCGGCAGCACCGCGCTGGACCTTGACCTGCGGCCCCGGTTCGACCAACCCATCCACCTCGATCAACTCAGCGGGTCCCTGACCTGGCAGCGCGACCCCGACGGTGGGATGCGGGTGCAAGGCCGCAATCTGGTGCTGGAGAACGCCGACCTGGCCGGGCGCGCCCGCCTTGCCCTGGACTGGCCCGGACCCGCCGCCGACCCCGCGACCGGACCCTTCCTCGACCTGCGCGCCCACCTGTCCGACGCCGATGTCGCCCAGGTGCGGCGCTATCTGCCGGTCGGCGTGCTCAAACCGGCACTCACCCGTTGGCTCACCCGCGCCCTGGCGGCGGGACGGGTGCCTCAAGCCGACTTTCTGGTCCGCGGCCCGCTCAACAAATACCCTTTTCGTGAACAGGAAGGGCGCTTCGAGTTGCTGCTGGACTACCACGACCTGGTGCTCGACTACCAACCCGGCTGGCCGCCCATCGTCGCGGCCGCCGGGGAACTGTGGTTCCTGAATCAGGGGCTCGACATCCGAACGGACAATGGGCGCATCTATGACACCGCCTTGCGCCAGGGACGCACCATTATCCCCGACCTCTGGAAGCCGACCCGGCTGCTGATCCACGGCGAAGGCGCTGGACCCTTCGCCGACGGCCTGCGCATCCTCGGTGAAAGCCCTCTGGCACAACGCCTGGGACCGCTCGCCCGCGTCTTCGCGGTCCAGGGCCGCTCGCAACTCGTCCTGGACCTGGACGTCCCCTTAGTCAAAGGCGGACTCCTGGGCGTCGACGGGCGTCTGTCCTGGCCGGAGCCGGCCGGCCTCAGCCTGGCCGGCACCCCGGTGGCGCTGAGCGAACTCACCGGCGAACTGCGCTTTACCGGCAACTCCCTGCACGCCGAGGCCATCCGCGCCCAACTGTGGGGACGGCCGGTCACTGTCGCCATCGCCACCCGCAACCCCGGCACGGCCCCGTCGGCCGCCACCGCAATCCGTGCACAAGCGCGGATGCCGGTCACCGAGTTGGCCACCCGGTTCCCGAGCACCGCCTGGCGCCTGGTCTCCGGCGACCTGGCGTGGGACCTGGACGTCGCTCTGCGCAACGCCGATCTCCAGGAACCCAGCCTGCCGCTTGCGCTGCGGCTGCACTCGGACCTGCGCGGCCTCGGGCTGGACCTGCCGCCGCCATTCGGCAAAACCGCGGAGCAGCCGCGCGTCCTGGAGTTGACCGGCGCGCTGATCCCCGGCCGCAGTCTGACCATCCAGGGGGATCTGGATGGGCTGGCCCTTGACCTCGACCTGGGCTTGGGGCCAGCCGCACCGCAACTCGAACGCGCTCGGGTGACCCTGAGCACGCTGCCGGACGCGGCGGCGTCCGCCACCGATCAACCGCCGACACCGGCCCGCGGCCTGCTCATCGACGGCACGGTTACGGAGCTGAGCCTGCCAACCTGGTCCGATTGGTGGAAGCGGGTCGGCCCGACGCTCGGCGCCCGGCCGGACGCGGACGCCGGATTGCGCTTGGACCCGCTGTCCGTCGATCTGCGCATCGCCACCCTGGACCTCGGCGGGCCGCGTCTGACCAACACCCGAATCCAGACCGCTCAGCCCGCCGACCAACACTGGGACCTGCGGGTGGACGCCAAGGAAGCCGCGGGGCACATCCGTCTGCCGGTCACCGGGTCGGCTGCCCCCGTGGAGCTGGAACTGGAACGTTTGGACCTGAAGGCCCTGCTACCCGCCGGAACGGCGGAGGATACCGGCCCCGCGACCCCGACCCGGCTTCTGCCGGCGGCCGATCTGCGGGTGGCTGAGCTGCGCTGGGGCGAGGCCCAGCTCGGTCGACTGAGCCTGGACGTGCGGCCCGACGTAGCCGGGCTGCGCTGCCCGCGCATCCGCTTCGACGGCCTCGGCGAGACCCAGGTGACCGGGGATGCCGACTGGATGGAAAGTGCGGAGGGCGGTCGCAGCCGGCTGTCACTCGACCTCGCAGCAGCGGATACCGGCCCCCTGCTGCGCGCCCTGGACTATGCGGCCGGACTGAGCCCGGCCGCCGTGAATGCACGCCTACGCCTCGGCTGGCCGGGCGGTTTCAAATCCTTCGAGCTGGCGCGCTCCCAGGGCCGGATCGAGCTGGAGATCGGCCCCGGACGGCTGCTCGCGGTCGAGCCCGGCGTCGGCCGGGTGCTCGGCTTTCTCAACCTGGGGGAGCTCGGCCGCCGTCTCACGCTGGATTTCAGTGATCTCTATGAGCAAGGGTTCGTCTTCGAACGCATCCTGGGCCGCATCGACATCGCCGACGCCCAGGCGCGACTGGAACGCTTTGAGATCAATGGCCCGGCCAGCGATATCCGCGTCAGCGGCTTCACCGATCTGCGCGCCCGCACCTTTGATCAGACGGTCACCGTCGAACCCAGCATCGGCACCAGTGTTGCCCTGGCGAGCACCCTGGCCGGGGGTCCAGTGGTGGGAGCCGCCGTCTACCTGCTCGACCGCGTCGCGGGCGGCGCCCTTGACCGTCTGGGCAGCTACCAATACCGGATGACCGGTCCCTGGGACACGCCGCAATTCACCCGGATCGGGTGGGAGCCGTTTGCGGGGGGTGTGGGGCCCGGAACCGGCACCAGCGGGCCGGTTGACGCCCCCGCGGCGACGCCTGCCCCAGGCCCGCCGGCCGCATCGCGCCCGAACGGTGATAACTCCTTTCTCGAATGAGTCCGGCGTTGGCGCGAAGCCGCGTGATACGTCGTTGATCGGCCGTGTGGCGCCGGTCGTCGCCTATAACACAACATCCATCGCCAATTGCGTGACACGAAACTCAATTTGTGAAAGGATTTTCCGATCGTCCGCCGCGCGGACCTTGATCATCGATCCGGCAGTGCCCGGCCTCGTGCATTGGAGGTCGAGGCGGTCTTGACCATAAACCCGGCCACCGCGCGATCTACACGGTCGCCGGTCCGCACAGCGGACCCTACCGGTCACGGTGTTACCGTAGGGTCCGCTGTGCGGACCGTCCGCGGCTGAAACTGACCAACGCGGGCGGCAACGCCGTCAACATCGCGCCGAAATTAGCGGTCGCCACCGTCACGTTACGGGCCAGCGTGATTGAAGGAAGCTCGGCTTCGGGAATTGCCGCGGTGGATGACAGCGACCAAACGGGTAACCCGCTGGTGCTGATCATCGAAAACAGTCTCATCACGGGAAACGCCGGCGGCGGCCTCTCTGCCTTTAATTCTTATTGGTCTTACGAAGAGATGTCAGTGCAGGTCAGCGGCTCGACAATTTCGGGTAATGGCGACATTGGACTCGCGATCGGCGGTTACTTCGGCCCGGCCCTGCGCATTGAGGACTGCATTATTACTGAAAATGGCGGTGTCGGCATTGTCGTCGACGGCTACGGCGGTCGCCTGGAAATCAAGCAGAGCCGCGTCTCCGGTAATACCCGAGACGGCATTCTCGCTCCGTCCGGCGAAAAACCATGGTATGACCCGCAAACCTCGGCCGCTGTCGAGAACAGCATCATTGCCGACAACGGCGACGACGGCATTTCCGGATCGGACCTGGACGTGCGCGACAGCACCATAGCGAACAACCGCGGCACTGGTATCGTGAGCGCGGCCTCGTATTACGGCGGCGGCGCAACGACCATCTCCGGCAGCACCATTACGGGAAATCAATATGGGGGCATACTCCAGAGAGGCGAGACGGGCTCCGCATACTATTCGCTCGAGATCACCAACACGACCATCTCAGGTAATCAGAGTCCCCAAGATGGTGCCGGGATCGCGATTTCTACGCGCCAGTGGCTGCCGGCGCCCGACGCCTTGCGGATCAGCAACAGTACCATCACCGGGAATACTGCCGAGGGCAGCGGCGGCGGTATCGCTTTCATCGGATACTATTGGTCCTATAACAGCAGCGAGAAGGTTACGACCTTGACCAACGCGATCGTTGCCGGCAATCGGGCCAGCGCCGGTCCGGACCTGTCGACATCGTTTCCATTTGCAGTCGACTATTCACTGATTCTGGATCCGGGGTATGCCCTGCTGACCGAGACGATTCCCGGCTCCAATTTGTTCGGCCTCGACCCATTACTCGGTCCGCTGGCGGACAATGGCGGTCTCACCCAGACCCACGGCTTACTGCCCGACAGCCCGGCGCTCGGCCGCGGCGATCCGAACTTCACACCCCCACCGGCCTTCGACCAGCGCGGGGAGGGGTTTGACCGTGTGGTCGATGGGCGCATCGACATCGGCGCGGTCGAGGCGCAAGCGGGTGAGGTGCGATCTGCACACGCCTGGCTGCACGCCCTCGGTGACACCAACGCGGACGGCACCCCGGACATCGCCGTGGTCAGCGAGGTCAATGGCACCAGCCGCGCGACGGTCAAGGACGCCGCCACCGGACGGCTCATCAGCCAGTTCGACTTTAGCGCCGGCGTGTGGCCAGTGATCGGCAGTGCGATGATGCCGGCCGGCGGCGACCCCGGAGTCGGTCCCCGGCTCGTGCTGCTCGGCACCGCGCCGGCCCAGGCCGAGACCCGCGTTGCGCTGACGGGGAACCTGTTCGGCGCCGTGACGTTCGATCCCCGCGCTGACCCGGTCGATCTGGCCGTCCTACCCGACCAGGACGGCAACGGTGTCCAGGACCTTGCCACGCTCGTCACCGCATCGACCACACTCATCGCTGCAGACGCGGTGACCGAGCGGGTAAGTCGCGATTCGAACGCTGTGCAAGGCAACGATGAGAGCACCGCTGCGGCGATCAGCGCCGACGGACGGTTCGTGGCGTTCCGATCCTCTGCCGACAACCTCGTGCCGGGCGACACCAACGCCAATGCCGATATCTTCGTTCACGACCGCGAGACCGGGACAACCGAGCGGGTGAGCCTCGACTCGAACGGGACTCAAGGCGGCCGTTTCAGTGACGCTCCTGCCATCAGCGCCGACGGGCGCTTCGTCGCGTTCTATTCCTTTGCCAGCAACCTCGTTCCGGATGACACCAACGGCGATTACGATATTTTCATTCACGACCGCGAGACAGGGACGACCGAGCGTCTAAGCATCGATTCGTGCGGGGCTCAGACAAAGTACTCCAACTGGCAACCGGCGGTCAGCGCCGACGGCACCGTCGTGGCATTCGGATCCAGAGCCGAAAACCTGGTTGCGGACGACACCAACCGTCATACCGATATCTTCGTGCGCGCGCCAAACTCCAGTGATACCCCGGTGCTTTGCCCGGTCGCCGCGGACTTGACCAGTGTCGAGATCCGCGACGCGGCGACCGGCACCCTATCATTTGCAGCCCAGCTTGACCCAAGGCAGGTGCTGTCCCTGCCCGACCTCAACGGCAACGGCAGCGCCGAGGTGGGCGTGAGCCTGCTGTCCACGGCGGGCAAGGCCGATCGCGCGGTGATCAAAGACACGACCACCGGTGCCCTGGTGCAAACCCTGTGGTCCGGCGTGGGGCTGGTTCAAGCCGCGGTGGTCCCCGACCGCAACGGCAACGGTGCACCCGAGGTGGCGCTGCTGTGGCGCAACCCGGCCGCGGGCACCACGCAGGTCTGGGTGACCGATGCCACCACCAGCCAGCGGCTCGCTGCCGTGGCGGGGTTCAACCAGGGTGTCGTCCCGCTGAAACTGGCTGTGGTCGCCGATATCACCGGCAACGGCGTGGAGGAATATGCCGTGCTGGGCAGCAAACCGACCACCGGCCAGGTGAGCACAACCCTCCTGGACGGCGCGACCGGCCAGTGGGTCAACCGGATCTGGTATAGCAAAGAGTGCACGCCGCTGGACCTGGTGAGCATCGCCGACGTGAACGGCAATGGCGCCGCGGAACTGGTGATGCTGGGCCGCTGCGGTCCCGACGGACAACTGCGCGCCGTCATCAACGACACCAAGAACGGTCAGGTGCTGCGGCGGCTGGACTTCTAGCCTGGTGGCCGGTGGCGGGGTTCGCGTGGCGGGTGGGTCGGGCGGCAGCCCAAGCGCCGCGCCGCGGACCCGCCGCCGGACTGCGCCGCACGCCACTCGCTTGCTTGACCCCAGCCCCGGCCCGGCCATCCGCACCGACGGGGCCACGACCATCAACCCGACTAAGGAGCCACCATGATCGACCGCGCAACCCACACTTGCTCACCGTCACCCCGTCCGCTGGTCCAGGCGATCCGCGCCGCTCTGGGGTCACGCGCGATGACGCAGACCACCTCGGCCGCCGGCCTGGCCCTACTGCTGGCGGTGCCCATGGCCGCATCGGCTGCCGACTTCACCGTCGCCAACCGCAACGACTCAGGCCCCGGCAGCCTGCGTCAGGCGGTGCTCGACGCCAATGCCACTCCGGGGCTCGACACCATCCGGTTCGACTCCAGCGTCACCGGTACCATCGCACTGACCTCCGGAGCCCTCATTGTCACCAATCCGCTGACCCTGGATGGCCCTGGACGAGACCTGCTGACGCTCGACGGCAGCGCCGTGCCTAGCATCCTTCAGGTCGAGAACGCCCTGACCATCGCGCACCTGAAGCTGGCCAACGCGGCCGGCGATGCAATCAACGCATCAACGGATGGAGGTCAGCCGGTTGCGTTGGTCGACAGCATGATTCAAGGCAGCACCGCGGCGGCACTTGACGCCCATGGTGCTGACCTGATCATTGCGAACAGCATCATCACGCGCAACGGCCGGGGTATCTTGTTGCAAGGCACCTACTGGATGCGAAGCCCCAGCCTGAGCGTCAGCGATTCGATTATTGCGGATAACGGAGACGATGGCATCTTTTGCAGATATACTGACGAGATCGCGATCGACAATTCGACGATATCCGGAAATACCGGCGGAGGTATCTATGTAGATGGCGCCTCTGCCTATGTCTATATCGATAACACTACCGTATCCGGCAATGAGAACAGCGGCATCTCAACAAGTGGTTATTACGCAAGATCACTCTACGTCGAGGACAGTGTTATTTCCGGAAACGGCGGCCATGGGGTGGATGGGACATACTTGAATTTTCAGCGCTGCACCATTGCCAATAACTCCGGGAGAGGCATCAACGTCTCAGCTTTCTCTCATTACTATTGGGGTGAAGCGGACGTCAGCGACTCGACAATCAAAGAAAATGGAGGAGGCATGGAAGTCAATGGATATGCGCGTATCCGGAACTCCACCATCACGAACAATCGCAGTCCATTCAATGGCGCAGGAATACTCAACTTCGGGTGGGTCGGCATCGCGAACAGCACGATCACAGGGAATGTTTCCGAGGGGAGCGGCGGCGGTCTTTATGATTCCCTTTATTCATATTACACCTCCTACGGTTATTCATATAGCACAATCAGCAATTCCATCATTGCCGGCAACCAGGCAGCCGCCGACCCCGACTTGGCGGTTCATTATTCCGATGTCACCTATTCACTGATTCGAGACCCAGGCCAATCCGCGATCCAAGATGCGGCCCCCGGCACCAACATCATCGGCCAAGACCCATTGCTCGATGCCCTGGCGAACAATGGCGGCCCCACCGAAACCCACGCGCTACGGCGGGGCAGCCCCGCCATCGACCGGGGTGACCCGGACATGACGCCGCCCCCTGACTTCGACCAGCGCGGCCCGGGTTTTGATCGCCGGATCAATGCGCGCATCGACATGGGCGCGGTGGAGGCGCCGGTCAGCGTCTGGCTGCAGTCGCCGGGCGACATCAACGCCGACGGCAGGCCCGAGATCGCGACCGTCGCGCGGATTGCGGGTCGGAACCTGGCGACGGTGAAAGATGCCGCTAACGGGGCGCTGATCAGCCAGTTTGAGTTCAGCGCGGCCCTGCATCCGGTGGCGGTCGAAACGCTGCCGGCCTCCGGTCAACACCAAACCCCGCACCTCGTCCTGCTCGGCGGGACCCCAGCCCAGGCCGAGACCCGTAACGCCCTGACGGGCGATGTGCTGGGAAGCGTGAACTTTGCCGTCGGCGCCGTCCCGGTGGACCTGACCGTGCTCTCCGACCAGGACGGCAATGGCATCCAGGATCTCGCCATGCTGGCCACCGGATCAACGAAGATCCGTGCGGTGGATGGTGTGACAGAGCGCATTGTCGATTGGGATTCGAGAACTGACGAATATAACTATGCTGCTTCGATCAGCGCCGACGGGCGGTTTGTGGCGTTTGCATCCGGCAGAGACAACCTCGTGCCCGGTGACACCAATGGCGTGCATGATGCGTTCGTCTACGACCGCGCGACAGGAACGACCGAGCGGGTGAGCCTCGGCGCGAATGGGGCTCAAGCCAACTATTACAGCGACGAATCAGCGATCAGCGCCGACGGACGTTTTGTCGCGTTTTCGTCCAACGCCAGCAACCTCGTACCGGGTGACACCAATGGCGAATATGATGTATTTGTCCACGACCGTGTCACGGGGACGACCGAGCGGGTGAGCCTCGGTGCGAACGGAGTTCAGCTTAATGGCAGCATCCATAGTCCGACCATCAGCGCGGACGGGCGGTTTGTGGCGTTCATATCAGACGCTAGCAACCTCGTTCCTGGTGACACCAATGGTACAGAGGATGTATTCGTCCGCGACCGTACGGCAGGAACGACCGAGCGGGTGAGCCTCGGTGACGGGAGATCAGGGCCAAACTACCTTAGACCTTCTCCGTTAAGCGCCGACGGGCGTTTTTTGGCTTATTATTCCGACGGCAGCAACCTCGTGCCCGGTGACACCAATGGTACAGAGGACATCTTCGTCCGCGACCGTACGGCAGGAACGACCGAGCGGGTGAGCCTCGGCGCGAACGGGGCTCAAGCCAACAGTTCCAGCTGGGGATCAGCGATCAGCGCCGACGGCCGTTTTGTCGCGTTTGCGTCTTACGCCAGTAACCTCGTGCCCGGTGACACGAATGGTACAGAAGATGTCTTCGTCCGCGACCGCGCCACGGGAACGACTGAGCGGGTGAGCCTCGGCGTGAACGGAACCCAAGGCGACGGTTGGAGCTACCGACCCGGAATCAGCGCCGACGGGCGCTTTGTAGCCTTTGCGTCGTACGCCGGCAACCTCGTGCCCGGTGACACCAATGGTACAGGCGATGTCTTTGTCCACGACCGCGCGACAAAAACAACCAGACGCGTCAGTATCAGCACCTGCGGGATCGAGGGTAACCGTGGGTCTGACGCCGGGTTGGGGCAGATGTCGATCAGCGCCGACGGCGCCGTTGTCGCATTTGTGTCATCTGCGACTAATTTGGTGCCGGACAGGAGTATCGTCGGCGCTGATCTCTTTGTTCGAACGCTCACCAACGACGCCCGTTGTTCGACTGTCGTGGACTCGACCCAAATCGAAGTGCGTGACGCGGTCACCGACCGGCCGATCAATACCGTCCGGTTCTCCGCGCAGTTGACGCCGCGGCAGGTGCTTGCACTCCCCGACCTCCACGGCCGCACCCGGGTGGGGATGCTGGCCGGGGACGCGCAAGGGGATCGCGTGGTGATCAAGGACGCCGGCACCGGCGCCTTGGTGCAGAGTCTCTGGGCCGGCCGCGACGTGCTGCAGGCCGAGGTGAGCGCCGACCGCAACGGCAACGGGGCGCCCGAGCTGGCGCTGCTGCGGCGCCGGGTCCCCGACGGCACCCCCGAGGTGCGGGTGATGGATGCGGCCACCAGCGAACAGCTCGCTTCCTTGAACGGGTTCAACAAGGGCTTCACCCCGCTGCAACTGGTGGTCCTGGCCGATGTGAACGGCAATGGGGTCGAGGACTACGCGGTGCTGAGCCGCGAACCCGGCACCCATCAGGTGAGTGTGTCGCTCAAGGATGGCGCGACCGGACAGCCGGTCAACCGGTTTTCTATCGATAAGGCGTGCGATCCGCTCGACATGGTGCGCATCGCCGATCTGAACGGGAACGGTGCCGAGGAATTGGTGGTCCTCGGGCGCTGCGGCACCAACGGGCCACTGCGCGCCTTCGTCAAGGACGCGAAGACCGGGCAATTACTGAATCGGGTGGATTTCTAGCAGGGGTACACTCATGACAACCGCCCGCAGACCGCCGACCGCGTTGCGGCTCCGGCCGGCGGGTCTGCGGAGCGGACGTTGGTATGCCGCGCGTGGGCCTTGGTCATACACCCGACCACCGCGCGATCTGCACGGTCGTCGGTCCGCACAGCGGACCCTACAGGTCACGGTGTTACCGTAGGGTCCGCTGAGCGGACCGTGCGCGGCCAGCCGGAACGATGATCAAGGCCCGCGCGTGCGCACTGCCGACCCGCACGCGGCCTGGCCTGGCCTAGCCTCGCGCGGACGCCCTAGCTCAGCCGCTCCGCGGGTACGTCCTTGAGCGCCTCGTCGGGCAACATGTAAGAGGCCGCGATGCGCTCGTCCGTGGGCTCCAGGATTTCGGGAAACCGAATGCCGGGCAGCACCTTGACGGCGAAGATCTCCTGCACCGCCGCCTCGAAGCGCAGGAAGGCCGCGATCTGTCCGTTGCGCAGGTCAACCACCCAGACCCCGCAGGTGCGTTCTTTCAGCCGCTCCGTGAGCGGGAGGCCGCTGAACATGGCGCTCTCCCGCACTTGCGACAGCCCGATGAAGGCAAATGGCCCAAAGAAATCCAGGCCCCGCGTGAAACCGGGCACTTGCGCGATGGTGTGAAGCCGGCCCGAGTCGGGATCGACGGTGGCCAGACTGCCGTTGCCCGATTCGAGCACCCAGAGCCGCTCCGCATACCACCGCGGTGAGTGCGGCATGGACAGCCCTCGGCTGAGCGTTTGGCCGGTTTCCACGTTGATCAACACCCCGCCCGCGGCCTTGTTGTCGCGCCACCCCTGAGGCACATCGCTCTCCCCGAGCGCGGTCACATAGCGGGGGCGCCCCTCCGCCATGCCCAGTCCGTTGAGATGACAGCGGTCCTCCGGGCTCAGCGCCGAGACGAAAGCCGGCCGCCAGCGCGGGACAAAGCTGTTATCGTGATCCAGGGTGCACAGACAGGAAAACCGGGTATTGACACACCAGAGTTGGCCTTCGGCGTCCCAGTCCATTTCGTGTATATCGATGTCGCCGGTGACATGGGTGTCGCGCGGGAGGTAGCAGGCATCGTGGCGGTCCGGGGGATCCAACTTGCGGGTCACCGCGGGCATGTTGACGTAGCTTTCCACCGCACGGGCGGTGCCCAGCGCGAACCGCCGCGCGTTGGCGGCCAGTCCCATGGGTTTGGCGAAGGCACGGAAATGGGTGTTGAGCACCCCACCGTCATTGCGCGCGACGATGAGCTTGCCGGCCTGATAGGTCGAGATCAGCAGCGAGCAATTCAGCGTGCGCAGGATCTCGGGAAAACTCGAGGTATGCACGCTGCGCAGCGGTTCCGGTTCCGGTTCCGGCGGAGTAGCGCAGTGGGGGGTGGCGTCGGTTGCGTCCATGTGGGTCAGGCTCAGTGTCAAGCTGCGGGTGGAGAGGAAACACCAGGGTCGGTTGGGTATTGTTCAGGCGTTCGGTCGGCGGGTCAATCTCGCCGGCACGTCGGCGCCCGCCATGGCGCGGTCGATCACCGCCCGACGCGCACCGCGTCCGCTGGTCCGGTTTATCCGCCCGGTAGCGATTGAACACAACACGCCACCATGCTAGTGTCCACCGGCGCCTGCCAAACCATTCACAGCAGAGGGAAATACGCATGTCTTTTGAACTGCTTCGACGCTATCCGGGGCCGCGCGACCACCGCGCGGCACTTTTTCTCTTGTGTTTGACACTGGTCCTGAGTCTGGCCCTGGGCCAGGTCGCGGCCGGCAACACCGCGTCGACCAGTGCGGCGGCCCTGCGCGACCAGGTAGCCGCCGCGGGCCGGCTGACCGTGCGGGTGGATTTGAGTGCGGCGGCGGATGAACTGGAGCAGACGGTGCAGGATCTGTTGTTCTCCTTGCCGGCCGGGTCCTATGACGAGGTACAGCGAACCGCCGGTTCGGCCAGCCTGACGTTGCGGGTCGATACCATCGGGCTGGACGCGCTGCTGGGCTCGCCCTGGGCGGCGAGCGTTGCCGCTGGCGGCAATCCGGACATGCAGCGGCTGTCCGCCGGTTACTGGCACAGCCTGGCCGTCAAGACCAACGATAGCCTCTGGGCCTGGGGTCGCAACCCGGCCGGCCAACTCGGCGACGGCACCACCGATAACCGCGCAACGCCGGTACGAATCATGACCGGGGTCGCGGCCGTGGCGGCGGGCAGCTACCATACCCTGGCCATCAAGACCGACGGCAGCCTCTGGACCTGGGGGAATGACGACCTAGGCAACACCTCGTGGACAATCGTTCCGCTTCAGATCTTGACCGGGGTCGCGGCCACAGCGGTCGGCACTGGTCACTCCCTGGCCCTCAAGACCGATGGCAGCGTCTGGGCCTGGGGGAGAAACTCGCAAGGTCAACTCGGCGACGGCTCCACCACCGATCAGTCAACGCCGGTCCAGATCCTGACCGACGTCGCGGCCGTGGCGGCGGGCAGCTACCATACCCTGGCCCTCAAGACCGACGGCAGCCTCTGGGCCTGGGGAAACAATTACGCTGGCCAGCTCGGCGACGGCTCCACCACCAATCAGTCAACGCCGGTCCAGGTCCTGACCGACGTCGCGGCCGTGGCGGCGGGCAGTTCCCATACCCTGGCCATCAAGACCGACGGCAGCCTCTGGGCCTGGGGTTACAACTACTACGGCCAGCTCGGCGACGGCACCACCACCAATCAGTCAACGCCGGTCCGGGTCTTGACCGGCGTCGCGGCCGTGTCAGCCGGCGGTAAGCACACCCTGGCCATCAAGACCGACAGCAGCCTCTGGGCCTGTGGGCAGAACGTGTCCGGCCAGATCGGCGACGGCACCACCACCGAGCGTCATACGCCGGTCCGAGTTCTCAGCGGGGTCGCGGCCGTGTCAGGCGGCGATCAACACACGCTGGCCCGCAAGACCGACGGCAGCCTCTGGGCCTGGGGATATAACGGATACGGTCAACTCGGCGACGGCACCACCACGGACCGTCCGCGGCCGGTGCAGGTTGCCGGGTTCCTGGGGCCGAACGCCCCCGATTTCGTGGTGACCGGTGTGACCCTGAACCCGCGTGACCCGCTCGCCAACAGCACGTTCAGCGCCACCATCACGGTGCAGAACCAGGGCACGGTCGCCGGGACGCCCGGCACCCTGCAGGTCTGGGCCAACCAGGGCGACACCCAGGGTTGCAGCGCGGTCGGGGACCAAGCGGCCACCCTGGGGCGCGTCGCGCCCGGCGCCAAACGCACGGTGACGGTCAACGGCCTGCCTGCCGGGACAGCCGGCACCAAGACCCTGCGTGTGTTCGTCGACAGCCAGTGCCGGACCGCGGAAACCAATGAGACCTACAACCAGTTCACCAAGGCCTACACCGTCTCTGGCCGGCCGACGCCGGATTTCGTGGTGACCAGCATCGCCCTGCCCTCACCCGGCCCGAGCGCCGGCGCGACCTTCAGCGCCGCGGTGACGGTCAAGAACCAGGGCTCGGGGGCCGGCAATGGAGGCTACCTGGAGGTTTGGGCCGATCAACCGACGGCCCAAACCTGTCGTGCGGATGGCGACACCTTTGTCAGTGTCGGTACCCTGGCGGCGGGCGCCAGCGCCACTTTGACCATCGACGGACTGCTCGGCGGGGCTGCCGGGACCAAAACCCTGCGTGCCTTCGTGGATAGTTACTGCGGTACCTGGGAAACCCGCGAGGGCAATAACCAGAAAACGGCGGTCTATACGGTCGGCCCCTGAGGAACCCTTCGCTGATACCTTCGTAGGATGCGGTGAGGAACGAACCGCATCTTTCGCCACTCGTGCCGGGAACGAACCGCACGGCGAAACCGAGTGCCAGCAGAGTCAAGAGCGCGGGCGCATCATTCGCCACTCGTGCCGGGAACGAACCGCACCAACCGGGGGCGGTGCGGTTCGTTCCTCACCGCACCCTACGGCTTGGCCCATCCGGTCCGGCCGGAACGATGATCCATGCCCGCGAGCGCACCAGAGGTGACCCAATGCGTAGCGAATGCAAAGTAGCGGCGGTCCAGATGGCGACCGGCCGCGATGTCGCGGCCAATCTCCTGGAGGCGGAGCGGCTGATCAAGGAAGCGGCGGCGGCCGGCGCGCACCTGGTGGTGCTGCCCGAGTGCTTCGCCTTCATGGGCCTGCGCGCGGAGGACCAAATTGACTTGCGGGAACCCGACGGCCAGGGTCCAGTCCAGTCCTTTTTGTCACGGATCGCCGCACAGCAGCGGGTGTGGCTGGTCGGCGGCACCATCCCACTGGCAGGACCTGAGGCCGATCGGGTCCGCGCGGCCTGTCTCGTGTTCGACGCGCACGGTCAGCGGGTTGCCCGCTACGACAAGATTCACCTGTTCGACGTCTCCGTGCCCGGCGTCGCACAGTGTTACCAGGAATCAGCGACCTTCGCGCCCGGCAACCAATCGCTGGTGATCGACAGTCCCTGCGGCCGGCTGGGGTTGGCGGTATGCTATGACTTGCGCTTCCCGGAGCTGTTCCGGCAGATGCTCGACGCGGGTCTGGAGGTCCTCGCCATTCCGGCGGCCTTTACCGCCGTCACGGGTCAGGCCCATTGGGAGACGCTGGTGCGGGCACGGGCCATCGAAAACCTAGTCTATGTCCTGGCCGCCGCTCAGGTCGGTGTTCACGACAACGGCCGGGAAACCCACGGGCACAGCATGATCGTAGACCCCTGGGGCACTATTTCGGCACGGTTGCCCCACGGCACCGGCGTCGTCCACGGCGTCGTGGATGCGGAACACCAAGCCGCCGTGCGCCGCACCTTTCCCAGTATCGAACACCGCCGTTTGAAATGCGCGCTCCAGACCCGCACGATTGAGGGTTAAGCGAAGATGCGTCGGCTGACCCCGCGAGCGGGTTGCAACGGCGCCATGACCAGTTTACCGACAGCGAGTCCGACTCATCCTATGAACGATTCCATCACCATCGCCCGCGACAGCATCCTGGCACCGGCCGGACTCACCGAGCACGACCTGGACCGGCTGCTCGGCCTGCTCGCGGGCTCGGCGCTGGATGCCGCCGACATCTATTTTCAGAACAGCCGCCTGCAATCCTGGGTGCTGGAAGATGGGATCATCAAGGACGGCAATTTCAGTATCGAGCAAGGAGCGGGCATCCGCGCCATCTGCGGCGAAAAAACCGGTTTCGCCTACTCCGATGAAATCACCTTCCCGGCCCTGGCACAGGCCGCCGAGGCCGCCCGCGCCATTGCCGGCGCCGGCCAACACGCCCAGGTGCGCATCGCCAACCAGGCGGCGGTCCATCGGCTCTATGAGCCCATCAACCCGCTGGTGAGCCTGCCCGATGCGGATCAGGTGGCGCTGCTCAAACGGGTGGATGCGGAGGCAAGACGCATGGACCCGCGGGTGACCAAGGTCAGCGCGAGCGTCGTGGCCGTTCAGGATATCGTGATGGTCCTGGCCGATGACGGCACCCTGGCGGCGGATGTGCGCCCGCTGGTGCGGTTGAACGTCAGCGTGATCGCCGAAGAAAACGGCCGCCGCGAGCAGGGCGGCAGCGGCGGCGGCGCGCGGGCCGATTTGGGTTGGCTGCTGCTGGAGGACCGCGCCCTGGGGTTCGCCCGCGAGGCGGTGCGTCTGGCCCTGACCAACCTGGAGGCGGAACCGGCCCCGGCCGGAACCATGACCGTGGTGCTGGGCGCCGGCTGGCCGGGCATCCTGCTGCACGAGGCGATCGGCCACGGTCTGGAGGGGGATTTCAACCGCAAGGAGACCTCGGCCTTCGCCGGCCGCGTGGGTGAACGGGTGGCCGCCCCCGGGGTGACGGTCGTGGATGACGGCACCCTGGCCGGTCGGCGCGGATCGCTCAACATGGACGATGAAGGCACCCCCAGTCAAAATACCGTGTTGATCGAGGACGGCATTCTGCGCGGCTACATGCAGGACAAGCTCAACGCCCGGCTCATGGGGGTACGTTCCACCGGAAACGGCCGGCGCGAGTCCTACGCTCACCTGCCGATGCCGCGCATGACCAATACCTATATGCTGGCCGGAACCCGCGACCCTCAGGAGATCATCGCCTCGGTGGACAAGGGGCTCTATGCGGTAAACTTCGGAGGTGGACAGGTGGACATCACCTCCGGCAAATTCGTGTTTTCCACCAGCGAGGCCTATCTGATCGAGGGCGGGAAGATCGGCCGACCGGTGAAGGGGGCGACCCTGATCGGCAACGGGCCTGACGTCTTGACCAGGGTCAGCATGATCGGCAACGACCTCGCGCTCGACGCCGGCGTCGGCACCTGCGGCAAGGAGGGCCAGAGTGTCCCGGTCGGCGTGGGCCAACCGACCATGCGCATCGACAGCCTGACGGTCGGTGGGACCACCGCCTAACACCAGTTACCGATAAGGACCTGATATGACCATCACCGCCACCGAGGACACGGCCGAGCGCCTGGCGCGCTTGCAGCAACACATCGAAGATCTCTTGCGGGAGGCCAAAGACCGCGGCGCCAGTGCCGCCGAAGCCTCGGTCGGCAGCAGCGCCGGCCTGGAGGTTTCCGTGCGCCTGGGAGAAGTGGAGACCGTCGAGCACACGCGCGATAACGGGCTCGGCATCACCGTCTATTTCGGCCATCACAAGGGTTCCGCCAGCACCACGGATTTGAGCCCGGCCTCGCTACGCGATACCGTCGCCGCCGCCTGCACGATCGCCGCGCAGACCCAGGAGGACCCCTGCGCCCATCTGGCCGACGCGGCCTTGATGGCGCGCGCGATCCCCGACCTGGATCTCTACCACCCCTGGCCGCTCGGCGTCGATGAGGCCATCCGCATCGCCGCCGAATGTGAGGATGCCGCCCGCGCCTACGACGCGCGCATCGTCAACTCCGAGGGGGCGTCCTTGAGCACCCACATGGGGCTCCAGGTCTATGGCAACAGCCACGGTTTCATCGGCGGCTATCCGAGCACCCGCCACGGGTTGAGCTGCGCCGTGGTCGGTGAGGACGGGGACGCCATGCAGCGGGACTACTGGTGGACCAGCGCGCGCGCCGCAGCCGATCTCGACCCGGCCCGCGGTGTCGGCGAGCGCGCGGCGGAGCGCACCGTCGCCCGCCTGGGTGCCCGGCAGATCGACACCCGCAAGGCCCCGGTGCTGTTCCGTGCCGAGGTGGCCGCCGGACTGCTGCGCAGCCTGGTGTCCGCCATCTCCGGCGGCAGTCTCTACCGGCGTTCCAGCTTCCTGCTCGACCACTTGAATGAAACCATCTTCCCCGATTTCGTCCGCATCCACGAGCAGCCCCTGCTGCCGCGCGGGCTCGCCAGCGCACCCTTCGACGGCGACGGCGTGACCACCTGGTCCAAGGATTTGGTGAGCGAGGGCGTGCTGCGCACCTATTTGTTGGACGCCTATTCCGGATGCCGACTCAAGCTGCCGACCACCGGCAACGCCGGCGGCGTGCGCAACCTCAGCATCGACATGGGTGAACTGGATCGGACGGGGATGCTCGCACTCATGGGAACCGGACTCTTCGTCACCGAACTCATGGGGCATGGCGTGAACGCGGTCACCGGCGACTACTCACGCGGCGCCGCCGGATTCTGGGTGGAGCACGGTGAGATCCAGTTTCCGGTGGAGGAGATCACCATCGCCGGCAATCTCAAGGAGATGTTCGCGGGTCTGGTCGCCGTGGGTAACGATTGCGACTTCCCCGGCAGCACTCGCACCGGCTCCTGGCTGATCGGTGAGATGACAATCGCCGGCGAATAATCCGGAGCGGGGGCTCGCAGCCGCGGCACCGCGGGATCGCCTGATCATTGGGGAATCCTTTCCATGGCCCATACCCCAGTCTACCGTACCCTGCTGCGTGCGCTGCACGCGGCCCGTCGCGAACACCTGTCGGGAGCGCGCCCGGATGCTCCTAGCGCTGGGGCGCGCTGGAGCCGCCGCCGCTTTCTCGCCACGACCGCACTCGCGGCACCGGCGCTCGCACTGGGCAACCCGTCCGGACCGGACGAGCCGCAGTCCGCACGGGGCTTCAAGGTCCATCGCGTGGCGGTGGTCGGCGGCGGGCTCAGCGGCCTGAACGCCGCGCACCGGCTGTTGAAAGCCGGCGTCAATGTCCATCTCTACGAGGCCGCCGAGCGACTCGGCGGACGCATTCTGTCGCGCGCCGATGTGGTCGGCACCGGTCTGATCACCGAGCTCGGCGGCGAGTTCATCAACTCAGATCACACGGACATGCTGGATTTGGCCAGGGAATTCGGCCTCAAGATCTACAATCGCGCCGAGTCCCCGGCAAGCCGCCGCTACCCCAACACCGCCTTTTTTTTCGGCGGGGCACGCCGCGACCCGGCCGAACTGGCACGACTGCTGCGGCCCCTGGCGGCGCAGATCGGGGCCGACGCCACCTTGGTGGACGAGGACCCGGACCGCCAGCTCGCGGTCTTCGATCAATCGTCGGTGACCGCCTACCTGGATCGCCATCAGGACCTGATTCCTCAACCCTGGGTGCGCAGCCTGGTCGAGACCTCCATCCGCACCGAATTCGGCAGCGAACCGGAGTCTGCATCCGCGCTCCAGTTACTCTATACCCTGCCGCGGGTGGACGGAGACAACGTGGAAGTGCTGGGTGAAAGTAATGAGGCCTATTGCATCCAGGGCGGCAACAGCCGGATCATCGCGGCCTTGGGGAATCGCTTGGGCTCACGCGTCCATACGGGGCATCAACTGATCTCGGTGCGCTCGGTCCCCGGTGAACCGGTCCGCCTGGGTTTCAGCAACGGCCGCACGATCAGCGCCGACCAGGCCATCATCACTGTTCCCTTCACCATCCTGCGCTCGATCAAGATCGATGCGGCGCTCCCCGAGCGATTCCGGCGCGCGATGGCCGAGCTGGACCTGGGCCGTAACGAAAAGATCCTGGCCGGCTTTTCCCGCCGCGCCTGGCAGGGACCCGAGGGTTTCGCCAGCGAGGCCTGGACCGACCTGGGCTTCGCCGAAGTCTGGGATGCGAGTCAGCACCAACCCGAGCGTCAGGACGGCGCACTGACCTTCTTTCTGGGCGCCCGTGAGGTCACCGTGCCCCTCTCGTCAGACGGGGGGACCACCCAGGGACGCGTCTTTGTAGAACGATTGGAAACCCGCCTGCCGGGCCTGCGGTCAGCCGCCACCGATCGGTACGCATGCACTGCCTGGACCAAGAATCCCCTGGCCTTAGGTGCCTACACCAATTACCAGCCGGGCCAGATCACCGCCTTCGGGGACCTGCGCTGGAGCGAACCCGAAGACCAGTCCGCCGGTCGGGAAGTGCGTTTCGACAACCTGGTGTTTGCCGGGGAACACCTGAGCGAGGCGTATTTCGGCTACATGAACGGCGCTGCCCAGACCGGACGACTGGCGGCGCAATCGGTGCTGCGTTATGCCGCGGTGGCGGATGGTACCTACGACCCTTGATCCGCAGGACGTTCCCCTCCAGGACCCCAGTCGCCAGTCCGTCGCGTACCCGCTCCAGCAGATCCGCCGCCGGGACCGGCTTCAGGGGTTGCTAAGGGTTATACTCGTATCCAATCAAGCAGACGGAGACCCGCCATGGCCCTGGCCGCGGAAGATATCGAATTTATCAAAGAACATCTGGGCGAATGGCTCGCCCAGCAGTCCCTGGGCAAACCGCCCGCGGTCTATGAGATCGAACTGCGCGAGCGGATGGTGCGGGTCGAGGAGGAGTTGAAACACCAGCGTGAGTTGATCAAGACCATCCTGGTCGAGATGGACAAACGCTTCGAGGCCATGGACAAACGCTTCGATAGCGTGGAAAAACGCTTTGAAGCCATCGACAAGCGCTTCGACAGCGTGGACAAGCGCCTGGATAGCCTGGACAAGCGCCTGGATAGCCTGGACAAGCGCTTGGATCTCGCGGACAAACGCCTGGATAGCGTGGACAAGCGCTTCGAAGCCATGGAAAAACGCTTTGAAGCGTTCGACAAACGTTTTGAAGAGCTAACCCGTCGTATCGACCGCTTCATGTTCTGGTCCTTCGGACTGACCGTGAGCGTCGGCGCGCTCATCATCGCGGCCGTCAAGCTCTGGCCCTGACGGTTCCTAAGGCATCGGCACCAGCCACTCGACCCGGGTCTCGCCCGGCCCCCCCTCGACCCGCAGCCGGTCGCGCAGCGCGGGCACGAGGCGCCGCAGGATGCTGTCAATCCCCCACGGCGGGTTGACGATGGCCATCCCCGACCCATGCAACCCGCGCGTCCCCCGGAAAGGCAGCAGACCCAGTTCGGCAACCAGGATACCGGTGCTGCCCAGACGCTTCAGTTGGCGCAGAAACTCCAGACTGGGCTCGCGTTCGATGACTGGATACCAGATGGCGACCACGGCACCCGCCCAGCGACGCTGGATGGTCGTCACGGCCGCGGTCAAACGCGCGAACTCGCCCGCCAGCTCGAACGACGGGTCGATCAGCACCAGCCCGCGGCGCTGCGGCGGCGGCATCAGCGCCCGCGGCGCCTCATAGCCGTCGCGCAAATGCACCGCGACTTGGGGGTCACCGGCGAACTCCGCGTGCAGGATCTGATGGTCGGACGGGTGACGCTCGCAGAGGATCAACCGATCGGCGGGCCGCAGCAGGGCGCGCGCCAACCGCGGCGAGCCCGGATACCAGCGCAATACCCCGTCCGGATTCAGCGCCCGGACCAGGTCCAGATAGACCGCCAGGTCGGGTGTCGACGCGGCGCCCCCATCACTCCACAGCCGGCCAATCCCGCCGTCGAACTCCCGATTCTTGAGTGCGGTGTCCGCTGCCAGGTCATAGGCGCCCGCCCCGGCATGGGTGTCGATCACACAGAACGGTTTGTCCTTGGTGCGCAGGGCGAGCACGAGTTGCACCAGCACGGCGTGCTTGAACACATCCGCGAAGTTGCCGGCATGGAAGGCATGGCGGTAGCCGAGCATCACTCGAATCCGCGGGGATTCTCCGACTGCCAACGCCAGGTGTCGCGCACCATTTCAGCAATCCCGTACTGCGCCTGCCAGCCGAGTTCGTCCCGCGCCTTGGCCGGGTCCGCGTAACAGGTGGCGATGTCGCCCGGCCGGCGCGGGGCGATCTCGTAGGGGATGGGGCGGCCGCTCGCCTCGGCAAAGGCCGCGACCATCTCCAGCACGCTGTAACCGCGGCCCGTGCCCAGATTGTAGACGACGGCACCGGGCTGATCATGGAGCTTGTTCAGGGCGGCCAGATGGCCGCGGGCCAAATCCACCACATGAATGTAATCGCGCACGCCGGTGCCGTCCGGCGTGGGATAGTCGTCACCGAAGACCCGCAGTTTGGGGAGCTTTCCGACCGCCACTTGGGCGACGAAGGGCATCAGATTGTTGGGAATGCCGTTGGGGTCCTCACCGATACGCCCACTGGGATGGGCGCCCACCGGGTTGAAGTAGCGCAGCAGCACCAGGTTCCACGTCGGGTCCGCAACATGCAGGTCACGCAGGATCTCTTCGATGAAAAGCTTGGAGCGGCCGTAGGGATTGGTCGCGAACAGTGGGAAGGGCTCGCGAATCGGCACCGACGCCGGGTCGCCGTAGACCGTCGCCGATGAACTGAAGACGATGTTCTTGACCCCCGCCGCCGCCATCGCCCGGCACAGGGTGACAGTTCCGGAGACGTTGTTGTCGTAATACTCCAGGGGGAACTGCACCGACTCACCCACCGCCTTGAGCCCGGCGAAGTGGATCACGGCATCAATGGATTGCGCAGCAAAGATGCCGTCCAGGGCGGTCCGGTCACGCAAATCCGCCTGCACGAAATCGAAGTCCCGTCCGGTGAGCGCACGCACCCGGCGCAGCGATTCCTCTTTGCTGTTGCAGAGGTTGTCGACCACGACCAGCTCATGACCGCTGCCGAGCATCTCCACACAAGTGTGGCTGCCGATATAGCCTGCACCACCAGTCACCAGAACACGCATCGCCGCTCTCCTGTCGTTCGCCTATTAGTTGCGCTATGTCGGTTCAGTCGCGGACCACTGCTCCGCTTGGGCCGAGCCGCCGGAAAGTTTACCGTGAAACGTATGCCGTGCTGCATACCCGATCACGCGGCCGAACTGGTCGCCTCGCGCCCGACGCCCTCAATGCGCAACCGCTGACGCAGCCGCCGCAGTTGTTCGGGGTCCAGGGCATCGGCGAACAGCGGCAGCGCCCAGCGGCGCCGGCGACCGCTGCGCAGATTCAGCACGACCAACGGGACGCTGACATAGGTCGCCGCGGCCAGACGGGCGTCGATTCGCGCCCCGGAGACCAAAGCGATCTGCCAGGACCCGTCCGCCAGCCAGACGGCCGAGCGGATCGACCAGGGCGCCCGGCGCAGGCCATGGACATAGAGGTGATAGACGAGGCTGCCGATGACCACCAGGGCAAGCAGGCGGTAGCGCCACAGCGGGAGGCTCAGCACCGCGGCCAGGGCGGCGATGTGCGTGAGCGCCACGAAAGTCACCAGCCGACGCGAGCAGCGCGGCTCAATCAGCAGCGGCGGACGTTCACGATGGGAGCCCATGCGGCGGACGGGCAGGCAGCGGCCGACCGGACCTGGGTCAGGTCCGCCGCGGGGTGACCACCGCGACGATGTGCCGCACCAGATCCCGCACGACCGGATCCTCCGGGATACTCCGCGACATGAACCAGTCGCTCAGTTCCTGGTCCTGGTTATCGAGCAGGGCCAGGAATTCGGTGCGACCCCGTGCATCCAGATCACGGTAACCGCGGTCCAGAAACCCCGACAGCAGATGATCCAGTTCCAACATCCCGCGCCGACACTGCCAGCGCAGGCGGCGCAGTTCCTCGTCGGTGACCGGGTCTGGTTGGCGTATCGGGCCGCTCATGCGGTCAGAACCCCTTCTCCAACATCAGATCTTTGATGAGCCCGATCGCCCGGGTGGGGTTCAGACCCTTGGGGCAGACCTCCACACAGTTCATGATGGTATGGCAGCGGAAGAGCTTATAAGGTCCCTCCAGGGCATCGAGCCGCTCTTCAGTCGCCTGGTCTCTGGTATCCGCCAGGAAGCGCCAGGCCTGGAGCAGGGCTGCCGGACCGTGGAACTTCTCCGGGTTCCACCAGAAGGACGGGCAGGCGGTCGAGCAGCAGCCGCACAGGATGCACTCGTAGAGCCCGTCGAGCTTGTCCCGATCCTCCGGGGATTGCAGAATTTCCTGCTCGGGCAGCGGATCGGTCCGGACCAGATAGGGCTTGACCGCCCGATAGTGCTCGTAGAACTGCGTCATATCCACGACCAGGTCGCGGATCACCGGGCGGCCCGGGAAGGGGCGGACCACAATGGGCTGACTGAGTTCGGTGATGGGGGTGACGCAGGCCAGGCAGTTCTTGCCGTTCGCGTTGACCCCATCCGAGCCGCAGACGCCTTCGCCGCAGGAATGGCGGAAGGCGAAGCTCTCATCCTGCTTCTTGATCTCCAGCAGGGCGTCACGCAGCATCATGCCCTGAAATGGACGCACCTCGTAGTCCTGCATGCGGGGCTTCTGGTCGGTGTCCGGGTTGTAGCGGTAGACGCTGATCTTCATGCTCGATACCTGATTGAGTTCGGCCGCCCGAGGCTTCCCGCGGGGCTTGGTCCGCGGTGCGGACCACCTAATAGACCCGTTCTTTCGGCGGGAAGGACTCGACCGTGAGCGGCTTGGTGCGCACCGGCTTGTAGTCCATCCGATCGGCCTCCCGATAGTACAGACTGTGCTTCATCCAATGCACATCATCACGGTTGGGGTAATCCGGCCGGGAGTGCGCACCGCGGCTCTCCTTGCGATGCAGGGCGGAGACCGCGATGGAGAGGCCCACGTCGATCAGATTCTGCAACTCCAGCGCCTCGATGCGGGCCGTGTTGAAGACCTTGGAGTGGTCGGTGAGGCGCGCGTCTTTGAACTGATCCCGCAGTTCGCACAGCCGCTGGTAGCCTTCCGCCATGACTTCCTCGGTGCGGAACACGCCGGCATGGTCTTCCATGCACTTGCGGAACTCGGCCCGTAACTGGTGCGCGGGCACGCCACCGCCCTTTTGATCCCAGCGGGTGAGCCGCGACATGGCCTCCTCCAGGCTCGCCGGGTCGACGCTGCGCTGATAGGGGTTCTCACGCACGAAGTCGATGATATCCTTGCCGGCCAGCCGGCCGAACACCAGGATATCGAGCAGCGAGTTGCCGCCCAGGCGGTTGGCACCGTGGACCGAGGCGCAGGCGCACTCGCCGGCCGCGTAGAGCCCCGCCACCACCTGCTCCGAACCGGAGCCCACCGGCACCACCACCCGTCCGAAGCGGTCGGTGGGGATGCCGCCCATGGCGTAGTGGGCGGTCGGGAAGACCGGTATCGGCTCACGGATCGGATCGGCCCCGGCGAAGATGCGGCTCGACTCGCGGATACCGGGCAGGCGCTTGTCGATGACCTCCGCCCCCAGGTGGTCGAGCTTGAGCAGGATGTAATCGCCGTTCTCGCCGGCGCCGCGCCCTTCCTTGACCTCGGTGACGATGGAGCGCGACACCACGTCGCGGCTCGCCAGGTCCTTGGCGCGCGGGGCATAGCGCTCCATGAAGCGCTCGCCGTCTTTATTGACCAGGAAACCGCCTTCGCCGCGCACCCCTTCGGTGATCAGCATCCCCTTACCGGCGATACCGGTCGGATGAAACTGGTAGAACTCCATGTCCATCAGCGGGATGCCGGCGCGCAAGGCCATCGCGCAGCCGTCGCCGGTGTTGATATGGGCGTTGGACGTGGTGCGGAACACCTGGCCGCAGCCACCGGTGGCGAGCAGGGTCGCCTTGGCCTCGATCAGCAGCGGCTCGCCGGTCTCGATCTCCAGCACCAGTGCACCGGCAATGACCCCGTCCTTGTCCCGCACCAGATCCAGGGCGAAGAACTCGTCGAAGAAATGCGTGCGGGCGCGGATGTTCTGCTGGTAGAGCGTATGCAGGATGGCATGACCGGTGCGGTCCGCCGCGGCGCAGGTGCGCGCCGCCTGGTCGCCGCCGAAGTCCTGGCTCTGGCCGCCGAAGGCCCGCTGATAGATCTTGCCGTTGTCGAGCCGCGAGAAGGGGACGCCCGCATGTTCCAGCTCGTAGACGGTCGGGATCGCTTCCCGGCACATGAACTCGATGGCGTCCTGGTCCCCGAGGTAATCGGACCCCTTGACCGTATCGAACATATGCCAGTGCCAATTGTCCGGCAGGACATTGGCCAGGGCCGCGTTGACGCCGCCCTGAGCCGCCACGGTGTGCGAGCGGGTGGGAAACACCTTGGAGACCACGGCCACCCGCACGTCGGCGCTTGCGAGTTGCAGCGCCGCGTTGAGGCCGGCCCCGCCGGCGCCGATGATCAGGGCATCGAAGTGTCTGCTTGGGATGGACATGGTCTGATTACCCTGAGATTCCGGCCGTAACGTCGGCAATGACAATCGCTTTGAAGGCCCAGAGTCCGGAGCCGAGGAACATGAATGCGACGAGCGCGAGCAGGACCACCCGCACTCCCACCAACTTCACATAATCGAGCAGCACGTCGCGGAAGCCGACCCAGGCGTGGGCCAGCAGCAACGGCACGAAAAGCACCAAGGCGACACTCACCAGCGGGAGGGCCACCCAGGCGCGCAACTCCAGATAATCCGCCGGGGGGTTGAACAGGAAGTGGATCAGGAAATAGGTCATGAGGAGCGCGAGATAGACCGCGGTCACCCGCTGCACCGCCCACGCCATGATACCGGATGCTTGACGGCTCATCGTGCCACCCACCAAATCAGAACGAGGACCAGCGCCGCCAGTGCGGCGGCAATGACGATCAGGGCAGAGCGGCGCGAATCGGCCCGGTCAAGCCCGATATTCAAGTCCAGCAACAAATAGCGGACACCGGCGAACAGGTGATGGAGCAGACTCCAGGCCATCACGATCAGGCCCAGGCGCACGAACCAGTGATCGAAAAAGGCCGCGGTGGCGGCAAAGCCTTCCGGCCCCGACACCGCCTTATCGAACAGGTAGGCGCAGATCGGGATGGACAGGACCATCAGCACTCCGCTGATGCGGTGGAGAATGGAAACATAGCCGGTGGCGGGGAGTTTGATCCGCCATAGTTCCAGGAATACGGGTCTGGTCGATTGCATGCTTGGCCCTGTGTGGTGTGAGGCTGTCGAGTGCCGGCCCGCGACGGCCGGTGGTCCGCGTCTCAAGGCATCCGATCCTGATCCATCCGCCCTGACCGACGGGCGCGGCACATCCACGAACGGCCGGGGAGACGGTCAAGCTCCGGCACACGTAATGCGCCGAAGACCGGTCGCCCGGCACGCTGCCTGCCTCGAACGGGATGACCCGCGTGCTGTCGGGGACGCGCAAGAACCCTGGGGAACACCTGACCAGGGCACCCGGAGCCGTCCGGGGATGACGGCTGTTGTGCGACGCAGCATTGTATCGACCCGGCACAGACCTTAGCAATTGGATTTGTTACAGCTAAGACACTCAATGTTCACCATTGCGAAATGGGTGACATTGGGACGGGAGACTCGGTTCTCCGACCAGGGTGTGCCGACGACCGCGGTGCTTCCGCACGGCGCGGTCTTTGTCTATCCTCTTGGGAACCGACCCGACGCTGCGATCGGTCGCGACCGGATGGCAGTGCGCGGGATCAGAATCGTTGTTGCTTCACTTGACCTGACTTGAGCGGGAGAAGGTTCCGATGCTCACCGCCGTCGCCCTACCGATTGAACTGCCGGCTGTTGCGGTCCCCCGGCGCCACCCCATCACCGTGACCGAGTACTTCCGCATGGGCGAGACCGGCATCTTGGACCCGCAGGCGCGGGTCGAACTCATCGAGGGGGAGATCGTCGATATGCCGCCGATCGGCGCACCCCATGCGAGCAAGACCAATCGACTGCTCGACCTGCTGAGCGCCGCGGTCCGCGGTCAGGCCATCGTTTCCGCCCAGAACCCGGTCATCCTGGGCGAGCTGTCGGCCCCGGAGCCGGATCTTGCCTTGTTGCGTTACCGGGATGACTACTACGTGCAGGCACACTCGAAAGTCGACCAGGCGCTGCGGTTCCTCTGAGTCACGGCGCCGTTGCGCGGACGCGCCGATCACGGCGCGTCGAACAACTGCTCGCCCCGCTCGAGCCGGGCCGCCCGCAACAGCCAGCGGTGCAAGGTGACGTGATCACGGCAAGCACGTACGCGGGTCTCGAGCGGCGGGTCCACCGGGATGCCGCGGCCCTGTAGCAAGGCGAGAATGGCCTCGGCCAGGCCTTCCTCGCGTCCCTCTTGGCGCCCTTCCGTGCGCACCGCCTCCAGACTGTCATAGCCCTCGCGCTGCAGCAGATTGCGCAGCGTTGCCCGATGCCCCGCGGCACGATCGTACAGGGCCTCGACCGGGATCGGATTGCGCAGGATGCCCGGCGCCGCCAACACTTCGCCCGCCCCGA
>JACDZJ010000039.1_pt1 | contig 65680 bp, 48 predicted proteins | sample 7365721 | NCBI WGS metagenome assembly JACDZJ01 (sample SAMN15143480, study PRJNA637477) | pond metagenome | biome: freshwater wetland ecosystem [ENVO:00000243]; feature: pond [ENVO:00000033]; material: pond water [ENVO:00002228]; isolation source: pond water containing pink berries ... | reverse complement strand
ACATTAAAATTTCAACGTATTAGAAAATCGCAAATTATTCCTATTTAGGGTATAGCGGTTCACCAGCGCGATAGGCAGTTGCGCCGGAAGCAGATCCAGCGATTGGATGCCCAGGTGCTGCAGGCGCTCCTGGTGCCGCTGCCGCTGGGCGAGCCAGCCGTGGACGCTGTGGAAGCGTAAGGCCTCCTCAAGGTTGCCGATCGGTGCCTCCAGTGCCCGATCCAGGGCGGCCTCGCGCAGGTCGGCGACCACCACCAGATGGCGGCGGCGCAGGAGTTGGGCGGCCTGCTCCAGGCCCTCCTGATCCTCGTCCCGACTGTTGGTGAGGATCACCACCAGGGCACGCCGCGGCATGGCGGCCAGCAGGGTGCGGGCCGCGGCCAGCGGGTCCGCGGCTTCCAGGCTGGGTTGCAGGTCGTAGACCGCCTCCAGCAGCCGGTTGACCGTGGCGGGCTCCTTGCGCGGGGCGAACCAGCGGCGCGGTCCGCCATAGGTCATGAGTCCGACCGCGTCCCCCTGGCGGACCGCGACATAGGCGAGCAGCAGCAGGGCGTTCAGCGCCTCGTCCAGGTGGCCGCGGCCTTGTCCGGCGTCGCGGTGGCGCATCCGCCGGCCGCAGTCGAGCAGGAACAGCAGGCGTTGATCGCGCTCATCCTGATACTCACGGGCAATGACCTTACGCATCCGCGAGGTCGCTTTCCAGTCGATCTGACGCAGGGAATCCCCCTCGCGATATTCACGCAACTGGTGGAACTCGGCCCCGCTGCCGCGGCGCTGGAGGCGGCGCACGCCGAGTTGAGCCAGTTGATCATTGGCGGCAAGCAGGGTGTAGCGGCTGATCTCGGCGAAGTTAGGAAAGACCCGCAGCGTTTGCGCCGGCGGCAGGCAGCGTGTGCGGACCCACAGCCCCAGGGGTGAGCGGGTGGCGACCGCGCATCCCGTGACGGGGAAGTCGCCGCGCTCGGGTGGGCACAGGCGGTACTGGACCTCGGCCTGTCCGCCGGGTGGCAGGCGCAGATCAACGGGCAGTCCCTGTGCATCGAACTCGGCCGGGTGGAGGTCGTGGACGCGCAGTCGCAGCGTCTGCGCGGACGGGTTGCCGACTTCCAGCCGCACCGGGCTCCAGACGCCCAGCGGCAGGGTGCGGCCCATGCGTCGGCGCAGCAGCGGGTCCGGCAAGCGTCGCAGGGCGAACAGGTCGGCCAGCGCGACCCCGGCGATCAGCACCCCGCCCCAGTGCCAGAGGGTCCAGGCCCAGGGCTGCCAGGCGGCGGCGATGCCGACGGCGGTCCAGGCGGCGAGGGCGATGACGAGGGGGGGGCGGGGGGTCATGGGGGTAGTGGAGAGTGGAGAGTAGCGAGTGGCGAGTGGGCAGAGGGGCGGTCCGCGCAGCGGACCCTACGAACGGGGCGCCGGCACGGCCGCCAGCAGGTCGCCGAGGACATCGTCCGGTCGGTAGCCTTCGATTTCCAGATCGGCGGTGAGTTTGAGGCGATGGCGCAGGACGGCCGGCGCCATCGCTTTGACATCGTCGGGAGTCACGAAGGCGTTGCCCTCGGCCAGCGCGTGGCCGCGGGCGGCCCGGACCAGGGCGATGCCGGCGCGCGGTCCGGGGCCGGTGTCGATGCCCTGCCAGGCGCGCGCGGCCCGGATCAGGCGCACCGCGTAGTGCAGCACGCTGTCGTCCAGGCGCAGGCGCGCCGCAACCACTTGTACCGCGGTGATGTCCTGGGTGTTCAGCACCCGGCCCACCCGCGAGGTGTCGAGTTGGTCGCCGATCTGTCCGTTGGTGACCTGGCGCACCAGGTCGAGTTCCTCCTGCTCGCCCGGGTAGTCGATGAAGATCTTGAGCAGGAAGCGGTCGAGTTGGGCCTGGGGCAAGGGATAGGTGCCCTCCTGCTCGATCGGATTCTGGGTGGCATAGACCAGGAAGGGCGCGGGCAGGGGCAGCGGCTGGCCCTCGATGGTCACCTGCTGCTCCTGCATCGCTTCGAGCAGAGCCGCCTGGGTCTTGGCCGGGGCGCGGTTGATCTCGTCGCCGAGCAGCAGGTTGCAGAAGATGGGGCCGCGGCGGATGCGGAACTCCTCGGTCTTCATGTCGAATAGGGCGTGTCCGGTAACGTCGCTCGGCATCAGGTCGGGCGTGAACTGGATGCGCGCGAAACGGCCGCCCACGGCCTGTGCCAGGCCGCGCACCAGGAGCGTCTTGCCGACGCCCGGCACGCCTTCGAGCAGACAATGTCCGGCCGCCGCCAGGGCCACGACCGACTCCCGGAGCACCTGGCGCTGTCCTACCAGCGCTCGCCCAACCGCGGCCTCCAGGCTTTGCAGGTGCGCGGCGGCCTGGGCGACCGCCTCATCCAGTCCAGTGTCCGATTCGCTCATTCACGCCACCTCAGGCGATGTCCCGTCACATTTGTCCGATGGATCAAGCCGCCGGCTTGAGTCTGCTGGAGGTCCAGCACAATCTGCCACTAACCACTAACCACTCGCCGCCGCCCGGCCCCGTGCCGGAGCGCCTTGAGGACCTTGGTCTGCTCGATGAACTCATGGGTGTCATCGGCCTTGGTCGTCAGGGCGGCACGCACCTGTTGCGGCAATAATCCGCTGGCCGCGGCGATGCCGTCGATCTGATCGTGCTGCGCCAGTTGGTGCAGTTCCGGGCGGCGCCGTTGCCAGACCGCGAAGACCTGCCGCCGTGTCGCCTCGACCAGTCCGGCGGCGCGCCCATGACGCCAGAGGAAGGCCCCGGCGGCATCCAGGTGCTCGATCAGATCGCGCCGCCGCCGGTCCGGGGCCTGCTCCAGCGGTCCCAGCCGCGCGCCCAACGACCAGACCCACACCAGCACCAGGATCGCCGCCGCGCTGATGCCTGCCGGTGCCGCGGTCCACAGTAGGGTCCCGAGCCAGGGAACCGCGCTGTCATAGAGCAGCCAGACCTTGCCGCCGGGGGCCGGTTCGACCAGATAGGCGAGAAACAGGGCATGATCGTGGCGTCCGATCCGGTTGTTGGTGAGGAACAGGTGGTCGCTGGACACCGTGAGCATCCCCGCGCCGACCGGCAGTCGCACCATGCGCGTTCGCCCCCCGGCAATGATCTCGGTCGTACCCGCGACACCCGCGGCTTCCAGGTACCAGTCCGGATGAAAGGCGACGCTCAGCGGTTCGCCGCCCGGCAGCCAGGGCGCCTTGGCCAGGACCTGATCCCGGTCCTTGCCGGAGGTCGCGTCGGCGTCCTCTGCGGTCTCCCGCAGCCTGATCCCGAAGGCGCCCGGCAGGTCGTCCGGATCCGGGGCGGCAGCCGGAGCTGCATCATCGGACGACGCCTGCGCGTCGTCGTCTCCATCGTCCCACAGGTCGACCGCTTCCACCACCAGTCGGCCGCCGTCCTGGAGCCAGGCGCGCAGTGCCGCCTGGCGTGCCGTGCTGAGCGGCCCCAGGCCATTGACGACCAGGGTGTCGGTGACGGGTGGGAGTTGCCGCAGCAAAGCACGACCGGCACTGCTTTCCGCCGGGATTCCCAGGCGGGTGAGGAAGCGCTCGGCCGCGAGCATGGGATTGCGGCGGGCTGCCGCGGCGGCACCGATCGGGATCTGCTGGGTCCGACGCTCGAAGTTGGTCAGAAACCAGGCGGTGAAGGCCGCCATGCCGATCAGGATCAGACCGGTCAGCACCAGCGCCAGGGGGCGTCGTTCAGGCGCCATGGTCGGCTCCGTCCGGTCGCGGCGCGATCGTGCCGGTCCAGCGCAGCCAGGCGGCGAGGTGCGCGCTGATCCGGTCCGGGTCCGGCGCCCGCCGCGCGTAGGCCAGCGCCTCCCAATCGCGCGTCAGGAGTCGTAATGGCGCCAACTCCGCGGCCTCCAGATGATGGGCCGCCAGGCGCAGGACCTCGCCTTCGGTGGCGCCCTCCGGGATCGTGACAGTGCACCGCGACAGGTGCGCGATGCTGCCGCGATAGAGCAGCGCCAGTGCACCGCGTGCGTCCCCGGCGGCGAGGTGCGCGCGCACCGCGGTGGCCAGGTCGACCGGGGTTGGGTGAGGGTCCGCGGCCGCGGCTGCCGCGCGGATGACCGTCGACGGCTGCCGTCGCCGTCGTGCCGCGGGCTGCCAGTCGCGCAGGATGCGGCGTGCCAGCAGCGCAACCGCGGCGACGGCGCAGATGACCAGCAGCCACTTGAACAGCGGTCCGAGGAGCAGCGCCAGCTCGCCCAGCCACCGCAGCCAGGATGGTGTCTCGGTGGGCACCTCATCCGGTTCGGTGATGGGCGCCCAGAAGGTGAGTTCACGGGTGCGGCCGAAGGTCTCGTCGGCGAGGACGTCGGCGATGATCGCGCGCGCCCCGGCAGCGTCCGGCCAGGGTGTCGCGGGCGTCGCGGCCTGCAGTCCGCCGCCTGGCCAGGTCGTCGCCAAGCCGATCAGCAGGGCGCCGACCAGGGCCATGGTCAAGGGTCGGCCAGGTCCGGGATGTCGCTCCCGTCGGCCTGGTGTTCCGGCCCGGGGTGCCGATCCGGTGGTTCCCGCCTGGCGAAAGGCGAGTTCCAGATCCCAGGCTTCCAGTTCGGTGCGGCGGCCGATATAGAGCGCGAAGCCGCCACAGACATAGAAGGGTGCGATCACCGAGGCGGCGAGCAGGTAGAGCGTGCTGCTCAGCCGGTAGGGCCAGGAGTGCCCGTCGGTCACGGCGGCCGCCAAGTCGATGTTCGGCAGGCCCGCGGGGATCAGAAAATACAGGCCGAGCAGCAGCCCGCCCCACAGGATGGCCTCGAAGTGATAGCAGATCAGGGTCAGCCAGGCGGCGGTTCCGTCGCCCTCGCTCAGCACCCGACGGCGGCGGTGCACGGCCGCCCCGTGCAGCCCTTCCAGCAGGACGATGGGCAGGTTGAACGAGCGGCTGACACTCAGCCGGCGCCAGAGCAGCGAGGGGAGCAGGCGGCGGGTCCAGGCGGATCTGAAGATGGCACCGGCATTGCGCAGCGCCACGGGCTCGCCGAACAGCGCGCGGCTGCTCCAGTATACCAGCGGGGCCTCGTAGAGCGGCTTGAACCACCAGACCAGTACGAGCCACCAGTCGGCCTTCCCGCCGACCAGGGCCAGTGCGAGGAGAGCCGGCGGCAGTGCCCCCAGCCACCACAACAGCCAGAGGGTCGGAAACCACTGACGCGCCAGAGTGAACCCCAGATCCACGCCCTCCCAGGGGCGGCGCGGGCGCAGGACCGCGGCGGCCCGGTCAAGCTCCATGACGGTCACCCCTGCCGGCCAGGCTCAGATAGCCGGCCACCAGTATCCAGCCCACGGCGCCGACCCCGTACTTGACTTCGGCCGGCGCGCCGCCGGCGGACCAGAAGGCCTCCACCACCGCGGCCAGCAGCAGCATCAGCGCGGCGCCGCCCACCAGCACCACCGCGTCCCGCGCATTGGCGCGCAGGGCGGCCAGACGGGTGCGGCGTCCGGGAGCGAGCAGCGCCTGGCCGAGCAGGAGTCCGGCCGCCCCGCTGATGGCGATGGCCGTCAGCTCATAGGGTGCGTGACTGCTGACAAAGGGCCAGAAGGTCGACTCGAAGCCCAGTCGGGTCAGGTGGCCGGCCGCAGCGCCGATCGCGAGCCCGTTGAACAGCAGAATGGTCACGCTGCCGAGCCCCAGCAGCAGCCCGCCGGCAAAGGTGCGGAACCCGATCCCGATGTTGTTCATCACGTAATAGCCGAACATCTGAAAATCAGTGTCCGCCTGGCGCTGCGCGGCGCGTCCGACCTTGCGGTTCGCCGGGTCGTACAGTGCTTCCAGATCGGTCACCTCACTGCTGTCCATGAGGCTGTAAATCAGTTCACCATCCTGATGGCAGGCAACGCCCATGATCGCCATCGGCAGGAACAGCAGGGCCGCGGCCAGCCAGAAAACCGGCGCATGACGGCGCAGGGTGCGGGGAAAACCGGCCGCCATGAAGGCCAGGGTCGGCCCCAGCAACCGCGGTCGACGCTGGTAAAGATGACGGTAGCCGCGCCGGACCAGAGCGTGCAGTTCGGCGATCAGCCCCGGGCTGTAATGGCGGGCGCGGGCCAGGGCGTAGTCGGCACAGAGGCGGCGGTAAAGCCCCGGAAAACGCACCGGCATGGGGTCTGGCCGGCGGTGATCGCGGCTTTCCAGTGTGTCGAGGAGTTGCCGGTACTCCTCCCACATGCCGGCCCGGTCCGCTACGAAGGGTTGTTGTCGCACGGTTCAGCGGCCTCTGGTCAGCCAGCTTGCGTAACCGGCCACCAGCGCAACGGCGGCTGGTCCACGCGGCCAGGTCTGGCCATCCGCGGCGGGGGGGAACCGGGCGAGCAGGGTTTCGGCCAGTTCGATCCGTCGCGCCGCCGACAGCCGCGCCGCCCGTTCGTCGAAGGCGAGGATCGCCTGTGCGGCGGTCAGCGACAAGCCGGCGGGCGGCGGTCGGGGGGCCGTGTCGCGGTGTGCGGCGAGGGCTGCGGCGAGGGCTGCGGCAAGGGCCGCGGGGCGGGCTACGGGGTCGTCCGCATGGACGACCAGGGTGCCGGCCGCCAGATCGCCGAGTCGGCGAAAATCCCGGTCGGCCAGGGTGCAAACCAAGCCGACACCGTAAAACAGCGGCAGAAAATCGACGACGCGTAAGAGGTTGCGGATCAGCGACGCGGGCAGCCCCACCGGGGTGCCGTCGTCGTGGACCACCAGTAATCCCAGCGCGCGTTTGCCGGGGGTGGCCCCGGCCCAGACTTCGAACACCACCGGATAGAACCATTCGAGCAGGAAGCCGCCGATCAGGATCATCCCGGCCCCGAGACCGGCGAAGGCCGCCAGCGGGGTGAGGGCCAGGTAGACCAGGAGTCGAATGCCGCCGTCGACGGCCAGTGCCAGGGCGCGCGCCGTCGGGCCGGCCGGGCGCAGGCCCAGGTCGACACCTTCCGGGGTCTCGTTCAGACGGACGGTATCACAGGGCGCCCCGTCGGCAGGTCTTGGGCGGCCGCGCGTGACGAAGCGCGCGCTGGTCGGGCGTTGCGTCTCATCCTGCGAATCCGTTGTTGCTGAAAGGTGCCATCCCTGGCCCTGGATTGCGGCATCCTGCCGGAATGACGAGGGGTGGTGTGCTCGCGCCTTCAGGTTGAACGGGGTATTTGGTGATCCAGTAAACACGCTGTTCAGGCGGGCGGCTGCCGGGTGTTTGCTGGTTGAACCAGCGGCGAGCGTTCCGTGTCGCTCTGAAACAACGCCAATGCGAAGCGTTCAGTGATGAGGATCACGGGGTGCCCGCCGATGATGATCCGATAGGTGCGGAACACCGATTCGCCGACATCACCGTCGGCGTCCCGGTCGACACCGACGTCCAGGACCTCCCGATAGCTCTCCAGCCCGCTGTCGCGGATCAGTGCGCCAATGCCGATCTCGCGGTTGATCAGGCGGCGGCGAAAGTCTTCGGGAATCAACTCCGTGCGGATCAGCGACAAGGCTTCGGCAAAGGCGCGCCCGCTCTGGACGCCGCGCAAGCGGGCATCGCGAACCAGGCACTGGGATCCCGGTGTCAGACCGATCCAGGGCACCGCGGCCTGCGCCGTCTCGAAGCGTTGCTCCAGGGTGTCGACGGCCACTGGTTCCCAAAAATAGGCTTCCAGGATCTTGGTGACGGTCCCGTCGGTGACCAGGAGGGCGCGCAGGAACGGCGGCAGGGCGGCGAGCGGGATCGACTCACCCCGGTCGTCGCGGATCTGACCTTCCGCGACGTAGCCATCACAGCGGAACGGCGACATCGACGGGTCGTCCAGCGGACGACCATAGTAGCGGCGCATTAGCGTTTGGACCTCGGCAAAAGACCGGCCCGGATCGTGGGCCTGGATCACCAGCGTGGACCAAGACTGTGCCCAAGCGCAACCCGGTGGGCCAGCGAAATCCACTGGCCCTGCGCTTGGCTTGCCGTGCGTGAACGTGTTTTCATTACAAATAAGTGTCCCGTGTGGGTGATTACTGAAGTTCCGCGTGGTTTTACCATCTCGGATGTTGCAGTTCGCGTGTTTTTCACGCAAGCTTACACACCGGGTCCGACTCTTTCGGTCAAACCGTTCGCGGTTGGCCAGGAGCGTACAATCGGATCTTGCTTCCACCGGGTGTCTGTCGCAGCGTTGCGATGTAACGGATGCAGTGTGGGGGATTCGGAAAAACCCGAACCTGTGGTATAAAAAGAGAGCCGATTGGCTCAACCTTTGGAGATTCTACCGATGACCAAGATCGTCAAGCTCGCTTCCCTGTCCGCCGCTGCCCTGATTGGCGCCTCCCTGCTGAGCGCCTGCACCGACTCCACCGCTCGTGATATGGCTCAGCAAGCCCTGGACGCCGCCAAGGGCGCCCAGGCCTGCTGCGACGCGAACACCGAGCGCCTGGACCGCATGTATCAGAAAATCATGTCCAAGTGAAGCCTGTCGGCTGAACTGCGCCGGCTTCCCACAAGTTGCGGGAGGCCGGTGTTTTCCTTGACCGCGCGTTCCACCGCCTGCCAGTCCATCGTCAACCCATCCGCGTTCGCCACCGACTCCGGTATCACCGCGCGCGCCGCCTTGCGTTTCGATTCATTGTCAATGTGGACCTCCAGATAGAGGTCATTCCCCAGCCAGCCGAGTTTGTAGGGTTGGTCGACGATCGTCACCACCGTACCCTCGCTCACCTGCGGGAACAATTCCTCGATCCCCTCGTTGTTCATGCGGATACAGCCGTGGCTGACCTGCATCCCCAGACCCCAGGGTTTGTTGGTGCCGTGGATCAGATAGCCGGGAACCGACAGCCGCATGGCGAACTGTCCCAACGGATTGTCGGGACCGGCGGGCACCACCGCCGGCAGGATGTCACCACTGGCCGCATGCTCGGCCCGAATCGAGGCCGGTGGCGTCCAGGTCGGGTCTTTGACCTTCTTGGTGATGGAGAAAGTCCCGAGCGGCGTACTCCAGCCCTCACGCCCGATGCTGATCGGGTAGCTCTGGATTTCGTCCGGGTTGCCGGGCGGATAGTAGTACAGGCGCATCTCCGGCCGGTTCAGCACCAGACCGCGGCGCGGGGTGTTGGGCAGCACGAAGAAGGTCGGAATCAATACATCGCTGCCGTCGCCGGGTACCCAGATGTCGACCTTGGGGTTCGCCTGGTCCATATCCTGATAACCCAACTGGTTCTGCCGTCCGATGTCCAGCAGAGTGTCGTGGTTGCGGCTCTTTACATAGAAGGGCACGCCGATCACGCTATCACCCGGGTGCGCCAGCCGGAAGGTATCGGCCTGAACCGCGGGTGCCCAGCCGTGGCCGAGGCCGAGACCCAGGGCCGCCGCGGCGGCCAGCCAGCGCCCGCCCCGGGTCCTGGCGGGCGCCGCGGCACGTGGTCGATCCCGGTCGGGGTGTTTGTTTATAGTCAGATTTTTCACTCTGTTACCTCGTAAGCATGATGAAGAAATTGTCGCGATTGTCGCACGTCCGCAATATCGGGGTCGCGGCCCATGTGGATGCCGGCAAGACCACGCTGACCGAGCGCATCCTGTTTTACACCGGCGCTTCCTATAAGATCGGTGAGGTCCATGATGGGGCCGCTCACATGGATTATCTGGCCGAGGAGCAGCGTCACGGCATCACCATCACCGCGGCGGTCACCAAGGCGCCGTGGCGCGAACACCTGATCCAGGTGGTGGATACCCCCGGTCATGTCGACTTCACCATCGAGGTGGAGCGTGCCATGCGGGTGCAGGATGGCTGCATCCTGGTCCTGGACGGGGTGCGCGCCGTCGAACCCCAGACCGAGACGGTGTGGCGCCAGCGGGCCCGCTTCAATCTTCCGGCGCTCTTTTTCATCAATAAGATGGATCGCCCCGGTGCCGACTATCGGCAGGCATTGGCCGCCATCAGGCAGCGTCTCAAGGGTGAACCCGCGCCGATCACAGTCCCGCTGCCCGACGCACAGGCCGTGGTTCATTTGATCGACCGGACGCTGATTCGTTTCATGGGCGAGCAAGGCGAGTTGCTGGAGACGCAACCCTGCCCCGACGCCCTGTGGGCGCACCTGGCCGCCGACCGGGAGGCCCTGGGCCTGGCCGCTGCCGAGTTCGATGAGTCCCTGATCGAGCCGGTGCTGGCCGGCGAGACGCCGGAGCCCGCGGCCCTGCGCGCCGCCATCCGCCGCGGGACCCTGGCCGGGCGCTTGTTTCCCTGTTACGGCGGCAGTGCCTTGCGCAATCTCGGTGTCCAGCCGGTGCTGGACGGGATAGTCGACTTCCTGCCGGCCCCCCCCGACCGTCCGCCCGCCATCGGCCGCCGCCCCGACGGCAGCAGCGAGGAGGTGGTGCTGGGCGGGGACGGTCCCCTGGTCGCCCTGGCCTTCAAGGTGCAGCTCTGGGATGGACGGCGCCATGTGTTCGCCCGGATTTATCGCAATACCCTGAAAGCAGGCGACCCGGTGGAATTCGTCGGACCGGACGGTCAGACCCGCCATGAGCAGGCCGCCCGCCTGTTCGAGGTCGACGCCGGCAAAAAAACCAAGGTCGATCAGGCCGAGCCGGGTCAGATCGTCCTGATCGCCGGTCTGCGCTTCGCCACGACCGGAGATACCCTGTGTGCTCCCGGACACCTGATCGGCCTGGAACGGATCGAGGCGCGCGCCCCGGTGTTGGGCCTGGCCATCGAACCGGGCGCCGGGACCGATGAGGAACGCCTGCTGGAGGTCCTGGACAAGGTCACCCAGGAGGATCCCACCCTGGCCGTGGAAGAGGACCCGGAGACCGGCCAGCGCCTGCTCAAGGGGATGGGCGAACTGCACCTGCAGATGGTTCTGGAGCGGTTGGGGCGTGAGTTCGGGGTGCAGGTGCGCAGCGGGCGCCCGGCCGTGGCGGTGCGCGAGACCATTCGTCGCGGCGCGGCGGCCGACGCCTTGTTTACGACGCCGCCGCTGCCCGACAGCAAACACCTGGACCTCATGGCGCGGGTCGCGCTGGCGGTGGAGCCGCTGGCGCGCGGTGCCGGTACGCGCGTGGACGTGACGCCACGGGTGCTGCCCGGGGGCGCTGTCCTGAGTGACGAGCAGCGCCGGGCCATCGCGTCGGGTCTGCGCGGCGCGCTCGAATCAGGCCCGCTGCAAGGCGCCGCGCTCATGGATCTGGCCGTTCAGGTCCGCGAGGCCGAGTTGTTCGGCGCGGGCTCGACCCCGGAGGCATTGGCGGCGGCCGCCGGCAAGGCATTGCGCAAGGCGCTGGAGGAGGCTCAGCCGGTTCTGATGCAGCCGGTGATGGCGCTGGAGGTCATTATCCCGGAGGCCAACCTGGGGGCGGTTCTGGGCGATCTGCAGGCGCGGGCCGCCCTGATCCTCGACACCCGCACCGGCGACACCGCCGACGGCAACGCCGCGATTCGTGCCGAGGCGCCGCTTGCCGCGTTGCTCGGGTATACCACGACGCTACGCAGTCAGACCCAGGGACGCGGCCAGTTCAGCATGGAGTTTCTGCGGTTCGATATTCCCTGAGGGGTCAGCGCCGCACCAAAAAAAAGCGCGACCTGAGTCGCGCCTTAAAGTTACCACCAAAGGAGGATGGAGGAGTGCACTGAAGCGCGTTCGCTTCAGTACATCAACAGTTTCTTATATACCGGTGCACTTGTCAAGGCTTCCGTAGTCTGATAATGCGCGCGAGGGCACATTTTCGGTTCAGCGTGCTGCCAAGTGTCGGTGTGACCGTTTTGGTTCCGACAACACTTTAGTTTAGTTGGTTTTTCCTGCGTTTCGTCAGCCCGCTGGTGCCGTCTGTCGGAACTGGAGTGACTCGCGATGCTGCCCCTCCTGTTTGCCTTGCTCGGGATCGCGATCGGCGGGCCGCTGTTCGGTGATTGGTTCGCCTCCGCGCTTGCCGGACTTGCCCTTGGCCTGATCCTCGACCTGCGTCGGCGCGTGGCCGTCCTGGAGCGCGCGCTCGGACGCGTGCGCGAGGGTGTGCCGGCGCCGCGGTCGACGACTGAACGGACGATTGAACCGGAGGCGCCACTGCGGTTTTCGCGGTCCGCGCCGCCGACTCGCACAGTCGCGGTCGCGGCGGCCGGCGCCGCGCCGGAGATCGACATCCGCGCGGAGTGGGACAGGCCCACCGATCGGCCCGAATCAGCGCGCGCCGCCGTCGCTGTCGCCGACGCGGCTGAGCCCTGGTGGGTCTTTGCCCGCGACTGGCTCCTGGGCGGCAACCTCATGGTGCGGGCCGGCGTGGTCGTGTTGTTCTTCGGCGTCGCCTTTCTGCTCAAGCTCGCCGCGGAACACGCTTTGCTGCCCATCGAGTTGCGGTTGAGCGCGGTCGCCGTCGGCGGACTCGTGTTGCTGTCGCTCGGCTGGCGCCTGCGGCAGTCCCGGCCGCGCTACGGGCTGGCGCTGCAGGGCGGCGGGGTGGGGCTGTTCTATCTCACGGTGTTCGCGGCCCTGCGACTCTATGCCCTGATTCCGCCCGGCCCCGCCTTCGCGGTCCTGGCGGTGGTGGCCGCCGGTGCCGCCGCCCTGGCCGTGCTCCAGAACGCCCAGGTGCTGGCAGTGCTCGGCGCCGTCGGCGGCTTTCTGGCACCGGTGCTGACCGCCGCGGGGACGGACAGCCATGTCGGTCTCTTTTCCTACTATTTGGTGCTCAATCTCGGCATCCTGGTGATTGCCTGGTTCCGCCCCTGGCCAGCGCTGAACCGGGTGGGCTTCGTTTTCACCTTCGTCATCGCCTCCTTGTGGGGCTACCGGTTCTATCGGCCGGACCAGTTCGCCGGCACCGAGCCCTTCCTGATCGCCTTTGCGGTTCTGTATGTGGCCGTGGCTCTGCTGTTCGCGCGCCGCCAACCGCAGGACTCGCGTGAGCAGGTGGATGCGAGCCTGGTGTTCGGTGTCCCGCTGGTGGGGTTCGCGCTCCAGGCGGGACTGGTGCAGCAGTATGAGTACGGTCTGGCCTGGAGCGCGTTCGCCGCGGCGGTCTTCTACATCGGTCTGGCCGGCCTCGGGTTCGTACGCCGCGGCGTCGTGCCGCGACCGCTGACCGAGATCTTTCTCGCCATCGGGGTAGTCTTCGCCACGCTGATCGTGCCCTTGGCCCTGGATGCCCGCTGGACCGCGGGTCTGTGGGCCTTGGAGGGGGCGGCCATGGTGTGGGTGGGCGGTCGTCAGGGCCGGGTCGCACCCCGTCTGTTCGGCTATCTGTTGCAGATCGGGGCGGCACTGGCCTTGCTCCTGGCGGTCCGGGAGGCGCCGCCGGATTTGCCCATGCTGAACGGCCTTTTCCTTGGCGCACTCTGCGTCGCGCTTGCCGGGCTCTACACCGCGTGGCACCGCCAGCGTCACCAGGACGCGGTTGCGTGGGAGGCGCTGCTGTATCGGCCCTTCCTGGTGTGGGGACTGCTGTGGTGGTACGGCGCCTGGATCACCGAGATCGCCGACCAGGTGGGCCAGACACCGCGGTTGGTCACCGCGCTGGCGCTCTGCTTCAGCGCGTCCGCGCTGCTCGCCGATCGACTGCGCCGGACGCTTCCCTGGCCGGACCTGCGTTGGCCGGCCCGCGCACTGCTGCCCCTGCTCTATCTGCTGTTGCCGCTGGCCGGCTGGTTGCTCGAACATCCATTCGCGGGCTGGACACTGGCCGGCTGGGGGGCGGGATTGTTGGGCCATCTCTACCTGCTCCGCCGCGAGGAGGACGGGATGGTGTCCGAATCCGCGCTGCTCGCCCTGCTGCATCAGGCCGGGCTCTGGCTGGTCCTGATGCTGCTCGCCTGGGAGTCCGCCTGGCGGCTGGATCACTGGATACAGGGCGCCGACACCTGGCCGTCCCTGGCCTGGGCACTGATTCCGGCGGCCGGGATGCTCGTCTTGCGGCAGCTGGGCGGACGCCTCCCCTGGCCGGTATCGGCGTACCCGCGGCTGTATCGGGAGCAGGCCCTGGTGCCGGTCGGGTGCTTCCTCTGGGGCTGGGTCCTGGTGTCCTGTCTGGTCAGTCGGGGCGACTCCACCCCCTTGGCCTATCTGCCGCTGCTGAACCCGCTGGATATGGGCATCGGGCTCGCCTTGCTGGTGCTGGTCGATTGGCTCTATCGGGTCGACCTGGACGGCAACGCCGCGGCGCCGGACCGGCCGGTCTGGCGTTGGTCCTTCGCCCCCTGGGCACTGGGACTCACGCTGTTTCTCTGGCTCAACAGCGCCTGGTTCCGGACTGCCTATCACTGGCTGGGTGTGGGTTTCTCACCCGCGGCCATGCTCGGTTCCCAGACCGTACAGGCGGGACTGGCCGTGCTCTGGGCCTTGGCCGGGCTGATTTGCATGGTCCTGGGCCACCGTCTGGCGCAACGCCGGGCCTGGTTCGCGGGCGCCGCGCTCATGGGCGTGGTGGTGCTCAAACTGTTCCTGGTCGACCTGTCCAGTTCAGGCACCCTGGCACGTATCGTCGCCTTCCTGTCGGTGGGTGTACTGCTCCTGGTGGTCGGCTATTTCGCGCCGCTGCCGCCGCGCGCGAAGGCGTGATCCTAGGAAGCGCAACGCATGTCCGACACTCGGGTGGTCGAACAGACACCATGATTCACATCCACCTGGACCAACGGCTTGCCGTCTGGGTCGACGATATGGACGGCGCAGCCGATGCAGGGGTCAAAACTGTGAATCGTCCGCAGCACTTCCAGCGGCTGCTTGAGGTCGGCCAGGACATGGCCGCGCAAGGCCTCTTCATAAGGCCCGGGCGCGCCGACGAGATCACGCGGTCCGGCGTTCCATTGGCTGGCAACGACACATTGGTAGTTATCGATCAGGCCTGAGACACGATTGAGCTTCACCCAGTGACCCAGAGCCCCGCGCGGTGCTTCGGTGAAACCGAACCCCACCTGCACGGGCCACAGATTAGGTTGTTGAAGGCGCGTAAAGGTGTTGGGATTCCAATAGGCACCCGCTTTGTTGTTGTAGTAGAGCTGATACCATCCGGCGTAGGCCGCGGTGCCCAGGGTCCTGTCGGCTGCCCGACCGGCGATCTGATCGGCGATAATCTTGGTCTCCAGCACGCGGCAGAAGATTCGCCCCAGGGTGGAATTCAGCTGCGTGAAGGTGAGCCCCAAACCGCCCTGCGCCGTTGGATTGATCCAGAATTGCTGAACATATCCGCGGACCAGCTTGTCCGTGGGTTGCGCGTTCGCGGTGCCGCCCCGTGCGTGCATCGTCAAAATATGCGCCAGCGGCCCGACTTCCATCGGCTGACTGTCGTAGCGGGGTGACTTGATCCAGGAATACCTGGCATTTTCATCAAGCATGTATTTAGAGGTGCCATCGGGATTACGGCCTTGATCAGGCAAGGGTCCGTCATAATACAGCTCGGTCTCGCCAACGGACGGATGCTCACCGGTATCCGAGCCCAAATACCAGGCATGGGCGACATTCTCGGTCACCATTTTCTCATCGAAGGGGACCAACGTCGTCGGCGCATCTGCCCAGATCACGCCTTGGGGAATAATGTAACCGGCAGGATAGTCGATCGCGCCATCAGTGAACTCCCGCTTCACCAGTGCCGGGTCCGGGAATTCGCCATAGCACAAAAAATTCCCCGCGGTTGCGCCAAAATCAGCCCACTCCTTATACCGCTTCGCCACCAAGAGCACGTCGGGCAGATAGACCTGATCGACAAAGGCCTTCATCCTCGCCACGGCGGTCTTGATGGTCGCCAAGCCCGCGGTGTTGAGCGAGGTACCACCCTTGTCGTCATTGATCGTCCCGGTATTGCTGCTGAGGGTGCAGGGCATGCCGCCTACCACCAGATTGGGATGGGGGTCCTTACCGCCGAAGACCGAATGCAGCTTGACCACCTCCCGTGCCCAGGCCAGCGCCTCGAGATAGTGGGAGACGAGCAACAGGTTTTCTTCCGGGCTCAGTTTGTACGCGGAGTGACCCCAATACCCATTGGCGAAGAGGCCAAGCTGACCCCGGCTCACCAGGTTGTTCAGCTTGTTCAGGACAGTCTGAAAATAGGCGGCGTTCGGGAGTGCGCCGTTGTTCGGCTTATAAGTGCCATTGTTGATCCTGGCCAAGGCGGCGGTCCTGGTCGGATTCGCTTTCATCGCACTGACCACATCCACCCAGTCCAGCGCGTGGAGATGGTAAAAGTGCATCACATGATCGTGGACATACTGTGCGCCGATCATCATGTTGCGGATGTAGTCGGCATTCTTGGACACCTTGATACCGATCGCGTGCTCTACGGCGCGCACCGAGGTCAACCCATGTACGACGGTACAGACGCCGCAGATCCGCTGGGTGAAGGCCCAGGCATCCCGCGGGTCGCGGCCCTGGAGGATTTTCTCCAGCCCTCTTACCATCGTACTGGCGCTGAGTCCGGGATCCGTAATGGTGCCGCCGCCCATGCCGTCCGGCACGGCATGCGCTTGGATGCGCAAATGACCCTCGATGCGGGTAACGGGATCGATGATGACGTTCGGGGTGGCAGCCATTTGCGTTCTCCTGGCATTGCGTGTCTGTGTGGTCGCGGTAGGAATGATAGGGGACCCATCCGCCGGATGGCCTCTGGCGGTCGCTCTAGTCGTCATCACCACCGTTATCGTCATGACAGGTGTCGCACGGAAGGCCGCGACTATGGCCCGAGCCTGCGGCGATCGGGATGTAGAACCCTTTTTCGTTATTCCGGTTGAGACGATCCCAGAAATCCGGCTCTGCGCACCCGATGCACCCATGTCCGGACATCATCGGGAAGCTGATGCCCTGGTTCCAGCGGACACGTGAGCAGGCGTTATGCGTGACCGGACCTTTGCACCCAAGCATATACAGGCACTTACCCTTGCGGGAGTTGGGATCGTCGAAGGCCCGTGCCAACGGACCCTCCTCAAAGGATTCTTTGCGATAGCAATCCTCATGAACCGTATCGCCATAGAACACGGTGGGACGGCGCAGTGAGTCAAGCGTCGGCATCCCTTGACTCAGGTAATACAGAATGACGCCGGTAATCACCTCGGGAATCGGCGGGCACCCCGAGACGTTGATCAATGGCTTGGAAATTCCGAGGTCAGCCATCAGCTCGCCGATCGAAAGCGCGTCAGTCGGATTGGGATCGGCCTTGGGCAGACCGCCAAAACTCGCACAGGTCCCGACGGCGACGAGCAAAGCCGCATTCTTGGCGGCATCGCGAAAGCGGGCGACGCCGCTGCGTTCGCCACTGATAAAGTAGCCGCTATCCCAGCGGGCAGGAATGGACCCATCCACGACCAGGACATAACCTGACTGGGCGGTGACCGACAGGAGTCGTTCCTCCGCCTGATCGCCTGCCGCCGCCATCAGCGTTTCCTGGTAATCCAGCGAAATCATATTCAGAATCAGATTGTCGATGGTCGTGCCGCCGCTGAAGGCAAACGAGTTGACCATGGACTCCAGGCAGCCCGTGCATTCCTGAAATGACATGTAGACGACCGCAGGCAAGGTCGTCGAAGTGGCGGCCTGTGCCAGTCGCGGCACCATCGATTGCGGCAGCGCAAGCAGTGACGCCAGTCCCGCGCAATAGGACATGAAGCGTCGCCGGCTGATGCCGAGCTGCAATAGCCGCTCCACCGTTGCTTCGTCGAACGTGACGCCGTCGCTCGAATCCGCCGGCATGTGTGAGTAATCCGATCTGCTCGGTAAATCGGTGCTCATGGTCGTATCTCCGCATTTTGTGTTTTGCGCGGAGGTGATGACTGCCCACCCCCGCCGTCGGCCTGCCAGGCTCAGTCCCTGGATGGCCGGACAGGTCCTGTCGATGACATCGCCATCCCCTACACCGGTGAGGGTTCCGCGAGCGCCTGTCGAAGACGCTGTAATCCGGCGCGCATGTCGATAGCATGGGCTTTCAGGATGTCCGGAATTTCCGTGATTTCGATCAGTTCCGTCACGATACCGCCCTGCTCGTTGCGATGCGTTACCCACCAAACCCCGGCATATTGCGTTTCTCTGATCTCAACGGTAACGTCGGCCTCAACTTTGGCGCTGACCTCGCCCACCGATAACGCATTTTTGAGGGACTGGTAAGTGGCCGCGTCCATCTGCGGCATCGCTCGCAGGTCGATGACGGTAGCGAGTCTTGATTCAAGGAATTGCGCGAGGGTGTCCGCAACGTTATTCAGAACTGCTGTCACCAGGGGCGACGCGTTGCCCCGGCTTTCGCCAGGATCGGCCTGTACCGGAATGTCACTCAAGCGGGTCATGGGGTCGGGGTCGATGCAGTTAGGGGTAGTGGATGAGGCATCATACGCCTTGGAAGCTGAAAGATTCCTTAAAGCCTGGACCCGCAGCCGCTGCGGTGTACGGCCACCGAGGGCCTTGATCGTAATCCTGGCCGGCGGAATGCGTAGTCAGGGCTTCCAGCCCTGACGGTGTCAGGCCAGGATGGCCTGACTACGCACACGGCGCGCCCAAGTGACCGGAATACTGAAGTGGGAAGGCGGGGGAAAAGACGCGCGAGATGGTATAGGATTCGACGAAAATCGCCTGACCGCCGACGTGAACACCAAGTCGTCGGCGCGGCGCCCGGACCTCACTGGAGCACGCAATGTCCAACACTGCCCTGCGGATGCCGAGCCTGCCCACCGAGGACGACCTGCCCTGCGACGACGGAGAGCCCATGGAGACCTTGCGCCACCGGTTGCAGATGGAACTCCTGATTCACTCTATCGATCCTTGGGCCAGCGCCCGCGGCGACTGTTTCGTCGGCGGCAACATGTTTCTCTATTTCAGCAGCGAGCAAGTGCGCGGCAAGGACTTTCGCGGCCCGGACTTTTTCGTCGTGCTCGGCGTGTCTCCCCGCGAACGGAAGAGCTGGGTGGTCTGGGATGAAGAGAAAGGGCCGGACCTGATCGTCGAACTGCTCTCCGAGAGCACCGCGCACACCGACAAGACCGAGAAAAAGCGCGTCTATCAGGACCGCCTGCGCGTCGCCGAGTATTTCTGGTACGACCCCTGGAATCCGGAGGACTTCGCCGGCTTCACACTCACGGACGGGCGGTACCGACCACTGCTGCCGCGCACCGTGGGGCGGATACCCAGTCCGCTGCTGGGGCTCGACCTGTGCTGGTGGGACGGCAGTTACGGCGGTGTCGAGACCCGCTGGATTCGTTGGTCCACGCCGGATGGTCAACTGCTGCCGACCGCGGCCGAGGCCGCCATAGCCGCGGCTGAAGCGGCCCGGTTGGAAGCTGATGCGGCTAAATCAGCGGCCGAAGTGGAGAGGTCGAAGGCCGAAGTGGCGCAGTCGGAGGCCGAATTGGCGAAGTTGGAGGCCGAAGTGGCAAAGTCGGAGGCTGAAGCCGCCAACTCAGCGGCCGAAGCTGCCAAGTTGGAAGCCCAAGCGGCCAAGTCGCAGGCCGCAACCGCTGTCCGCCAACTCGACGCCGAGGCTGAGCGCGCGGCGGCGGCCGAGGCCCGTGCCCGCGATGCCGAGGCGGAGTTGGCGCGGCTGCGGATGCGCGTATCGGGGTCTTGATCATCGTTGCAGGTCGGTCGAGGGTCCGCCCAGCGGACCCTACCGACCAAGGCGTGACTCTGGCACGACCCGATGTTGACCAATCATTGATGCCGATTCCGGATCCCGAGCCGCGTGATTTGCCCCGGCAGCCTTGAAGCTGCACGTGGCATAACAATAGGTGCAGCCGAAGAGGCAGGAGTCGTACATCCCGATATCACGGCTTGCGATACAACCGCAGGCCTGGCGTTGGCCCTTGTCCTTCGTGTGGCTGACATCGATTCCGAATACTTCTCGGATCAACTGATCGTCAACACACTTGCCGGGCGCAATACCGGCCGCGGTCAGATCAATGGTTTCGGCGCAGCTCTGAATGCGCAATGAGTGTGCTAGCGCGATCCGGGCCAGTTGCTGCATCAGTGGTCCCTCCCGTTCGGCATCGTAAGCCCGGTACTTGAATTCAGGCTGTTCTGCTCCCAAGCGGTCCAGTCGCCGGGCCGCCTTGGCATAGGGATCGAGAATACTGATCACGACACCGCGGGTCGCGCCGTCCAGCGCCTTCGCAATGCGTGCGAAGTTCTCCAGATGAAAGGCGTGATCCGTTGCGCCGGACAACAGGATCGGATCATAACGCCAGACCACCCGCTCTGGGCCGATTGCTTCAGCAAGACGGCGAAAGGCAACGACGGCTCTGTCCAGCGGCGGCGACTTGGGCTCGATGGCCGCGGGATAGTTGACCAGAGTGTACTGGAAGTAGAAGCGATAGCCGCGTTCCTTCAATTCAGCGACCGCCTTCAGGAAAGGAGCGGCCCAGCGTGTCCAGAAGACCAGCAGTGTCCGGTCCGGACTCAACTCGACCCGCGACACCTGCTTGCTGTTGAATGGATTGGGCACGGAGCACCAGCCGGCGTGTACCCGGCGCATGAACCACTGGCCGTAGAACGCCGGAATGTCGGTGCGGCGGCTGGCGCTGATGATGCGTAAGTTCATGGATACAAACTGAGCGTAAACAGAGGGTCGGTATGGTCTGGATCAGGCTGATGGCCGCGTGCCCGTCCTGGCGTATGCTAAGCCGGTTTCCCACGTGGCGCTGATCTTCGCACGCAGCGTTGATGCGATGCGGTCATCGTTCTTGGCTTGCTGCAACGTTTCGGTCATGGCTTGGGCGATGTTCTGAACGACAACCGCTGGGTTGGCAACGCCGCAAACGCCCCGTCCGAACGCCATGAGCGCTTCGTTGGTCGGATAGGCTCTGGTGTGATGACGACCGCGCAGCAGTTTCAGCGCCATGGTCCTGTCTTCCAACTCGGGACCGCCTGCGTAGCGGGTGTAACGGTAAATGGCGGTGGTGACGACATCAAACATGGGCGCCAGCCAGGCATCGCGGGCTGAGCGATACAACAGCCCAAAGTTTTTCAAATGAGCATCGCCATTGCGCACCATCACCGAAAAGGCGACCTGCTCGAAGAACCGAAGCAGGTTTTCGCGGGGCAGTTGCAGTTGTTTCAGCAGTTCGGCGATCGCCTGGTAGCTCCCCTGATACTTGCGATCGGATAGGGTGTCTCTGACCCGTAAGCCGGCAAGTGCGGCGATGTCCTCGAACCCGAGCCGTTCGATGCGTCCGTCTTCATGTTCGATGAAGTCGAATCGATCGAGTACCAGCAGTTGGCCATCGTCGGAAAGCGCGAAGTTTGGCGTCTTGATGCCGGCTTTCTTGGCGGCGCTCAAGCAGAGATACTCGTTGGCGGCCAGCTCTGGATAGGCTGGCCCAGCCGCTTTGACGATCAGCGATGGCAGCGGAATCGCCGCGCGATCAGGCACCATAATCTTAGGCTGTACGCCGGCGATCCCGGCACCCGTGCTCAGATAAGCGCTGATCAGCTCAGCGAACACCTGAGGCGTAAAAGGCAGTTGCAGCAACGCTTCGCGTGCGATCGGCGGTGCGGGCGGAGCCTGGGGATGTTCCGGCAGGGTGTAGCCCAGACGACCGATCCCATTGCGGCCAATGAGCGCCAGCAAGTGCATGGGCGTGGTCGGCTGTTTCGGGAACAGCGCCCGGATGCGCATGAACAGGTCGCCTTCAGGCAGGTTCTGATCCATGCTCGGGAACAAGTCGCCATCCTGCCAGGTGAGCCGCGTGTCGGCGGGCATCAGCAGGGCGACGGAGGGCTGATGCACCGCGGGCGAGAGATACCGGAACTCGTAGAGGGAGCGCTTCAGCAACTGGCCGGCACTGCGGTTGTCGCCGATGGCAACCTCCAGCAGCGGAATTTTGTCAGGCAGCATCCTCGTCGTCCTCGTCCAGCCTGAACCGGTCGGCAACCTCCTGCATGGTCGGGAGACCCGCTTTTTCCAGCCGCATCGCGAGACCCAGCGCCGCCAGCACCGCCATCAGCGAGGAGAGGGTGATGTCTTCCCCGCTCTCGAGGCGATAGATCACTTCACGCACTTTGCCGGCACGCTGCGCGAGATCTGATTTTGACAGGCCGAGCGCTTGACGCCGTGCGCGTATCTGCACGCCAAGCTCATCAGGCAGGCGTATCGTGTCAGTCATAGCTTACAGTTTTTGACGAAAGGGGTCATTTTGCAAGTTATAACTGACAAGAGGCGTCCCGCTGGGCCTCCGGCAGCGCGCGCACCCCGGTGACCGGGTTGACCCCATTATTGGCCAGGCAGGCACCCATCAGGGCAAGATCCCGACCACTCGTCAACGTACGGCAAGCTCGACCCGGCCGCCGGTCCTCGCGGTCAGCCGTACGAGCATGTCCAGGCTGAACTTGTCGTACTTGCCTCGGACCAGGTCGGACACCCGCGATTGGCCGATTCCCAGTTGCTCGGCCGCTTCGGTTTGGGTCCAGCCTCGTTCGAGGAGGATCTCGCGCAACCGCGCCATCAACTCGGCGCGTAGGGCGAGGATGGCGGCCTCGTCCGGTGGAAAGCCCAAGTCCGCAAAGACGTTGCCGCTGGATTCGACGATGGGTTCCGATGTCATGGTCTCTAACTCGCAATCTGTCGGTACCGGCTTGCCGCGAGGGCGATGTCGGATTTGCTGGTCTTGGTGGTCGTCTTGTGGAAGGCATGGAGAACGTAAACCGCCGACTCAACTTTCGCCACGTAGATAACGCGCCACTCTCCTTGGGCATGGATGCGGATCTCATAGGCGCCCTGGCCGACGTTGAGCATGGGCTTAAAGTCCGACGGCATCAGGCCACGTTGCACGGCATCCAGTTCAAAACCCGCGTCCCGCCGTGCTTCCGCAGGAAAATTCTGCAGGTCATCCAGGCTCGATCCAACGAAACGAAGCGGCTTCATGATCGGGAGTATATCGTTATTTTGATAACAATCACGAATCCTCAGCGTTCCCCTGTCACCGGCCTCACCACCCCCGCTCCAATAACGGCTTCAAGAACCGCCCCGTATGTGACCGCGAATCGGCGGCAATCTGCTCCGGCGTACCCACCGCGATGATTTCACCGCCCTTGTCCCCGCCCTCCGGCCCCAGGTCGATGATCCAGTCGGCGGTCTTGATGACGTCCAGGTTGTGCTCGATGACGATAATGGTGTTGCCGTGGTCGCGCAGGCGGTGCAGGACGTCGAGCAATTGCTTCACGTCGTGGAAGTGCAGGCCGGTGGTCGGCTCGTCCAGGATGTAGAGGGTGCGACCGGTATCGCGCTTGCTGAGTTCACGGCTGAGCTTGACCCGCTGGGCCTCGCCGCCGGAGAGGGTGGTGGCGCTTTGGCCGAGGGTGACGTAGGACAGGCCCACGTCGACCAGGGTCTGAAGCTTGCGGTGGATGAGCGGCACCGGGGCGAAGAAGGCGAGGGCGTCTTCGATGGTGAGGTTCAGCACCTCGTCGATGGTCTTGCCCTTGTAGCGGATTTCCAGGGTTTCGCGGTTGTAGCGGCGGCCCTTGCAGGTGTCGCACTGCACATAGATGTCCGGCAGAAAGTGCATCTCGACCCGGATCAGTCCGTCGCCCTTGCAGGCTTCGCAGCGTCCGCCCTTGACGTTGAAGCTGAAGCGGCCGGGGCCGTAGCCGCGCGAACGCGCCTCCGGGACCGCGGTGAAGAGGTCCCGGACCATGCCGAAGAGCCCCGTGTAGGTCGCCGGGTTGGAGCGCGGCGTGCGGCCGATGGGGCTTTGGTCGATGTCGACGATCTTATCGAAGTGGTCAAGGCCCTCGATCGCCCGATGGGGTGCGGGGCTCGCGCTGGCGCCGTTGAACAGCCGGGCGGCGGCCGGGAACAGGGTGTCGTTGATCAGCGTGGACTTGCCGGACCCCGAGACCCCGGTGACACAACAGAAGGTACCGACCGGGATGGCTGCATCCACGCACTTCAGGTTGTTGCCGGCGGCGCCCAGGATGCGCAACTGGCGCGCGGGGTCCGGCGCAGTCCGCGGTGACGGGATGCGGATGCGCAGGTCTCCGGACAGGTAGCGTCCGGTCAGCGACTGGGGATTGGCGGCGATCTGCGCGGCCGTACCTTGGGCGACCACCGCGCCGCCATGGACTCCGGCGCCCGGCCCCAGGTCCACCACCAGATCGGCGGCGCGGATCGCTTCCTCATCATGTTCGACGACGATCACCGTGTTGCCGATGTCGCGCAGGTGGGTGAGTGTCTTGAGCAGTCGCGCGTTGTCGCGCTGGTGCAGGCCGATGGAGGGCTCGTCCAGGATATACATGACGCCGACCAGGCCGGCGCCGATCTGGCTGGCGAGCCGGATGCGCTGGGCCTCGCCGCCGGAGAGCGTCTCGGCGCTGCGCTCCAGGGTCAGATAATCCAGGCCCACGTCGGTGAGGAAGCGCAGGCGGGTGGCGATCTCGCGGGTGATGCGGGCGCCGATCTCGCCGCGGCTGCCGGGCAGGGCCAGGGTCTCGAACCAGGTCAGGGCGTCGCCGAGCGGCAGCGCCGAGAGGCTTGGAAGGTTCCGGTCGGCGACGAAGACATGGCGCGCCGATTCGTTCAGCCGGGCGCCGCCGCAGGCCGGACAGGGCTGGTGCGAAATGTAGCGGGCCAGTTCCTCGCGCACCGCGCTGGAGTCGGTCTCGCGATAGCGCCGCTCCAGGTTGGGGATGATTCCCTCGAAGGAGCGCAGCTTGCCGCTGCCGTGCTCATGGGGCAGCTTGAGTTTGAGCTTGTCGGTGCCGGAACCGAAGAGCACCACCTGGCGTGCCTGCTCCGGCAGGTCGACCCAGGCCGCCTCCAGGTCGAACCCAGAGTGATCGGCCAGGGCGCTGAGCATCTGGAAATAGTAGCTGTTACGCCGGTCCCAGCCGCGCACCGCGCCGTCGGTCAGGCTCCGGGCCGGTTGGGCGACCACCTTGGCCGGATCGAAGAACTGTTCGACCCCGAGTCCGTCGCAGCTCGGACAGGCCCCGGCCGGGTTATTGAACGAGAAGGTGCGCGGTTCCAGTTCGGCGATGCTGTAGTCGCAGACCGGGCAGGCATAGTTGGCGGAGAAGGTGATCTCCGGTGCGGCGCCGTCGGCGTCCATGGCCGCCACCCGCGCGGTGCCGCCGGAGAGGGCGAGCGCGGTCTCGAATGACTCGGTCAGGCGCAGTTGCAGGTCGGCGCGGACCCGGAAGCGGTCGATGACGACCTCGATGTCGTGCTTCTTCTTCAGATCCAGGTCGGGCGGGCTGTCCAGTTCATAGAGGGCGCCGTCGATGCGCGCCCGCACGAACCCCTGGGCGTGCAGTTCGGCGATCAGGCGCTGGTATTCGCCTTTGCGCGCCGACACCACCGGGGCCAGGAGCATCAGCTTCTCCCCTTCCGGCAAGGCGAGCACTTGATCGACCATCTGCGAGACCGTCTGCGCCTGGAGTGGCTCGCCGTGCTGCGGGCAGCGCGGGATGCCGACCCGGGCGAACAGCAGGCGCAGGTAGTCGTAGACCTCGGTGATGGTGCCGACGGTGGAGCGCGGATTGTGTGAGGTGGTCTTCTGCTCGATGGAGATGGCGGGGGACAGGCCCTCGATGTGGTCCACATCGGGCTTCTCCATCACCGACAGGAACTGGCGCGCGTAGGCCGAGAGCGACTCCACATAGCGGCGCTGGCCCTCGGCGTAGATGGTGTCGAAGGCGAGCGAAGACTTGCCCGAGCCAGAGAGCCCGGTGAGTACGATCAGCCGGCCGCGCGGCAGGTCCAGGTCCAGGTTCTTGAGATTGTGGGTGCGGGCGCCGCGGATGCGGATACTGTCCATGACGGGGCTCGATCGGCTAGTCGGAGGGCGGGGATTCCTATTATGGCGGAGCGGCGGCCGGCCGACGCAAAACTGGTATCATGCCAGCCTCTGTCATTTCCGCGCTCTGTTGCGTTGCCCGTGAAGCCAGCCAAACCCGAGATCCTTCCCCTGACTCCAGACGAGCGCCGCGCCGCGGTCGGCCTGGCTGGTATCTATGGCCTGCGCATGTTGGGCCTGTTCCTGATCCTGCCGGTCTTCGCGCTCTATGCGGGCGGGGTCAGCGGGGCGACACCCTTGCTGATCGGGCTCGCCATCGGGGCCTATGGACTGACGCAGGCGCTCCTGCAGATCCCCTTCGGGATGCTGTCCGACCGCATCGGGCGCAAGCCGGTGATTTTCGGCGGGCTGGCGATTTTCGTCCTGGGGAGCGTCATCGCCGCCCTGTCCACCACCATCGAAGGGATCATCATCGGGCGGGTGATCCAGGGGGCCGGGGCGGTCTCGGCGGCGGTGACCGCGCTGGCCGCCGACCTGACCCGCGATGAGGTGCGCACGCGCGCCATGGCCGGGGTCGGGGCGAGCATCGGCATTGCGTTCGGGCTCGCCTTCATCCTGGGGCCGGCCATCGCGCAAATCTGGGGGCTGGCCGGCGTCTTCTGGGCGACCGCGGTGCTGGCCTTCGGCGGCATCCTGGTCCTGTGGTTGGTGGTGCCCAATCCGCGGCGCCGTTCCGTCCACTGCGACGCGGAGCCGGTCGCGAGCCAACTCGGCGGAGTGCTGCGCGACGGCCAGTTGCTGCGGCTGAACTTCGGCATTTTCTCGCTGCACCTGATGATGACCGCCATGTTCCTGGTCATCCCCCCGTCCATCGTCGCGGCCGGCGTGGCCGCCGCCGATCATTGGGAGGTCTATCTGCCGGTGCTGCTGGTCGGTCTGGGCGCGATGGTGCCTTTTATCATCATCGCGGAAGGGCAGGGACGGGTGAAGCAGGTCTTTCTCGGCGCCATCGCCGCGGTCGGGCTGACCGCGCTCGGTTTCTCGTTCTGGGCGACCAGCCTGGTCCCGCTCTTGATGCTGCTGGCGCTGTTCTTCACGGCCGTGAATGTGCTTGAAGCGCTGCTGCCGTCCATCATCTCCAAGATCGCCCGCGCCGGGGCCAAGGGCACCGCCATGGGCGTCTACTCCACCTCCCAGTTCATCGGCGCCTTCCTGGGCGGCATGACCGGGGGGCTGGTCCATCAGACCTTCGGAACGCCGGCGGTGTTCCTGTTCGCCGCGGTCTCGGCCCTGGCCTGGATCCTGGTCGCCGCAACCATGGCCGCGCCGGAGCGGGTGAGCAACCAGATGATCCGCCTGGGGTCGATCGACACGGACGGGATCCTGGCCCTGGAGCAGCAATTGCTGGCCGTGCCGGGGGTGCGCGATGCGGTGGTGGTGCCGGAGGAGGGGGTTGCCTATCTCAAAGTGGACAGCCGGGCGCTCGATTCGGCAAGATTACAAGCCTTTGCCGCGGCCTGAGGGCCGCGGCGAATCGATCTGTTATTTTTTACCCGTTTGGGCGGGTGCGAGGAGATCATGTCCAGAGGCGTCAACAAAGTCATCCTGATCGGCAACCTAGGCAACGAGCCGGACGTGCGCTACATGCAGAGTGGCGACGCGGTCGCCAATGTCAGCATTGCCACCAGCGAGTCCTGGAAGGACAAGAACACCGGCGAGACGCAGGAGCGCACCGAGTGGCATCGGGTCGTGTTCTTCGGCAAGCTCGCCGAGATCGTCAAGCAGTATCTCCACAAGGGCTCCAAGATCTATGTCGAGGGCCAATTGCGCACCAAGAAGTGGCAGGATAAGGAGGGGCATGATCGCTATACGACCGAGGTCATTGTCGGCGTCGGCGGCACCATGCAGATGCTCGACAGTCGTTCCGGCGGCGGCTCGTCAGTTCCCTACGACGATGCCCCCCGCGCCCAGCCGGCAGCGGGCGGCGCTCGCCCGGCGGCACCCGCTCCAGGGGCCCCCGAGCAAGGCGGCGGCATGCCGTTCGACGACGATATCCCCTTTTAAATCGCGCCCAGCGCGGTACGCGATGTTTTTGGATCGGATCGGCCCCGGCAGACTCGGCGATTGCGGGATTCGCGAGATGCAAGTCTTCTGTGGGAGCGGCCTCTGGCCGCGATGGGAGGATGTGGTGAACGCCGATGGTCGCAATCCCGCGCGGCCCCATCGCGGCCGGAGGCCGCTCCCACGGGATCGCGGCGAAACAGGCTGAGCAACTGACTCGGACCGTGCTTCAACGATCACCGCGCTCAATCAAGGTTCATTGAGCCTGGCCGGATCCCCGGTCGCGGCGGACCGGTAGCAGGCCTCCGCCATCCTGAGCGCGGCAATTCCATCCGCGAGCGGAATCGGGCAGGCGCCGCCCTCATCGAGCCAGCGGCAGAAGGCAGTTAGGGTCGGCGGCAGGGTCGGCTGATCGCCCGGCTCGGCGATGACTCGCCGCTCCCGCCCTGCGATCCACTCTACCCGGCCGGCCAGATAATCCACCCAACATTGACCCCGAGTCCCGACCAGCTCCAGCAGGGCGCTGCGGCTATGCGAGAACTTGGCGACCTCGCAAGTGGCGATGAGCGGCCGGTCGGCATACTCGAAGCGGGCCTCGAACAAGTCCTCGAACGGGTGCCCGAGCAGCACACGGGTGCAGGCATTGACCCGGTCCGGCGTCGCCCCGGTGAACCAGCGGACTAGATCGAACCCGTGGACCCCGGTCAGGATCACCGAACCGCCGCCGGCCAGCGTCCGGTCGCGCTGCCAGGCAATGGCGTTCGGCTCCAGCCGCTGCGCGACGCGGATGCGGTAGATCTCGCCCAGGTCCGGTAGCCGCGCGCGGGCGGCCAGCAACGCCGGAGCGTAACGCAGGGTGTGGGCGACCATCACGCGCGCGTCCGCCGGCAGCGCGGCGGCCAGGGTCAAAGCGTCCGCCAGGTTCGCCGTCAGCGGCTTCTCGGTGAGCACCGGCTTACCCGCCCGCGCCGCCGCCAGAATCGGCGCGGCGTGGGCGCCCGGCGGGGTGGCGACGATGACCGCGTCGACTGTCGGGTCCGCGATCAGCGCGGACCAGTCGCGGTGGGCGCGCGCGCCATAGCGCCCGGCCAGCGCCGCCGCGGCGGTCTGGTCCTGCCGCCAGAGTGCCGTGGGCCGCGCGCCGGGCACATCGCCCGCCGCCAGGTGTCGCAGGTAGCGCTCGCCGTGGGCGCCGCAGCCGAGGATGGCGAATCGGATCATGTCATGCTGTCACAGACCATGCCGACGTGTTGAAGCATCTGCTCGATCTGGCCGACCTCCGGGATGCGCAGGTGGTTGGGGGCGGCCAGCGCCTGGCACAGCAGCGCATTTGCCTGTGCATGGTCGTCGGTCCGGCCGCGGGCCAGCAACGTCAGCGCGATGTCGATACGGCAGAATAGCAGCGATCTCAGGTCGCCGAGGCGCTCAAAGACCGGGAGCACTTCATCGCTCAGGAGGCGCAGGGCCTCGTCGAACTGGCCGCGGGTTCGGAGGATGTCGGCGATACGGCCCTGGGTGATAGCCTTCTCGTGTGGCTCGCCAAGGCGCTCGTAGATCGGGAGTTGCTCCTCGGTATAGATGCGCAGGGCCTCGTCGAACTGGCCGCGGGTTTGAAGGATGTCGGCAATACGGCCCTGGGTGGCAGCTTTTCCGTGTAGGTCGCCGAGACGCTCGTAGACCGGCAGTTCCTCCTCGGTGCAGATGCGCAGTGCTTCGTCGAGCTGGCCGCGAGCCTGGAGGAAGTCTGCAATCTTGCCCAGGGTGACAGCCTTCTCGCGCAGGTCGCCAAGGCGCTCGTAGACCGGCAGTTCCTCCTCGGTGCGGACGCGCAGTGCTTCGTCGAGTTGGCCGCGGTCCTGGAGGATGTCGGCGATCTTACCCTGGGTGATGGCTTTCTGGCGCACGTCGCCAAGGCGTTCGTAGACCGGCAGTTGCTCCATGGTGCGGATGCGCATGGCCTCGTCGAGCTGACCACGTGCTTTGAGGAGGTCAGCGATCTTGCCCCAGGTGACCGCTTTGGAACGTAGGTCGCCGAGGCGCGCGAAGGTCGCGAGCACCTCATCGGTCAGGATGTGTAGCGCCGCGTCGAGCTGGCCACGGGCTTTCAGGATATCGGCGATCATGGCCAGAGTGATGGCTTTCTGGCGAATGTCGCCGATGCGCTCGTAGACCGGGAGTTGCTCCTCGGTATAGATGCGCATGGCCTCGTCGAGCTGACCACGGGCTTTGAGGATGTCAGCGATCTGGCCCCAGGTGACCGCCTTGGAGCGCAGGTCGCCGAGGTGCTCGAAGACCGGGAGTTCTTCCTCGGTACGGATACGCATGGCCTCGTCGAGCTGGCCGCGGGTTTGGAGGATGTCGGCGATCCTGCCCTGGGTGACGGCCTTCTCGCGCAGGTCGCCAAGGCGCTCGTAGACCGGGAGTTGTTCCTCGGTGTAGATGCGCAGCGCCTCGTCGAACTGGCCGCGGTCCTGGAGGATGTTGGCGATCTCCCCCAGCGTGACGGCTTTCTGGTGAGCGGCGCCGAAGAGAGAATGGACCGTGAGCACTTCGTCGTTCAGGAGACGCAGGGCCTCATCCAGTTGACCGCGGGTCTTGAGGATGTTGGCGATCTTGCTTTGGGTAACGGCCTTGGCACGCAGGTCGCCGAGGCGCTCGAAGACCGGGAGTTCCTCCTCGATACGGATACGCATCGCCTCGTCGAGCTGGCCGCGGCCTTGGAGGATGCCGGCGATCTTTCCCTGGGTAACAGCTTTGGCGCGTAGATCGCCAAGGCGCTCGTAGACTGGAATTTGCTCCTCGGTGTAGATGCGCAGCGCCTCATCGACATCCCCCCGTACCCACTTCAGGACCGCAAGTTCATCCCACCACTCCGCGCGGTTCCGGATGACTCGCTCGTCATCCGACTGGCGCACTGCCGCGATGCGAGCCTCCAGTTCCTTGACCCGTTCCTGCTGTTCCTCCTTCGAAACCCGCGGGCTGACGCCGAACTGCCATTCTCGGGTCGCGAAGGGGTGCGACTCGACGCTGCTGAGTTCGGGAAATTCGATGGTGTCGCTACGCCAATCGAAAAAATCGGGTGCACCGGCGGTCAGTCGCCCCAGCATCCGACGAGACAGCCAGAAGACGACAGGATAGGGAATCCGCGTCGGCCACTCGCCGCGGCGGAGGTTGAGGCCGCTCAGGAACCGTTGCGCATGTGCGTCGTCGCCGAGTACCCGCTCGACTCCCACGACCATGACAGGACCGGGCGCGGCGTCCGCCAGCACGGTGGCCGTCGCCTCGAGGACGTCGTCATCAGTGTCTGCCAGCTCATAGCGATGAATCGGCACCGCCGGCATCGACGCGGCGAGGTTGCGAATGAGCTGGTCGCGGGTGGCTGGCGAGTCGCAGGTGCAGACATGCAGCGAGAACCCGCGGCTGCGGGTGATTCCGCGTCGAAGCGCACGGAAGGACTCCCCGGCCTGCTCGACCGCGGACTCAGCGATTGAAGCGTTCAAGGGTTCGCAGCACCGGGTTGATCTCGTACCAGATTTCGCCGTTCGTGTACTCGAACACGAACAAAAGGAAGAGCATTTGCTGGTGGAGATCGTCCTTGAGGATGTCGCGCTGTGGCTGGGCAAAGTGCTTCAACGCATCCCAGGCCGCGTCCGGAACCTCGCGCAGCAGTCCGTTGCCGTGCTTGCGCACAGCCTTTTCGGCTGCTTTGCGCGTGATCGGCAAGTCGTCCAGCTCGCTGCAGGCCGCCTGCAGAAACATCATCAGATGCCGCGGGTGACCGCCACTCATCTCACAGAGGTAGTTCAGAGTGTCTCCGCTGTCAAAGGCGTCTTGATGCGACGTGCCGGCGTGGATGCAACGTTTTTCGACCATCTCCCGCATTTTCATCATGCCGGGCGAATTCGGGCACAGTGGAGCATCGCGCTTCGGCCTGAGGCGGATCATGGACACCGGCGCGTTGTGTTCACCGATGGACTGCTGGACTTGGCTGAAGCGCGGCGTGTAGATCAGCGAAATGGGCACCGTGTAGACGGTATGCACGCGCAATGAGGCGAGTTGCTCGCTGCGGTCGATGAACAGGCGGTCGTGCGTATTGTTGCCGTTGCCGAGGTCGCGGCGCACCAATTTATCCAAGCCATCAATGATGAGCACTAAACCGGCATAGTCAGCGTTGCGGGCAGAGGCCTCCGCCGAGTTCAGAAGGTCGTTCACTGCATCGAGCAGTGACGTACTGTGCTGTTCCACGGCTGCACGTAGCAGTTCTCGAGAGTTGGGGCGGTTGCGCAATTCGATGGCCAGTTTGGCGAAGCCGGTTTCCACCTCGACGCCTTTCAATTCCACTTGGCTACCCAGCAGACTGCGGATCTCATCCCAGACGCGACTGAGATAGGTGGTGACAGCGCTGAAGCCAGGCAATTGCAGTTTACCGAGCTGTTCCTGCAACTGCGAAGCGACGAAAACAAGCAGGTCGGGGAAATCCAGGTCGTTCACGTCGAGTCGGTCGCTGACGTCGCAGAACACCACAAGAAAGCCGGGTTTGCCGCCGACAGCCTCTTCGAGCAGATCCTTGAGACGGTAGAGTTCGCTGGTCTTACCCACGCCGCGGTGACCGGTGAACAGCTTGAAGTCCGCTCGCTCGGGCGTCGCCCGCCGCAGACTGCGTGCGTAGACTTGGACCACGTTCTCGTCACCGCGCACATCGTCGAAGTTCACCCACCGCGGGTCGGTTGGGTGTAGGGACTTCGATGGCTCGCAGACTTGGTAGAGGCGTGTGATCGCAGAAAGGTCAGTTGGGTCGGGCATGATCAACCAGAGTCTCCTTCGTTTGCTGCATTCTAAACCGTGCCTTGATCATCGTTCCGGCCAGACCTTCCGCAGAGATCCTGGTGCGGAAAATTGATCTGCAGATGAACACGGGTGAGCACGGATGAACACGAATGTTTTTTCTTCATCTGTGAACATCTGTGACATCTGTGGACAAATCCGAGCGGTCGCTTTGGCCGCAACGATCATGGCCCTTGTCGCCCTGGTCCCCGATCAGCACCTTCAGCACCCCCCGCTCGCCGCTGCGCGCAAAGGCGGCGAGCCCGTCCGCAAGCGGGTAGACGGCGTCGATCAGATAACCCAAGTCGATGGGGCCGGAGGCCAGCAGCGCCAGGGCCGCGGGGAAGGGGCCGCAGCGCGAGCCCAGGATGCGGATTTCGTCGACCACAATGCTGCTGAGGTCGATCGCCGCGGTGCCCTGATAGGTGCTCTTGAGGACGAGCGTGCCGCGCGGGCGCACCGCCTGGCGGGCGAGGGCGAAGCCGGCGGCTGAACCGGTGCATTCGATGACGATGTCGCAGTCGGTCGGTGTCTGGTCTGGTTGGCAGCGGGTGGCGATGCCGAGCCGTTCCAGATGGGCGAGTTTGTGCGGATGGCGGCCGAGTACGGTCAGTCGGCAACCGGTGGGCCGCAGTGACTGGGCGATGAGTTGGCCGAGTTTGCCGTCGCCGACTACCAGGACCCGATCGTCCGGGCCGATCTGCATCTGCTCCTGGATCTCCAGGGCCGCGGCCAGGGGTTCGGTGAAGACTGCCTGTGCGGGGGCGACGCTGTTCGGGACCGGATGCAAATTGGCGATGGGAACGGCCAGCCGTTCGGCGAAGGCGCCGGGGCGACCGCGGATGCCGATGACCTGCCGGTTGGCGCAGTGTTTGGCGAGTCCGTTCAGGCAGCGCGCGCAGTGTCCGCAGGCCAGGTTGATCTCGGCGACGACGGTACGGCCGAGCAGGTGCGGCGGACCGGACGCGACCACGCCGACGAACTCATGACCGGGGATGCCGGTGAAGGGGTAGAGCCCCTGCACGAGCTGATGGTCGGTGCTGCAGATGCCGCGCAGGATCGGTTTCAGCAGGCACTCGCCGGGGCCGGGCACGGGCTCGGGGAGGTCGCCGCGCAGGGTGAGTTGCCGGTCTTCGAGCCAGAGCCCCAGCATCACCGTCCCGGCCGCACCAAGCCCGCCAGGCCCAGGGTGTCGAGGGTATTGAACAGCAGCCGGCGTACGGAGGCCGCATCTTCGCATTGGAGCGCGGCTTTGAGGACTTCGCGCGCGCGCCCGCGGCTGATGCTGCGGATGACCCGCTTGACCCGCAGCAGGCTGCTCGCGCCCATGCTGAGGCTGTTCACGCCCATGCCGAGCAACAAGATCGAGGCCATCGGGTCACCGGCCATCTCGCCGCAGATGCTCACCTCGCGGCCATGCACCCGGGCGCCCACCAGCACCTGCATCAGGGCGCGCAGCACGGCGGGGTGAAGATCGTCGAACAGCTTGGCAACATGCGGATTGTTGCGGTCGACCGCGAGCAGATACTGGGTCAGATCGTTGGTGCCCACCGAGAGGAAGTCCACCCGCCGAGCGATGGCCTCGGATTGGTAGACCGCGGCGGGAACCTCGATCATGGCTCCGATCGGCGGCATCTTCACCTGATAGCCTTCTTCCAGCAGTTCATCGTGGGCGCGCTGCACCAGGGTCAGGGATTCGTCGATCTCGCCCACGGTGCTGATCATCGGGAACAGCAATTGCAGATTGTCGAGCCCGATGGCGGCCCGCAGGATGGCGCGGATCTGGGTGATGAAGATTTCCGGATGGTCGAGGGTGATGCGGATGCCGCGCCAGCCCAGGAACGGGTTGGCCTCGTGCATCGGGAAATAGGGCAGGGGCTTGTCGCCGCCGATGTCCAGCGTGCGGATGGTCACCGGCCGCGGGGCGAAAAGTTCCAGCACCCGCCGGTAGTTGGACATCTGTGCCGCCTCGCTGGGGAAGCTGTCGCGCACGATGAACGGTAATTCGGTGCGGTAGAGCCCCACGCCGGCGGATTCCTCGATCCCCAGCGGGCGGCTCTCCGACACCAGACCGGTGTTCAGGTACAGCGGCAGCAGATATCCGTCGGTGGTCTCGGCCGGCAGATGGCGCAGGGACTGGAGTTCATGCGTCATCGCCCGATCGTCCTCGGCCATGCGCTGATACTCGGCGCGCACCGCGGGGCCCGGGGCGACATAGACCCGGCCGCGGTAGCCGTCCACCACCATGTCACGGCCTTCGACCCGCCCCACCGGTAGGTCCGCCACGCCCATGGCGGCGGGAACACCCATGCCGCGTGCCAGGATGGCGACGTGCGATGACCCGGAGCCGCCGGTGGAGACCATGCCGACGAAGCGCTCGCGCGGCACGTCGGCGATTTGCATCGCCGAGATCTCCTCACCCACCAGGATGGTCTTGAGCGGATATTGAATGGGCGCGGCGGTGAGGTTCTGCAGCCGTGTGAGGATGCAGCGGCCCAGGTCCCGCACGTCCGTGCCGCGCTCGCGCAGGTAGGCATCTTCCATTGCATCGAAGACCCGGGCATGTTCGGCGATGGTCGCCCGCAGTGCCCCCGGCGCCCAGTTGCCGGCGCGGATGCGCGTCAGAGTGCCGTCGATCAGGGTGTCGCTTTCCAGCATCAGGCGCCAGGCGTCGAACAGGGCCATGTCCTCGGCGCTGAGATTGGTCGCAGTCCGCAGGGCCATGCGGTCCAGGTCTTCGGCCACGTCCTGTACCGCGTTCCGGAAGCTCTCCTCCTCGATCTCGGGGTTGTCGATGCGCCGGTCGGGGATGGCGTCCAGATCGGCCGGCGGGTAGACCACCACCGCGGTGCCGATGCCGATGCCGGGCGCGGCGGGGAGCCCGGGCAGGAAGCGCTGTGGGATGCCCTCGTCCTGCAGGCGTGCCAGTTCGCCATTGATGCGGGCATAGGTGATGGCGCCCGCGAGTTGCGAGGCGAGGGTGACGACAAAGGTGACTTCTTCCTCTTGGTAGTGCCGCTGCTCCTCTTGGCGCAGCACCAGCACCCCCAGGACCTTGCGGTTCTGGATGATCGGTGCCCCCAGAAAGCCGTGAAACCGCTGTTCACCCGTGTCGGTAATGCACAGATAGCGCGGATGGGCGGCGGCGTCGTCCAAGTTGATGGGCTCCGCGCGCTCGCTGACCAGCCCAACCAGGCCACGCCCCATTTCGATGCGGACCCGACCCACCGCGGCCTGCCGCAGACCGTCGGTGGCCTGGAGAATGTGGCGGCGGTTGTCGTAGTCGTTCAGATAGACGGAACAGACGTCGGCGCCCACGGCCTCCTTGACGCGGCGGACGATGATCGCCAACGCCTGCTCCAGGTCGGGGGCGTTATCGACCTCGTGGACGATGCGACGCAGGGATTCGAGCATGCGGATCATGGTCGAGCGGGCCTTCCTTTAACCGAGAAAAAGCAGTTCCGGATCAGCGGCGCCGCTGACGCAGGAAACCAGTGGCATGGGGCGACAGTTCGTTGCGGTCCGGCACCCCGTCCGGGTACAGCAAGGGCGCCAGTTCCTCAAGCGCCAGCTCGTAGACCCGGCGTTTGAAGTAGACCACCTCGTGCAGCGGTTGCCAATAACGCACCCAGCGCCAGGCGTCGAACTCCGGTTTCTCGGTCTTGTCGAGGCAGAACGCATCCTCGCCGCAGTCGACCCGCAACATGAACCAGATCTGCTTCTGGCCGATGCAGGTCGGTCCGCAATGGCGGCGGATATAACGCTTGGGCAGGTGATACCGCAGCCAGCCTTGGGTGCAACCGAGGATCGTGACATGCTGAGACTGGAGGCCGACTTCCTCCTCAAGCTCCCGAAACATAGCCTGTGCCGGGGTTTCGTCGCAGTTGATCCCCCCCTGGGGAAACTGCCAGGCGTTCTGACCTACCCGCCGGCCCCAAAAAAGGCGGCGTTCCTGGTTCGTCAGAATAATGCCCACGTTGGGGCGGAAACCGTCGTGGTCGATCAAGGAACCGTACCCCGCCTTGTTGTGGCTTTCATTCTTCCACATTCGGATTAGGGCGGGCAAGCAAGAGATTTGCATAAGCGATTGCCGTTGCACAGCTTTCCACGGGTCGCGCTGCGTTGCGCGGGCGCGTTCGGGCGGCGGCGCTGCCGACCGTCTCATGTCGCGGGTCCGGACGGCTCGCGTTCCGCGTCCGGCGCGTGCCCCCACAATGGCCGATCTGTCTGTGAAAATAGTCGGAAAAACTAATGGAATCAGTCATCGTTCCAGGATTCGGCGGCTGCCGGCCCGATCGCCTGTGCGCGGCCAGCGAACCACGCGCTCGCGCCAACGCTGTTCGTTGCTCATCCGCGCCGCGCGGGGCGGATGGCGCTTCTTCGGGTTGAACCCTTGGTCAGATCAGGCACAATGCGGCCAACGACGCGTCGTGCCGGCGTCCGGGCACGAACCGGAACAGGAATCACAGTATGGCTTTGGCGATCTTCGATCTCGACAACACCCTGCTCGCCGGGGACTCCGACCACCTGTGGGGCCAATTCCTGGTCGCCCAGGGGCTGGAAGACGGCACCGAGTTCGCGCGCACCAACGACGCCTTCTATCGCGACTACCAGGAAGGAAATCTGGACATTGATGCCTTCCTGCGCTTCTCCCTGCGCCCGTTACGCGATCATCCGCCGGAACTCTTGGAGTCGCTACGTGCCCGTTTCGTGCGCGAATGCATCGCGCCGCTGATGCTGCCCGCTGCCCGGGAGTTGGTTGACCGTCATCGCGCGGCCGGGGACACCCTGCTGATCATCACCGCCAGCAACACCTTCATCACCGCGCCGACCGCGGCGCTGTTCGGCGTCCCGCACCTGATCGCGACCGACCCGGAAGTGCACGAGGGCCGCTTCACCGGTGCGGTGTCCGGCATCCCGTCCTTCCAGGCCGGCAAGGTCGCCCGGTTGGAGGTCTGGCTCGCAGCCCAGGGCGAATCCCTGGCGGGCAGCAGTTTCTACAGCGATTCGCACAACGATTTGCCGCTGTTGGAGCGGGTGGATCGGCCGGTGGCGGTCGACCCGGATGCGGTCTTGCGCGAGGCGGCACTGGCGCGCGGTTGGGACATCTTGTCGTTGCGGGGGTGAGGGCAGGGCGTCCTTGGTCATGCTTGCGGCTAGCTGGCTGAAGCCTTGGACTCCACCTGCGCATCGCTGGCCGGAACCCGGCAATCGCCTAATTTGGGTCAGCGACTCAGCCACTGCTCCCTGATAGGATTGAAGTCGGTCAACAGATTTGCATCGATCAGAATGCCTTGCCGCGGTGACGCAAGGTGGTGATGGGGCACATCAAAGCTTCCTTATGCTGATGGAGACCAGATGGCCGTCACTAGGATCGATTCGGAATATCTGGTATTCCCGCAGTGTTTCTTCTTCGACCGTTGGAAAAAGGCCTGATCCGCTTGTCCTTCTTATGAGCTTGTGCGGCGAATCATACCCCAGCGTCACAAGCCATTGATTTCTCGCGTCATCAAACACGACCTCTTCGAGCGCTAGATTGTCCAGCGGTTCCTGGTCAAACAGCGCACGGGCACTTTCTCGAGCCGCTTTGACCGCTTCTTTGATGTCGATACTCACAGAGGTTGCTCCTGGTTACTTGAGGTTGCAACTGTGTGCAGCCGATTAAGCGGTTAACCATCGTGGGGCGGAGGATAGGAGAGACCTGCGGCCCTCCAGGCGGCTTTCAAAGTCGGCAATGGTGCGGCGCGCGTTTTCGAGAGTGATCCGGACAGCCTGGTCCGCTTCGCCGCCATCCTTGAGTTTCAGCCACCGGTCCGGCCAATAGGCGATCTCCCCGCTCAGGCGCTCAGGCGCGGCAGCGAGGGTCTTGTCGACCTGGGCGGTACGCCAGTGCGCAACTCATTGCAGTTCGCGGCCAGGCTGCCCGGCGCCGCGGTCAAGCTGCGGTGCAAGTCCGCGCGCATGACGAGCTCAGGAATGTACATTTGGACATCGTGGTGCGCCTCGTTTTTGTACAATCGCGCAAGCGCTTCAAGCCGATACCTATTATCTACATCCTCTGACGCCTCCGCTGTCTTACGTATCGGCGATTTGGGGTGGGAGGTGGACCGGCAAGCGCGCCCCGTCGTGAACAGAGGACTCATGTACAACACTCTCCCTGCTGCGTTTGGAAAGCTGGAGCGCGACAAGGACGGGCACACCATCGCTTGGCACCCGCTGACGGACCATCTCATTGATGTTGCAGCCTGTTTCGTGCGCTTGTGTCGTTGCCGCTCCATCCGGCGGGCCTTGGAGCGCGCGGCTGGTCGGACCCTCAGTGTGCGGGACATTGCACGCCTGGCGGTCCTGGTGTTTCTCCATGACCTCGGCAAGGCCAATAGCGGATTTCAGGCCAAGCGGTGGCCTAAGGGTGAACATCCCAGAGAATGGCCGAATCCTGCCGGGCATGGGCTGGAAGCCACGAAGCTGTTTGGTGACGACGCCTTTCTCCAGCCCTTGATCGCCCTGTTGCCCATTGATGCGCTCTGCACTTGGGGCGAGGCGGTCGAACCGCTCATCAAGGCCAGCATCAGCCATCATGGCCGCCCGATCATCGAGAGCCCGGCGGATTGGCCGCGGGCAATCTGGAAACCGGTTACCGGTCGCGACGGTCAGACGCTTTACGACCCGGCCCCCGTACTCGCCCAGATCGGACAAGGCGCGCTCATGCTGTATCCGGAAGCCTTCGTCCCCGGCGGCGCCCCGCTCCCGGACGCGCCGGCGTTCGGCCATCTGTTTGCCGGACTGGTGCAGTTGGCTGACTGGCTCGGCTCCGATACCGCGTTCTTCCCCCTGTCAAACGGGCTTGGGGCGCGTGCCCAGGCCGCGCCGGGTTATGCCGATCAGGCGGTGGCAGCCCTGGGGATGGATGCCGATGCTTGGTGCAGGGACTTGAACCAGCGCGCCGCGACCTTCGACCAGATATTCAACGATCCGCCCTATCCGATCCAGGCGGCCATGGATAACCACGGGCTGGGGCCGCTGGTGATCCTGGAATCCGAGACCGGCAGCGGCAAAACCGAAGCGGCGCTCTGGCGCTTCGTGCATCTGCTGCGGCGCGGTGAGGTCGACAGCCTCTATTTCGCGCTTCCCACCCGCGTCTCCGCCAGCCAGGTCTACGCGCGTGTCCGCACCGCGGTCGCGCGCATCTGGCCGACCGACGCGCCCTTAACCGTACGCGCCCTGCCGGGCTATGCCAGTGCCGATGGTCAAGAGCCGATCGCACTCCCCGATTTCAAGGTCCATTGGCCAGATGAGCCGGCGGATGTCGAGGCCCATCGACGCTGGGCGGCGGAATCGCCCAAGCGCTTTCTCGCCGCACCGCTGGCCGTCGGCACCATCGATCAGGCCCTTCTCGGAGCGTTGCAGGTGCGCCATGCCCACCTGCGCCATGCTCTATTGGCGCGCAGTCTGCTGGTAGTCGACGAGGTCCATGCATCCGATCCTTACATGACCGTGTTGCTGGAGCGCCTGTTACAGGCGCATCTGGGGTGCGGCGGGCATGCGCTCCTGCTGTCCGCCACCCTCGGTTCCAGTGCCCGCGCGCGTTACCTGGCAATAGGCCAAGGCGCAAGGCCTGGGATTCTGGATTTTCAAGCCGCCTGTGACACACCCTATCCGGCGGTCTCGGACCACCGCGGGGTTGGCGCCATCGCCTCGACACTGCGCCCCAAGACGGTGTCCTGGTCGGCGCTAGACCTGATCGACGACGCCCAACAGATTGCCCGTCTGGCCATTGATGCCGCTGCCACCGGGGCCAAGGTGCTGGTGATCCGCAACACCGTGCCCACGGCGCTGGCCGTTTTCCAGGCACTGGAGGACCAGCTTTCCGATCGAGGCTGGCTGTTCAACGTGGATGGGGTCGCCACGCTGCACCACAGCCGTTTCAGCCGCCAGGACCGCCCGCGGCTGGATGCGGCGATTCAAGCCCAGCTTGGCAAGGATCGGCCGCCCGGCCCGCGCATCGTCGTCGGCACCCAGACCCTCGAGCAGAGCCTGGATCTCGATGCCGATCTGCTGATCACCGACCTTTGCCCGATGGATGTGCTCTTGCAGCGAATCGGCCGCCTGCATCGTCATCCGCGCCCGCCGGAGCAGCGCCCTGTGGTGTACCGCTCGCCCCAAGCCTGGATCCTGACGCCTCCGAGCCACGATCTGACACCGCTGTTAAAGGCCTCGCGGCACGGTCTGGGGCAGTTCCACAACGGCGGTGGCGTTTATGCCGATCTTCGGTCGGTCGAGGCGACGCGCCGCCTGATTGCCGAGCGCCCCACGGTCACGATCCCGGATGACAACCGCGCCCTGGTCGAGGGCGCGACGTTTCCCACGCGGTTGACCGATATCGAGGCGTTGGGCGAGGACTGGCAGAAGCTCGGCCAGCAGATCCAAGGGCAGACCGGTGCCAAGCGCACCATCGCCCAACTGCACGGCTTGGAGATCGACCTGGCCTTCGACAAGCAACAAGCCTTTCCGACCGATCTCGACATTGCCACCCGCCTGGGCGTGCGTGATCGCCTGTTGACCTTCAACCCGGCGCCGACCGGACCCTTCGGCGAACCCCTGTGCCAGTTGCCGATCCGGCACTTTCTGGTGCCTGAGAGTCTGGATCAGGATGCCCAGCCGACGGCGGTGACCACCCTGGATGGAGCGATTGTCTTCAACCTTGGAGCGGTGCGCTTTCGCTACAGCCGTGTTGGACTGGAAAAACGCTGACATTTCCCCCGCGCTCGCGGGGATAGGCCCGATGTGGGGCAAGGCGCAGCGTGAGCTGCTTTATTTCCCCCGCGCTCGCGGGGATCAGGCGAGTTCGACCGCTCGTAAGGTGCATATACTTGGCAACTTGCCCTACATCGTTTACTGATCTACACTCATCACAACTGAACGATGTTCGTCAGAGTCCGACAGGATCAACATGACGTTGCCGCTGCGTTATTCACTGCTCGACGAGCCTTTGATCGGCGTCCGCCTGGCCGCCGATGGTCGCCGGGCTCAGTTCAGTCTGCCGGGGCTGTTCGCCGCCCTGGCTTCGGATCGCATCCGTGACTTTCCGGCGCTGCGTCCGCACCAGCGCCACCCCTGGCACGCCTTTCTGGTGCAACTCGCGGCGCTGGTGCTGCATCGGGCCGGACAAACCGAGCCGTTCGCTAATGAAGCGGAATGGCAAGCGACACTGTTGGCGTTGACGCCGGATAATGCGGACGGGGCGGCCTGGTGTCTAGTGACGCCACCCGAGCGGCCGGCATTGCTGCAATCACCTGTCTCGGGTGACAGAATCGACGACTGGGACGATGACCGACCTACTCCTGATAGTTTGGACGTCTTGGTCACATCGAAGAATCACGATCTGAAACAGCAGCGCATCGGCAGCGCCGCGGCGGACGACTGGATGTTTGCTCTCGTAAGTCTGCAAACCGCGGCACCCTATCCCGGTCGCGGTAATTTCGGCGTTTGCCGCATGAATGGAGGATCATCGAGCCGCCCGGGGATCGGTATCGACCCGCCGGGCGGGCCAGGCCAGCGCTGGCTACGTGATGTTCGCATTGCGCTCGCGGAGCGGCCCCGATTGGTCGAACAATTCGGATACGCAGACTCGGGCGGGAGCGGTCTTCTCTGGTTGGAGCCTTGGGATGGTAAGAGCGGCAAATCCTTCGCTGCTCTCGATCCCTTTTTTATCGAGATCAGCCGCCGCATCCGCTTAACGGACACGGGAGGTTGCATCCGGGCACGGCGAACCACCAGTGCAACGGCGCGGATTGCCAAGGATGAATCCCATGAACGTAAAGGCAATACCGGTGACTTATGGACGCCGGTCGAAATCGCATCTGGTAAATCCCTGGGGGTCTCAGGCACTGGCTTTCATTACAAACGCATGGTCGAGTTGCTGTTCGGCGCCAATTACCGTAGATCACCTACCCAAGTCATCCGTGTGGACGACGCTGCCACGGGATTGACGGTCATTGCCCGCGCAATTGCGGGAGGTCAAAGCACGACCGACGGTTATCATGAGCGGCGCATTCCGATCTCCCCGACAGTTCGGCGATTCATGGCCCAGAAAAAGACCGATGTCCTGGCAAAGATCGCCGAAGAGCGTGTCGATGCCATCAGCAGGATTCGTGGCGTGCTCTGGACCGCCCTCGCCACCCTGATCGAGAACGGTGCCCCGAAAGACAAGTTCAGCGACGGTGCCAAGGACAAGGCCAACCGCTTCGCCAAACCCTTTGAACAGGGCGAAGACGCCCGCTTTTTCGACGGCCCGCTGGGTCTGAACGAAGAGCTCGAATCCCCTCATCCGGACGATGTCCGTCTGCGCTGGTATTTGGCGATGGCTGAGCGGGGCGAGGCCATCCTGCTTGACGCCTTCACCGCCGGCCCGCGCAGCGGCGAACAGCGTTACCGCGCCCGCGCCGCTGCCTTGAGCCGCTTTCATGGCGGCCTGCGCAGCGATAAAGTACTGCCCACGCTGGCGCGCTACTACAAAGACCAAAAGGATGCCAAGGAGACCGCCCATGACCAACCCTGATTCGGAATCGGCGACCCCCGTGGAGCGCGAAGGCTCGTCAATCGGCAAACTGGCCAACCTCATCGGCCAGGCGGCACGTTTCAGCGGCGACCTATACGGTTTGGGCAAGGGCGAGCGGGCAGCGCTCGCACGCCTGGACCCGGATGGAGAACTACGCCCGCATCAGGTGGCGGCCTTGGCGCGCGCCTTCATTCACGCCGACCTGGAACCCGAACGCTGGACCCCGCAAACCTGGCGCCGCTGGGCCTTGATCGCCCATGGCATCGCGTTGGCCGGACACGCGATCGGGCCGCTGGGACGGCAACTCTGCGACGCCGGCATAGCGGAATCCCGGGTGACCAAGCTCCTGACCTCGCGAGGCGATGCCTTTCGCCAGATCCTGCCGCGTCTGCTGCGCTTGTTGGCCTCCAAGGAGGTCGCCCCGAACTGGTATGAACTTGGCAGTTTGATCCTCACTGAAGGCGATGAAGTCAAAGCCGATGCCATCCGTTTGAGAATCGCCGGGCGTTATTTCTCCGCGCTCGCCGCGGCCGATAAACAGGCTGCTTGAATCACTCCACAAGGAATCGCCGCGCCATGACCACCGAACCCCGTTTCATCCAGATTCACACCCTGCACACCTATCCCGCCGCGCTGATCAACCGGGATGATGCCGGGCTGGCCAAGCGCCTCCCATTGGGCGACACCGTGCGGACCCGGATCTCCTCGCAGTGCCTCAAACGTCATTGGCGGATTGCCGATGACCGCTTCGCTTTGTCGGAATTGGCGGTGCCGATGGCCATTCGCTCGCGCGGCACGTTGGAGCTGATCCGCCAGCGGATCGTTGAAGGCGGTATCGCCGAGCCGTTGGCGCAAGCGGCGGCGGAGGCCCTGCGTGATGGCGGCCTGGTCGATAAGGCGGGTAAGGAGAAAAAGGGAGAAGACGCGCTGAAAACCGGGCAAGCCGTCTTGATGGGAAGGGCCGAGATCGATTATCTGGTCCAGCGCTGTAGCGCATTGGCCCAGGAAAACCCCGCCGAGGCGGCACTGAAGACGGCCGTGCTCAAGATGCTAAAGGACGAGAAACAGAATATCACCGCGCTCAAACACGGCAGTGGTTTGGAGTCGGCGCTGTTTGGTCGGATGGTCACCTCGGACGTGCTCGCCGGCCGCGACGCCGCGGTCTATGTCGCCCATGCCTTCACGGTGCATGAGGCGCAGGTCGAGAGTGATTACTTTACCGTGGTTGATGACTTGCTCCAAGAGACCGGGGAACTGGGCTCGGCGGGCATCTTCGATACCGAACTGGCCTCGGGTTTGTACTATGGCTATGTGGTGATCGATGTCCGCCAACTGGTCGAGAATTTGGAAGGCATCGCCGCTCCGGACTGCTTCTCCGCCGCCACACCACCCGAGCGGCGGGAACTGGCCGGCAAAGTCATCGAGCACCTGGTCCATCTGATTGCGACCGTCAGCCCCGGCGCCAAACGCGGCTCTACGGCACCCTTCGATTGGGCCAAGTTCATGCTGGTGGAGGCGGGCGATTGGCAGCCGCGCAGCCTGGCGGGCGCCTTCCACGATGCACTGCCGCTGTCTGCCCCGGATCGCCAGCCGATCCGCGAGCGTGCCGTCGGCTATCTGAGGGACGAAATCGCCAAGATGGATGAGGCTTACGGCGCCCCTCTGGTCCGTCGCGTCATGGCGCTCGATCCGGTCGAGATTCCCAATGCCCAGCGCCTCAATCTGAACGACCTGGCGCAGTGGGTGGCGCAAGCCGTCGTGCAAGGGGTCTGCTGACATGCTTCGTCACCTGCTGCTGCGGCTGGAAGCGCCGCTGATCGCCTTCGGCGGGGAGACGATCGACAACTACGGCGTCATTCGCGACTTCCCCGCCTTGTCGATGGTGACGGGCTTGCTGGCGAATGCCTTGGGTTGGCGGCGCGAGGAGGCGCAACGGCACAACCGTTTGCAGGAGCGTCTCGTCATGGGGGCGCGGTATGAGCGCCAAGGGACCGGCTTGCGCGATTACCAGACCGCTTTGTTATACGAGAGCGACCAGGGATGGACGACCCTCGGCACGCCGGAAGGACGGGCCAAGAGTCCGAGTTACGCGATGCAGCCGGATGGGCGAAAGGCGCTCACATTACAGCGTTACCGTGACTACCATGCCGATCTTTCCATACTGATCGCACTGCGCCTGGAACCCGCCGCGGAGCCGCCGACCCTGGATGACCTGGCCGCCGCCCTCGATCATCCGGCTCGGCCGCTCTTCATCGGGCGCAAACCCTGTCTGCCCAGCCGGCGGATCTACGCGGGCTGGCACGAGGGCGAGACCATTTTGCAGGTCCTCCAATCGGTGCCATTGCCGATGGATCTGCGCGAGGGTGCGCGGTTGCAATGGCCGGAAGGCGAGGGGACCTTGCCGGGTGATCGTGCGCTCGATCTGTGCGATGAACGCAACTGGACCAGCGGTGTGCATGGCGGTTGGCGGCCGATCCGGGAAAGCCGTCTCGGCGCGCCGGGGCGCTCGGCATGAGCCTCCATCTGCTGCAATGCCAGCCCGATCCGGCGGCCTTGATGACCTGGGCGACGCGCCATCGTCTGTTGTCTCCCGATGGGGATGACGGCTACGCCCTGCACGCCTTGCTCGCCGCCGCGTTTGGGCAATCCCCCAAACCGTTTCGCTACCTTGGCGCCCCTCAAGGTCTCCTGGCCTATACCGGGCAGTCCCCTGATGCTTTGCGCGACCACGCCGCACTGGCGACGCCGGACGTTGCGCGGGCGCTTGGACTGGATCATCTGGGAATACGGATGTTTCCGAGTGCCTGGCGCAAGGGACAGTCCTTCGCGTTCGAGGTTCGGGTGCGACCGGTCATCCGGACCAAGGATGGACGCGAGCGGGATCTGTTCCTACATGCCGTCGAAACCGTACCGGCATCCACCGGTCTGGGCCGCGAAACCGTCTATTCCGAGTGGCTGCGCGAACAGTTGAACGAACAGGAGGCGGCCCGGGTTGTTCATGTCGGTATGGAATCATTTCGGCTCAGTCGCGTCATTCGACGCGGACCGGTCGACGCAACCGGTCAGCGCAGGCCACGCGCCCCGTCTGGTCCCGATGCCGTCTTCAAGGGTCAGTTGCAGGTTGGCGACAGTGACGCCTTTACCCGTCTGCTGGCGCGCGGGGTCGGCCGGCACCGGGCATTCGGCTTCGGGATGCTGTTGCTCAAACCGGCCCGATCATGCTGAAAGGACGGCTCGGTCTGGAAACCGCACGGATGCCGCATGCCGATCGGCATGGCCTGGTCTGGTTCGACCGTGGCGAGTTGTGCGTCATCGACGGTTGTCTGCATTTTTTCCAAGGCAAAGATTCGCTCACCCCGTCCGCGGTGCAGATCCCGCATCAGACCGTTTCGATGATCCTGCTGGGTCCCGGCAGCAGTGTGACGCATGATGCGCTGCGCCTGTTAGCTCGGCACGGTACACTGATGGCCGCGGTGGGCGAGGACGGTGTGCGGTGCTACACCGCTCCGGCGCTGTTGCCTGACCGCTCCGATATTGCCCGTCGCCAAGCCGAACTGTGGGGTAATCCGCGCCGTCGCATCAGCGTGGCCCGTCACATGTACGCCCTGCGCCTGGGAGAAATATTGCCTCACCGTGACCTGGACACCTTGCGCGGCATCGAAGGTGCAAGGGTCAAAGCCACCTATCAATTGATGGCGCAACGCTACGGCATCCAGTGGAAAGGGCGCCATTATGATCGGGCTAATCCGAATGCAACGGACATTCCCAACCAGGCGATCAATCACGCGGCCACTGCCGTCGAGGCCGCGGCGGCGATTGCGGTGCAGGCGGTGGCTGCGATCCCGCAACTGGGCTTCATCCACGAAGATTCAGGTCAGTCGTTCATACTCGATATCGCCGACCTGTTTCGTGACACCATCACGTTACAAATTGCGTTCACGGTCGCCAAGAAGGCCGAAACCAACACTCAGACGATTGATCGTTTGATCCGGCGCGAAGCGGCCACCGTGTTTCGTAAGCAGAGCGTGATTCCTACAATGATCGACAGTATCAAGAAAGTGATCCGGATGGAGGAAACCGATGCCGCTGGTCATGATCGTGACGCGTGATGTCGCTGATCGCTTTCGCGGATTCCTCGGATCGCTCATGCTTGAAGTGGCGCCGACAGTGTACGTCTCCCCGCGGATGAATCCGGGTGTGCGGTCGCGCACCTGGGGTGTGATGGCCGAGTGGTACGCCGCAGAGCCGCATGGAAGTGTCGTCATGGTATGGCGCGATGTCAACGAGACCGGCGGTGTCGGCATCGCGACCTTGGGCTCTCCGCCAAGAGCATTGGTCGATGTCGACGGGCTCTGGCTCGTCCGAAAGTCGTTGTGAACCGCTCTTTAATAATTTAGTCTGTTTACTGTTTTCCCCTTGTAGGGTATGGGCTTACCTCCAAGAGGTTCCCCCGCGCTCGCGGGGATAGGCCCCACCGGTTACAACCTCAACGGACGCCAAGAGGGGTTCCCCCGCGCTCGCGGGGATAGGCCCTGGTAGAAGGGGAACAAATACCGCCGGATGAGGGTTCCCCCGCGCTCGCGGGGATAGGCCCAAGTGAAAATGGCGGATTTCCGTGTTCATCACGGTTCCCCCGCGCTCGCGGGGATAGGCCCGGCGCCCGCGCCCCAGCAGCATAGGCCCGTCGGGTTCCCCCGCGCTCGCGGGGATAGGCCCATCCGCCGTGAATTGAAGTGAGAGGCTTTGCGGGTTCCCCCGCGCTCGCGGGGATAGGCCCCGCGACCAGGACGGCGCCGTGTTCTCGCTGAAGGTTCCCCCGCGCTCGCGGGGATAGGCCCGCGGGATACAGGAGAGCTTAGAGGCGGCCCTTGGTTCCCCCGCGCTCGCGGGGATAGGCCCCTCTTTCCGCGGGTACGAGTACATCGGGTGCGGGTTCCCCCGCGCTCGCGGGGATAGGCCCCGACCATCCGGTCGTGGCTCAAACCACTGCATGGTTCCCCCGCGCTCGCGGGGATAGGCCCCAGGGAGAGCAAAGAGTTACCCCCACATACGAGGTTCCCCCGCGCTCGCGGGGATAGGCCCTGCGCCCCCTTGGGGAACTCGCCTCTCCCCTTGGTTCCCCCGCGCTCGCGGGGATAGGCCCCCGATGACTTCGCCCCCACCGTCCCACGCCCAGGTTCCCCCGCGCTCGCGGGGATAGGCCCGATCACGTTGGCGCGGCGGTCCCGATCAGGATGGTTCCCCCGCGCTCGCGGGGATAGGCCGGCGCGAACAACTCCCACTCGGCCGGGGTCAACGGTTCCCCCGCGCTCGCGGGGATAGGCCCCACGGGCGCGGCCAACACGCGCGACCTGTGGGGGTTCCCCCGCGCTCGCGGGGATAGGCCCCTCGCTAATTCTTCATCGCAACAGGGGCTATTGGTTCCCCCGCGCTCGCGGGGATAGGCCCGCAGACGGCCAACTAGGAAACGGTGGCTTTGAGGTTCCCCCGCGCTCGCGGGGATAGGCCCAACAGCAGCATGGTCCGCATTCGCTCCCCCTGGGTTCCCCCGCGCTCGCGGGGATAGGCCCCGGATCATTTCGTCTTTGGTCATGGCGTCACCGGTTCCCCCGCGCTCGCGGGGATAGGCCCGCCGATCGCTCAACACCGGTTCAGGTGCTGATGGTTCCCCCGCGCTCGCGGGGATAGGCCCCCATCGACCCCGATCATAACCCTGTGCCTGCCGGTTCCCCCGCGCTCGCGGGGATAGGCCCGCGATATATGGGGCCGTGGAGATCAGGGGTTCGGTTCCCCCGCGCTCGCGGGGATAGGCCCGCCTGTTCTCCCCAGATTACTCCCAGCTAGAAGGTTCCCCCGCGCTCGCGGGGATAGGCCCTTGGGGTCAAGGCCGATCTCACCGCGGGTTTGGGTTCCCCCGCGCTCGCGGGGATAGGCCCTCTGTTGTAAATGGGGACGCAGAGCATACAGCGGTTCCCCCGCGCTCGCGGGGATAGGCCCGGGCCGATGAAAGCGAGAATTGCTGTCTTGATGGTTCCCCCGCGCTCGCGGGGATAGGCCCTTCAAGGCGTTACGTTTTCGCGCGATGCGCATGGTTCCCCCGCGCTCGCGGGGATAGGCCCGGATGTCCAGGCCGTTGCCTTTGTGCGTGATGGGTTCCCCCGCGCTCGCGGGGATAGGCCCCCGATCTTGGGTACACCCGTCCCCGACCACCGGGTTCCCCCGCGCTCGCGGGGATAGGCCCGGCGCGCGTGATCAAGGACCGCTGCGCCGCGGGGTTCCCCCGCGCTCGCGGGGATAGGCCCTTGACGCTGCCGGTCGGCACCACGGTGTGGGTGGTTCCCCCGCGCTCGCGGGGATAGGCCTGTGCTGTCCGCTGGCGTGGAGTCAGGCGCGGAGGTTCCCCCGCGCTCGCGGGGATAGGCCCCTATCGGAAGTCAGTGCGTTAAGGCATTTGTTGGTTCCCCCGCGCTCGCGGGGATAGGCCCCTAAAACCGACCGTCCGCATTCACCCGAAAGAGGTTCCCCCGCGCTCGCGGGGATAGGCCCGAGCTTGAAGGCGAGGCGAGCAGCTTCCCGGTGGTTCCCCCGCGCTCGCGGGGATAGGCCCCCTTCATAGGCGGTTGCGCATATCTTCGATCCGGTTCCCCCGCGCTCGCGGGGATAGGCCCGCGATTTCTGCCGCGCTTGCGTCAAGAGCGTCGGTTCCCCCGCGCTCGCGGGGATAGGCCCTGCCCAGAGTTCGCATGCAAGGTCCGGCTGCCGGTTCCCCCGCGCTCGCGGGGATAGGCCCCCCAGCCGCACCGGCCGGGCGCCGGGTCTCTCGGTTCCCCCGCGCTCGCGGGGATAGGCCCGACTTCGATCTGCGGCGCTTCCGCCTCGAACCGGTTCCCCCGCGCTCGCGGGGATAGGCCCCTATCGGAAGTCAGTGCGTTAAGGCATTTGTTGGTTCCCCCGCGCTCGCGGGGATAGGCCCGCCATGGTGGGGCTACCCCTCGCGGCCAGCATGGTTCCCCCGCGCTCGCGGGGATAGGCCCGTGACGGTAATCGAAGTGTTGATCGTGTTGGCGGTTCCCCCGCGCTCGCGGGGATAGGCCCCTGCGGATCACCCTCCCGGAGGGCTACACCTGGGTTCCCCCGCGCTCGCGGGGATAGGCCCCTCTCGGAGTATCTGATCGTGCCGGACATGTAGGTTCCCCCGCGCTCGCGGGGATAGGCCCCGGGTGTGGCGCCCGTCCTTTCGGCCGAGCTAGGTTCCCCCGCGCTCGCGGGGATAGGCCCCAGCCCACCAAGCCGCCCTCGCACGCTTCCGGGGTTCCCCCGCGCTCGCGGGGATAGGCCCCACAGAAATCGCCGCCCCCAGTTCCATCCCTTGGTTCCCCCGCGCTCGCGGGGATAGGCCCAAGCTCAGGACTGGCTGATCATGGTTCATGAAGGTTCCCCCGCGCTCGCGGGGATAGGCCCTGGCGACCAGATAGTCCATCGCATCCAGGCCGGGTTCCCCCGCGCTCGCGGGGATAGGCCCGGAGATAAGACGATGGGTGACTTTTGCGATACGGTTCCCCCGCGCTCGCGGGGATAGGCCGCCGAAGCCCGCGCGAAAGAGCGCGAGGACCTGGGTTCCCCCGCGCTCGCGGGGATAGGCCCCGCGTCTGGATCATGCGGCCCGACAGGTCGCCGGTTCCCCCGCGCTCGCGGGGATAGGCCCGCTGCCGAGCGCGGCCTGGTGACGACCGAAGAGGTTCCCCCGCGCTCGCGGGGATAGGCCCTGGTCTGGGCCGAAGCGAAGGGCGGCGCGAAAGGTTCCCCCGCGCTCGCGGGGATAGGCCCGAACAAAGCCAAGGCGGCGCGCCCATCCGCCGGGTTCCCCCGCGCTCGCGGGGATAGGCCCCTACGACCGATGGATTAAGAGTCTTGGTGACAGGTTCCCCCGCGCTCGCGGGGATAGGCCCCGCCATGACATTCGGCGACGCCAATTCCTATCGGTTCCCCCGCGCTCGCGGGGATAGGCCCTGGCGGGTCCCACGCCGGCATGGGGTCAGCCTGGTTCCCCCGCGCTCGCGGGGATAGGCCCTGATCACGGCGAATCGCACCCTGGTGCTGACCGGTTCCCCCGCGCTCGCGGGGATAGGCCCCAGCCATGCTGGAACCGGACCTGCTCGCTGATGGTTCCCCCGCGCTCGCGGGGATAGGCCGTCGAGGCGGGCGTCGCCCGGCTGGGTGGGACTGGTTCCCCCGCGCTCGCGGGGATAGGCCCACATGGGTATCCTGCTTCGCGCTATCGGTCGAGGTTCCCCCGCGCTCGCGGGGATAGGCCCTGCAATCCGCGCTCGCCAATCGGGCGCTCATCGGTTCCCCCGCGCTCGCGGGGATAGGCCCGTGCCGACCCGCCAGCAGCAAGCGATTCTCTGGGTTCCCCCGCGCTCGCGGGGATAGGCCCGCGACTCCGGGGGCCAGCGGGATGGCGGTCCCGGTTCCCCCGCGCTCGCGGGGATAGGCCCTGGCTTGCTGTGTTTGCTGTCGTCACTCCAGCGGTTCCCCCGCGCTCGCGGGGATAGGCCCGCAGTAGGCGCATTCCTGGCCCCGACTCAGTTGGTTCCCCCGCGCTCGCGGGGATAGGCCCGTCAAGCCCTAAACACCGATTATTTTAGGTACGGTTCCCCCGCGCTCGCGGGGATAGGCCCTCGACCGCCGCGGCCTGCGCCCGGCCGAGGACGGTTCCCCCGCGCTCGCGGGGATAGGCCCTCGGAAATAGGGGTCCGGAAATAGGGGTCAGAGGTTCCCCCGCGCTCGCGGGGATAGGCCATCAGGCGGCGGGCGCGAACGGCCGCTGACGCTGGTTCCCCCGCGCTCGCGGGGATAGGCCCCGGCGATCTGGACCCCGACACCGACTGCGATCGGTTCCCCCGCGCTCGCGGGGATAGGCCCCCGCTATCCCCATTTCAGGATCAAGCTCACTGGGTTCCCCCGCGCTCGCGGGGATAGGCCCCTTGAATGGACGAGTAACCAACCCGTGCGCTCGGTTCCCCCGCGCTCGCGGGGATAGGCCCGAAGTCCCGTCCGGGGAAATCTGGGCCTGTTGGGTTCCCCCGCGCTCGCGGGGATAGGCCCCCGCACCAGCGCCCGCCCGGCTGTCGGATCGTGGTTCCCCCGCGCTCGCGGGGATAGGCCCGTAACACTTAAGGGCGTCGAATCGGTCCGGACGGTTCCCCCGCGCTCGCGGGGATAGGCCCTACTGCATGAACCTCAGTTGCTTTGAGCAACGGGTTCCCCCGCGCTCGCGGGGATAGGCCGTCGAGGCGAAGTGGAAAGCGATCTGGGATAACGGTTCCCCCGCGCTCGCGGGGATAGGCCCAGTTCCATCTTGGACTTGGCCTGAAGGTAGCCGGTTCCCCCGCGCTCGCGGGGATAGGCCCGTCGCCACCAACTGCGCCAGCGTGTCACGGCCGGTTCCCCCGCGCTCGCGGGGATAGGCCCCCGGACTGCCTCGCCACCCTCATCACCGCCCGGGTTCCCCCGCGCTCGCGGGGATAGGCCCGAATCGACCAAGGCCAGTGGATCTTCAGGCATGGTTCCCCCGCGCTCGCGGGGATAGGCCCCGAGCGGCGCGTGATTGAGCTATGGCGGTCTAGGTTCCCCCGCGCTCGCGGGGATAGGCCCGCACCCATGATGATCAGAGCGCCTTACGAATCGGTTCCCCCGCGCTCGCGGGGATAGGCCCTTGGGCGCTAGCTGGCACGTCCCACCGATGACGGTTCCCCCGCGCTCGCGGGGATAGGCCGGCGCTGGCCGCTATTGGGTTCGGTGTGATTACGGTTCCCCCGCGCTCGCGGGGATAGGCCCCGCACGGTTACAGAAGCCCGATCTTCTTCAAGGGTTCCCCCGCGCTCGCGGGGATAGGCCCGCTCATCTTCTTCTAGCTCGGCCTCAAGCGCAGGTTCCCCCGCGCTCGCGGGGATAGGCCGTGGGCGAAGTGGTAGCGGCGGTCAGTGGGCGCGGTTCCCCCGCGCTCGCGGGGATAGGCCCAGGCGACATTTGCTTCAGGATCGACGTAGAGAGGTTCCCCCGCGCTCGCGGGGATAGGCCCCCAGTACCAGTATGGCGCGCTCCATTGACGCTGGTTCCCCCGCGCTCGCGGGGATAGGCCGTCGCCACCGGCACGTCGTAAGTCGTCGTCTGCGGTTCCCCCGCGCTCGCGGGGATAGGCCCCCTGGAATCACGGCCGGTGGTTCTGGTGGCTCGGTTCCCCCGCGCTCGCGGGGATAGGCCCGAGATTGTCCCGAAAAGAGATGGCGAAATGCAGGTTCCCCCGCGCTCGCGGGGATAGGCCCTGCTGACGGATGGGGGAAGCGTGTCGCTGTCCGGTTCCCCCGCGCTCGCGGGGATAGGCCCCGCGCATCGTGGCTGCCAACACCAATCTGCACGGTTCCCCCGCGCTCGCGGGGATAGGCCCGACGGCGGAGACGGTGACCAGCGAAGAAGAGGGGTTCCCCCGCGCTCGCGGGGATAGGCCCCTGGCACGATGGCGCCCTCGCACAGACGGCCCGGTTCCCCCGCGCTCGCGGGGATAGGCCCTGTTGGTGAGCCTGGAAATACCCAGTATTTCAGGTTCCCCCGCGCTCGCGGGGATAGGCCCACTCGGCGAATGCACTTGCGACGGATCACACCGGTTCCCCCGCGCTCGCGGGGATAGGCCGCCGACGCCCGCCGCCCTGGAGTGCGTCAAGGTGGTTCCCCCGCGCTCGCGGGGATAGGCCCGGCGAGACCACCTTCTACGACGGGAATTTTCGGGTTCCCCCGCGCTCGCGGGGATAGGCCCGTCCTGCGGTCGGTGATCGCCTTCAAGGGCGAGGTTCCCCCGCGCTCGCGGGGATAGGCCCGGGGGGGAATCAAACGAAAGTGACACAACAGTGGTTCCCCCGCGCTCGCGGGGATAGGCCCCATCGAGATCATCTTCGAGGGCGTGAATCACGGGTTCCCCCGCGCTCGCGGGGATAGGCCCCCTTCCCGTGCGACCGCGACCCAAGCAGCCTCGGTTCCCCCGCGCTCGCGGGGATAGGCCCACGGCGAAGCAACCGGGCGCGATCGTGGTCCGGGTTCCCCCGCGCTCGCGGGGATAGGCCCCGTCAGTGGGCCGGGCCGCTTTAGTCTTGATGGGTTCCCCCGCGCTCGCGGGGATAGGCCCTGACGCAGCGTCTGCTGGAGGTTGTCGGTCTTGGTTCCCCCGCGCTCGCGGGGATAGGCCCTCCAGGGCGCGGTCGGCGGTGATCAGGGTCTCGGTTCCCCCGCGCTCGCGGGGATAGGCCGTTCCGGGGGCAATGCCATCCTCCGCGGTCTGTGGTTCCCCCGCGCTCGCGGGGATAGGCCCTCCAGGAGGAGTGCCGGGGTCACCAGCTTGCCGGTTCCCCCGCGCTCGCGGGGATAGGCCCTGTACCTGGAAAACCGATGAGCATCTCTCAGAGGTTCCCCCGCGCTCGCGGGGATAGGCCCCGGCCATATTATTGCGCGGGCATCTCATCAACGGTTCCCCCGCGCTCGCGGGGATAGGCCCTGAAGCTGCCTTAGTGGCATTACCCTATCTCCGGTTCCCCCGCGCTCGCGGGGATAGGCCCCCCCAGTGTCTGTCTCGTCCAGCGAGGACTTAAGGTTCCCCCGCGCTCGCGGGGATAGGCCCGTCTGGGGATTCGATGCACAGGGGGAGATTGAGGTTCCCCCCGCGCTCGCGGGGATAGGCCCTGATTCGCTCGTTGCCACACTCCCAAATTGGGGGTTCCCCCGCGCTCGCGGGGATAGGCCCAGCAACCTCCGCTGCACAGGCTGCGACTCAACGGTTCCCCCGCGCTCGCGGGGATAGGCCCGAATCAAAGCGAGCGATTGCTGCCGCCACATGGGTTCCCCCGCGCTCGCGGGGATAGGCCCGATGAAAGACTGGACTGCCGCGGGAATCTGTAGGTTCCCCCGCGCTCGCGGGGATAGGCCCGCTGCACCCTCAGAGAAGGTGCACTGGTCAGGGGTTCCCCCGCGCTCGCGGGGATAGGCCCTCATCGGTCTGTCCGACTGGGGCAAGGACTCCGGTTCCCCCGCGCTCGCGGGGATAGGCCCAGCTATCGCTACCGTCCGCGCACAGGGGACTGGGTTCCCCCGCGCTCGCGGGGATAGGCCCCTGCGACCCGTGAGGCTTTGGCGTTGGTCAGAGGTTCCCCCGCGCTCGCGGGGATAGGCCCTCATGATACTCGGCCATGCGGTCGGTTAGTTTGGTTCCCCCGCGCTCGCGGGGATAGGCCCTGGTCCGGAAAGAGACGCATAAGGGCAGGCCGGGTTCCCCCGCGCTCGCGGGGATAGGCCCGAGGATTTTTTGATCATGACCGAAGAACAGCGGGTTCCCCCGCGCTCGCGGGGATAGGCCCGCCCGCACGTTCGCATCGATCAGTGACGGCTTGGTTCCCCCGCGCTCGCGGGGTTAGGCCCCACGACCACCGCCAACCCAAGAACCAGCACCAGGTTCCCCCGCGCTCGCGGGGATAGGCCCGTCAGCCGTGCCGTTAAATCTGACACCCTGTGGGTTCCCCCGCGCTCGCGGGGATAGGCCCGATCGAGTCGTGGCTGTCCTCGGCTCCGATCGGGTTCCCCCGCGCTCGCGGGGATAGGCACACCGCGCCCCAGGACGAACCCGGAATGCAGTGGGTTCCCCCGCGCTCGCGGGGATAGGCCCCAGTACGCGCCGGGCGTAGTCGCCGCCAGACCGGTTCCCCCGCGCTCGCGGGGATTAGGCCCATGTTCAACTCCGATACAAAGACAGGATTTCCGGTTCCCCCGCGCTCGCGGGGATAGGCCCCGACCTGACAACCGAGTTCGAGGTGATCGATGGGTTCCCCCGCGCTCGCGGGGATAGGCCCTTGCTCGGCGGCGCGTCGGATGGCGGTTTTGCGGTTCCCCCGCGCTCGCGGGGATTAGGCCCGGCACCCGCGGAGATCTGCTCGGGGGCCAGGAGGTTCCCCCGCGCTCGCGGGGATAGGCCCCTCTGGTCCGAACGCGTCGTGCAGGAAATTACGGTTCCCCCGCGCTCGCGGGGATAGGCCCATCCTGTAACAACGCGGGGTCTTCCGGCACAAGGTTCCCCCGCGCTCGCGGGGATAGGCCCTCGCCGCATGTGTCGTGCTTGGGGCTGCCGAAGGTTCCCCCGCGCTCGCGGGGATAGGCCCGCAACGCCCCCGGCATCAACGTCACCGCCCGCGGTTCCCCCGCGCTCGCGGGGATAGGCCCGAACTACTACAGCAGTGGGCCAGGAACACCTGGGTTCCCCCGCGCTCGCGGGGATTTAGGCCCGCACCGGGGCCGACTGGCATGGTGTCCAGGGCGGTTCCCCCGCGCTCGCGGGGATAGGCCCGTGCCGCCGAGATCCAGGGGCGCAGCGTCAGCGGTTCCCCCGCGCTCGCGGGGAATAGGCCCTCCGTGAGTGCCGTGCCCTCCAGCGGCGCCAGGGTTCCCCCGCGCTCGCGGGGATAGGCCCCAATTGGCGTAGTCGGCCGCGTCCTGCCAGCGGGTTCCCCCGCGCTCGCGGGGATTTAGGCCGGTCCAGCCACTTTATCGCCCAAGCGACGGTTCGCCCGCGCTCGCGTGCCCGATGCGCTTGATGTCGCTTGACAAAGGTTCGCCGTCGTTCCGAACCTGGGTCAGCGAACGCTGATGCCCATGGCGCCCGCGGTTTGTCACCACATCGTCATCGTCCGAACATGTTCGTGCAATAGTTGCGAACTATCCTGCTCGTCTCTTGATCTGGTGTCTTTCGTCAGCCCCGAGGGTGTGAGATGGTTGCGTCCGCGTCTGCCCTGGCCGCCAAGCGTGGTGATCGCTTGTATGTGGAACTCGCCGCGAGCGAGCACGAGGTGCGCGAGGCTCAAGCCTTGCGGTACCAGGTCTTTGCGCAGGAGTTGGGCGCGCAACTGCATTCCGCGCGGGCTGGTCTCGACGTGGATGGTTTGGATCCCTATTGCCAGCATCTGCTGGTGCGGGATTCCGGGACTGGGCAGGTGGTGGGCTGCACGCGCATCCTGACCGACGATCAGGCCGCCCGCCTGGGGCGGTTCTACTCCGCGAGCGAGTTCGACTTGGGTGCCATCCCCGGGCTGCCGGGCCGCAAGCTCGAGGTGGGGCGGACCTGTATCGCCGCCGCGCACCGCCAGGGGTCGGCCATCGCCGTGCTGTGGTCGGGGCTGGCCGGTTATGTGCAACTCCATGGGTTCGATTTTCTGTTCGGTTGCGCCAGTTTTCCCTTGGGTGAGGGGGATGTGCAGGCGGCGGCGATCATGAACCGGCTGCGTCGTCAGGCGCTGGCCCCGGAGTCGCTGCGGGTGACGCCGCGGGCGCCGTTGTTGACGACCTCAGTCGCCGATACGATTCTCGACGCACCCCTGCCGGCCCTGTTGCGCGCCTATGTGCGGCTGGGTGCCCAGGTCTGCGGCGAGGCCTGTCGCGATCCGGATTTCCAGGTGGCCGATGTGCTGATGTTGCTGCGTATGGAGGATCTCAATCCGTCGTATGCGCGCCATTTTTTTGAGCGGGTGGCGGGGACCTAGTTGGGCGTTCCATCTTCTCTTGCAGGTCCGTGCTTGCGGCAAGGTACCATCGATGGCGCTGGATTTCGGCATCCTGCCGGAGTGACGGTGCAACTTCAGGTGGATCGGGGTACTAGACACATGACGGCACGTGCTGGGATAGTCCGTTCGCTGTGGCGGGGTTTGCGCTTTCTTGAGCACGTGATCACCGGCGTGTTGATCCTGTGCGTGGTCGGACTGACGTCCCGCGCGGGTCACCGGCCGGCCTGGCTGCCCGGGGTGGTGCAATGGTGGTACGGGCGGATGAGCCGGGCGCTGGGAGTGCGGGTGAGCACCGTGGGCGCGGTCGCGGACCGCTGCCTCTTGGTGTGTAACCATGTCTCTTGGCTGGACCCGATGGTCTTGGGTGCCGCGGGACACATGGCGTTCTTGGCCAAGGCGGAGATCCGCGGCTGGCCGCTGATCGGGTGGATGTCCGACCTGGTCGGCACGTTGTTCATCGCGCGGGGTGCCCATCAGGTCGAGTCGGTGACCGCGCAGATCAGCGAGCGCATCGCGCGCGGGGAGACCTTGGCCATCTTTCCCGAGGGCACCACCAGCCGCGGCCTGGGGGTGCGCCGGTTCTACCCACGGCTGTTCGCCATTGCCCAGCAACCGGGGCTGGGGGTGCAGCCGGTGGCCATCCTGTATCACCGCGGGGCCGATCCGACGCCGGATCAGGACATCGCCTTTGTCGATGACGAGGCCCTGTTAACCAACCTGTGGCGCGTGCTGCGTCATCCCGGATTGGTCTGCGAGGTGCAGTTCCTGCCGCCCATTTGGCCGCGTGTCGAGGACCAGCGACGCACGCTGTCGGCGCTTGCGCGGCGCCGGATCGTCACCGCCCTGGGCTTGCCGGAGGCGGCTGGTTTGGATGCGCCGCCCCGTCCCGGTGCACGTGCCGGCGGTTTGCAGGCTGAGACGGCCGCCCGGATCAGTGCGGATTCGTCCCATGGATGAGCACGCGTCGCATCTCCCCTTGCGATTGACGGTGGTCACCGAGACCTACCCGCCCGAGATCAACGGTGTCGCCAATACCATGCGCCATCTGGTCGAGGGATTCCGGGACCGCGGTCACCAGTTGCATCTGGTGCGGCCGCGACAAGCGGGAGAGCGCGTCGGGCATCTCGCCGCGCCGATCGAACAGACCCTGGTGCCCGGGGTTCCCATCCCTGGTTACCGGGGGCTGCGCCTGGGATTGCCGGTCTATTGGCGACTGCGCCGACTCTGGGGTCGCCAACGGCCGGATCTGATCTATATCGCTACCCAGGGTCCGCTCGGACATGCGGCCTTGGCTGCCGCGGTCGCGTTGGGGGTCCCCGCCGTGACCGGTTTTCACACCCAGTTTCAGCAGTACAGCCGGCATTACGGGCTGGGCTTTCTGACCCGGCAGATCAGCAACACCTTGCGGCATTTTCATAACCGCTCGGACGCCACCCTGGTGCCGACGGCGGAATTGCGGGCGGAGCTTACCGCGGCCGGCTTTACCAACGTGCAGGTGTTCGGGCGGGGTGTGGATGTGACCTTGTTCGCGCCGACCCGGCGGCTGGAAGCGTTGCGCGCCTCCTGGGGCTGCGGCCCGGACGATCTGGCGGTGCTCTATGTCGGGCGGGTCGCCGCGGAAAAGAATCTGGAGCTCGCACGCGAGACCTTTGCGGCAATCGAGTTGCAGCAACCGTCGGCGCGCTTCGTGCTGGTCGGGGACGGGCCGGCACTCGCCGGTCTGCACCGTGACTATCCCCGCTTCATCTGCACCGGGGCCAGGGTCGGCGAGGAATTGGCCGCCCACTACGCGAGCGGCGACTTGTTTCTGTTCCCCAGTCTGACCGAGACCTTCGGCAACGTGGTGACCGAGGCGATGGCGAGTGCGCTGCCGGTGGTCGCTTTCGATTATGCCGCGGCGCATGCGGCGATCGTGTCCGGGGTCAACGGGGTGACGGCGCCCATGGGGGACCGCGCCGGCTTCGTGGCCGCCGGGCTGAGCGCCATCCAGGATCGCGGCCGGTTGCGCGCAGTGGGCGAGGCCGCCCGCCGTACCGCGCTCAATATGAGTTGGGAGCGGGTGCTGGGCGGGGTGGAGCAACTGCTCTACGAGGTAATCCGCCGACGGCAAGGCGATCCGGAGTCGACCCCGGCCGCGGCAGCAGTTCGGCAGTGAGTGCCGGAAGCAAGCCGCCGGTATCCCGCAACCTGCAAGTTTGCCGTGGGAGCGGCCTCCGGCCGCGATGGGGTTTCACTGGATGCCCTTGATCATCCTACCAGCCGGCGTTCGTCGAGGCCCTGGCGCGAAAAGGTAGTCCACAGATGTCACAGATGTCACAGATGTCACAGATGTCACAGATGTTTTTCTTCATCTGTGAACATCTGTGACATCTGTGGATAAATCCGGATGATCGCTGACCGCTCTCTCCAGGATCAATGCCCCCGTTCTCTTAGTCGCGGGGTCGATGCGGTACACCAGGGCGGCGATGCGATAGCCGCTGCCGTCGCGTTCCAGTTCCAGATGGATCTCCCCGGCCGGCCTTGCGCCGTCGGCCCGTTGCAGGCCGAGGTTGGCCGCGAACCGGCGGTCGTCGCTACCCGGGTCCAGGCGCGTTGCAGTCAGCCGGAGCGTCCGGTTGAGTGTGACCGCGAAGAAATCAGCACTCGGGTCCCGCGCCCGCGGGTCTCCGCGATTGGTGATCTGTGCATCATCGGCCAGGAGCAGCAGGATGGCGGGGAGATCGCCGGCCGCGAAATAGCGCCGGAAGCGCTCGATCAGGTCTTCCGGGCGCTTGACCGGCGCGACCGGCGGCAACCGCGCAGCGACGACCTTGGTGATCCTGGTTGCCGTGGCCGGCGGCGCGTCGGCGACCCACGGCTGCTCGGACGTTGCCGGTCTTGGTTCAGTCGTGCCTTCAGGGAGCGCGTGGGCGTCAAGCAGCGGACGCTGCGGGGCTCCAAGGGCCTCCTGCTGCGTCACCCGCGTGTCCTGCCGCTGCAAGGAGCTGGTTGCGGCCATCCGCAGGGTCTGCCGCGGCCCGCCAAGCGCGAATGCCAGCGCGGCGGCCATCAGCAGCAGGGTGCTGCCGACCAGCCAGGCACGGGGGCGGGCACCCGGTTCGCCGCCCCTTGTCCGAACCCCGAGCCCGGTGCTCCAGCGGTGCCGCACCCATCCTGTTTTCAGCAGATCGCGGTCGTAGTTCAGTCGTGCGATCGGGTCTTTCAGGCAGCGATAGGCCTGATTGAGTCGCGCGGTGTCGGCCGCGCGGCCGTCGGCGGACCGATCCGGGTGAAAGAGTCCGACCAGCGCGTGGTAATGCGCCGCGATGGACTCGGGATCGGCCGTTCGGGGCAGTCCCAGCGTGCGGTAATAATCGGCCTGCGGATGCAGCAGGACCTGACGGATCAAGGCCATGAGCGCGGTCCGCAGGCGCTCCTGCGCGGTTCCCAAGCCGGCCGCGGTGGCGGCGGCCTGACCGGGTGCGAGGGCGGCGCTCAAGGCGCTGACCAGATGGTTGAAACAGGGCGGCAGCGGCCGCCGGGGATCACGCAGGCCCGCATAGCGCTGTGGTGCTTCCCGGCAGGCGAGGGCGAGGACCAGCAGCGCGGCACCCGGCGTCGGGTCCCTTCCTGCATGCGGTGGCGTCTTGCGCCTGAACGCGTTCATGGGGCCGGTCGACGCCCGCGCTCGCCGGTCAGGACGCCGCGCGGGGACGCCGCGTCGGACCCGTCGTCGTCCGGCCCACGCCGATACTTGACCAGAATGGCACCCAGGATATTGGCATTGGCGCCGCGCAACCGCCGCAGTGAGCCGGTGAGCGTGGCGGCCCGGGTCGTCGAGGCGGCGACCACCATCAGGGTCGCCTGGGCCAAACCGGCCAGGATCAGGGCGTCCGCGCGCCCCGCGACCGGCGGTCCATCGAGAATCACCTGGTCGAAACGCCGGACGGCGTCGCGGATCAGGTCGGTCATCCGGGCCGTGCCGAGCAGTGCCGCTGATTGCGGCGGGCGTGGGCCGCTGCTGATCACGAAGAGTCCGGCCACCGCGGTGGCCTGCGCGACCGCGGCCGGGTCGGCGTCCTCGCTCAGGCAGTTGGCGAGTCCGCGCGAGTTGGGGAGATTGAAGGCGTGGTGGAGCGATGGGCGGCGCAGGTCGCAGTCGATCAACAGGACCTTGTTGCCGGTCCGGGCGAAGGTGATGGCCGTGGCACCGGCGCAACTGGTCTTGCCCTCGCCGGCCGCGGCGCTGCAAAAATGGATGACCCGCGGGGGGCCGCCGTCCCCGGCGCGGTTCAGCGCGGTGCACAGCGACCGGTAGGCGGCGGCCACCGCGCCGCGGGGATCGCGCAGCGGTAACCAGATGAGCGCGGCGCCGTGCGGGTCCTGGTGTCCCGCGGCCATCCAGGGGATCCGGCTCAATACCGGCGCCCCGACGCCGCGTTCGGTGTCGGCGCTGGTCTTGAGGGTGTCGTCCAGGGCTTCGCTGACGACCGCGAAGGCGATCCCGCCGCATAGGCCGATCGCGACGGCGATGGCGAGGTTGTGCCACAGCAGCGGAGCAATGGGGGTGCGCGGGGGCTGGGCGGCATCGACGATGGCGATGGTGCCGGGCGCGCTGCCGGGGTTGGCCTCGATGGCTTTGAGGCGCTCGAGGAGTCCGGTATGGCGTTCGCGCTGGGTGTCGACCGCGCGTTGCAGTTCCTGGTACCGGGCGGCGCTGGTCTGCACGATCAAGATCTCGGACTTGAGCGCGTCGATGTGTGCAGCCAGCCGCGTCTCCTCGCTGACTTTCGTTTCATAAGCGGCGCGCGCGGCGTCGCCGATGCCGGCGGACTCCTGTTCGATCTGGTGCTCGATCACGTCCAGTTGCTGCCTGAGCTGCTTCATCTTCGGGTAGTCGGGCTTATAGACCTGCAACTTCTCCTGATAGCGCGCGGACAGCTCCGCCTGGCGTTCCTTGAGCGTCTGGATCAGCGGATTCGCCAGGACCTCGGCACTGCGCGCCGGTCCGTCCCGCGCCAGTTGCTGGTGGTGCGCCTGCGCGGCGATGCGCGCGGCTTCGACGGCGGCCTGTTCCCGGCTCAGTTCACTCAGCCGGGTCATCAGGAGCTGCACCTGGGCCTCCGGGTCGATGCCTGGCGCCGCGCTGGTCGCAGCGGCCAGACGCTGCTCAGCCGCCGCGAGATCGGCCTGAACCTGGCGGGCCTGCTGCGCGAGCGCGGCCCGCGCGTCCGCGCGGGCCTGGTCGCCACGCTCGCGCGTGGCGCTGACAAAGCCCGCGGCGAGCGCATTGGCGACCGCCGCGGCCTCGTCGGGAACCGGGCTGTCGAATGCGATCCTTACCAGATGGGAGTCCTTGACCGGTGTCACCGTCAGGTTCTCCAGCAAGAGCGTCTCCAGATCCGTCGGCTCCGGGGGCCGGCCGGTCCACCGACTGCCGACACCGGCCGCGAGCTCAGCGAGCACCGGCCGCGGTGTCGCGCGCAGCGCCAGTTGGTCGATCACCCGGCGGGCGAGCGTGCGGCTGCGCAGCAGTTCATACTGGGTTCCGTAAAATGCCGATTGGCTGTCGGCGTTCGCGGGGGCGGTCGGGTCGACCTGGCCCGCGGCGGCGTGCTCGATCTGCAGCAACACCGACCCCCGGTACATGGGTGTGGCGAGGCGGGTCATCAGCAGTGCCAGGACGATTGCGGTCAGGGTGATCGCGGCGATGCTCCACCGCCGCCGGAGTACGCCGGTCCAGTAACGGTGCAGCTCGGGTCCATCGGTCCCGTCCGCGGTCGCGGCCTCGGTCAGTGGATAAGTCGGCCCGGGCGCGGAGTGGCTCAAGTCAGTTCCTGCGTCAACAGCATGGCGGCCTTGATCATCGTTCCGGTTGCTGGAAGACCGGCGGTCGAGGTTCTAGGCGGTCGACCTCGCAGATTGGCGGGGCGGTGCCCGCGGGGCCTCTGGTGTATAGTCCCGCGCTTTCGGACCCGGTTCAAGGCCGCCGGCACCGGCGCACGACCAGCGAGAGAAGACCATGCCTCACTACCGTTCACGCACTACCACCCACGGCCGCAACATGGCCGGCGCCCGCGCCCTGTGGCGCGCCACCGGCATGACCGACGGCGATTTCGAAAAGCCCATCATCGCGGTCGCCAACTCGTTCACCCAGTTTGTTCCCGGTCATGTGCATCTGCAGGATTTGGGCCAACTGGTCGCGCGCGAGATCGAGCGGGCCGGCGGGGTCGCCAAGGAGTTCAATACCATCGCGGTCGACGACGGGATCGCCATGGGCCATGGCGGCATGCTCTATTCACTGCCGTCGCGCGACATCATCGCCGACTCGGTCGAGTATATGGTCAACGCGCACTGCGCCGACGCCTTGGTGTGCATCTCCAACTGCGACAAGATCACGCCCGGGATGCTGATGGCGGCCTTGCGGCTCAACATCCCGACGGTGTTCGTCTCGGGCGGACCCATGGAGGCGGGCAAGGTCGCACTAGCCGGCAAAGGCGAGATCAAGCTCGATCTGGTGGATGCCATGGTCGCCGCGGCCGACGCCCGGGAGACCGATGCGGACGTCGCCGCCATCGAGCGCTCGGCCTGTCCCACCTGCGGGTCCTGCTCCGGCATGTTCACCGCCAACTCGATGAACTGCCTGACCGAGGCGCTGGGGTTGAGCCTGCCCGGCAACGGCAGCCTGCTCGCCACCCATGCGGATCGGGAACAGTTGTTCCTGGAGGCCGGGCGGCTGATCGTGGAGCTGGCGCGGCGCTGGTATGAGCAGGACGACGCCACGGCCCTGCCGCGCGGCATCGCGAGTTTCGATGCCTTCGAGAACGCCATGAGCCTGGATATCGCCATGGGCGGTTCCACCAACACCGTCCTGCACCTGCTGGCGGCCGCCCACGAGGCCGGGGTGGCTTTCACGATGGCGGACATGGATGCCCTGAGCCGCCGAGTGCCGAATCTGTGCAAGGTCGCCCCGTCCAGCCATCTTTACCATATGGAAGACGTGCACCGCGCCGGCGGAGTCATTGGTATCCTGGGTGAACTGGATCGGGCCGGGTTGCTCCACCGTGACGTGCCGACAGTGCACGCGCGCACCCTGGGCGAGGCGCTGGACGCCTGGGATATCGCCCGCGATTCGGCCACGCAGACCGCGCGGACCCGCTTCCTGGCCGGCCCCGGCGGTATCCCGACTCAAGTCGCCTTCAGTCAGTCCAGCCGGTGGCCCGACCTGGATCTGGATCGGGCCGCGGGCTGCATTCGTAATCTGGAACATGCCTACTCACGCGACGGCGGGCTGGCCGTGCTGTTCGGCAATCTGGCCGAGCAGGGGTGCATCGTCAAGACCGCCGGAGTCGACGCGGCCAACCTGACCTTCCGCGGGCCGGCGCGCATTTGCGAGAGCCAGGAAGACGCCGTGACGGCCATCCTGACCGACCAGATCCACGCGGGCGACCTGGTATTGATCCGCTACGAGGGCCCCAAGGGCGGTCCGGGGATGCAGGAGATGCTCTATCCCACCAGCTATCTGAAATCCAAGGGGCTAGGCAAAGCGTGCGCTCTGGTGACCGACGGGCGTTTCTCCGGCGGCACCTCCGGACTCTCCATCGGGCATGTCTCACCGGAGGCGGCCGAAGGCGGGCTGATCGGGCTGGTGGAGGACGGCGACCTGATCGAGATCGACATCCCCAATCGGCGTATCGAATTGCTGGTCGCGCCCGCCGTGCTCGAAGCGCGTCGCGCGGCCATGAACGCCCGCGGGAAAGACGCTTGGCGGCCGGTCAAGCGGCAGCGTGTGGTCTCAGCCGCACTGCGCGCCTATGCCGCGCTCACCACCAGCGCGGCCCATGGGGCGGTGCGGGATCTGTCTCAACTGGGGTGAGAGGCGCTGGTCGGCCGGGCAAGCCGCGGGGCCATGATCGCCGTTCCGGCCTTGGTCATGGTTCCGGGCGGCCGCGACGTCGGCCGGCTGGAGTCCAAGGCTTCAGCCTAGCAGCCTGTCGGACTTTAGGCGATTTCCGAATAAGACGCTATCAAGAAT